>Ga0190274_10002878_pt1 | contig 10219 bp, 6 predicted proteins | sample Popmic531T_FD_133002 | JGI IMG/M metagenome (GOLD analysis project Ga0190274, IMG submission 133002) | Populus adjacent soil microbial communities from riparian zone of Yellowstone River, Montana, USA - 531 T | ecosystem: Environmental > Terrestrial > Soil > Riparian zone | place: USA: Montana...
AGGAATGCATGCGTGACGATGAATCTTTCCGGCGCTTCATCTCCCCTTTCTTTTTTATGCGACACAGGAATTTACGATGACTTCACTTTCAACAATAGCTGGACCGTTACAAGCACTGCAGCCACAGGCGCCTGGACGCGCGGCATTCCGGTGGGTACAACGTATGTCACGGCCGGAGATGCAAATCCCGGTGTGGATGCAAGTGCAGATTGTTCCAAGCTTTGCTTCATAACGGGTAATGGTGGCAGCACCTATGCATACGATGACGTCGACAATGGAAGCACCACGTTGACTTCGCCCGTATTCAATGCATTGATGTATCCGAACCCGCGCGTGAATTACAGCCGGTGGTTTTTCAATATCCCCGCAACAAATCCCGCCAACGACACGCTCATCATTTCTATTACCAACGGACTTACAACAGTGGTGGTAGAAAATGTAACAGCGTCATCAGCACCAGGAATGTCTCAATGGGTTAGCAGGTCATTCCAGATTTCATCCTATCTCCTTCCATCTGCCACGATGCGGCTCATCGTTTATACTTCTGACGTAGCTGCAACACCCAATACACTTGAAGCAGGTTTTGATTTTTTCAGCGTCGACAATAATTCGTCTTTGCCTGTTGAACTCATATCATTCGAAGCAAAGGCATTGGATATGCAGAATATATTGTCGTGGATCACAGCAAGTGAAATCAACAACGACCGTTTTGTAATAGAACGATCAGGTGATGGAATTTCATTTTCAGAAATCGGAACCGAAAAAGGTTTTGGCAATTCGACCGTAACGCATAAATACCTCTTCAGGGATTTTGAAATTAGCCAGGGCATCTCCTATTACAGGTTGAAACAAATAGACTTTGACGGCACGTCTACTTCCTCATCAACGGTTGCGGTAAAAAGAAATCAGGGAAGTAAATTGAATATTTATCCAAATCCAGTTACGGAAGTTTTGCATATTTCGAACCCTGTCTCGGAAACCGAATCTTCGCTTTTAGAAATTTTTGATGCGTTTGGAAGTAGAGTTTTTGAAAAATCTGTTGCTGCAGGAACAGCAACAACGGATGTAAACATTCTTGATGCCGGCTTAAACGGCGGTGCTTATCAACTGAGGGTCAGCAATACAGGAGGTATGTCATCTTCCCTGTTTCTGGTTCATTAGATTTTTGTGGAGCCTTGGCAGACTTTGCGGGGTTTAAATCTAACCACAGAGGCACAGAGCCACAGAGAATGACAACTAAAAAACTGCTCATTTTCTGAAAAATCCTTTTTTTCAATTGAAAAAATTCCTGTACGTTTGCCGCCCCAAAATAAATGGGAGTTTAGCTCAGCTGGTTCAGAGCATCTGCCTTACAAGCAGAGGGTCACTGGTTCGAACCCAGTAACTCCCACTTGATAATCAAAGGCTTACAAGATAAAAACTTGTAAGCCTTTTTTCATTGCAGAAAATTTGCATAAAAATCATTTATCTAAATTGCAAAATTCAGGCACAGATTTTTAATACCCTCACAAAAATCAAAGCTATGGAAAACTTAACCAAAGAAAAGGTAAAAGAAGGTCCGGTTGCAAAGGCCATCGAAACACAAACGGCAAAATTACCTTCCGATTTATTTTTATGGACAGCAGCGGGATTCTGGATTTCGTCGTTGGCGCTGCATTCAATGGGAAAGAAACAGGCCGCACTGATGGTTGGCCAATGCATCACGCCTGTACTGATTTTCGGACTGTATGATAAAATGGTAAAACAGTGGGGACATGATGCCCAGTCAAAACTAAACGGCGCACAACCCAAAAGTTCCTAAATAATCAGGGCTGCTTCTTAGTCACTTAGTTTCTTAGTTACCTGGTCACTTTTCATGTGGTATATTTTTTTATAAGTGCACAAAAAAATTACCATGAAAATATCATTTATTCCTGTTGTTGTATTCTTCATTTTTGGTTCCTGTACGCAGGCTCCGAAAAGCGATGAAGCCACCGTTACCACAGCAAAAGAAGAATCTAAAGAGACTTCAGGGGTAACGTTCACAGCCGATCTCAATGCCAGCAAGGTTGAATGGATCGGTACCAAGGTGAGCGGGTATCATACGGGAACCGTAAAAATAAAAAGCGGTGAACTGACAGTTGCAAACGGACAAGTCACAGCGGGAAAATTCACGATGGATATGACAACCATTACAGCTGTCGGTCCTGAAAAAGTTCCTGCTGATGCCAGCGCAAAACTCACCGGCCATTTGCAGTCGCCGGATTTTTTCGACACAAAAAATTTTCCTGAAGCTTCTTTTGTGATCACGGGAATCAAACCATTCACTGGAACCGTTACCGAAGCAGATGATCCGCGCCAGGAAAAACTAAATGAATATAAAGTATCGAATCCTTCACACATGGTGAGCGGAAACCTTACCATCAGGGGAATTGAAAAGAATATTGAATTTCCCGCTCTAATAACCGTTAACGAAAACTCTGCTGAAGCACACGCCAAATTCAACCTCGACAGAAAACAATGGGGGATTGTTTTTACAGGAAAACCGGATGATCTTGTCAGGGATGAATTTCACCTGGGAATATTTCTGAAGGCAAGTAGGCAGTAATCAGTACCAGTAGGCAGCATGCCCTGCTGCCCGAAGGTGCTGCAGGGTACCAGTAGGCAGAAGCAGCCAGCGGCAGCGGCAGGTATCAGTGGAACCGTAAAAAGTTTAAGCCGGAATTTTCTCGAGCTTTCTTCCTAATTCAAGTACCTTATCGATCAGGATATCAAAGTCAGATTGAACTGTGCGGTGGTTAGTATTGGCCACACGCAAAGCATAGTTTCCATTGAGCGTGGTATATGAGGGAAGTGCAACGCCACTTTCATGCAACTGCAATAAGAGTTCTTTATTCAATGCATTGAGCGCATTCACTTCTGACATTTTTCCTTTATAGTGGAAGCAGAGAATATTCAACGGCGCAGGTGCCGAAAGTTCAAGGTCAGGATTTTTCAGTACGAGAGATTTCAGGTACTGAACCTGTTCAATGTTCTGCGCCACCATTCGTCCGAATTTTTTGAAGCCATGCTCCTTCATCGACATCCAGATCTTCAATGCCTTGAATCCGCGCGAGAGTTCAATGCCGTAATCGCTGAACCATGTATCCCCTGCTGCCATGCCGCGCACTTCATGTTGTAAGTAAGCAGCCTGGAGCGAAAATGCTTTGTAATGCTGGTCCTTTTTCCGCACCAGGACGCAGCCGGCCTCATAAGGAATGTACATCCATTTGTGCAGGTCAAAGGCAATTGAATCAGCCCGCTCCATTCCTTTCACGATGTGTTTATATTTATCTGCCAGCGCAAGCATTGCTCCGATCGCCCCATCAATGTGCAGCCACATTTTTTCTTTTTCGCAGAGATCAGCAAGCGCATTGATGTCATCGGAGGCCCCGGTATTCACCGTCATTGCATTTGCAATAATGCAGAATGGTTGCATCCCTGCATTCCGGTCAGAGGTAATTTGCGCTTTTAATTTCTCAATGTCAATTTCATAATTTTCATTCACGTCAATCAGCCGCAGTGAATCACTGCCGAGACCGAGTACGTCGACGGATTTGTTTACGCAGTTATGCACTTCCTTCGAAGCATACACCATCATCCTCTTTTGTGAGCCGTACAGACCTTCTTTCCGCAAATCAAAATCTGCATGTGCATAACGCGCTACGGTAATCCCAATGAGATTTGCCATGGATCCTCCACTCACGACGAGTCCGCTTGAATCAGATGGAAATCCAAAAAGCTGTTTGAACCATTCGATCACCTGCGCTTCCACAAGACCGCCGGCCTGATTTCCTCCGCCCTGGTTCAGGTTGATGCCTGCGGCGAGCATGTCGGCCAGCATTGCAAACGGAGTTCCGTTTCCCATCACCCATCCCCAAAAACGTGGATGGATATTTCCTGTCGGGTACGGAAGAATATTTTCTTTAAAGGACTCATAAATTTTTTCCGGTGCATCTCCTTCGGCGGGAGGCGGCTGCCGAAAATATTCCCTGACTTCTTCCGGAGGCGCTTGCCATACTTTTCGCTCGCGGACCGATGCAAGGTATTGCATCATATCGCTCACCATCTGCAATCCAAGCTTTTCCATTTCACCCCAGTTTGAGGGATCCAAAGTTTCTTCTTTTTTACTCATTACAATTATTAAGAATTTCTATCCTCCACGAAGTACGAATAGGACTTACGAATTTACGAATATGCGAAATACGAATTCTCTTCAATGACTTCAATGACCTAAATGACTGTGGCTGTTTAATGACTGTGGCTGTTCTAACCTTCATACATCTCCATCTGCAGCCTCGATTCTTCAAGATCCAGTTCACGCTCAATTTTCCGGAGGATTTCTTCACTTGCGTTTCCATTGCGGTGCAGCAATTCTATTTCTTTGCGTTCGACAGAAATCAATTCAACCTGCATCCTGGAAAATTCATTGAAGACCGTTCCGGGCAATGTTTTACCGCCGCCGAAATAATTTGCCGGAAGCTCAGTGCGCTGCAGCCTGTTGTATTTCACTTCATATTTGCTTTTGATATTGTGAAGCAGTTCATCCGGTGCAGTACCAAGGTTATCTTCGATGTGGGTGATGGCAGCACGTACAACCATATTACGAACAAGATATTCTTCTGACATCATGTTATGAGGTTTGAGTTTCAGCAACCTGATAACCATAGGCAACGTGAGACCCAATGCAACCAGCGTTGCCAGGATCACACAAAAGGAAAGAAAGATGATCAGGTTGCGGTGAGGGAACGGTGTTCCGTCAGGCAATGCGAACGGCAAAGCCAGCGCAGCGGCCATGGAGACTACTCCACGCATGCCCGCCCATCCGAACACTACCATGTTCCGCGGATCGAAGGGTTCACTTTCACGGATGTGTTTGCTTAACCAACGGGGAATCATTGCTGCGGGCACTACCCATACAAACCGGATGATGATTACAACGAAGCTGATCGCTATTCCGTACCATAGCAATTCTGCATTTGAATAATCAGTAATACCTGCCATGACATTGCGCAACTGCAAGCCGATGAAAATAAAAATGAGACTGTTCAGGATATAAATGATCACTTCCCAAACCGAATAAGCCATGATGCGGCTTTGGTTGCTGAAGGCTTCGCTTGAACGGAACGACAAAAACAATCCGGCTGATACGACCGCAAGGACACCCGATACATGCAGCAATTCCGCCGTCAGGTACGCTGCAAAAGGAGTGATGATCGTAAGTGTAACTTCAATGACAGGATCACAGATCCATCTTTTATGCACGAATAAAATTAGGTATCCAATCGCAAGCCCGATGAGGATGCCAGCAATTGCGACAAAAAGAAAATTCAAGCCTGCCTGCCACAACACAAAATATCCTGCAGTTATTGCCGTGAGCGCATATTTGTATGCAATCAGTCCACTGGCATCATTCACAAGACTTTCGCCTTCAAGAATTGCAATAATGCGCGGGTGAAGTCCAAGTCCTTTGGTGACAGTAGTTGCAGCCACTGCATCAGGAGGAGAAACGATGGCACCGATCAGAAATGCATAAGGCCAGCCGAGTCCCGGAATAAGGTAATGAGCTGTTATCCCTACAATCACCGTTGTAAAAAATACGAGCCCTATGGAAGCAAGGCTGATGGGTCGGATTGCCCTTTTGAAATCATGCCAGCTTGTATTCCATGCAGCACCATATAACAGCGGCGGAAGAAATATCAGAAAGACTACATCGGGTTTTAGAGATATGACGGGCAACCCGGGAATCAGGCTGATGAGAAGTCCTGACAATACAAGTACGATCGGAAAAGGAAAACCGAAACGGTTGCTGAGTAATCCAAGAAAGGTGATTCCAAAAAGAAGAATGACAATGATGCCTACATTTTCCATGGGATAAAAATAGGGTTTATAAATTTCAATAATATTAGAATCTGCATAAAAAGGAATGTCAAACACCTTTTGAATTACCCAGAAGGGTAAGCAATGGGTCAGTTTGATTTTACATTTCAATTCTGCTGACTTCGACTCCGCTCAGTCAGCTGCTTTCGTATCACAAAGATGCTTGCTGAGCGGAGTCGAAGCAAGCTAAATTTAAAACTGACCCACTACCGAAGAGTATTTGATTTGGGAATCGTTACAAATAAAATATATTTGACCGCTCATTTTAAAAACTCACCTATGAAAAACACTTTTTTTGCTTTTGCAATTATCGTATTCCTTTCTCATAATGCAGCAGCACAACTCTGCAGAATGGACGTTAACAGTCCCGGATTTATTCAACTTAAAGGAAGCAAAACTTACTATGTCACAACGGGCGATGCAAACTTTGACAATGCAGTGGTGGATGCAATGAAAGGTGCCTGGACCATCACTCCCTGGGAAGTTCTGGACGGGGATAAGTTGGATTCAAAGATTAGTGACAAGACCTGTTCATTTCTCATTCCTGAAAAAGATGGAATGATTTTAATCAATGGATTCCGGAAACATTTATACAACTATACTATAATGGATTTCCTGGCACAAAGCCCAAAACATACTTATGGTGATGAAAATAATATTACTGATTGCGGGTTCCGCGTCCGCAACATGATAGAAGCCATGTTACAGGCTATGGATATCGTTCAGAAAAAAGCCAAGGAAGGAGCCGTAGGAAAGGAATTCAGAGCTGTGTATAATGGCAGATCTCCCAAGATCAAAGAAAGGACAATGCTCTTTTCCGAGGATGCATTAAAGACCATCCTATTTCCAAAAGATCTAAAAAATTCCAAGAACAACACGGATGTGAAAGAAATCAGGGAAAAATACAAAGAGATTCTCTCTAAATCTTATCCGTTCACTTATGAAATCTGCAGCAGAGAAAAAGTTGCAAAGGCAATTCAAGAAAAAAGTACAGAATATTATTACTATCAACCGGTTTTTTCGAGCGATGGTAAATACATATTTGTTTATGACCCTTCAAACGGTGAGGTAGTTTTCTTTGATCATCAGATGCAGGGAGTAAAAATCACTGAAAAAGATATTAATCACCTTGTATCAACGATCAAAGGCCAGGTTGATTAATCCAACCCTCTAATTATTCAAACTTCAGATTTAGCATTTCAACTGAAACGTTTGAAGAAATCCCGAAAAAATGTTGCTATCTAAACCACTTCCGCAACTACAAACGTACTTCCTCCCACAAACACTACCTCATTTTCACCTGCAGCATTTTGTGCTGAAGCCAAAGCAATAGCAACAGAAGTATATGAATCTCCTTTGAGACTAAATTGTTTCGCAATGTTCTTAAGTTCATCAGCTTCCAATGCACGCGGAATAGCAGCTTTGCAAAAATAATAAGTGGCATCTTTTGGAAGAAGTCCTAGCACACCTGAAACATCCTTGTCATTTACCATCCCGATTACAAAATGTAAATGCTGAAAGGACATTTTTGAAAGCTGCCTGACAATTTCCATGATACCCGCTTCATTGTGTGCGACATCACAGATCGTCAAAGGCTTCTCCTTGATAATTTGCCATCGGCCTGAAAGACCTGTCATTGACTTTACAATTTTCAACGCTTCATAAACGTTACTTTTTGAAATCTTCCACCCCTGCGTCTGCATCAACCACACCGCCATCAGAACACCGGGAATATTTTTAGCCTGGTAAATGCCTGTTAGGTCCAGCTCAAGATTCTTGTACTCTTCAACGCCTTCAATTGTCACGTCCAGCGATTGAAACGAGGGAGTTTCATTCACTGAAACAACGTTCGTATTTTCTGACGCAAAATAAATATCGCTGCCCATCTCTTTTGCTTTCTGCACAAAAACATGATTCGTGGATTCATTAAACTCACCAATTATGACAGGAACATGCTCTTTGATGATACCCGCTTTTTCAGTTGCGATTTCCTGCACCGTTTTTCCGAGCAGGTTTGTATGGTCCAGGCTGATGTTGGTGACCAGGGATAATTCAGGAAGGATCACATTGGTGGAATCAAGCCTTCCGCCCAAACCGGTTTCAATAATGGCAATGTCAACTTTTTCCTTCGCAAAAAAATCGAAGCAAAGTCCGACGGTCCATTCAAAAAAAGAAAGGTCTATTTTCTCAAAATCATTTTTATATTTCTCAACGAAAGAAATTACTTCTTCGTGGCCAATCATTTTTCCATTGATCCGGATCCTTTCCCTGAAATCCACCAGGTGCGGCGAGGTATACAAACCTGTTTTATACCCTGCTCTCTGAAAAATTGCCGCAAGCATATGGGAAGTACTTCCCTTTCCATTTGTGCCTGCAACATGAATACTATTGAATTTTTTTTCAGGATGACCCAGCAATTCGCATAACAACAAAGTATTTTTCAAATCCGCTTTGTACGCCGCTGCGCCAATCCGGTGAAACATCGGAAGGCGTGAAAACAAATAGTCAAGCGTGTCGCTGTATGTCATAATCTGACCGCAAAGAAAACCCAGGATGCCTATATTTTAACCACTCCCCGGTTTTTTTTACATGATTCATAAAATCACTACCTTTCATTTTGATTTAACCATAAAATTCAATCCCCATGAAAACTTTTAAAAAGCTTTTGCTTTACCTTATCATTTTGTTTCCCCTTTTGACTTCTGCTCAAAGCAATCCATTGCCGCTGAAACCAGGCATCACCATCAATAGGATTCTCACTGTCCAGAATGGATCCATCAGGGTAATCAAAGATCCCATCAGCGGGAATCTTTTTTACACGACCACCGATGGAAGAATCTATGAAGTACACCAGCCGACCGGAAGCGCTGCCTATGATTCACTTGTATTCACTTCCGCCGACCATCACGTTACCTATACGCAGGGATTTACTGTTTACGACAGCACCTTTTATGTTTCTGGAAATGACAGTTCAAACACACCGCTCACTTTTGGAATTATTGTCCGCGGTGTGCTGCAACCCAATGGCACCAGGGTTTGGAGTACGGTAATGCAAACTGATTTTTACCAGACTGCCGATTATTTCGATCACCTTTTCAGCGGCATCGCCGTATCACTTTCCGGCGATAGCATTGTGATCTGCAGCGGTGCCCGTGGAGACCATGGTGAGGTGGAAACACGTTATGGACTTTATCCAAACCTGAGAAATGTTCCGCTCACGACGAACGTTTATATCGTTCCCGCACATGATACGGATGTTGTAGTGTTGTATAATGATTCGACATGGAATGATACGACAGACCTGCTTTATGCGCGCGGCGTAAGGAACACTTTCGACATGGCTTACGATTCACAGGGAAGGTTGTTCGGGGTTGAAAATTCCGGCGACCGCGACCATCATGAAGAGATGAACTGGTTGCGACGCGACCATCACTATGGTTTCCCATGGGTCCTGGGTGACACTGACAACCCGCAGCAGTTTCCCGGTTTCGATCCGAATACTGACTTATTAATCCCGCATTACTCACGCTCCTGGCGTATCGGTGCATGGAGTAACGATCCAACCTTTCCTCCTGCCCCGGCATTGGTTTTATTTGATTCACCCATTCAAAACTTCGGACCTGATGCCGACAAATACCGCGATACAACTACAGGAACTGTCATGGACGCAAGCGATTCTTCAATTGCCATTGGCACCTTTACCGCACATCGCTCACCACTTGGATTGGTGTTCGACAACGATAGCGTGATGCATACACTTTACCGCGGAGATGCCTTCATGCTGAGCTGGACAAAAGGACTTGACTCCTGCGGATGTACGGCAATACCTGATACTGCTATCGGACCCTTCGTTGATCCCAGCCAGGATTTACTGCACCTTGATCTGGAGTATGATTCGCTTGCCGATAATTTCTTTTTACATGCAACAAGGATCATAGAAGAATTTGAGCACCCGGTTGACGATGCCATTGACAGCAACAAAATTTATGTGCTGGAAAACGGGTATGGAGGTACTTCAGGTTTGTATGAAGTGGTAATGCCATTTATTCCTGTTTGCTCGCCTGCATACTCCGTGGCTGCAAATTATTTTGCATGCGATTCAGCAGGAGCCATTGCCACAACAAATGCAACAGGTCTTCCTCCATTTGTTTATACCTGGATGGATTCATTGGGAACGACAATAAAAGCAGACACGATGAATGATGCTTCTGATACCATTTCGGGTTTGGCGCCAGGAAATTATTCCGTCGTGATATCTGACAGCTTTGAATGTACATTGTCATTGCCATTTACAATTGCTCCACCAATCTCGATTAATCTC
>Ga0190274_10002879_pt1 | contig 10219 bp, 7 predicted proteins | sample Popmic531T_FD_133002 | JGI IMG/M metagenome (GOLD analysis project Ga0190274, IMG submission 133002) | Populus adjacent soil microbial communities from riparian zone of Yellowstone River, Montana, USA - 531 T | ecosystem: Environmental > Terrestrial > Soil > Riparian zone | place: USA: Montana...
ATTTCCTTGATTGCAAAGTCCAGCTGACGCCGCAGCGGCATTGTTGCCGCGCTTGCCGACAACATCTCAGACCACCCGTAAGCGGACGGTCGCAACCGGCAGCTGTTGGCCGGGTGCAGTCGAACCTGAAGCATTTTTGAAGCCGCCGCTCGCACGCTCAGGGGTCGTGCCCAATGGCTGCTCTCGAGCTTCAGGACGGTCGGGACTCGCGTTCCGGGCCAGAACCGGTCGTTTAGCAACGACTGCTTGCGAGGCCGTTGTCCGGGTCGCCGCGATGCGGTCCAAGTGCGCTCGCGTTCCAATCGCGGGTCGGGGACTCGCGCGCGAGCCTGCTGGCAACGCGGACGCCGGCAATGCCTGCTATGCGCCGCAAAGCGATCGCATTACCCGCGAGTCGTTCGCTGCGTAAGCTGATGAACGACGTGCGCCGGGCTCCAATTCGTTGGGCGAGAAAGCCGATCGGTCTCTCCCAGACATGACCAAGCTCTCCCGGCGCGGGTTTCAACCCTTAACTTATCAACGCCTGGTCTCGCGGCCCGCGCATCAGCCGCACGTAAAGCTCGCTGCGTCGTCGGTGCTGCCCGTGCCCTTGTAGACCGCCTTCTTCGGATAAGGGCAGAGCGGCCGCGTGCGGACCGTCGCGCCCTGGACGACGCGGCTGGCGACGATCTGATCGGGCGCCACGCCTTGCTCCACCCAGCGGTCGAGCGACATCAGCACGTCGCGTTCGGCGCTGACCACCGGCGACGGACCGCCCTGGTTGCCGAAGTTCGAGGTCCCGCTGCCACCGCTGCAATGGCCCATGCCGGGCACCAGGAAGAGGCGGAAGAAGGTGTCGAGCTCCGCCTGCGTGCCTTGCTTGGTCTTGACCTGCTCGACGTAGTTGATCGTGTCCTGCGGGTTGACGACAGGATCGGCCCAGCCCTGATACACGATCGCCTTGCCCTTGCGCGCCTTGAACGCCGAGATGTCCGTGCTGACCTGATCGACGAGCGGGCTGACGGTCGCGTCGGCGTACGTCACGTCGCGGTCGTAGTCAAAGGTCCACCAATTCCACTGCGGATTGCCAAACACCCAGAGGCGCCAGTAGTCGGCGCGCACCGGCTCGGTCGAGCCCCAGTACTGCGACCACCCGGATTCTGATCCCACGGTCAGTCCGGGATAGAGCTGCGTCCCCGTGCGGGGATTCTTCGGCCCGGCATAGATCTTCTTGGCGACGGCGATCTCGGGCGCCGTGAGACAGGCCGTGGTTTGGCCGGGCGCGCACAACATCGCGTCGACGTTGAACTGCGAGCCGGTGCACTGGCGCGGGTCTTCCATGACGCCGTCGGCGACACCGTCGAGCGCGTCGCACGCTGCGACGGCCGCCGTGGTGATGCTCGCCGCCTTCGCCGCCGACATGATCAGCGGCGTGTTGGTGTTGGCGCTGCGGTTGGAGAGGAAGCGGTGCAGAAACTCGACGTTGAGCCGCGTCCGGTTGTTGCCGGGAGCGCCGGCGATCACGCCGTCGAAGTCTTCCGGATAGCGCTGGATCTCGGCATAGGCCTGGTGCCCGCCGGTCGAGCAGCCGTAGTAGTACGCGCGGGTGACGGTCTGCGCCTGCAGTCCGGCGACGAGCTGGCGCGCAGGGACGGTGATCGCGTGGATTGACCGGGTGCCCCAGTCGCGGATCTTCTCGGGATGGCCGACGCCCCAGAACATCTCGTTCGGGTCGCTACTCTGGTGTCCGGTGTCCCCGCCCACGACCGCATAGCCCTGGCGCATGGCGTAGGCCATGTCGCTGTAAGAGATGGCGGGGCTATAGCCGCCGTTGCCGGTGGTCACCATCTTGCCGTTCCACCCGGACGTCGGCACCCAGACCTCGAAGTTGACGAGCGAGTCCGACGTCGGTGTCGCTTTGGCCTGGATCCGGCAGAAGGCGGGCAGGTTCGCAATCGGCGTGGACGACCCTGCGGGAATGAACGCGTTCGCGGCGACAGGGCCCGCGGCGGTGAGACCGGCATTGTCGAGCTTGACCGCCGCGAGGGCGGTCGCGTCGCAGGTCAGTGCCGTCGCCACGGGGGCAGGCGCTGGATCGTCGTCGCCGCCGCCGCAGCCGGTGACGCAGAGAAGGGCTGCCGCAGCCGCATTTGGCCAGTTTGAGAGGTGTCGCATGGAAGTCTCCTCGGATGTCTTGTATGCAGATGACGATCAGGCGCGCGGGCCGCCTTCACTCCGGCTCGATGCCCGCCGCCTTGATCACGCGGCCCCACTTCTGGGCATCGGTGTTCTGGAACTTCGCCAGCTCGTCCGGTGTCGTTGTCCACGGGTCGGAGCCGGTGCCCTCGAAGAAGGCCTTGGCGGGCGCGCTTTTCGTGCCGGTGGCGAGAAGCTCGTGCAGGCGGGTCACCACCGGCGCCGGCGTGCCCGCAGGGACGTAGGCGGCGAGCCAGTAGCCCATTTCGTAGCCTTCACGCCAGCCTCGTCGAGGGTCGGCAGATCGGGCAGGAGCGCGTTGCGCTTGGTCACAACTCACTCTGGCTCGATATTCGCGGCCTTAATCACTTGCCCCCACTTGACGGAGTCCGTGACCTGGAATTTGCCGAGCTCTTCAGAGGTTGTCGTCCAAGGATCTGAACCAGTTCCCTCGTAAAAGGTCTTGGCGGCAGGACTCTTGGTCCCCGCGATCAGCAACTCACGCAGGCGCGCCACGACTGGTGCCGGCGTCCCTGCTGGGACGTAGGCGCCAAACCAATAACCCATGTCGTAGCCCTTGACGCCGGCCTCTTCGATCGTCGGAACGTCAGGCAACAGTGGGTTGCGCTTCGTGGTCGACACGCCGAGTGCTCGCAGCTTCCCGCCCTTCACTTGCGGAACGCCCGTCGCAGAGTCGGTGATCATGAAGTCGATCTGTCCCCCAAGCAGATCAGTGACCGCCTGCGGGTTGCTCTTGTAGGGGACGTGAAGAATGTCGGTTTGCGTGAGCTGCTTGAACATCTCTCCAGCTACTCGGCTCGATGAGCTGCCGCTGCCGAAGGAGAGCTTGCCCGGCTCGCGTTTGGCCTTGGCGATCAGATCCGCGACGGTCTTGTACGGCGCCTCGGTCTTGACAACCAGTACTTGGCCTCCTTTGCCCAAACCCGTCACAGGCACAAAGTCCTTGACCGGGTCGTACGACAGCTTCTTGTAGAGATGCTGGTTGGCGGACTGCGTTGTATTGGTCGTGATCAAGACGGTGTAACCGTCCGCCGGCGCACGGGCGGTGGCCGCGGCGGCCATCATGCCGCTGGCGCCCGCCTTGTTGTCGACGATGGCCGGCTGCTTCGTCTCTTGGGTGATCGAGTTGGCAAGTGCGCGCGCAAGCTGGTCGGTCGCACTGCCGGCAGCGAACGGGACAACGAGGGTCACTGGCTTGTCAGGGTACTGAGTCTGCGCCAACGCCGTGCCGGCGAACGCAGCCGACAAAAGGGCCGCGCCAAACAGGGCCGGCCATGAGTAGTGTTTCGAGGTCATTTTGTTTCCGTTTCGGTTGAGTAGGTCGTCCTGTCCTCGGTTCCTGCAAGGAGCGGGATCAGGGTCAGGGGTACTGAAATGGGTATGTCGAGAAGAATGAAGGCGAGTGCTTTGCCGTGGCTGTCAAGATTGAGGGCATCGTTGACTCCGCCGTCGAGGACGCCGTCCAGGACGAAGTTCATGGCGTGCAGCTGCGGCAACAAGTAGCGCGCCACCCGGGAAGGGTGCCGGTACGCGAATGCCTTCGCCACCCGCTGCTCGGTCACTTGCTCGACAAGTACGGGCCAGAACTCGCGTCGCCACGCAACCACGCTGATGTTCGAGCGGTTGCCCTTGTCGCCCGTACGTCCGTGGGCCAGGCGGTAGAGGGGGGCCGTCAGCGTGCTCATGGGTTCAGCCCGCAATTGCGAAGCTGGTCGACACCGCTTCGCGTGGCACGAAGCACGAGTGCGTCGACAGTCGCTGCCGCATTCCTGTGCGCACACCACCCCCACCTGCTGGACCGCAGGTATAGAGCGCGGTCATTTCACGCGGGAGCCGCTCGGCCTCGGCCTTGACGGCGTGGTTAATCGCCACCCGAAGGCGGACGTCACGCGCGTCCCCATGCGGCTGCGCAGCGAGCCAGCGGCCAGCGTCATCTCCCAATACGCTACTCACGCCGATCAGGTCCACCCGCACTGTGCCGAGCGACCTGAGCCGCTCACGCAGCACTTCCCCGGCCAGCCGGGCTCGAGCTTCGGCGCGTGGCCCGGCATAGGAGATTTCAGCCTCGGCAAACCACCCTTGCTCACAGAACACATTCACCTTGAGGCGTCCCGGACGAGGGTGACCCCGCACACCGCTGAGCCGAACTCGATTCGGTCCGACTTCCCGGACTTCGGCTTGGGAAAGGTCCGCGATGACATCGGGCGTCAAATAAGCCGAAGGATCGTGAACCTCGTAGAGCAACTGCTCCTTGACCGTGTGCTCGTCAATGCGTCCACCCGTCCCCGCGGGCTTGGTGATCACACAGTTCCCGTCGGCATCGATCTCCGCGATGGGAAAGCCGACGTGGGCAAGGTCGGGGATCTCCTTGAAGCCAGGGTCGGCGTAGTAGCCGCCGCTGACCTGTGCGCCGCATTCCAGCAAGTGGCCCACCATCGTCGCTCGAGCAATCCGATCCCAATCGTCGTGGGCCCAACCAAAATGGGCCAGCGCCGGTCCGAGCGTCAACGACGGGTCCGCAACCCGACCGGTGACGACGATGTCCGCGCCGTCAAGCAGTGCGGCGGCGATCGCCTCGGCGCCGATATAGGCGTTCGCACACACCATGGACTCGACAATCGAGGGCGCCTCGGCACTCTCTACCAGTGCGCGCTGGAGCAGCGTACGGTGCAACGGTCCACTCAGGTCGTCACCCCGCACGACGGCAACACGCGGTGTGCGAAGCCCGAGTTCGGTGGCGAGTCTGGCGATACATCGAGCTGCACCTTCCGGATTGGCGGCGCCGAAGTTGCTCACGATCCGAATGCCATGCTTGAGGCAGTCGGCAAGGACTGGTCGCAACAGTTCAGGTAGCAGAGGCTCGAACCCTAGGTCGGGATTTTCCCGGCGCGCCAGTTGCGCGAGCGCCAGCGTGCGTTCAGCCAAGGTCTCGAACAGCAAGTACCCTGGGCCGCCTGCCTTGATGAGGGCGTCGACCACCGGCCGGGCCGCGTCAGTGCGGTCCCCGGAAAAGCCCGCTGCGCAGCCTACCCGCAAGCACTCTTCGGTCATGTCAATGCTCGCATTGCGTCTCAAACTTCTCCTCGGCCGTCATCAGACACTGCCAGCGCGCGGGGCAGTAGGCTCTGCAGCCTTCTGCCCGTCGCTGCGATTCTGGTCAGCCTTGACGCGAGATTGGCACCGGGCCGAGGGGCCGCCCGCCAGGACCATCCATGAAGGTCTGCCACGGCTCCGGCACGACCTGACCGACGCCTGCCTTGCTGTAGTCGCAGACCCCGCTCGGGAACACGGCAAGCATCCGGTTCCACTGCGCGTCCGTAAAGGCCACGAAGTAGTCGGCGCGAACCAGCGGCTTGAGCTGGCACTTCATGATGTCACTGCTCAGCGGCTCCCCCGATGCGACACGCGTGTCGCGATAAACAGGCCATTCGTCGATCGTTGGCGAGGGGACCGCCGTGGCGCCGGTGCCGGTGACGGTCGCGGTCATGGTCGGCGTGAGTCCGAGATTGCAATAGGCCACATCCGTGCTCCAGACCTGGAGGTCGGCGCGCCAGCAAGAGTCGACTGCCGCCGCCGGCCGGTTCGCGACGATCTTCTGGTGCAGGGTCTTCGAGCTCTTGTCAGCCTCGACGTTCATCAGCCACTGGTTCATTGTCTCGAACGCACGCGTGGCGAGTGCGGGAGGATTCGACTTGTAGCGCCAGATAACCTGGTTCGCGTAGTCGCCGTTCTCCTTTTGCAGGCGATTGCGAATCACCCACGCCCGAAAGTCATAGTGCTCTTCGATGATGTTGAAATCCCGACGGTCGATGATTGCCACGTCGCCGAGGTACTTTCCGTTTGTGACACGGCCGGACTTGTGGGTGATCTCCACGGCGCCCGGATCGGCCTGCATGCGTTTGGGTTGCCATTGGCCGTTTATGTCCAGCCCGCCAATCTGCTCGTTGAGGGTCACGAACCGCTCGACGTTCACCTTGCCTTCGTTGAGCGCGTTGTAGCCGTACTGGATTCCAATATTGTCCTGCGGCGTCTTCGCATAGCCAGTCGCATCGCGCGGACCAAAGATGGCGATGTTGTAGTCCTGCAATGTGCAGCGGATACCGGTCAGGTTCGCAAGGGACCATGTCGTGGGCTGTCCGCCGCAACCCGCGTCGCCGACGGTCGGATCGATGTAGTACGGGGTCCGACTCGCCATGTTCGTGTTGGCCGGGCCCTCGCAGACCTGATCCCAGCGATGGCCGGCTATGGCGCCCTTTTCGATCAATGTGTATCCGCTAGCGGTGCCGTCGCTGAAGTCGTAGTACCGCTTGAGCAGACCGCAATCCGCGAACTCGCGGCCGGGGGTCCACGTGTCCTGGAACGTCTGAGTGGGCAGCATGCCTTGAATCAATCCGGGGTAATTGGAAGAGTGCAGGTTCTGCTGGTGCGCACCTCCGGAGCCGCCATCGGACATCGTGAACCGAAGGCTGCCGTACTGCTCAGCAATGTGCTCCTTGAGCATGATGACCGTCTCCGCGGAGGTGACGTCATTGCAGTGCGATCCGTACTGGGTCATCTCGGAGGACGCCACCATGAAGCCACGACTAAGCGCGTCGTTGTCGACCACGTTGCCGGGATTCCCTTGCGTGCGCCCGTATTCGCAACCAGAACCGAACTTCCAGAACAACTTGTGGTTCCAATTCGGAGTCGCGTCCCATGGCTTCCAGGACTGGGTCGGGTTGGCCGGATTGGCGAGGTAGGCGATGTCGTACTTGCCGCGATTCATCACGCCACGCTCGATCCGAACGATGTACGGGACCGTCTTGCCCTGGTCCGTGGTCGTCGTCGCAATCAGGGCGGCCGCGGGCGGGCTCGCGGGATCGTAGGTGGCGAAGGCGCCCGCCAGCGTCCGGTATTGATAGCGATAGACCGGAGCGGCGATATTGCACTGCGCGTCGAGCGGCGCGCCGAGGTCAGGATTGTTGGCGGTGGGCGTGGCGACCTTGGTCGTGCAGACCCAGGAGCCGACTTGCGGACCTGAGATCACCGGCCCACCCTTGGGATAGTTCGTGATTTCGATGATGGCTCCGGATTTGCCGGACTCCGCCACCTTGAGCACGTTCTTGCCGACCTTGAGCCCACTGACCAACCCTACGTATCGGCTGTCGGCACGAACTGCGAAAGCACTCGTCACGTCAATGCCATCCACATCGACCTTGAGCGTCGTGACGTCGGTGCCGGTCGGCGCCACCACTTCGACCAGCGCGTCGCCACCCGAGATGAGATCCGGACGGTTCGACAGCACCTGAATTGTCGACACGGGGCCGAGATTTGACGGCGCCGGAGAGTCATCTCCTCCGCACGCAGCGAGCAGCATCAATGCGAATGCGCTAAGAGTCCATCTGGGAGAGGGTATGTAGTTCATTGCGTTTGCCGAAGGGAGGCTCGTTGATGTTTGTCGTTCGCACACCGGCCGAGCGGCGCCAACACGTGATATGTCGCCGCTCATCTCGCCCGTACGTCGATGTTTCTCCGACCCTGCACAGTCGCTTGCCGATACTTGGGCAGCCAGCGTGCTGGACCTGGTTGGCGCGACTCTAAGCGCGGTCCTCCAATCTGAGAAATCGAAAGTTCGGATGTAGTGATCCGAAATTCAAAAGATCTTCTAGGGATTTCTCTAATTGCTTCAACCGCTGACGCGCCTTGTGCCGGTTTTCAAAGCAAGGCCCCCCCGAGGGGCTCGCCTACCGCGCTGAGCGCCGTTTGCTCGCCTTCGGCACGAGGCTCGGGCGCATCTCCAGCGCCATGTCGTGCAGGCTCTGCGCAGCCACCGAAAGAGTTCGGTCGCGCCGCCGGACGAGATAAATGCGCCGTTGCAATCCGGGCAGGGACAGGGGTCGCGTATGGATCGCCGGATGCTGGAAGTGAAACAGCGCGAGCGCTGGTATGACGCTGATCCCCAGCCCGGCGCGGACCATTCCCATCACGGTGGCCAGTTGATCCACTTCCATGAGCGTGTTCATCACCTTGGGGTGAAACGCGGCGTCCAGATACTGGCGCACACTGCTCGTTCGGGACAGGTGGATGAAAGGCCATTGCACTAGGTCGCGCAGACGTACGACATCGCTCTTCGCCAAAGGGTGTCCGACCGGGCAGACCAGGTGCGAGTCGTCGGCGCAAAAGAGCTCGGCCTGAAGGTCTCGGGTTTCGGCGCGGACCGCAGCGAGCGCGAAGTCAGCACTGCCCGTTGTCACCCGTTCGATGCATCCTTCGGAGAGCACGTCTGCGACGTCAACGCGAATGCCAGGGTGCTCGGAGAGGTATTTCATGAGCAGCCCCGGCAACCAGTTAGCCGCCAGCGAAGGCAAGAGAGCAACTGAAACCCGGCCTCGCTTCAGCGACGTTCGGTCATTGATGCTCGCGACCGCGTTGTCGAACTCCAATAGGGCTCGCCGGGCGTGCCCTTCCAAGTCTGTTCCTTCTGGTGTCAGTTCGACGTACCGCTTGCTGCGGTCGAAAAGCCGGACGCCGAGGTCGTCCTCCAGCCCGCTGATCAACGCGCTGTAGGCGGGCTGCGAGAGATGCATCGAGCTCGCTGAGCGCGTGAAGTTGCGTGTGTCGATCAAGAGGACGAACGCGCGGAACTGACGGATAGAAGCAGCCATGGGCTATTGAACTAGAGCGCGGAGCGTCGCCGTTACAGGCAGCGTGCGCTTGTCAGAGTGTGACCGCTCGACAGGGTTAAATACCATCTTGAGTGTCGAGGCTGCAGACCGCCAAGTTGGGATTGCACACGGGGCGACCGACTTCAGGATGCCATAGATCAGGTGTGACTACACGGGCCTTGAATGCGAGGCCGCTCGCATTCATGCTTGCGCCGAAGATCTTGATGATGGTTTTGTGACTAAGGGCATCTAGCGCGGGGCGCGCAGACGAGCGGGGGAGCTCAGAAACCCGCTCCGGCTGATCATGCTGCGGCCGCGCGCGAGCTACCTGAAAGCTTCAATCATGGCGTCACGCCGATGAGCGCGGCAGGCCCTCAGACGGACTATGGCGGGTACCGGGCGGCTCGAAAGCAGTCGTTGGTGAAGGACTGCTTGTGGGCCGATCGCAGCGCTTTTGAGGGTCGGCCTCAATACTGCTTGCTTCGAACGACTGCTTCTGATCTCCGAGAATCAGTGCGCACCTCGACGCCGCTCGACTCGCTGCAGACAGTGGATCCTCGACCTTGCCCTACGCACAGCGCCTATCGCACGGGACTACTGCGCGCTGAGCTTCCGAGGGAGGCCGGCGGGCCGACGATCTCGCGCATTAGCCGCTTCGCGCCGTAGACCTTGTCCAATGCCTCCAGCAGCGCCGCCGAATGTACGGCCACGGTGCGATTGACGGTTTCGTCGAAGCCGTATTCGCCTCCTAACGACTGAATGTTGCCATCGAACACCAGGCCCACGACCTCGCCGCGGCGGTCGATTACAGGCGAGCCCGAATTCCCGCCGATGACGTCGTTGGTGGTGACGAAATTCATCGGCACGTCCAGTCGAAGTCGCGACCGTGCAGCAAGCCAGGAAGGTGGCAACGCGAACGGCTCGGCGCCGGTGTCTCGGTCGTAGAGGCCAGCCAAGGTCGTGAACGGCGCCACCGCCTGACCCTTCTGCTGGTAGCCCTGGATTGCGCCGTACGACAGCCGCAGCGTGAATGTCGCATCGGGGTAAGTAGCCTGCCCTAAGACGGCGAAGCGGGCTTTGGCCAGCAGTTCTTCCTGCTGGTTCAGCGGCCCTTCAACTTCGGTTTCGAAGCGGCGGCGGATAGCGCGCGCAGCCGGGTCGACCGCTCGGGCAAGTGCAATCATCGGGTCGTCACTAGCGTCGACCCCGGCCTTGCCGTTGTCATAGAGCGCCTTGCGCAAGCCGCCGGTGGCGTTGCCCTCACGGTCGGTCACGACCTCTCTGAGCCGACTGCCCGTCACGGCGGTGGTGGCGATCTCGGCCGGCGTCCGGCGTCCGAAGACCGACTTAGTCACCGGATGGTCGGCGCCCAGTTCTTC
>Ga0190274_10002880_pt1 | contig 10218 bp, 4 predicted proteins | sample Popmic531T_FD_133002 | JGI IMG/M metagenome (GOLD analysis project Ga0190274, IMG submission 133002) | Populus adjacent soil microbial communities from riparian zone of Yellowstone River, Montana, USA - 531 T | ecosystem: Environmental > Terrestrial > Soil > Riparian zone | place: USA: Montana...
CGGCTTCAACAACGCCTCCACCGACGACGACTACACAAATTATTACGAGGTGGTTCCGGCCAATCATCTCAGGCGGCTGCTCTGGGCCGAGGCGGAGCGGATGGGCTCGCTGGTCGTCGAGCAGGGCTTCTTCGCCTCCGAGCGCGACGTGGTGAAGGAGGAGCTGAGGAGCCGGGTGCTGGCGGCGCCTTACGGGCGGCTCTTCTACCTCTACCTGCCGCAGATCAGTTACGACGTGCACCCTTACGGGCGACCCGGCATCGGCAGCATCGAGGATCTGGACGCGGCCACGATCGAGGACGTGCGCGCCTTCCACGCCACCTATTACCGGCCCGACAATGCGGTGCTCGTCGTCGCCGGCAATTTCGATCCGGCCGAGCTCGACCGCTGGGTCGATCAATATTTCGCGCCGATCGCCCGGCCGGCCGGCGCCATCCCGCGGGTGACCGCGCGCGAACCCGAGCGGACCGAGGCCCGGCATTACACCGTCTACGAGCCGAACACGCCGCTGCCGGCGGTGCTGCTCTCCTTCCCGGCGCCTCCGGCGTCCGACACGGACTCGGCGGCGATGGAGGTGCTCGACGGTATCCTTTCGACCGGCGAGAGCTCGAGGCTCCACCAGAGCCTCGTCTATCGCGACCGGGTCGCCAGCCAGGCGAGCTCCTTCATCGGGCTCAGGCAAGGGCGTGGAACGCTTGCCGCTTATGCGATCCTCACCGGCGGCCAGAGCGCCGAAGCGGGCGAGGCGGCGCTCCGCCGTGAGATCGCCCGGTTCCGCGACGCTCCCGTGAGCGCGGCCGAGCTGGCGGAGGCGAAGAACGAGTTGCTGACCGCGGCGCTCAGGGAGCGCGAGACGGTGGACGGCCAGGCCTCCGCCATCGCCGAGGCGGTGATCGTCGACGGCGACGCCGCCGCCGCCGACCGGCGGCTGGCGCGGATCGCCGCGGTCACTCCGGCCGACATCCAGCGGGTCGCGAGGCGCTGGCTCCGCAACGAGCGCAGCGCCGCGGTCCGCTACCTCCCCGAGGAGACGCAGAACGGCGCCAACGAGGACGCGATCGCCACCGCCGCGACGGTCGAGACGGCGGCGCTGACCCCGCCCGCCGACATCGTCCTCGTCCAGCCCGCGCCGGACGCGCAGCGGCTCGCCCCGCCCGCGCCCGGCCCCGAGCTGGTGCCGGTCGTGCCTCGGCCGGTGACCCAGCGGCTCGCCAACGGCCTGACCGTGATCACCGTGCCGAAGCGCGATCTGCCTCTGGTCAGCATCGCCCTGGTCGCGCGCGGCGGCGCCGCCGACGATGCCGACGGGCGCGCCGGCACCGCCGGTCTCACCGCCTCGGTGCTGACCGAAGGCACCGCGACCCGTTCGGCGGCCGAGATCGACGGCGCCGTCGAGGCGCTCGGCGCCTCGCTCGCCAGCGGCGCCGGCTGGGACGGCTCGCAGATCGGCCTCACCGTGCGCGCCTCCGAAGCGGACCGGGCGCTGGCGATCGTCGCCGACGTCGCCCGCAATGCCACGCTCGCCGGCGAGGAGCTGGAGCGGCAGCGGGCGATCGCGATCGACGCGGTTCGGGTGGCGATGAGCGATCCGGGCGAGGTCGCCTCGATGACGGCGATGCGGGCGCTCTACGGGGCCGCGCCTTACGGGCGGACCGCGACGGCGCGGACGCTTGGCGCGATCACTCCGGCCGACCTCAGAACCGCTTATGGCAGGACCTGGAATCCGTCCGCCGCGACCCTGGTCCTGACCGGCGATCTCGATCCGGCTCAGGGAATGGCGCTGGCGCAGCGCCATTTCGGATCCTGGCGAGGGGCCGCCGCCGCGGAGAGGCCCGGAACGAACGATGCAGCCGCCGCGGCGCGGACGGACGTGGTCGTGGTCGACATGCCCGGCTCCGGCCAGGCGGCGGTCGCGGTGGCGCGCAACAGCCTCGCCCGCGGCGACCCGCGTTATTATCGCGCGGTCGTCGCCAATGCGGTGCTCGGCGGTGGCTACAGCGCCCGGCTGAACCAGGAGATAAGGATCCGCCGCGGCCTGTCCTACGGCTCGGGGAGCGGAATCGACGCCCGGCGGCGCCCGGGGCCGTTCATCGCCACCGCCCAGACCCGAAACGACGCGGCGGCCGAGGTTCTCGGCCTGATCCTCGGCGAAATGCGGCGGCTCGGGGTTGAGCCGATCACCGTCGCCGAGCTGAACGCGCGCAGGGCCTCGCTGACCGGGGATTTCGGCCGCGACGTCGAGACGACCGGAGGAGTCGCCGGCCTGATCGCGTCCTATGTGCAGAGCGGCCTCGGCCCGGACGAGATCGAGCATTATTCGCGGGCGGTGCTGGCGGTGACTCCGGCCGAGGCGCAGGCGGCCGCCGGCGAGCTGCTGGCCCCGACCGGCGCGACCGTGGTCATCGTCGGCGAGGCGGCGCAGTTCGTCGGGCGGCTTCGGGCGACCGGGGCGAACGTGACGGTGATCCCGATCGCCGAGCTCAACCTCGACAGCCCGGCGCTGCGCTAGCTCCGGCGCGCGCGGGCGAGGCGGGCCCGAATCTCGCCGTCCGAGGGCGCGCCGCGGGCGGCCTGCTCGAGCAAAGCCAGGCCCTCGGCGCGGCGGCCGGATTTGAACAGGAGCCAGCCCAGGGTGTCGGCGGTGGCCGGATTGTCGCGGTCGAGCGCGAAGGCGCGGCGGGCGAGCGGCACGGCCCGCCCGACGTCGCCGCTTTCCGAATAGGCCCAGGCGAGATTGTTGAGGATGGTCGCGTCATTGTTGCCGAGCCGCCGTCGAAGCCCCTCGTAGATCGAAATCGCGCCCGCCCAGTTCCGCGCCTGCATCTCGCGGCCGGCGAGCAGGACGAGCGCGGGCACGTTGCGCGGATTCTGCTGGACGAACAGGCGAAGCACATTGTCCGCGGCCGCCGTCTGCCCCGAGCGCTGCAGCGCCTCGACCAGGCGAAGGGCGACCCCTTCCGAAAAAGCGAGGTTGGCGGCGCGGCGATATTGCTGGGCGGCGCCGGCGAAGTCGCCGCGCGTGCCGAGGGCGTCGCCGACCAGGACATGGACTTCCGGAGCGCCCGGATTGTCGGCCTGGAGCCGGCGGGCCCGGGCCAGCGCCTCGTCGCCGAGGCCGCGCGCGAGCAGGGCCGAGATCAGCCGCAGCTGCGCCGGGCCGTCGCCCGGATCGTCCTCCGCGGCGCGGCGAACGGCGGCGAACTCGCTGTCGCCGAGCGGGTCGGGGACGGCGAGAGCGCCGGGCGCCGGCCGGGCGGCGCGGGCGAGGTAGAGCGCGGCGGCCGCTTCATTCCCCTGCCGCGCCAGCGCCCGGCCCATCAGCGAAAGGCTGTAGGAATCGGCATCGGGCAGATCGACGATCGGCCTCAGCGCGGCGACCACGCCGGCGGCGTCGCCGCCGCGCCAGCGGGCGGCGGCGAGCAGGCGGCGGGCGCGACGATTGTTCGGCTGGTCGGCGACCAGGGCGGCGAGGCGGCGCGCCGCCTGCTCCTCATTGCCGGTCTCGAAGTCGATCGCCGAGAGCAGGAGGCGGCCGGCGGGCGTGTCGTCGAAGGCGCCGCCGGTGCGGTTCCAGAGGCTCCGGGCGAGGTTGAAGTCGCGGGCGCGCGCGGCGAGCATCGCCTGCAGGTAATAAGCGGTCGGATGGCCGCCGGTCAGACGGTGGACCTCGCGCGCGTCGGCGAGCATGGCGGTCATCCGGCCCATGTCGCCATAGGTTATGGCGCGCTCGAGCAGAGCCGTGACATTGCCGGAATCCACGTCGAGCGCGCGGTCGAACCAGGGGAGGGCGGCGGCCAGGCCATATTGGCCGCGGGTCAGCTCGCCGCGAAGCACCAGGGCCTCGGCATTGTCCACATTGGCGGCGACCGCGCGGTCCACGGCCTGGAGCGCGCCGGCGATGTCGCCGGTCGCTCGGCGGAAGCGGGCGACGTCGGTCCAGACGAAGCTGTCGTTGGGAGCGATGGCGAGGGCGCGGCTGAACGCGGCCCTGGCTTGCTCATTGTCGCCGAGCGCCATGTGCGCGCGGCCGCGGATGCGCATCGCATAGGCTTCATGAGCGGGTGCGGCCCCGGCGGCCTCGGCGAGCGCGGCGCGCGCGTCGCCCTGAAGCAATTTGGCGTGGGCGAGCAGGTGCGCGAGCTGAGCGGCGGGAACCCCGGCCTCGCGGGCGCGCAGGATCTCGGATTCGGCGGCGACTCCGTCGCCGAGCGCGAGCTGCACCCGTGCCTGCAGCACCCGCGCCGCCTTGTCGTCCGGATTCGCCTGGAGCGCGTTCAGCAGTTCGACCCTGGCGGTCCGGATGTCGCCCGCCTCGAACGCGGCGAGCCCGCGCTCATAGGGCGTGCCCGCCCCGCCGGAGCAGGCGGCGAGCAGGGCCAGAGCCAGAAAGGGGCCGAGCAGCCTCACGCGTGCAGGTCGTATTGCTTCAGCAGGTCGTAGAGGGTCGGCCGGCTGATGCCGAGCAATTTGGCGGCGCCGGAGATGTTGCCGTCGGTCTGCGCCAGCGCCTTGCGGATGACCGTCCGGTCGGCGGTCTCGCGCGCGGCCTTGAGGTTCACCGGCAGGCCGTCGACTGCGCCGGGACGCAGATCGAGATCCTCGGCGGTGACCAATTTGCCATCGGCCATGATCACCGCGCGCTTCACCCGGTTCTCCAGCTCGCGGACGTTGCCGGGCCAGGTCCAGGCCTCGATCACGCCGAGCGCGCCGGAGGCGAAACCCTTCACGCCGGGGTTCATCTCGCGGGCGAAGCGGGCCAGGAAATGCTTGGCGAGCAGGGCCGCGTCGCCGGGCCGTTCGGCCAGCGAGGGGATCCGGACGACGATCTCCGCGAGGCGGTAGTAGAGATCCTCGCGGAAGCTGCCGGCGGCGATCATTTCCTCGAGATTCTGGTGAGTGGCGCAAACGATTCGGGTGTCGACCGGAATCGGCCGGCGGCCGCCGATCCGCTCGATCACCCGCTCCTGCAGGAAGCGGAGCAATTTGACCTGGAGCGGCAGCGGCACGTCGCCGATCTCGTCGAGGAACAGGGTGCCGCCATGGGCCATCTCGATCTTGCCCTCGGTGGTCTTGATCGCGCCGGTGAAGGCGCCCTTCTCGTAGCCGAACAATTCGGCCTCGAGCAGATTCTCGGGAATGGCGGCGCAGTTGATCGCGACGAAGCCGCCGGCGCGGCGCCGGCTCGCCTGATGGACGCCCTTGGCCAGCAATTCCTTGCCGGTGCCGGAGGCGCCCAGCAGCATCACCGAAACATCGGTGTTGGCGACCCGCTCGATGGTCCGCGCGACCTTCGACATTTCCGGAGCGGCGGTGATCATCGTGCCCAGCACGGTGCGGTCGTCGCCGACCTGCTCCTCCAGCCTCTTGTTCTCGCTTTCGATGCCGTGCAGCTGGAAGGCGCGGCGGACGATCAGGCCCAATTGGTCGATATCGACCGGCTTCTGGTAGAAATCATAGGCGCCCGACGCGATCGCTCTCAGCGCGCTCTCGCGGGCGCCGTGGCCGGAGGCGACGATTACCTTGGTTTCCGGCTTCAGGGTCAGGATCGTCTCGAGCGTGGCGAAGCCTTCGGAAACGCCGTCCGGATCGGGCGGCAGGCCGAGGTCGAGGGTGACCACCGCCGGCTCCGCGGCCCGGACCAGGTCGACCGCGGCGCTGCGATCCGAGGCGATCAGCACCTCATAATCGTCATAGGCCCAGCGCAGCTGCCGCTGCAGCCCCTCGTCGTCCTCGACGATCAGCAGCCTGGGTTTGAATTGAGCGTTCATGCGCGCATCCGATCGTAAGGGGCCGCGCCACGATCCTCGGCGGCCGGCAAATAAAGGGTGAATCTGGTGCCCTCGCCCTCGCCGCTCTCGACGTCGAGGCGACCGCCCATGGCGAGGATCAGCGAGCGCGCCTCGAAAGCGCCGATGCCGAACCCTTGCTCCTTGGTCGAAACGAAGGGCTGGAACAGGCGGTCGCGGACGAAGGCAGCGGACATGCCGTGGCCGCGGTCGACGATCTCGACGGCGACGTCGCCGCCGTTTTCGAACAGCCGAAGCTCGACGGGCCGATCGGCGGGACTCGCGTCGATCGCATTCTGGACGAGGTGGCCGAGCGCCTGTTCCAGCGCCGCCGGATCGGCCCTGGCGATCAGCTCGGCTTCGCCGGAAACGCTTAGCGGATGGACTCGGCCTTTCTGCGCGGCGAGGGAATCCAGAACGCCGCGGATCTCGACCGGGCGCGCCGGCTCGGCCTCGCGCGCCGCGCCGGGCGACAGGCGCGCGAGCAGGTCGTTCATTTTCTTCACCGAGCTCTGCAGGGTCGCGATCATGTCGGCGCGGAACTCGGGATTGTCGGCGTGGCGCTCGGCGTTGCGGGCGACCAGACTGAGCTGACTCACCAGATTCTTGATGTCGTGCATGATGAAGGCGAAGCGGCGGTTGAACTCGTCGAAGCGTTGCGCGTCGGCGAGCGCGCGCTGGCTCTGCGCCTCGGCGATATAGGAGGCGGCCTGGATTCCGGCGGCGCGGAACAGGTCGAAATCCTCCCAGTCGAGAGCGCGGCGGAAGCTCGGATGCTCGAGGATGACGAGACCCGCGAGGCGGCCGCTATGGATCAGCGGAATACCAGCCCAGGCGCCCTCGAGCGCCGCCAGCCACAGCGGCACCGGCAGCCGCGCCTCGCCATGGACCAGCCAGCCCTTGCGGATCGCCTCGAAGTAGATGACGAAGCCGTTGGCCTCGACATAGCGGAGCAGCGCCTCCGCGCCGTCGCCGGCGGAGACCGGCGCTTTCCAGTTCCAGCGGCCGGCGGGCGTCAGCCGGCAGCCTTCGTCGGCGGCGAGAAGCAGGCCGGCCGGAGATCCGCCGATATCGGCGATCGCCTTCACCACCCGCTCTTCCAGGGAGGCTCCGGCCTCGCCGCCGCCGCCGACCGTGTCGGTGAAGCGAAGCCATTCCTGGCGATAATCGTAGCGATGCTCGAAGAGATGCTTGGCGACGACGACGCGAAGCCAGGCGCGAAGCTTGCCCGAGGGCAGCAGCACCAGAGCGGCCAGCGTCATCACGAAGACGATCACGACCTGGCCGACCCGCGCCCAATCGCCGCCGACGATCTCCATCGCCCGGGCGGCGAGCATCATCGCGATCAGATAGGCGAGGATGGCGATCACCGAAACCGACTGGAAGGTCGCGGCGCGCGAGACCTGGATCTTCCAGGTGGCGTTGCGGACGCCCGCGGCGAACAGACCGGCCAGCGCCGCCAGAACCAGCCCGCGCAAGGCGAACAGCTCGCCGCCGGGCGAGCGGGTGAAATAAGCGACGGTGTAGAGATGGAGGTCGTAGGCCCACATCGCCGCCAGAGCGAGCATCGGGAAGCGCAGCGCCGAGCGCGAGCCCGGCGCCGCCTGGCCGTAAAGATTATGGACCAGGATGAGCGCGCCTGCGGCGATGATCAGGCCGATGACCTGGCTTGTCGATTCCAGCGCCGCCAGGATCATCGGCACGTGCTGGAATTCCGGCATCACCCCGCCGACCACGATCTGCAGGCCGACCACGCCGGCGACCGCGGCGAACACGCCCTTCAGGGCGCGCTGCGCCAGCGCGTCCTCCGCGCCCGCCATCAGCCCGTACATGAAGGCGAGGAAGGCGAGGTTGCGGCCGCTCTCGGCGAGCTGTGCGAGCAGGTTGTAAGGGCCGAGCAGGGCCAGGAAGATCGTCCAGACCGACATCGCCGCGAAAGCGGTGATCAACGGCCGGTTGCGCGGGTCGCCGTTCCAGCGGCGCAGCTGATAGATCGCCAGCGCGCCGTAAAGCGCCGCGGCGAGCAGGTGGCTCCACAAAGCGATGAAGGCGGTCATCGCGCCCCCTCCGGCCAGATCACCACGCGCGCGGTCTGGAGGAGAATGAGGAGATCGAGGAACGGGGTGTAGTTCTTGGCATAATAGAGATCGAATTCGAGCTTCTCGCGGGCGTCGGCGATCGAGGCGCCGTAGGGATAGTTGATCTGCGCCCAGCCGGTGATTCCGGGCTTCACCACGTGCCGCTCGGCATAATAAGGAAGCCGCGCCTCGAGATCGGCGACGAACTGGGGACGCTCCGGCCGCGGCCCGACGAAGCTCATCTCGCCCTTCAGCACCGACCAGGCCTGGGGCAGCTCGTCGATCCGGAGCTTGCGGATGATCCGGCCGACGCGGGTGACCCGGGGATCGTCCTTCTGCGCCCAGACCGCCTTGCCGCCGACCTCGGCGTCGGTCCGCATCGAGCGCAATTTGATGACGTCGAACGGCAGCCCGTACAGGCCGACCCGGCGCTGGCGGTAGAAAGCGGGGCCCCGGCTCTCCAGCTTCACCGCCAGGGCGGTGAGCGCGATCAGGGGCGCGGTCAGGATCAGGATCGAGACGCTCACGATCACGTCGAACAGCCTCTTGCCCCAGCTCGACAGCCGCCGCCCGGCCGAAAAGCCGTCGGAGAAGATCAGCCAGGAGGGATTGAGCGAATCGAGGTCGACCCGCCCGGTCTCGCGCTCGAGGAAGGAGGAGAAATCGTGGACGGCGACGCCGGTGGTCTTGATCCGCAGCAGATCGTTCAGGGGCAGCGCGTTGCGCCTCTCCTCCAGCGCCAGCACGACCTCGCCCGCGCCGAGCCGGAGCAGATGATCGGGCAGGCTCTTGATGTCGTGGCGGTTGGTCGCGGCCCGGACCGCGGGCGCGCCGTCATTCATCCCGACGAAGCCGACCACGGCGAAATTGGCGCCGTTGCGCGCGGCCAGCGCCTCGATCCTTTTCGCCCGCTCGCCGGCGCCGAGCACGAGCACGCGCCGCTTGAAGCTCTCGCCGCCGACCACGTTGCGCAGCAGGCCGCGCACCGCCGCCATCGCGAAGAGCGCGATCCAGGTCGCGTAGAGCAGGCTCGAGCGCCAGAAGCTGACCGGCGGGAACAGGAAGAAGATGAGGCTGAGCAAGAGAATGCCGAGCATCGTGGCGACCAGCAGCCGCGCCACCGCGAAGCGCACCGATTGCAGCGCCTCGACCCCGTAGACGCCGACCCCGACCATCGCCATCTGCATGGCGAGCGCGAAGGCGAGCATGTTGGGGAGCCGCGCCGCGTCCGGATCGAACGCGCCGCCCATCTGCCACAGCCGAAGCGACCAGCCGCCCTCGGCCGCCATCACCAGCAAGGCGAAGTCGATCGCGCCGAGCAGCAGCACGGCATAGGGGACATAATGCTTGAAGACGCGGATCATCCTCCGCGCCTCCGCGCCGCCCTCTGGAGTGTAAGCCGCTCCGACATGGCCCGCACTGTCGGAGAAATTGACAAATTTCCGGTAAAGACCGGTTCGGCGCCTCTCAGCCCCGCCTGTTGCACAAATGGGAGGTGGCATTCAATCCATCCCCTAAAGGGGCAGATTCCGCGCCTTAAATGCACGGCTTCCAGCGTAGAGGCGCTGCTTTCGGCCGATGGGTGGCTGCTTTGCGCGCCGTTCGGCGCGCGGCGGACCGGTCCCATAAGCGGTCGTTCGTTCACGTTGCGCCGAACGTCGGCTATTGCCGGTCCGGCAATTGTGCGATCTTCGGGAGACCGGGCAGGTCGACCGCTTCGATTGGAACCCTCGATGACCAGCAGCCTTGCCGGCCAGGACCAGAGACAGCGCGTCGCGCTGCTCGCGGGGATCGCGCTCGCCTCGATCGTCCTGTGGCAGACCATGCTCGGCAGCCTCCTGCTCTATCCCTTCACGATCCTGGCGACCTGGTTTCACGAAATGGGCCATGGCATCGCCGCGATGCTCACCGGCCGGGGGTTCGAACGCCTGCAAATCTTCGCCGACGGTTCGGGCGTCGCCGAATCGCTGCGTCCTGCCGACGGGTACCGGCTGACCGATGCGCTGGTCGCGGCGAGCGGCCCGCTGGGACCGGCGATCGCGGGCGCGCTGCTGATCGTCGCCTCGCGCTCGCCCACGGCCACGCGCAACGCTTTGGCGGTGCTGGGCGTCGCGCTGATCCTGTCCACGGCGATCTGGGTCCGGTCGCTGACGGGCTGGCTGGTCCTCCCAGCCCTCGGAATAGCGATCGTCGCGCTCGCGCTGCGCGGCCCTCCGCCCTGGCAAGGCTTCGTCATCCAACTCCTCGGCGTCCAGGCGTGCATCAGCGTGTGGCAACAGTTCGACTATCTGTTCAGCCCGGGCGGCAATGTCGGCGGCCAGCTGCAGCGATCGGACACGGGCGCCATCGCCGAC
>Ga0190274_10002881_pt1 | contig 10217 bp, 8 predicted proteins | sample Popmic531T_FD_133002 | JGI IMG/M metagenome (GOLD analysis project Ga0190274, IMG submission 133002) | Populus adjacent soil microbial communities from riparian zone of Yellowstone River, Montana, USA - 531 T | ecosystem: Environmental > Terrestrial > Soil > Riparian zone | place: USA: Montana...
AAGCGCGGCATCGGCGACGCCACGGTGGCGGCCATCGAGTCGTTCGCGCGCGACGAGAACATCGCGATCATGCAGGCGGCCCTGCGCGTGGACGAGATCCCCGTGCTCGCCAACCGGGCGAAGGGCGCGGTGGCCGGGTTCAACCAGATCATGGCGGCGCTGTATCACCACCAGGACGACGGCGCCGGCCCCGCGCGGATGGTGGAGTTCGCCGCGGTCGAGTCCACCTACATGATGGAACTCGAAGAGGAACGCACGGTCGATGCGCAGGGGCGCATCGAGAACCTCCAGGAGCTCTCGGGCGTGGCCGCCGAGCTGATCGCGCGCGAACCCGAGGCCGACCTCGAGCAATTCCTCGAGCAGGTCTCGCTGGTGGGGGAGCAGGACGAGTACGACGAGGACGCGTCCAACGTCACGCTGATGACCCTGCACATCGCCAAGGGCCTGGAGTTCCCCGTGGTGTTCATGGTGGGGATGGAGGACGGGATCTTCCCGCACTACCGCTCGATGACCGACACCGCCGCCCTCGAGGAGGAACGCCGGCTCGCCTACGTGGGCATCACCCGCGCGCAGAAGCGGCTGTACCTCACGAACGCGTGGAGCCGAACGCTGTTCGGCCAGACGCAGTACAACCCGCCCAGCCGGTTCCTGCAGGAGATGCCGGAGCACCTGTTCGAGATCCGCGAGGGGGAACGGTCGGGTCGTGCATCGGCCGTTCGCGGAGCCTATCCGGGCGCGAACCGTGGCGGTGGCCGGGTGATCGGGGGTCGGAGCGCCGATGACGCCGTGCCCGATCGGGACTGGACACCCCCCAGCCCGGGCGGGGTCCCCAAGCGCGACGCCCCGGTGATCGGCCCCGGCGACACCGTGATCCACGAGAAATGGGGCGAAGGCGTGGTGCTCACCGTCAGCGGCGCCGGCGACGGCACCGAGGCCACGATCACCTTCAGCGACGTGGGGGAGAAACGGGTGTTACTCGCCTACGCCCCGCTGCGCAAGGCCGGCTGAGGCTCAGCGGGTCAGGCGTTCGATCACGTTGCGGGTGATCTGCGAAACGTCCGCATCGCCCGACTCCAGCGCGTAGGCCCAATCCGTGACGCCGGCATTGAAGACGGTGCCGCCGCCGGGCTTGGAGAAGACCGCCATGCACGCATGGTTGTTCGTGACGCGATGCACCTGGTCGCGCCAGCCGGGACCGAAGACGGCCATCGCGGTGTTCTCAAGCTCGCCGGGCTCGTGGGCGTAGCGGCTGGGTTGTTCGTCCTGCTTCCACAGGCGCGCGGGGGCGGTCGCCAGGATCTCCAGGTTCTCGGGCGCGCCGTCGGCGTGGGTGGGAACCGGCAGTCCGTCGGGGCCGGTCGTGAGTTCGCATCCGTCCACCTCATAGGCCACGATCGTGTCGTCGCGGCCGAGTTCGTCGCCGTAGCGCAGGTCCGTGCCCTCGAACGCCCAGTGCTCGGGGCGCCACACCGTGTACGCGCCCGATCCCCGCGGAACGCCGAGCCCGTAGCGCGAGTAGCCGCCACGTGTGAACGTGAGTCCGATCGTCGAGGTCTCGGGGTTCGCGATGCGCCGATCCGACCACGGCCCGGTGAGGAACCGTTCGTCGGGCGTGCCCACGACCGGATCCTGGTCCGCCAGGTATTTGAAGCAGGTCATCGTGCGATGGTCCTCGTCGAACCGGACCTGCCAGAAGCACGTGTTCCCGGACAGGACCATCGCGTTGCCGCCCGCGTCGGTGAACCCGTCGAAGGCCTCGCGCATGCCCCACGACCAGTACTCGTCGTGCCCCACGCTGGCGTACAACCGGTGGCCCTCGAGCACGTCGGGGTGTTCCTCGAGATCCTGACTGATCGCGACGTCGACGCCGAACCCCTGCCGCTCGGCCCACCGCACGAACGGTCGCTCCCAGTTCCACCAGCCGGCGCCGCCGCTCCAGACCGACAGCCCGAGTGGTTCGGCCCATTCGAAGAACCAACGGCCCTCGCGATCGGTCTCCGGCTGCATCTTGCGCCGCGCCGGCTCGGGCTTGACGCAGAACCCGGGCGCCAACGGGCGTTCGAACGACACACGGGTGCCGCCGGTGTAGAGCGACGGACCGCCCCAATCGTTGTACGCGTTCCAGGTGGAGGTGGAGAGCACGAGCAGGATCGCCTCGCGCGCCGCACCGGGCGCCGGCCGAACCACCAGGAAGGCGTCGGCGCGCTCGTTGCCCGCCGTGAGGGTCACGGAGTAGTAGCCGGATCGCCATGGTCCAACCGGGATCTCGATCGCCGCGGGCCAGTTGCAGCCATCGGATGCCGCGTCGGCAGGGGTCGCGTGATCAGCGGTCGCCACCAGTTGCGAGCGCCACACGACCTCAGGTTCGGCCCCCTCGCGCGTGACCTCGACGTCGAACGCGCCGGTGTCGCTGGAGACGTGGAGTCCGGCGGGTTCCCCCGGGGCGACGCTCTGCGGCCAGCAGTAGGCCTGCAGCATCAGCGGAAGAGCGCGAAGTAGCCGGCGACGATGATGAAGACCCCTGCCACGAGCGGCGCGAGGACCCACGCGAGGCCGAGCCGTCCGCGGTAGGGTCCCAACGTGCCGACCTTGGTGGTCGGCTTGAGGCCGGGGGGCCGGATCTGGATCTTCTTCGGCATCGCCACGAGTATAGGAAGGCGGTCGACGTGGGGAAGCAGCAGCTGGCGCCGAGGGTCGTGGCCATGACCCTGGCGGTGGTCGTGGGCGCTTCGCCCATCCCCCATGCCGCGGCTGGCACCGTGGACACCCGCGTCCGCGTGAACCAGGTCGGCTACATCACCGATGGACCCAAGCGCGCGTTCGTGATCTCGAGCGCGGGATGCGCAGGCGTCGCGTTCGAGCTCCGAGACGACGTCGACGCTGCGGTCCTCACCGGGACCGCGGGCGAGGATGGAGGTTCGTGGAACGCGACGTACGGGCACGTGTGCCCGGTCGAGTTCAACGGCGCTACGACGCCCGGCACCTACACCCTGGTGGCTGGTGGGGCACGCTCCCCATCGTTCCGGATCGACGACGCGGCCTCGCTGTACGGGCCGCTGGTCGCCAACGCGCTCACGTTCTACCTGGGCCAGCGCGACGGCGCCGACGTCGACCCGGGTGTCCTCGATCGCAAGCCCTCCCATCTGCACGACCGTCGAGCGATGACGTACGCGATACCCGACTACCGAGGGGAACGATTGCAACACGATCTCCGCCGAGTGGGCGGGCCGATCGACGTCGAGGGCGGCTGGTTCGACGCCGGCGACTACGTGAAGTTCACCGGGACGACCTCGTTCGCCGTCACGGTCATGCTGAGGGCGCTCCGCGACCATCCTGGCGTGTTCGGAGGCGGCGGTCCGAACTTCGACGCCGAGGCGCGGCACGGGGTGCGCTGGCTCCTGAAGATGCTCGACGCTCGCCGGGAGATCCTCTACTACCAGGTGGGCATCGGGAGCGGGGGTTCGAGCATCTCCGGCGACCACGACGTCTGGCGGCTGCCCGAGAAGGACGACGGCTTCACGCAGCCGGCGCGCCGCTATCTGGCACATCGTCCCGCGCTCCGGATCGCACCACCGGGCACGAAGGTGCCGCCGTCGCTCGCCGGCCGTCTGGCAGCGGCGTTCGGGCTGTGCGCGCAGGTCTGGAGCGGCACTGCGCTCGCCGATCGCTGCCTCGAGGAGGGGCAGGTGGCGTTCTCGATGGCGAAGACGAAGCACGTGGGCGGGCAGATCACGTCGTCGCCCACGGGCTACTACCGAGAGGACGAGTGGCGAGACGACCTCGAGCTCGGCGCGATCGAGCTCTACCTCGCGACGAGCCAGCCCGCGCTCCGCGCAGTCGGTGTCGCGCCGCGCTCCTTCCTCCGCCGAGCGGCATCGTGGGCCAGGGCCTACCGGCATTCGCCCTTCCACGACGGCGACACGTTCAACCTGTACGACGTCTCCGCGATCGCCCATGTCGATCTGGCTCGTGCGATCGAGGCCGACGGCGGCTCCGATCTGGACGTGACGGTGGCGAACCTGCGCGCCGATCTGCGCTCGCAACTCGACCCCCGGTGGATGAAGTCCGATCATGACCCGTTCGCCTTCGGGGCGTATCCGTGGGATCCGGTGCCGCATGCGTTCGGGCTGGTCAGCGCCGGTCTCGCGTTCGATGAGCTCTTCGGGACGTCGCGATACGCGGACCTCGCTCGGTCACAGGCCGATTGGGCGCTCGGAGCGAACGCGTGGGGCACGTCGTTCGTGGTGGGCGCCGGCACCACGTTCCCGTTCTGCATGCAGCATCAGATCGCGAACCTGCGGGGCTCGACCGACGGTTCGGCACCCCTGCTGGCGGGCGCCACCGTGGACGGCCCCAGCGACTACATCCCCGGTGCAGGCTTCTTCGGCAACGCGGTGGCGTGCCCGCCGGGCGGAAACAACCCCTTCGCGCCGTTCGACCGGGACGCGTGGCGCTACATCGACCGCGTCCAGTCCTGGTCGACGGTCGAACCCTCGCTGGACTACACGGCGATGAGCTTCTACGCGTTCGTGATGCTCGCCGACGCCTGATCGACCACGCGGTAGAGCCGCCAGCGCTCGGGCACGCCCTTCAACACGTGCTCGCCGGCGTCCTCGAACGCGAGCCCCGAGCCCGCGACCAGGTCCTTCACCGTCTGGGAGACCAGGACCTCGGAGGGGCCGGCCTGCGCGCTCACACGGGCGCCGATGTTCACGGCGATCCCGCCGATGTCTCCGTCGATCTGTTCGACCTCCCCGGTGTGGAGGCCCGCCCGGATCTCGAGTCCGAGCTCGCGGACCGCCTCGGTCATGGCGCAGGCGCACCGGATCGCCCGCGCGGGTCCGTCGAACGTGGCGAAGAACCCGTCACCCGCGGTGTCCACCTCGCGACCTCGGTAGCGTTCGAGCTCGGAGCGCATGACGGCATGATGCCGTTCCGCGAGGTCGCCCCACGCTCGGTCGCCGAGCGCCGCGGCTCGCTCCGTCGAGCCCACGATGTCGGTGAACAGCACCGTCGCGAGCACGCGGTCGGGCTCGACATGGCCACGAACGCCGGTGAGGAACTCCTGGACCTCCTCCAGCAGCGGTTCGGTGTGGCCCACCCATATGAGGTGCTCGGCCCCGGGCAGCTCGACCAGCTTGGCGCCCGGGATCCGCGCCGCGAGGTACCGCGCCTCCTCGATCCTCACGTCGAGATCGCCCACCCGGTTCATCACGAGCGCCGGCACGCGCACCGCAGGCAGCACCTCGCGGATGTCGGCTTGGGTGTTCATCTTCAGGAGGGCCAACGCGGCCTGCGGGCTGGCGCTGCGACGGAGGTATCCCACGAACCACGACGCGAACGCTTGGTCGTTCGCCATCGACGGCGCGTAGACCTCAAGGTCCAGCGACCGGCCCCAATCCCGTTCGATGGCGGCGTACTCCTCGTCGCGATGGTCGTCGGTGGGAGCCCACGGGTAGTCCTCGGACCAGCGGCGCTTCGCGAATGTCCCCAGGGTGATGAGGGCCGTGGTGCGCTCCGGGTAGGTGGCAGCGAACAGTACGCTCATCACGCCACCCTCGGAGTGGCCGAAGATCGCCGCTCGCTCGGAGCCGGCCGCATCCATCACGGCGCGGAGGTCGTCCATGCGCTCTTCGAGCGTGGGCAGGTCGGCGATCGCCACGGGGTCGGACAGCCCCGTGCCACGCTTGTCGAACAGGATCAATCGCGAGAATGACGCCAGGCGCTCGAAGAACCGCCGCGCGTGCGGCTCCTCCCAGATCTCCTCGATGTTCGAGACCCATCCGGGGATGTAGACGAGATCGAGCGGGCCACCGCCCACCACCTGGTAGGCGATGTGGACCTCGCCGCTCTTCGCGTATCGCGTTTCCGGCACGCCCACCTCAGGTCACCACCACGCGGTAGAGCCGCCAGAGATCGGGAACGCCCTTCAGTTCATGCTCGCCGGCGTCCTCGAACAGGAGCCCCGAACCTACGACGAGGTCCTTCACCGTCGAGGAGACTAAGACTTCGGACGCGCCGGCCAGGGCCCCGACCCGTGCGCCGATCGCGACCCCGATCCCCGCGACGTCTCCGGCGTCGATCGCCACCTCGCCCGTGTGGAGGCCGGCGCGGATCTCCAGGCCCAACGGTTCCAGGTCGCCGACGATGCCACGGGCGCAGCGGACCCCCCGAGCGGGGCCGTCGAAGGTGGCGAGGAAACCGTCGCCCATCGTCTTGATCTCCTTGCCGCGGTACCGGTTCAGGTTCGAGCGCACGACGTGATCGTGCTGCTCGCGGAGCTCGTGCCATGCGCGGTCGCCGAGCGCGGCGCTCTGCGCGGTGGAGTCGACGATGTCGGTGAACAGCACGGTCGCCAGCACGCGATCGAACTCCACCTCGTCGGACCGGAGCCCGGAGACGAACCGGCCGACCGACGCCAAGACGGCTGCCGTATCACCGACGTACGGTGCGTAGTCCGGCGAGTCATGGAACGCTTCCAGGGACGCGCCCGGGATCTGGCTGGTCACCCAACGCGCCTCCTCGGGATTGTTCCGGCTCTGGACCAAGGTCGGCACGCGGATCGCCGGCAGGATCGATCGGAAATCCAGGTCGTCCCACATCCGGTTGAAGGAGATCGCGTCGCCACGACTGGCGGCATACCGGAAGGTCTTGGCCCACCGGTGCACCGCTGCCTCGTCGTTCACGAAGCTCGTGAGCCCGAGGTCGATCAACACCTGCTTCGTGCCTTCTTCGTCACCCCATCCCGACGCGATGTGGAGCTCCGTCTCACGCAGGGCATGGTCGGTTTCCGCCCACGGGTAGTCCGGCGCCCGGCGACCGCTCGCGCTGCCGGGCCACAAGATGAGTCCTCGTACCCGTTCGGGGTACGTGGCGGCGAACATCGCGCACAAGGCGCCCCCGTCGACGCCCAATCCCCATAGCGTAGGGAGACGAGAGCCCGCCGCTTCGATCACGGCTCGAACGTCGTCCATCCGGGTTTCGAGGTCCGGATGTCCCTGTAATCGATCGGACAGGCCCATCCCACGCTGATCCATGGCGATCACGCGGGCCGACTCCGCGAGCCCGCGCAGCATGCCGCCGACGTCCGGGTCCTCCCAGAACAACTCGAGGTGGGAGATGAACGGCATGATCACGAGGACGTCCTCGCCGCTTCCGAACGTCTGGTAGGCGACGAAGGTTCCGTCGGCGCTGCGTGCATAGCGGGTGATCGGCGTTTCCACGTTCCCGATACTGTGCCAGGTCTCGGCTCGCCCCGGGCGACAGCGCCATCGGGTTCGTTCGTTACACTTCGCCCACATGGCCGGCACCTACCGCGTGATCGTGGCGAAGCCGGGCCTCGACGGACATGACCGCGGGGCCAAAGTGGTGGCACGCGCCCTGCGCGACGCCGGGTTCGAGGTGATCTACACGGGCCTGCACCAGACCCCCGAGCAGATCGCCGAGACCGCGATCCAGGAGGACGCGGACGCCGTCGGGCTCTCGTGCCATTCCGGCGCCCACATGACGTTGTTCCCCAAGGTGGTGCAGCAGCTCCGCGAGCGCGGGGCCGGGGACATCGTGGTCTTCGGCGGTGGCATCATCCCGGCCGACGACATCCCCACACTGCAGGCCGAGGGCATCGAGAAGGTGTTCACGCCGGGGGCCAACACCGGCGACATCGCCACCTGGCTCCGCGAGCGGTTCGCCGAGTCGGCGTCCAGCTAGTCCAGGGCAGACTACTCACAGGGAGCTCCATGGATCTGTACGAGCATCAAGGCAAGAAGTTGTTCCGCGCCCAGGGCATCGCCACGCCGCGCGGGATCGTCGCCACCACGGGGGAGCAGGCGGCCGAGGCCACCCGCGACCTGGGCGGCAAGAGCGTCGTGAAGATCCAGGTGCAGGTCGGTGGCCGCGGCAAGGGCGGCGGCGTGGTGCTGGTCGACTCTCCCGAGCGCGCCGCCGAGGAAGCCAGCCGCATGCTCGGCACCGACTTCCAAGGCCATGAGGTGACGCAGGTGCTGGTGGAGGAACTGCTGCCGATCGCTCAGGAGTTCTACACCTCGATCCTGCTGGACCGTTCCACCGGCGACTACCTCGCGATGATGACCGCCGAGGGCGGCATGGACATCGAGGAACTCGCTCGCACGCGGCCCGAGGCGCTTCGCCGGGTCCACATCGACGCGATGCTGGGGCTCCGCGCCTTCCACGTTCGCGAACTCACCGGCACATTGCCGCAGGAGGCGCGCGAAGGCGCGTCCGACGTGCTGCGCCGTCTCTACTCGCTGCTCCAGGAAGCCGACGCCACCCTCGTCGAGGTCAACCCGCTCGTGCTGCTCGAGGACGGTCGCGTGGTCGCGCTCGACGCGAAGGTCACCGTGGACGACAACGCGTTGTTCCGCCACGAGGACATCGAGGCGATGAAGGCGGCGTTCCCGATCGACCCGGTGCAGGCGCGCGCCAACGAGAAGGATCTGCAGTACGTGAAGCTCGACGGCAACGTCGGGATCATCGGCAACGGGGCCGGCCTGGTGATGTCCACGCTCGACGTCGTGGCCCAGGCGGGTGCCAAGGCCGCGAACTTCCTCGATGTGGGCGGTGGTGCCAGCGCCGACCAGATGGCGACCTCGCTCGAGGTGGTGCTGAGCGATCCGGCGGTCAAGGCCGTGTTCATCAACATCTTCGGCGGGATCACCCGGTGCGACCTGGTGGCGCAGGGCGTGCTGGGCGCGCTCGATCGCATCGAGGCCACCGTGCCCATCGTGGTCCGTCTCGACGGCACCAACGCCGAGGAGGGACGCGCGATCCTCGCCGATGCCGCGCATCCCCGCATCGTGGCCGCCGCCACCATGCTGGAGGCCGCCGAACGAGCCGCCGGCTTCGCGAACGGGGAGGCGGCATGAGCGTCCTGGTCGGGGCCGACACGCGCTTGGTGGTCCAGGGCATCACCGGCCACGAGGGAACCTTCCACACGCTGCGTGACCGCGCGTACGGCACGAACGTCGTGGCCGGTGTCACGCCCGGGAAGGCGGGCCAGGACGTCGAAGGGATCCCGGTCTACGACACCGTGGCCGACGCCGTGCGCGAACAGGGCGCCGACACCGCGATGATCTTCGTGCCGCCCCGGTTCGCCGCCGAAGCCATCCTGGAGGCCGCCGACGCCGGTGTGCCACTCGCGGTGTGCATCACCGAGGGCATCCCGGCCAAAGACATGGCACACGTACACAGCTACCTGCAGGGACGGTCCACGACGTTGGTCGGGCCCAACTGCCCCGGGGTCATCACGCCGGGGGTCGCGAACGTCGGGATCATCCCCGGAGAGATCTGCATGCCGGGGCGCGTGGGATTGGTGTCGCGGTCCGGCACGCTCGTCTATCAGATCGTGCATGAACTCACGCAGCGGGGGCTGGGTCAGTCGACCTGCATCGGCATGGGTGGCGACCCGGTCCACGGCATCGGGTTCATCGAGTCGCTCGAGCTGTTCCAGCAGGACCCGGACACCGACCTGGTCGTGATGACCGGCGAGATCGGCGGCGACGACGAGGAACGCGCCGCCGCCTACATCGCCGAACACGTCACGAAGCCCGTAGTTGGCTACATCGCGGGGTTCGAGGCGCCGCCGGGCAAGCGCATGGGCCACGCCGGCGCGATCGTCACCGGGTCGAAGGGGACGGCGGCCGCCAAGGCCGAAGCGCTCGAGGCGGTGGGTGTCCGCGTCGCGCGCACCCCCACGCAGGTAGCCGAACTGGTGGTCGAGGCGCTGAGATGAGCGATCCGGCGCCTGCCTCCGGCCACCCCGAGGCAGCCGCCGACCGGCCGCTCTCCGCCGACCTCCGCCTCGCCGCCCCCGTCGCGGCGCGCGGCGGCCTGCTCGTGGCCGTGGCGGCCATCGTGCTCGGACAGCTCCCACCCTTGCTGGTGAACCTGCTCGGGGGCGGACTGGCGGTCTCGACCCAGGTGCGGATGGGCTGGCTCTACACCGCGGCATCCAACGCCGTCTCGATCAGGCTCGAAGGATTGGGCGGAACGGCAGGCGTGCTCGAACCACTGGGCACGGCGACATTCCGGCTGGCGTTGTTGACGGTGACGTTCGTGCTGGGCTGGTTGCTGCTACGCGCCGGTGCTGCCGCCGCACGCAGGATCAGCGATTCGCCCGTTCGTCGCGCGCTCGCCGGCGCCTTGGTGGCGCCGAGCTACGCCGTGGCCCTGGGGATCCTCGCGTTGGTCGTGGAGCTCCG
>Ga0190274_10002882_pt1 | contig 10217 bp, 9 predicted proteins | sample Popmic531T_FD_133002 | JGI IMG/M metagenome (GOLD analysis project Ga0190274, IMG submission 133002) | Populus adjacent soil microbial communities from riparian zone of Yellowstone River, Montana, USA - 531 T | ecosystem: Environmental > Terrestrial > Soil > Riparian zone | place: USA: Montana...
GGTTGCACGTGCAGAATGAGGGTAAGCCGGCGACCACCCGCGCCGCCTTCATTGCTGCGGCACCAGGCGTTATAAGATGAAGAAGCCATAAAGCTGAGTATCGCGCGGAGGTACTATTCGCGTGGCTGCATGTTTTGCCTGGAGGAATGAGGGAACGGATAGCGGGAATAAAGCCGCGCCCTTCCTCGCGATTTACGGTCAGAACAGGCGTGAGATTTCACGTTCCATACCCGTGACGACAAACAGCAGCAGTTGAATAATAATCAAAACAAACAACGGAGAAAGATCGACATTCCCAATTGGAGGGATACGCGCGCGAATTCCTCGCAGAAAGGGGCGGGTGAAGCTGTCGAGTACCGGCGCTATTCGGCTATGTGGGTTTATCCAGGAAAGCAGCGCCTGTACGATCACCGCTACCAGGATGATATAAAGAAGCATCTTGACTATCTCCACTGCCGCCAGGAGCGCGAGCCCCCCGAGGGCGATTCCGATAGATGAGCTGAAGTCGTAGCCCCGAAGCGCGTGCACACCCGCTAGTAAAAGCAGTTGGGTAAGCCACGCCAGCAGCAAAGTGGCGAGATCCATTCCCCGAAAGCCGGGGATGACCCGGCGCACAGGCCGCACCAGAAAATCGGTCAGGGCGATAAGGAATGGCGAAAACGGGTTCCGGTAGGGCGCGCGCAGCAACTGCATAAGAAAGCGCAGCAGCAGCGCCAGGGAAAATAAACCAAGCAAGGTATCGAGGAGAAATGCAAGCATTTGGTTCAGCATACGGAGCCCTGAAAAACAAAGGTAAGGGGGGACTTTTATGTGCTGCCGAATTCATCGGCCAGTTCTTTCGAACGCTGACTTGCCGCTTGAATGGCGCGCGCAATTGCGCTTTTCACCTCGTCATGCTCCAAACTCCCTATCGCTCGCTCAGTCGTGCCGCCACGCGAGGTGACGCGAGCTCGCAGTACAGCAGCATCTTCACTGCTCGCGCTGGCAAGCCGGGCCGCGCCCAGGACCGTGTCAATACTCATCTGGCGCGCCTGAGCTGGCGTCAAGCCTAATTCGCAAGCCGCGCTCTGCATTGCCTCGATAAAATAGAATACATATGCGGGTCCACTGCCGGAGATAGCGGTCACTGCATCCAGCAATTCCTCCCTCTCGACCCAGAGCACCGAACCTACCGCGCCAAGTACGGCCTCCGCGTTGTGTTTCTCCTCCAGTGTAACCCCAGCCATGGCATAGAGCCCGGTTACGGCAGCGCGAATCAATGCCGGGGTGTTGGGCATGGCTCGAACGACGCGGCTGTGTCCCCCCAGCCAACGGGATATATCTGTCGCGCGGATGCCGGCGGCGATGGAAATTACCAGATGGTTTTCGAGCAGCGGCGCAAGCTCTCGTGCCACGCTGGACAGTTGCTGCGGTTTTACTGCAAGAACTATGACTTCCCCATGCGTTGCCCCGTGGGCGAGATTTGCTACGGTGCGCACGCCAAACGCATGCTGGAGTTTTTCTCGCCTTTCGGGGCTGATTTCGACCACGCAGAGTTGTACGAGGGAAAAATCCTGCTGCAATAGCCCGCCGATTAGTGCGGTGGCCATGTTGCCTCCACCGATAAAAGTGATGTTCACGGTAATCCTTTGCTTTAAGCGCCTTGAGGAGATGAGGAGATGATATACCCCGGTTGCTGAATACCTCAACTATCACCACGATACAACGATTAACAAGCATAAAGCTACACGCCCACAAAGGGCATGCAGGGACGAGATCAGGCACAAGGGAGAAAATAAGGCATGTGCATGACGAAACGATAAAACAACACCCGGTACTCGCCCGCCCTCATTTATTTTGGCAATGCGGACAATAGAAGCTTGAACGCTGACCTTGCCTTATCTGCGAGATGGCAGTTCCACAGCTGCGGCAGGGCTTGCCCGCACGTCCGTATACCCAATACTGCTGCTGAAAATAGCCGGGATTTCCGTCACTATCGGTAAAATCGCGTAAGCTGCTGCCGCCGGCTTGAATCGCCAGATCGAGTGTGACCTTTATCGCCTGCACCAATTTTTGGCACCGGCCTGCCCCGAGTCGACCAGCGGGGGTCGTGGGAGCAATGCCGGCGCGAAAAAGCGCTTCATTAGCGTAAATGTTTCCTACTCCTACGACAATGCGGCTGTTCATCAGTACTTCCTTAATGCTGGCGCGCCGCCCCCTCGTCCGCCTGTAAAGCAAGGTCCCGGTAAATGCGGCCGTGAGTGGTTCGGGTCCGAGTTGCGCCAACAGCGCATGCTGCATGACGTCGGACTGAGCCCAGAGCATCGCACCAAAACGCCGCGGATCACGCAGGCGCAGAATTACTCCATTGTCCAGAACCAGATCGACATGGTCATGCTTTCCCGCGGGGGTCGTCGTCGCAGCCGGCAGCAACCTCAGGCTCCCGGACATTCCCAGATGCAGGATCAATGTTCCTTTGCCGCAATCGAGCAGGATATATTTTCCGCGTCGCGTCACCTGGCCAATTTCCGCTCCCCGCAAGATTTGGTCCAAGTCCGGTGCCACCGGCCAGCGCAACGCGGGATTTCTTATCCGCGCCGCAGCAATCCGCCGACCTTCAAGGTGGGATACGATCCCGCGGCAAATGACTTCGACTTCCGGTAGTTCAGGCAAGTGAAAGAGTCCAATAAATATCAGATGAGCTGCGGGACCGCCTTTTATGCGAGGAGAGGACTGCGCCCCCCCACCGATTATTGGCCATGTTCCCTCTGCCGCTCATACTGAAACAGATGTTCCGCAAGGACGAGAGTCATTTCCTGCGCCGATTCCACCGAATGAAAGCACCGCTTGCGAAGAGAAACAGCGGCAGAACGATCAGGAAGCTCCAGGCCATCACTGTTAGCGCTGATTCCGAAAGCGTAAGGCTGCTGTCTCGCGTAGCAGGCGGCTGAATGGAGATAAGGTCCTCATCGCCCGAGAGCCAGTTGACCACATTAATGCCGAAATCCAAGTTCTTTCCGTAGCCGAGATAGGCATTGGAAAGAAAATGGCCACTACCGATAACGACAATACGCTGCTCTTGGTCCTGGATTGCTCGGGTCAGGGTCGCGGCAATCGGGACAGGTCCCGATACATCATACACTGGATCGAAGACCACTCCCTCATCCAGCTTTCCTGTTTCCACCCACCCGCTTTGCGCCGTTTCCACCAAGGCAACGCCGCGCCATTCCTCGCTCTCATTCAGCGTGATCTGGCGCGCAAAGGGGAATACGGTGGGGTAATCGAAATCGCGGGTGACCGGATGCTGTGCATAGATTGCACCCAGCGCAAATGTGACAGGCGTTCTCAATTTCTCGGCTTGAGGGTCCACCACGACGCCCGGTGTTAGTGTCAGAGCAAGTTTTTCCGCGAGCGGCTGCAACCCATGCAGCGGTTCCTGGTCCACCAGCCATAAGAGATTGCCGCCTTGTTCGAGATATGCAAGCAACTTCTCGACCGTTCCCTCTGACAGGTCAACCTGGGGCGAAGCGATAATTAGCACATTTGTATCCCCGGGCACATACCCAACCACGGTGAGGTTCACGGTGCCGATGTTCAAGCCCTTGGCAAGCAACTGCTTGCCGAATTCCCCGAGGTCGCGGCTGCCGAGGCCATCGAGCCTGCGCTCGCCGTGTCCGGCCAAAGCCACTACCCGTTTTTCCCCGGCCCGGGCCAGGCGCATCAGCACGTTTGTCAGCGCCTGTTCGTTGAATGTTGCCAGACGTTCCTGTCTGCCATTGAACTCCACCAGGATTTCGCCGTTGACCTGGATACCGGCTGCTTGCGCTCGTTGCGGGTGCTCGTCCGGGTCCACGAAGGTAATGGCGAGATCCGGTTTCGCGCGCTGATAAAGAGCCAGGAAATCATCGATTATTTTCGAGATGCTTCCCAGTTGAGCATCTTGCTGGGTGGCGTAAACAGTAACGGCGATGGGACCCTTCATTTTATTCAGTATGTCGATACTGGTCTGGGTCAGACTATTGCGCGCGTTTTGGGTCACATCCCACTGAATACGTTTTTCCCATGCGAGATAACCCGCCAAACCCGCGACAATGACCACCACCACGAATAAACCGCTTTGCATCAGCCAGTGGAAACGCGGCTTCTCGTCCACTATCCACATTGCTTAACCATGCAAGCGCTCCCTGTCCAGTCTTCGGATGGAAAGTAGCAGAAAGGTCACAATGAAAATTGCAAAGTAAGCGAGATCGAAACTGTCGATCACGCCGCGGTTGAAATTTGCGTAATGCGCGAGCAGCGAGAGGTGGCGGACAATACCGCCCGTGCTCTCCGCAGTAACACTATCCATGGCCCACAGGCTTAGCAGGATGCCAAGTGCACCTGCTCCCGCTGCGGCGGGTTGAGCGCTAAGGCAGGAAATATACAGGCCTAGGGCAGCGAAGCTGGCGGCTATAAGGCACAGTCCCGCGATATTGCTCAGTAACAGTCCAAAATCAAGCGGGCCGCCCAGGAGCAAGGACACGGACAACGCGACAACCTGAACAATGATGGCGCAGAAGAAGATTACTAGTCCCCAAAATTTACCCAACACGATGTCCGTTATGGAAATCGGGGCGGAGATCAGGAAAGTCAAGGTCTGATTACGACGCTCCTCGGCGATAAGGCGCGCACTCAGAAGGGGCGTTGCGGTCAGCAGCACAATAGCAGCCACTAAAAATAGCGGTGCGACGATGGTTTCGGTCACTCCGGGCGGATTGGCGATCTTCACCAGTTGTGGCTGAATTTGGAGGAAAGTATCGAGATACGCCAGAAACACCCAAGCCAATACCACTTGCGCCAGCGCCAGTATCACCCAGGCAAGCGGCGAGCAGAACAATATTTTTAATTCTTTTTCAGCGATGGTAAGCATTGATCAAAATCTAAGCCTGGCTTTCAGAATTCATGGTCGAGCGTACGAACACTTCCTCCACGCTAATACCTTGTTGCTTCAACATCGCGATGCGACCGGCGAATACCGTGCGACCGTCGTTAACGATCTGCACCCGGTCGCAGAGGCTTTCCACTTCTGCCATGATATGAGTGGAAATAATGACGCTGCGGTTGTCGCCGAGTTCACGGATGAGAGCCCGGATCTCGCGTATCTGGTTGGGATCTAGTCCTCCCGTCGGTTCGTCAAGAATGATCACCTCCGGATCGTGAATGATCGCCTGAGCGATCCCGACGCGCTGCTGATAGCCTTTCGACAGCAAACCGATCAGCCGATTGCCGCTATCCCCAAGTCCGCAGCCCTTCATGACGCGATTGAGGGCGAAAGGAATTCTTGAGGTGTTCACTCGATGCAGCCTTGCTGCGAACCGCAAATACTCGGTCACCGTTAATTCCCGGTAAAGCGGCGCCATTTCAGGAAGATATCCAAAGTGCTTCTTTGCTTCTTCCGGCCTGTCTACCAAGTCGATGCCACCAATTTCAATACTTCCGGCGCTCGGAGCGAGGTTTCCAGTCAGCATCCGCATGACGGTCGATTTCCCCGCGCCATTTGGGCCAAGAAACCCGAGTATTTCGCCATAGCCCAGCTCCAGGTCGATATCTCGGACCGCTACCCTCCGGCCGAAATGGCGGCAAAGGCCGCGGGCAAGAATGGCAGGTTTCGTCTTCGTAAACGCGGTCATGGCGGCGAGAGTCGTCCCGAATACCCGGAAATCGTGTTCATTTATTCGGGACCTGTAAATATTGCGGCGGGCAATACGAGAGCGAAACCGGAACTTCGAATTTATGGGACTGCCTATAAACTAGTAGGATCATCAATCAGGTGTCACTTGTGATAAGCGTAAAATATACCTAATATGTGCCCTGTGCTGAAGGACCCATCCCGCCATTACAGCCCTTTTCGAACCTTAGTCTGGATTTTTCCATGAGTCTTAGATTTCTTGGCGCATTAGCGCTGCTTTTTCTTGCTGCCTGTGCGCAAATTCCGGGCAAGACCGATATCAAGGCGGACAAACAGACGGAAAAACTTAGAGCTCGACAGCCAAAACTGCCCGCTCAGGACTTGACTTCACCCATGCTGTTCGATTTTTTGCTGGCGGAAACAGCAGCTCAGCGTGGCGACCAGGAAATCGCTGTTCGTACCTATCTCAAGCTGGCACGAACGACGCGGGACCCGCGAGTGGCACAGCGCGCCACTGAAATCGCGCTTCAGTCCCGCCAAGCCGCACCGGCGCTTGAGGCAGCCCAAATCTGGGTAGACGTCAGTCCGGAGTCGGCCACTGCTCGCCAGACCCTGGCAGCGCTGCTTGTAAGCGCCGACAGGCTGAATGAAGCCCGGCCTCATCTGGAAAAATTCCTTGCGGCAGCAGGAAATAACATTGATGAGGCTTTCATGCAGTTGAACAGCCTGCTGGTCCGCAACTCAAATAAAGTTGCTACATTTGAACTGGTCAAGCAACTTGCGGAGCCTTATCCAAAGCTGCCTGAAGCCCATTTCGCCGTGTCCCAGGCCGCATGGTTCGCCAACGACTTCGACGTTGCGCTTGCCGAAATGAAACAGGCGTTGGCGTTGCGGCCGGAGTGGGAAATGGCCGCGATTTATCAGGGGAGAATACTGGCACGTACTTCCAATGCCAGCGCGTTGCAGTTTTACGAAGAGTATCTCAAATCATATCCTAAAGCCAACGATACACGCGTCACTTACGCCCGGTTGCTGTTGGCCGAAAAAAATTACAGCAAGGCGAGAGACCAGTTTCAGCGCTTGCTAGCGGAGAATCCAGACAACGCCGACATAGCGGTGGCTGTCGGCTTGCTCTCAATGGAGTTGCGCGATTACGATGCAGCCGAGGCCAATTTCAAGAGGGCGCTTGAGCTGGATTATCGCGACCCCGGTGTGGTGCGCTTTTATCTCGGAAGCCTTTATGAAAGAAACCAGCAAATTGATCAGGCAATGGAGTGGTACCGCTCAGTGAAAGACGGTAACCAATTTATTCCGGCACAGATCAAATATGCGCTCATGCTGGGGAAAAAGGGAAAGACAAACGAGGCGCTCCAGCACCTGAAACAATTGCCGGTGGCCAATGATCAGCAACGGGCCCAGCTTATTATTGCTGAAGCCCAATTGCTGCGGGAATCGGGCGCTTACCAGAAAGCGTTTCAGTTACTGAGCAAAGGACTGGAAACACTTCCCGACTATCCCGACCTGCTTTACGATCGTGCCCTGGCAGCGGAAAAAATCGGAAAGCACGACATTATGGAGCAGGATTTGCGCAAGCTGATCCAACTGCGGCCGGACCATGCCCACGCTTACAATGCCCTTGGCTACAGTCTTGCAGAGCATACCGATCGGCTCCCGGAGGCGCTGGAGCTCATAGAAAAAGCGATTGCGCTTTCACCCAACGATCCCTACATAATGGATAGTCTCGGCTGGGTGCACTATCGCATGGGCAACATCAATCAGGGGCTCAGTTACCTGCAGCAGGCATTTGTACTCAACCCCGACCCGGAGATTGCCGCCCACCTGGGAGAGGTGCTGTGGGTGCAGGGTACGAAGGACGAAGCGGAGAAAATCTGGCGTACTGCCCTCAAGAACCATCCCGGCAACGAAGCCTTGCTCAGCACTATGAAGAAATTCATGAAGTAGTGCGGCAGGCACAACGATGGATTATGCAGAAGGCTTGAAGCTGTTTCGAACCGTGACTCAGGCATGTTTGCCATTAGAATACCGTTTTCTCGCTGTCTGCTGGAGCTGCGTCCTGGCCTTGCCGAATTTTATCACGGGGTGCGCCACGCTTGCTCCTCCAGCGCCGGAAGGAACGGCAATCAGCACGGTCGTTTCCGAGCCTGTGGCGGGCGTCGCACATGCACAGCCGGCCGATTTCGCCCTGATCGGGAGGGCGTCGGTAAAAGGGGGCAAGGAGAATTTTTCCGGCGGCGTGCAATGGCAACACGCGGGCGCGCACGATGAAATCCTGTTGCTGAATCCCCTGGGTCAGACTCTGGCGCAGATTCGGCGGATGCCGGAAGGTGTTCATCTGGCGACTTCGGAGCAGGAAAATTATTATGCCAGCGATGTGGAGAGTCTGACGGAACAGGTGCTTGGCTGGCAGCTACCACTGATGGGATTGCAATACTGGGTACAGGGGCTGCATTCGCCTGCCACCTTGGCTGAAATAGACACAAATCCGGAAGGTCGTGTGGTGGCTATCAGACAGGACGGATGGGAGATCGGTTATGCAAGCTATTTTCCCGCATCACCATCACGAGCCATGCAGGGCCGGATTATCCGCCCCAAGCGTTTGACGCTTACCCGTAGTGGCCTGCAAATAAAAATCGTAATTGATTCCTGGGCTCCTCCTAATGACTGATGGGGAGATACTAAGGCTTGACTGCCCGGCTCCCGCGAAGCTCAACCTGTTCCTGCACGTGGTGGGACGCCGGACAGATGGCTACCACCTTTTGCAAACTGTTTTCCGCCTGGTCGATTTCTCCGACCAGCTGAGTTACCGCCTCCGGAAAGACGGTAAGGTGAAGTTGCAGTCTCCCATTCCCGGCGTGCCCGAAGAGAAGGATTTATGCGTGCGCGCGGCGCGATTGCTGCAACACGAGAGCGGCATTTCCAGCGGCGTGGATATTTTCCTGGAAAAGCGTATACCGATGGGTGGTGGCCTCGGTGGGGGTAGCTCGGACGCGGCCACGACCTTGGTGGCGCTTAACCGTTTATGGAACCTGAACTGGAAACGGAATAGGTTGATGGCGCTTGGGCTCAAGCTCGGGGCGGATGTGCCTGTGTTCATTTTCGGCGATAATGCGTTCGCTGAAGGCATCGGCGAAAAACTTTCAATCATCGTCCTGCCGCCCGCATGGTATCTGATCCTGACGCCTTCCGCGCAGGTGCCAACGGTGCAGGTTTTTGGCAGTAAGGAATTGACACGAAACACGATTCCAATCAAAATACCGCCCTTTTCGGTCGAGCATGGACATAACGATCTTGAGCCGGTAGTCTGTCGCCTTTATCCTGAGGTGGCGCGCTACCTGGACTGGCTCAAGCAGCTCGATAATCCGCGGATAGCGGCAATGACGGGTTCCGGGGCTTGCGTTTTTGCCGAGTTCGCCACTGAGTTCGCAGCAAGGGCCGCATTTGCGCAGCTCCCGTCCGATATGAGTGGTTTCGTGGCGCGAGGGTTGGATTGTCATCCCTTGCGAGATTTTGTGGAACAGTAACACTGGGGAGTCGCCAAGTGGTAAGGCACCGGATTTTGATTCCGGCATTCGTAGGTTCGATCCCTACCTCCCCAGCCAGTTTTTAGTTTCAAGATCCAGAGCCTATCGATCGCATGGTTTGTATTACATGTGCCTTCTGCGCGCAACCTTCGGGTCCCGGTTTAGAGCTTTTTAACCTATAAATTCCAGTTCATGGCTTACGATAGCTTGATGGTTTTCACGGGTAACGCCAATCCCAAGCTGGCGCATGATGTGGTGCGGCATCTGAACATCCGTCTGGGGCGTGCGACCGTCGGGCGTTTCAGCGATGGGGAAGTGATGGTGGAGATCCTGGAGAATGTCCGGGGCAAGGATGTATTCGTATTGCAATCCACCTGTATGCCGACCAATGATACGCTGGTGGAATTGCTGGTTCTAGTGGATGCCCTCAAGCGGGCGTCAGCCGGGCGCATCACGGCGGCCATCCCTTATTTCGGCTACGCCCGTCAGGACAGAAGGCCGCGTTCCGTGCGAGTACCAATCACGGCCAAAGTTGTGGCGAATATGCTGACGACTGTCGGGATAGACCGGTTGTTGACCATGGACCTTCACTCCGATCAGATTCAGGGCTTTTTCGATATCCCGGTGGATAATATCTATAGCATGCCGATTCTGCTGGGCGATTTGTGGAAAAGCGATTACCAGAATCTCGTGGTGGTTTCTCCCGACGTGGGTGGGGTCGTACGGGCGCGGCAAATGGCAAAACGCTTGGAATGCGATCTCGCTATCATAGACAAACGTCGCCCCAAGGCCAACGTTGCAAAGGTAATGAATATTATCGGTGACGTACAAGGGCGGACATGTGTCATCATGGACGATATGGTGGACACCGCGAATACCTTGTGTGAAGCAGCACGAGCCTTGAAGGAGCATGGAGCGGAACGCGTGCTTGCCTATTGCACTCACCCCGTTCTGTCTGGTAATGCAGTGGAGCGGATTGCGAGTTCCGCCTTGGACAAGCTGGTGGTAACCGATACCATTCCCCTGCA
>Ga0190274_10002883_pt1 | contig 10217 bp, 9 predicted proteins | sample Popmic531T_FD_133002 | JGI IMG/M metagenome (GOLD analysis project Ga0190274, IMG submission 133002) | Populus adjacent soil microbial communities from riparian zone of Yellowstone River, Montana, USA - 531 T | ecosystem: Environmental > Terrestrial > Soil > Riparian zone | place: USA: Montana...
ACCAGACCTCGGCCCACGACCCGCTCTTCTACCTGCCGATCGGCGTCCCGTTCGAGGAGTGGGAGGCCCGGCGTACGGCGGACCCGGCGGCGTTCACCAAGGAGGCGCAGGCCGCGATGGCCGTGCACGTCCGGGCGATGGTGGAGTTCCAGGACAAGGGCGCCGAGGTCTTCGACTACGGCAACTCGATCCGCGACGAGGCGCGCAAGGGCGGCTACGACCGGGCATTCGAGTTCCCGGGCTTCGTGCCGGCGTACATCCGCCCGCTCTTCTGCGAGGGCAAGGGCCCCTTCCGGTGGGCCGCGCTTTCCGGCGACCCGGCCGACATCGCCGCGACCGACAAGGCGATCCTCGAGCTCTTCCCCGACAACGAACGGCTCCGGAAGTGGATCACCATGGCCGGCGAGCGGGTCGCGTTCCAGGGCCTCCCGGCGCGGATCTGCTGGCTGGGGTACGGCGAGCGCCACCTGGCCGGCCTCAAGTTCAACGAGATGGTCGCGTCCGGCGAGCTCAAGGCACCGGTCGTGATCGGCCGCGACCACCTCGACTGCGGCTCGGTCGCGTCGCCGTACCGGGAGACCGAGGCGATGCTCGACGGCTCGGACGCGATCGCCGACTGGGCGCTGCTCAACGCGCTGGTCAACACGGCCTCGGGTGCCTCGTGGGTCTCCATCCACCACGGCGGCGGCGTCGGCATGGGTCGCTCGATCCACGCCGGCCAGGTCTGCGTCGCCGACGGCACCGCCCTGGCGGCCGAGAAGATCGAGCGGGTCCTGACGAACGACCCGGGCATGGGTGTGATCCGCCACGTCGACGCGGGCTATGAGCGTGCTGTCGAGGTGGCCTCCGAGCGAGGCGTGCGGGTGCCCATGTCAGAGGGCTGACCTGCGTATGGATCCCCGGTCGACCGGGGATTCATGCGCTTGTCGGGGGTTGCAACGGCCGTCAACCGTCAGTTCGCCCTGTCCAGTTCGGGATTGGTGCCTACAGTGAGCGCGTGAGCCAGCAGCCGGCCCGCTCTCGGGCGACCCTGACAGATATCAGCTCCCGCGCGTGGGAGCACCCCGCCGACCAGGGCGCCCTGGTCGCGCTGCGCAAGCTCAAGGGGTTCGACACCCTGCTCAAGACGATGTCCGGGCTCTTCAACGAGCGCGCCGTACGCCTGGTCTTCCTCGGGTCCGCGATCCGTGTCGACGAGCGGCAGTTCCCCCGGCTGCACCGCGTCCTGGGCGAGGTCGGCCGCACCCTCGACGCCCCCGAGCTGCCCGAGCTGTACGTCGTGGCCAACCCGGTCCCGAGCGCGCTCACGATCGGCATGAACAAGCCGTTCATCGTGCTCAACTCCGGCCTGGTCGACCTGCTCGACGAGGACGAGCTGCGGTTCGTCGTCGCCCACGAGCTCGGCCACGCGATGAGCGGGCACGCCGTCTACCAGACGCTGCTCCAGCGGCTGCTCCAGTTCAGCGGCGTGCTGACCGCGATCCCGCTCAGCGGCCTGGGTGTCCGCGCGATCGTCGCCGCCCTCTACGAGTGGTCGCGGAAGTCCGAGCTGTCCGCCGACCGGGCCGGGCTGCTCGCGACGCAGGACCCGGCGACGGCGTTCCGGGTGCACATGAAGCTCGCCAGCGGCGGCCACCTCGACGACCTGGACGCGACGTCGTTCTTCGCGCAGGGCCAGGAGTACGACGAGGCCGACCTGCGGGACTCGGTGCTGAAGATGCTGCTGGTCGAGAACCGGTCGCACCCGTTCCTCGTCGTACGTGCCACCGAGCTGCGCCGCTGGGTCGACTCGGGGGAGTACACCCGGATCCTCGCCGGCGACTACCCGCGCCGGCAGGACGACGACCAGGCCACCGTCTCCGACGCCGCCAAGGCGGCCGCGAAGAGCTACTCCGAGAGCTTCAAGCAGAGCCAGGACGCCGTCGGCAAGATGGTGCACGACGTCGCTGGCGTGCTCGGCAGCATGAAGCTGTGGCTGGACGAGACCTTGCGCAAGGGCCAAGACTGAGGAGTTCAGCACCGCCTCTGCTCGGGTAGGAGCCCGCCATGAGCGTCGACGCCGGAGCCGGACCCACCCTTCGCCAGCAGCTGGTCCGGCGCAAGCCGATCAAGGCCCTGCGCGGGCCGCACGACGGGCCGGACCTCAAGCGCAGCTTCGGGACCTTCCAGCTGATGATGTTCGGCGTCGGCGCGACCGTCGGCACCGGCATCTTCTTTGTCCTGCAGGAGGCCGTGCCCGACAGCGGGCCGGCAGTGATCATCTCGTTCCTGGTGGCCGGCCTGGGCGCTGGGCTGTCGGCGCTCTGCTACGCGGAGGTCGCCAGCGCGATCCCGGTCAGCGGCTCGACGTACTCCTACGCCTACCACGCGCTCGGCGAGCTGGTGGCGATGGTGATCGCGGCCTGCGTGCTGCTGGAGTACGGCGTCTCGAGCGCCGCCGTCGCGGTCGGCTGGAGCGGCTACTTCAACGAGCTGCTCGACAACCTCTTCGGCTTCTCGCTGCCGGACGCGCTGTCCTACTCGCCGATCCCGTACGAGGACAACACCACCGGGATCATCAACCTGCCGGCCGTCGTGCTCGTGATGATGTGCATGGTGCTGCTGATCCGTGGCGCGAGCGAGTCGGCCCGGGTCAACACGGTGATGGTGCTGATCAAGCTCGGCGTGCTCCTGATGTTCGTGGTCATCGGGCTCACTGCCTGGAACGGCGACCACTTCGACGGCTTCTGGGACAAGGGTGCCGCCGGCATCTCCGCGGCCGCCGCCACGATCTTCTTCTCCTTCATCGGTCTCGACGCCGTGTCGACCGCCGGGGAGGAGGTCCGCGATCCCCAGAAGGCGCTGCCCCGCGCGATCATGGGCGCCCTCGCCGTCGTGGTGACCGTCTACGTGCTGGTCGCGATCGCGGGACTGTCGGCACAGCCCGCCTCGGAGTTCTCGAGCCCGGAGCAGCAGGACGCCGGCCTCGCCGTGATCCTCGAGAACGTCACCGGGCATCAGGCCTGGGGCACGGTGCTCGCGGCCGGTGCGGTGATCTCGATCTTCTCGGTGACGCTGGTGACGCTCTACGGCCAGACCCGCATCCTCTTCGCGATCGGCCGCGACGGGATGCTGCCGGAGAAGTTCTCGTCGGTGAACCCGCGCACCCTCACCCCGACGTTCAACACCATCGTGGTGGCGATCGTGGTCGCGCTGATCGGCGGCTTCGTCCCGGCCGACTACCTCTGGGACACGGTGTCGATCGGCACCCTGATGGCGTTCATCGTGGTCGCGCTGGGCGTGCTCGTGCTCCGGCGTACGCAACCCGACCTAGAGCGGCCCTTCCGCGTCCCGCTCTTCCCGATCACGCCGCTCCTGACGATCGCGGTCTGCATCTACATCCTGTCCGGCCTGGCGGCGGTGACCTGGGTGATCTTCGGGTGCTGGCTGCTGGTGGTGCTGGCGTTCTACTTCCTGTGGGGCAGGAGGCACGCGGCGCTCAACCGTGGGGTGGTCGCCGATACCGAGGTCCCTGAGTCATGACGATCGTCGTCGGGCACCCGACTCGCACCCACGACCGCGCCGCGATCTCGCTCGGCGCGATGCTCGCCCGCTCCCTCGACACCGACCTGCTGGTGGTGTCCGTCGTACCGGCTCCGTGGCCGACCCTGGTCGCCGGCAACGTCGACAAGGAGTACGCCGCATGGTCGCGCGAGGCGGGTGCCGCGGCGGTCACCGACGCGAAGCGGGTGCTCGCCGAGGTCGCCGCGGACCTCGAGTCGCGGGCCGTCGCCGTCCCTGGCCGCTCGGTCCCGTCCGCCCTGCTGGAGCAGGCCGCCAGGGTCGACGCGGGGCTGGTCGTCGTCGGCTCCGCCGAGGACGGCGCCTGGGACCGGGTTGCCCTCGGCTCCACCGCCGACCACCTCCTGCACGCCGCCCACGTCCCGGTGGCGGTGGCGCCGCGGGGGTTCGCCACTCACGCCGTACCCCGGTTCGCCCGGGCCACCTGTGCCTTCCGCGCCGACCGGGCCTCCAGCGACGTGCTGCGCCGTACGACCGAGATCTGCGCCGCGGCCGGCGCCGACGTGCGGATCGCGACCTTCGGCGTCCTCGGCAAGACGATGTACCCGCCCGAGGTCCGCGGCGAGCAGGACGTGCTGGACTCCTTCGTCGAGCAGTCCGAGGCGGCCCTGCGCGACGCTGCGGTCGCGACCGGCCTCCGCGACGTCGACCATGTCGTCGCCACCGGCCGTGACTGGGCGGAGGCGGTCGGACGGCTCGAGTGGCGCCACGACGACGTACTCGTCCTCGGATCCTCGCCGCGCGGGGTGCTGGCCCGGGTGTTCGTCGGCTCGCACGCCAGCCGGATCATCCGGCACTCGCCGGTGCCGGTCGTGGTCGTGCCGGAGTCATGAAGATCCGTCGAGACCCGCGAAACGGCCCTCGCCGCGGCCCCAGGAGGGCCGTTTCACGTGCCTCGACGCCGGATGTCGCGGGCTAGAAGACCCTTCGGCGGGTGCCGCCGATCGGGACCAGGTTGAGCACGATGCCGACGACCAGCAGGATCGCGCCGATCGTGGTCAGCACCGGGATGCCGGCGACGAGTCCGATGATGAGCAGGATGAGTCCGAGGATCACCATGTTGTTCTCCCTCCTTGAGGCCCGGGGTCGGGCCAAGGCGTTCGTACCCGCCGGGGTGGAGGGCAAACGTCAGCGAGGGCTCTCGAGGATCATCGTGATCGGGCCGTCGTTGACCGACGACACCTGCATGTCCGCGCCGAACGCGCCGGTCTCCACGTGGGCGCCGAGCTCGCGGAGGGCGGCGCAGACCGCGTCGTACAACGGCTCGGAGACCGGTCCCGGGGCGGCGGCCTGCCAGGTGGGACGCCGGCCCTTGCGGGCGTCGCCGTACAGGGTGAACTGGCTGACGACGAGGACCGGCGCCGCGATGTCGGACGCCGACTGCTCGTCGCGCAGGATGCGGAGGTCCCAGATCTTGCGGGCGATCCAGGCGACGTCGGCGGGGCCGTCGTCGTGGGTGACACCGAGGTAGACGAGCAGGCCGGCGCCCTCGATCGCGCCGACGGTCTCGCCGGCGACGGTGACGGTGGCGCCGAGGACGCGCTGGACGACGGCGCGCATGCCGTCAGTCCTCGGCCAGTGCCCGGATAGCCTCGTGGATGCTGAGGGTGCGCTGGGCGGACTCGACGTGGAGGTTCTCGACCATCCGGCCGTTGTAGGTGACCACGCCGGATCCCGCACCAGAATCCAACTGAGCGTCCTCGAAGGCCTGGATCAGGCCGCGGGCGTCCTCGACGGCCTGCTCGCTGGGCGCGAAGGCGGCGTTGGCGCCCTCGACCTGGCCGGGGTGGATCAGCGTCTTGCCGTCGAAGCCCAGCTGCCGGCCCTGGTCGCACTCGGCGAGGAAGCCGTCGGTGTTCCTCACGTCGTTGTAGACGCCGTCCAGGACCGAGATGCCCGCCGCACGGGAGGCGAGCAGCGCCGTGTGCAGGCTGGGCAGGATCGGGGCACGGCCGGGCACGTGCTCGGCGTACAGCTCCTTGACGAGGTCGTTCGTGCCCATCACGAAGCAGGTCAGCCGCTCGGACGCGCGCGCGATGGCGAGCGCGTCGAGGATGGCGATCGGGGTCTCGATCATCGCCCAGAGCTTGGTGTGGTCGGGTGCGCCGTACCTCTCCAGGGCGTCGACCAGCTGGGCGACCTCGGCGGCGCTGTTGACCTTGGGTACGACGACCGCGTCCGGCCCCGCCTGAGCGGCGGCGCGGAGGTCGTCGTCGTGCCACTCGGTGCCGATGCCGTTGGCGCGGATGGTGAGGGTACGGCGGCCGTACTCGCCGCTCGCGGCGGCTGCGGCCGCCGCCTCGCGGGCGGCGGGCTTGGCGTCGGGGGCGACGGCGTCCTCGAGGTCGAAGATGACCGCGTCGATCGGCAGAGTCTTGGCCTTCTCCAGTGCCTTCGCGTTGGAGCTGGGCATGTAGAGGACGCTGCGCAGCGGGGTGAACATGCTCATGCACGTACTCGCTTCGCTCCGTGCGCGCATGAGGCACATGACGCGCTGTGTTGGATGACTCGCTCGCTGCGCTCGCTCATGACTCGATCCCCTCGTACGCCTTCTTCAGCTCGGGGTCGATCGCGGCCAGCTGCTCGGCCAGCTCCACCATCACCAGGCACTGCTTGAGGGAGGCGTCGTCCTCCATCTTGCCGTCGAGCATCACCGCGCCGGTGCCGTCGCCCATCGCGGCGGCGACCCGCCGCGCGTGCGCGACGTCCTCGACGCTCGGGCTGAAGACCCGGTTGGCGATCGCGATCTGCTTGGGGTGCAGGCTCCAGGTGCCGACACAGCCGAGGAGAAAGGCGTTGCGGAACTGGTCCTCGCAGGCGGTGGTGTCCGCGATGTCCCCGAACGGCCCGTAGTAGGGGTAGATGCCGTGCATCGCGCAGGCGTCGACCATCCGGGCGATCGTGTAGTGCCAGAGATCCTGCTGGTACGTCGTACGAGTGGCGTCGTAGTCGGTGACGCCGAGCTCGTTCCTGGGCGGGTCCTGCCGCACGAGGTAGCCGGGGTGGCCGCCGCCGACGCGGGTGGTCTTCATCCGGCGGTCGGCGGCGAGGTCGGCCGGGCCGAGGCTCAGGCCCTGCATGCGCGGGCTGGCGCCGCAGATCTCCTCGACGTTGGCGACGCCTCGGGCGGTCTCGAGGATGGCGTGGACCAGGATCGGCCTCTGCAGTCCGGCCTTGGCCTCAAGCTGGGCGAGCAGCCGGTCGACGTAGTGGATGTCCTCGGCGCCCTGCACCTTCGGCACCATGATGACGTCGAGCTTGTCGCCGATCGCGGGGACGAGGGTGGTGAGGTCGTCGAGCACCCAGGGGCTGTCGAGCGAGTTGATCCGCGTCCAGAGCTGGGTGGGGCCGAAGTCAGTCTCTTGGGCGATCTTCACCAGACCCTCGCGGGCGGCGACCTTGTTGTCGGCCTTGACCGCGTCCTCGAGGTTGCCGAGCAGCACGTCGACGGTCCCGACCATGTCGGGGATCTTCGCCGCCATCTTCGGGTTGCTCGGGTCGAAGAAGTGGATCGCCCGGCTCGGCCTCGCCGGGATGTCCATCAGCGGCGTCGGGGCGCCCACTGCCAGGGGTCGGAAGAAGTCCTTCGGGCTCTGCGATCCGGTCATGTCGCGGAACGTAGCAGCGAAGGGCTACTCGTCGGTATGACGGATCTGACAGCAGCGGCGGCGGGTTTCCCCGGGCGCCCGGGGAAACCTGCCGACACGCCGTTGCTGCAACGGCGTGTCGGCAGGTTCCGGCTGACCGCCGTGGCGGATGGGGCTGAGGAGGTCAGGCGTACGTGTAGAACCCACGCCCGGTCTTGCGACCGAGCAGGCCGGCGTCGACCATCCGCTGGAGCAGCGGCGGGGCGGCGTACAACGGCTCCTTGAACTCGTCGTACAGCGACTCGGCGACGGCCTTGGTGGTGTCCAGGCCGATCAGGTCCGCCAGCGCGAGCGGGCCCTGCGGGTGGGCGGCACCGAGCACCAGGCCGCGGTCGATGTCCTCGGCCGACGCGAAGCCGGACTCGAACATCCGGATCGCCGACAGGATGAACGGGATCAGCAGTGCGTTGACCACGAAGCCCGCGCGGTCCTGGCAGTCGATCGCCTGCTTGCCGAGCGAGCCCTCGACCCATGCCCGGGAGCGCTCGGTCGTGTCCGGCGAGGTCAGCAGCGACGGCACCAGCTCGACGAGCTGCAGCACCGGCACCGGGTTGAAGAAGTGGATGCCGATGACCTGGGTCGGGCGGCTGGTCACGACGCCGAGCTTCATGATCGGGATCGACGAGGTGTTGGACGCCAGGATCGCGTCCGGCGCCTCGACGATCTGGTCGAGCTGCTTGAAGAGCGCGACCTTCGCGGCCTCGTCCTCGACGATCGCCTCGACGACGACCTCGCGGTCGGCGAGGGCACCGAGGTCGGTCTCGACCCGGATCCGGCTCAGCACCTCGGAGGCCGACGAGATCTTGCCCTTCGCCTCGGCGCGCTGAAGCGACTTCTCCAGCCGTCCGAGCGCCGCCTTGCCGGCGTCCTCGTTGGACTCCACCACGATCACGTCGTGCCCTGCGCGGGCGCTGACCTCGGCGATGCCCGACCCCATCAGGCCACCGCCGACTACTGCCACGTTCTTCATGTGTCTCCCTCACCAGTTGTACGCCGATTCCACCAGTGCCGCCGCCGGGGCGGCGCAGCGGGCTCGGTCCGTGGGACGCGACGGGCCACCTGGCGCTCCCGCCAGGCGGCGACGGTGTCGTCGACATCACGCGGCATGGTGATCAGCGGCGGCCCGGCGGAGAGGGAGTAGCGCGCCCGGATGACCCGCTCGTTGAAGTCCTCGACCTCGCGGCGTACCTCCTTCTCGACGTTGAGCTTGTCGAGCCGGTCGTCGAGCTCGGCGTCCTCCTTGCGCAGCGCGATGCTGGGCGGGAGTACGGCGATCCGCTCGCGCTCGACGAGCTTCTTCAGCCACCAGTCGGGGTCGTGCTCGCCGCCGAGGCCCTCGATCGGCTTGCCGGCGCCGGGCAGGTTGTCGAACTCACCACGCTCCTGCGCCTGCCTGATCTGCAGGTCCACCCAGGTGTTCTGGTGCTGGATCCGGGCGGCTGCGGCCGCTCTCTCGGCGTCCCGGCTGAGCGGCTTCGCTTGCTCCTCGGGCCGGTCCTCGGTCTCGGACATCGGGCATCACCTCCTGCCCTTCCCAGGTTAGTCCCTGACGAAATCGGGGTCAGAAGTCGACTGGGAGCCCGGAAACGTCAGGGACTACCCCGACGAGACCTACTGGACGAGCGGGAGAGCGGGCTCCTCGGCGACCCGCTTCGGCAGCATCAACAGGGCGCCGGCGGCGAGCAGGGCGGCCACCGCACAGATCGTCCAGACCGTGAGGTAGCCCGACAGCGGGGCGTGACCCTCGGTCGGGTCGTCGATCGACCCGGTCGCGGACAGCGCGATCGCGAAGATCGCGGACGCGATCGCGCCGCCGATGGTCTTCGTCGCGTTGGTCATGCCGGTGGCGAAGCCCGTGCGCTCCGGGGGAGCGGCCGCGGCGGCCGTCGCGGGCAGCGCGGCGACCAGCGCGCCGGAGCCGAGGCCGGCGACCGCCATGTTGACCAGCGCCTGCCACGTCTCGTGGTGGAACGGCAGCCACAGTGCGTAGCCGATCGCCACCAGCACCGACGAGGCCACCAGGGCGTTGCGCGGGCCGAGCAGTCGCGCCGTCAACGGCAGCGTGAAGGCACCGATCGCGAGGAAGATGACGTAGACGCCGATCAGGGTGGCCACGAAGCTCGCGCTCGCGCCCAACCCGTAGCCGGCGACGTCGGGGTCGGTGCGGGCGAAGGTCGACAGCGGGATCTGCGCGCCGAGTACCGACATGCCGAAGAGGAACGCCGTCAGCTGCACCGGCCACTGGCCCGGCGTCCGCAGCAGTCGTACGTCGACCAGCGGCTCCGTCTGGCCCAGCTCGTAGCGGCCGAACACGTAGAGGACGACGGCGCCCAGCACGATCAGCGCCCAGGGGAGCGGGCTGCCCGGGCCCTCGAGCCGGATGGCGATCAGGCCGCCCATCACCAGGCCGATCGAGGACGTGAGCAGGACCAGGCCGCCGACGTCGATGCCGCCGGTGGCGGTGCCCTCCATGTCCTCGATGCCGAACCAGATGACGACGAAGCACAGCGTCACCGCGATCGCCGGAAGTGTGAGCAGGACGGTCATCGACGTCGCGTCGACCAGCGCGCCACTGGTGATCGCGCCGATGATCACGGCCAGCTCGAGCGCGCCGACCAGGATCGCCGCGGACCGGCGGGTCAGCTGGTTCTGCCGGCCGGTGCCCGCCGTGCGCCGGTAGATGATCGCGACCTCGAGGGGAAGCCAGACGACGTACGCACCCTGGAGCGCGGAGCCGATCAGGAAGGTCGTGAACGACGGCGCGAACGCCATCACCCACGAGCCGAGAGCCGTGACGGCGGTCGAGAGGAGCAGCACCTTCTTGTGGCCGACCAGGTCGCCCATCCGGGACAGCGGCGGTACGACGAGCGCGGCGACGATCAGCTGCGCGGCCTCGAACCAGTTGACGTCGGCGTCGGCGATGCCGAGGTGGTCGGCGATGTCGCTGAAGATCGGCGTGTAGTAGCCCTGCAGGATGCCGCTGGCCAGCTCCACGCAGACGAGGAACCC
>Ga0190274_10002884_pt1 | contig 10211 bp, 8 predicted proteins | sample Popmic531T_FD_133002 | JGI IMG/M metagenome (GOLD analysis project Ga0190274, IMG submission 133002) | Populus adjacent soil microbial communities from riparian zone of Yellowstone River, Montana, USA - 531 T | ecosystem: Environmental > Terrestrial > Soil > Riparian zone | place: USA: Montana...
ATGCCCGTCAATGCCCGGCCCGAGAACTGCGTTCCCCCGATCACCAGCAGCTTCATCCCGCCCCCTTTCCCGCGCACTCTACGTGGACGTTGGAGACCAGGTATCGACGGTCGGCGCGGGTGAGGCCGTCTGAGGCCGCTCGGGCTAAGCGCCCCGTCGGTCGGTCGAGGCTCGCGCCACGATCGTGGTCTCCACGAAGACCGGGGCCACCGGCGGTGGCAGGCCCGCGAGCAGATCGGCCAGCACGCCCGCCGCCGCCGCCCCGAGCTCACGGGGGTGCAGTTCGAGCGTCGTGAGCGATGGTGACGCGACCTCGGCGCGGCCCCGATCGCTGATCGAGCTCACCAGAAGATCGTCGGGGACACGGATCCCGCGTTCGGCGCACGCCCGGAGCACGGCCAACGCCATGACCTCGTCGAGGCAGTGCACGGCATCGGGCAGATCGGCACGGTCGAGCGCCAGCGCCACCTCGCGCTGGATCGAGGCCTCGATGTCGGTCCAATCCATCGCTTCGATCAGATGCAGCCACGGTTCCTGGGTGGCGGCCATGCACCACGCGCGATAGGCCTCGACGCTGTCCTGCGCGTAGGACTCCCGGCCCCCCGCGCCCATCACACCCACCCGTCGGGCACCCCGCTGGCGGAGATGCGCCAGCACGGCGTGCGTCCCCTCCACGAAGTCGTTGTCGACGTAGTCGGTCCACGCCAGGCCGGGGTCGGGCTCGGTGATCCGGCCGATGGTGACGACCGGGACCCTGGCACGGGCGAGCTCGTGCATCGCCGGATCGCCGGGCGAAGGGTCGACGACGATCGCCCCGTCCAACGGGAGGCGCTGCCAGATGACGCCGCCTCCCGAGGGCACGATCACCAGGGCGAGTTCGCGTCGGGTGGAGGCACCGGCGGCGCCCTCGATCACGGCGGCGTTGTGCGCGAACTCGGCCACCGGGGTACGGACGCCCGTCGGCACCGATACCGTCAGCGCCACCAGCCCGGTACGTCCCGACGCGAGGTGGCGACCCCTCGGATCCGGGCGGTAGCCGAGTTGGTCGGCGACCTCGCGCACGCGCCTGCGCGTTCCTTCGGACACCCCCGACTTGTCGTTCAAGGCGTGCGACACGGTGGTGATCGACACCCCCGCGGCTCTGGCGACGTCGCGGATCCCGACGGAACGGCCTCCAGGCATTTCCTGATGATAGAACCCCTACGCGGCGCTGCCCTCCAGATCCGGGGTGTAGCGACCGTCGCGGGCGAGGCCGTTCATGCGCGCACGGTGCGCCAGTGCCGCCTGGGCCGCTCCGACGTTGGCGTCCTCGCCGCCCCAGGCCCGCAGCGAGGGCGCCTGCAACGCGCGGCCGTAGCTGAAGGACAGCGCCTGCGCCGTGGCCTCGAGACCCCCTTGATGGTGCATCTCCTGGAGACGGCTCGTGGCTTGCTCATCGCTCATGCCGCCCGACAGGAACACCACCCCGGGGACCTCGGCGGGCACGTGCGCCGCCAACGTGCGGATCGTCGCGGCCGCGATCGTGGCGTCATCGTCCTGGATCGCGCTCCCCGCGCCGGGCACGACCATGTTCACCTTCAACAGGGTGCCCGCGAGATCGACGCGGTGATGCGCCATCTGGGCGTACAGCGCGTCGAGGGTGTCGGCGGTGGCCGCTTCGCACGCGGCGAGATTGTGGTCGCCGTCCATGAGGATCTCGGGCTCGACGATCGGCACGATCCCGGCCTCCTGGCAGAGGGCGGCGTAGCGGGCCATCGCATGGCCGTTCGCGATGCGGGCGAACGCCGTGGGCAGCCCGTCGCCGATGATGATCGTGGCCCGCCATTTCGCGAATCGTGCGCCCAGGCCGTGATACTCGGCGAGGCGCTCCCGCAACCCGTCGAGGCCCTCGGTGATGGTTTCGCCGGGGAAGGCCGCGAGCGGCTTGGCGCCGGTGTCCACCTTGATCCCGGGTATCACCCCCGACCGTTCCAGCACCGTCACGAACGGCGTGCCGTCGTCATCGGTCTGCCGGATCGTCTCGTCGAACAGGATCACGCCGCTGATGTGCTCCCCCAATCCCGGCGTCGTGAACAGCAGCTGGCGGTAGCGCCGGCGTGTCTCTTCGGTGGAGGCGACCCCGATCGAGTCGAACCGTTTGCCGATCGTGCCGGTGGATTCGTCGGCGGCCAAGATCCCTTTCGCGGGTGCCACCAGGGCGCGGGCCGTCTCCTGCAGAGCGCTCATGTTCCCTCCTGTCGGCCCACGGTTCGGGCCTGCGGAACCTCAGCCTAGCGGGCCGGTCCACGAGGCCGTGAGGCACCCGTAGACTCGCGGTCGTGATCACCTGTCCCCGCTGCGGTGAGCAGAACCCGGCCCACGCCCGGTTCTGCCTGCACTGCGGAGCACCGTTGTCGGCGCCCGCGGGTCAGGAACGCCGGCTGGTCACCGTGGTGTTCTGCGACCTCGTCGGGTTCACACGGCGATCCGACCGGGCCGACCCCGAAGACGTGCACGCCACGCTCCGTGCCTTCCACGCCCCGATCAAGCGGGTGGTGGAGCACTACGACGGCACCGTCGACAAGTTCATCGGCGACGCGGTGATGGCCGTGTTCGGCGCACCGATCGCCCACGAGGACGATCCGTTGCGCGCGGTGCTGGCCGCCCGCGCGATCCAGGAGGACATCGAGGACCAACGGACCGATCGCGGGGACGAACCGCTCGCGGTCCGTATCGGTATCGATACGGGGGAAGCCGTCGTGGCCTACGGCGTGGGTCCCCAGATCGGCGAGAGCATCGCCGGTGACGTCGTGCACACGGCCGCGCTGCTCCAATCGGTGGCGCCGCCGGGCGGGACGGTCGTGGGCGAGGCGACGCATCGGGCCACGCGCCATGTCGTGCGTTACGAGCAGCTCCCTTCGGTGGAGGGCCCTGGCGGCCGAGGCTCGATCGAGGCCTGGCGTCCGATCGAAGCCCAGGCCAGGACCGGGCAGGAACCCCATGGTCGCGACACCCCGTTCGTGGGTCGATATGACGAGTCGGCCACGCTCCGCCAGCTGTTCCGCCGGGTCCGCACAGCGGCCAGGTCGCCCGATCACGTCGACGGCGCCCTGCAGCTCGTGACCGTGGTGGGCGAGCCGGGCATCGGCAAGTCTCGGCTGATCGGCAACTTCGCCGACCACGTCGACGAGCTGTCCGATCTGGTCCGGTGGCGGCAGGGCCGATGCCTGCCCTACGGCGAAGGTGTGAGCTTCTGGGCTCTGTCCGAAGCCGTCAAAGCCGAGGCCGGCATCATGGACGACGACGACCCGGTCGAAGCCCGCGCCGCCCTGGACGCCGCCATCGACGCCGCCGTCCCCGACGAACAGGAGCGCGGGTGGTTGCGGCCGCGGCTCGCCGCGCTCCTGGGGCTGGGCGAAGGCGACGACGATGCGCCGCGCGACGAGCGCTTCCGGGCGTGGGCCCGCTATCTGGAGGCCCTCGCCCAGCGCGGCCCGTTCGTCCTGGTGATCGAGGACCTGCACTGGGCCGACGACGCGATGCTGGAGTTCATCGAGTACCTGGCGCGACAGGACCGCGACTCCCCCATGTTCATCCTGTGCGCCACGCGGCCCGAGCTGCTCGACCGACGTCCCGACTGGGGAGCATCGGTGCCCGGTTGCACCACGATCCTGCTGCCTCCCCTGTCGGAGGGCGAGACCGCGAGCTTGATCGCGGCGCTGCTCGAACGCGCCGTGCTGCCCGCCGAGACCCAGGCCAGCTTGATCGAACGGAGCGGTGGCAACCCCCTGTACGCCGAGGAATTCGTGCAGATGCTGACCGACCGTGGCCTGCTCGCCGCGGACGGGACGCTGACCGAGACCGCGCAGGGCGCGATCCCGGTTCCCGATTCGCTGCAGGCGGTGATCGGCGCGCGCCTCGACGCCCTGCCGCTCGATCTCCGATCGCTGATGCACGATGCGGCCGTGGTCGGCAAGGTGTTCTGGTCGGGCGCCGTCGCACGGATCAGCGGACGCGAGGAGGACGAGGTCCGTCGGTTGCTCGAGTTCGCTGTACGCCGGCAGTTGATCCGGCCCGCGCGCACGTCGAGCCTCCGGGGCCAGGCCGAGAACGTGTTCTGGCACCTGTTGGTGCGCGACGTCGCCTACGGACAGATCCCGCGGGCATCACGTGCCACGAAGCATCTGGCGTGCGCGCGCTGGCTCACCGAAGTGGTGGGAGAACGGGCGCCCGACTTCGCCGAGGAGATCGCCTTCCACTACGGCGAGGTGCTCGACCCACGCGGCGTCCCGCTGCCCGCCGATGCCGATGACGCCGGACGCATCCGCAGCGAGGCCGCCACCGCGTTCATGCTGGCGGGCGAACGCGCGCTCCGGCTCGACGCTCGCCGGGCCGACGAAGCCTTGCACCGCGCGCTGACCCTGATGGACGCTCACCATCCCGCTCTGGGCCGAGCCTCGCTCGATGCAGCGCGAGCGGCCGGACTGCTCGGCCACGTCGAGGAAGCCGAACAGCTCTACCTGTCGGCGGTCGTGGCCACCCGCACCGCCGGCGACCGGCGTGCCTTGGGCGAGGCCCTCGGGCTGCTCTCCCGCCACCACTCGAAGTGGGGCGATCCCGAGCGGGGCCGCCACGAGCTGGCCGAGGCGATCGAGATCCTCGAGGCCGAGGGCCCCAGTCCCGAGCTCGCCCGCACCTACAACCGCCGGGCCAACGAAGCGCTCCTGCTCGACGAGTACGACTCGTGCATCGCGTTCGCCGAGAACGCGTTGGCGCTCGCACGGGACCTGGACATGCCCGGCGAGATCGTCCGCGCGCTCCAGGCCCGCGGGGCGGCTCGCAGCGAGCTGGGTGAGGACGCCGGACTCGACGACATGCGCGAGGCGATCCGCCTGGGCCTGGAACTGGGCCTGCTGGAAGAGACGATCGTGAGCGTGGGCAACCTCGCTTACCAGCTGTGGTTCCGCGAAGGTCCCGCGATCGCGTACGAGACCTGGCGCAGCATGGAGGAGCTCGCGTCCGCGCGCGGGTACGCCTCACACGTGCAGATGGCGAGGATGGGCCAGCTGGAGACCCTGTTCGACCTCGGGGACTGGGACCAGGTGCTCGCGATCGCCGAGGAGATGGGCACGTGGGACCTGCCGCAGGAGCGGCGATCGGTGATCGGCGTGTACGCGCAGATGTTCGAGGCGTGGATCCACCTCCGGCGTGGGCAGCTCGCCGGCCTCACCGCCGCGGCCGAGACGATCGCCGAGGGGGCGCGTCGCGTCGCCTACACCGAGTACGTCACGCCCGCGCTGGTGCTCCTCGCCGAGGCCCGGCGCGCCGAGGGAGACCTGCAGGGCGCGCAGGATGCCCTGGACGAGTTCGCGACCCTCACGGCCGAGGTCCCGAACTACCGGGCGTTCATGCTGCCCGTGGCGGTGCGCGCGTTCCTCGCCATGGGCAAGCTCGAGAAGGCGCTGGCGCTCCAGCCCTTCCAAGCGGATGTGCGCACTGAGCGGCACGCTCTCTCCTTCCTGACCGCTCAGGCCGCGATCGCCGCGGCCCGCGGCGAACTCGATGTCGCCGCGCGGATGTTCGCCGAGGCCGCCGTGCGATGGGAGCGGTACGGCTTCGCGCTCGAAGCGGGGCAGACGCTGCTCGACCTCGCGCAGTGTCAGCAGGCGCTGGGACGCCACGACGAAGCGGAGGCGACCGCGGCGCACGGCCGGGACGTGTTGGCGCCGATGGGCATGCCCGCCACGTCGGCGCCGTCGAACGAACTCCCCAGGTCGGGCTAAGGACACCGGGGTAGCCCGCCGATACGGCGGGTATGCGGCACGATCGACTTCGCGCCTCGTGGATCGCCACCGCCTTCGCGGCCGTGCTGGCGCTCGGCGCACCGGTGGTCACCACCGTGGTCGAGCACGACCGTGCTCCCGTCGTGCATCGTGCGCTCACCGGCGCCCACCATCCGTTCACCGACCGAGCCCCCGTCCCCACGCTCAGTGCGCGGGTGATGGTCGCCGCCGCGGCCGACGTTCGGTCACCCAGGTCGAAACCGAAGCGGACGCACGAACGGCCGGTCTCCCACCTGCTGGTGCGGGTCCCGAACGCGATGACCGTGCGCGCCCGCCCCGATGCCGATGCGGCCGCCGTGGGCACCATGCCCTCGGGCTCGAAGTACTACGGCGTCCCGATCACGGCCTGGGTCGTGGAGACCGCCAAGGACGGCCGGTGGGGACGCGTCGAGATCCCCTACGTCTGGCCGCGGCGCGACGGCTGGATCCCACTGCGCGGCCTCGCGCACGACCACACGTTCGTTGAGGTGCACGTCGACCTGTCACGGCACTGGGTGAGCGTCTCGAAGTTCGGCCATGTGCTGTTCGGGTTGCGAGCGGCGACCGGCGCGGCCGCAAGCCCCACCCCCGAAGGGGAATACTTCGTGACCGATCGCATCCCCTTTCCGGCGGGCGGTTCGCTCGGATCGTTCGCGTTCGGGATCTCCGGGATCCAGCCGCGCCTGCCCGCCGGCTGGAGCGGCGGCAACCAGCTCGCGATCCACGGCACCAACGACCCGTCTTCGATCGGCACGAGCGCCAGCGCCGGATGCGTCCGCGTGAGCGAACGAGGCCTGGACCGCCTGATGCCGCTGCTGCGACTGGGAACGCCGGTCATCGTCGAACGCTGACGCGAACGACCGTGCCGTCAGCGGCCGTGCCGCTCCACGAACGCTTCCAGGTCCTTCAGGTGCGCCTCGGCATGACGGAACGGCCCCGCGGGCCCGCCCAGCAGACCGCCCAGACGCTCGCCCACGGACTTCCTGCCTCGCCTGGTGCCGGGCTTGCGCCACCGCTGATCGGTCATGGCCTCGAGCCGCACGATCAGGGTGCGGTGAGTGGCCTCGGCGTGACGCCGCATCTCCGGGCCTGAGCGCGAGGCCTTGCGCTCGACCGCCTGGCGGTTGACGGTGGCGGTGGACTCGGAACGGAAGACCTTGTCGATCTCGGGGCCGTGGCCGGCCTCCCATGCATCGAGGGCCTCGAGCGAGTACTCCTCCCAGCTCTCGAGGTGACCGACCAGGTCCTTCGGCGACCACTCCCCGCCCCCCAGCCCGCCCGTGATGAACGCACGCTTGGGGAGGCGGTCCAGCAGCTGCCCCACCTCGTCGTGGCCCTGCTGCAGGAGGCGGATCGCCGCCTTGCGGGTGGGCCCCTTGTCGCGCTTGGTCACCACGTTCGTCCTTCGTTCCACCAGGTTGCCGCCACCAGTTCCGCCACCAGGACCTCGGTGAGCAGCGTCACGTCGGCGTCGTCGTCATGAACGTATCGAACGGCGGCGACAGCGCCTTCCACGTCGGCTCCCACGGCCACCACCGTCGACCCTCGCTGCGCGACCCGATCCATGATCTGTGCGTCGAACCGGGAGCCCGCGAACAGCAATGCCCGGTAGTCGAGCGGCTTCGTGAGATAGACGTCGACGTGCAGCCAGTCGCCGGCCTCGCACGCGTCGGCCGTGCGCCGCGGGCCCTCACGGAACATCAGCGCCGACTGCTCCGCCGAGCACAGTCGCTCGGCCGGCGCGATCGCGAACGTGGCAGGACCCTCACCGAGGATCCCGGCCACGGTGGGCAGCCAGGCGTCGCGACGCTCGAGCAGATCCTCGGTGGCCTCGGCCGCGCGCCGGATCGTGGCGACCATCCGATCGTCGGCCTCCCGTCCGGCGGTGGTGGCGTCCAGCATCAGCAGCAGCGCCAGCGTGTGCTGGAAGGTGCGGCACGCCACCCCGCCGGCTTCCTCACCGGCGAGCAACGGGACGACCACGTCGGCCGCCTTCGCGATCGCCGAGTCCACATGGTTGGTCAACGCGATCGCCGGCCGACCGACGCATCGCTCCATCGCCTCGATCGTCTCCGGCGTGGCGCCGCTCGCCGAGATACCCACCGTGGTGAGATGCGGCTGCGCCGACGTCATCGCCCCGGTGGTGATCGCCGACGGTGGCAGCGGGTCGGTGGACGCGTACTCGGCGGTCACCGGAAGGCGGTGGGCTCGGAGGCGGCGGGCGACCGTGGACGCGGCGAAGCGCGAGGACCCCATCCCGAGCAGGAGCACCGGCGGCTGGAGCGTCACCTGCTCCCTCCACGGGTTCCCATGCGCGAGGGCGTCTGCCAGCGCCCGGAGCGAGGCGGGCTTGGCCTCCAGGTCGGCGAGGAACAGCGTGGCGTCCATGGCATCGGTCCTTCGTCGCTAGGGGAACATCGAACGCATCGCGAGGTCGGGGACGCCCACCCACGACGGGAGGTAGCGGACGGCGTAGGCGAACTCATGGCACTCCTGCGCCACCTCCAGCGGGAACAGCAACCGGGGGTCGTACAAGGACCGTTGCCGCCAGGCATCCAGCGCTTCGAGGTAGGCCCTGAGCAGGTCTTCACGCGACCGTGCGATCCAACGTTCGATCGCCTCGAGGGAGCCGGCGTCGCGACGCTGGGCGATGCGTCCCAGATGGTCGATCGACCGCAGCAGGGCGGCGACGTCGCGAACCGGCGTGTCGAGCGCCACCCGGTCCTCCGCCGGCGCGAGCGGGTTCCCGTCGAAATCGGCCACCGCCATGCCGCCGGACCATCGGAGGAACTGCCCGACGTGCAGGTCGCCGTGGATCCGCATCGTCGACACCGCCTCCACCTGGTCGAACACCTCGAACGCCGATCGGGCACGGCCCTGGCGCGCACGGAGCCGCTCGCCGGCTTCGCCGTCGGTGAGCGAGACGGCCACGTCGAGCCAGCGCTCGGCTCGGCGACGCCATCCGGCGATGACGGTCCGGTCGGCCATCCGTACCGGCGACGGGAGCGTCCGCGACGGCGTGGCGAGGGCGGCGTGGAGGTCTCCCGCGAGCCGGCCCAGCGTCGGCGCCGGTGCGAACGCCTCGTCGTCCCCGGCGTCACCCCGGAGCCAGGCCAGCACCAGCTCCAGGTACCACTCCCAGCCGTCCGTGGCCTCCGGCAGGAACGCCGCCGCGGTCGCCACCAGGACCGGTCCACGGTCGTCGCCACGCCAGGTCACCGACCCGAACGGGGCCGGGATCGACGCGAAACCCACCGCGGCGAGATGCACCGGCAGGTCCAGGCCCGGTTGCGGACCGGGGTCGACCCGCGGGTAGAGCTTCAGGACCGTTCGCTTCCCCACCACGACGGACTCGTTCGACTGGTCGACGTCGATCGCGCGTTCGCCGGCGGCCTCGGGCACCGCGCCGATGGGCTCGAACGAGAACCGGCCCTCGGTGCCTCCCGCAGCGAGCCGCCGCACCAACTGCTCGAACATCCCGTCGCCGGGCTCGGCGCGGCGGAAGGATCCACCGGCTCGCACCACCAGCGGGGCCACGACGTATCCGTTGCCCTCGGCGAACATCGCGAGCACCAGATCCTCGCGCAGGACCAGCGCGTCGCAGACGGCGACCGGCGCGGGCGGCGACGGGTCCAGGCGGCGACCGGGCACCAGCGTCTGGGCCTCGACACCGGCCAAGCGGGAGAGCAGGTCCTCGCCCTCGTTCACGGGAGTGGCCGCACCATCAGGACCGGCGTATCGCCGTCGTCGCCCCAGTAGCCGGCGAAATCCCGGGCCTCGACGAACCCGGCCGACCGGTAGAACGCCCGCGTGGCGTCGTAGCCATCCTCGATGTCATCGGGGCCGTCGCTCGAGGAGACCGTGAGCGCGATCAGCAGGCGCCGGCCTTCGGCGTGCATCCTGTGTGCCAGTTCCTCGACGAGCCTCGTGCCCACTCCGCGGCCACGCCGATCGGCGTGGACGGCCAACCAGGTGATCTCCGCCGACCCGTCGAAGCGTCGCGCGAACGTGCAGAAGCCCACGACGGCATCCTCCTGTTCGGCCACCAACCCGGGTTCGCTCCGCACCGCGATAGCGCAGTCCGCGCGTCCCTGCTCCTGTCCGAAGTGGTACGGCAGGCTCAGGATGATGGCGTCGCACGCATCGGCGTCACCGGGCGCGAGGTCGCGGATCAGCCAGGCTTCATCGTGTAATCGGCTCATCGTGTGATCGGCTCATCGTGTGACATCGCTCACCGCGTGACCGGCTCGCCGGTCACCGCCACGCGGTCGATCAGGTCGGCGCCGTTGACCCGCCCGGGGTCGGCCCGGATCACCTCGGCGTTGCGTGTCATCGTGGCGTGCAGCGCGTCGTCACCGAGCAACCGGTTCACCGCGGCCACCAGTTCCTCTTCGGTCCAATCGTAGGTGG
>Ga0190274_10002885_pt1 | contig 10209 bp, 10 predicted proteins | sample Popmic531T_FD_133002 | JGI IMG/M metagenome (GOLD analysis project Ga0190274, IMG submission 133002) | Populus adjacent soil microbial communities from riparian zone of Yellowstone River, Montana, USA - 531 T | ecosystem: Environmental > Terrestrial > Soil > Riparian zone | place: USA: Montana...
AGAGAAGCGCAAGCAGCAGCAACACGACTTCGATCTGGCGGCTCAGGCCAAGACCGTCAACGCGGACATCGCCGAACAGGATGCCAAGGCCGCGGCCGAGATTCGAAACCAACGCGCGAAGGCTGAGGCCGAGCCAAAAGAGAAAGCGACCGCTGAATGACACTCCAGCCGAAGAAGGATTTTCAGGGCGACAAGTTGCTTGCCGACAGGGTTGGCGAGGCGATGTTGTCGGCCGATTTCCGAAAGGCCATCCATGCCGCCCTGATGGAGCAAGTTCTGGCCGCTCCGGCCACGACGGATCCAGTCCAGTCCGCTGCGCACTATCAGCAGATTCTTGGCGCCCGTGCTTTCGTCCTCCAACTGCTTAACATTGCCGAGCAGACAAAGGCTGTCCCACAACCGTTACCAACCAACCTCGATCACACGATCAAATAACTACCTATGCCCGAAGCCATTGCCGCCCCTCCCGCTGCCCCGGCCGCTCCAGCCGCGCAGCCCGCGCCATCACCAAACGCCGCGCCCGCGCGTCCCGCCGCTCCGGCCGCCCCGAAGACATCTGCCGTTCGCACCCCTGCATCTACCGTGGGGAAGCCAGCCGCTGTTGCCGCGCCGGCCAAATACGAGAATCCCTTCGACAAGGCCAACGCCGACTTGGCCAAGTTCGCGGATCCCGACGAGGATGAGCCCAAGCCTCCAGGCGCACCGAAGGCCGCGCCAAAACCCGCGAAGGGAGCAAAGCCCGCAGCCGAGCCGGCCGAGCCAGCCGAAGAGTTGGAAGAAGGTAAACCGCCCGAAGGTGAGGAAAACCCGGCCGAGACTCCCGAAGGTGAAGTGAAGCCGGAGAAGGGCAAAAAGCCATCGCCGTGGATCCTGATGGAGAAGTTCAAGGCTCGTGCCCTCGCTGCCGAAGCACGGGCTCAGGAATTGGAAGCGGCACACAGGCCCGGCGAATTGCCAAAGGAACATCAGGAAAAGTTTTCCGCCATCGAAGCACGGAACAAGGAACTGGAGGATGAGATCCGCCACGTCAATTACGCCAAGTCGAAGGAGTTCCAAGAGACGTACCAGAAGCCCTACGAAGAGGCGTGGACGCGAGCGGTCGAAGACCTCAAAGAACTCACCGTCATGGCCGAGGACGGATCGACCCGCATCGCTTCGGCGCACGACTTGATTGCTCTGGCCAACATGCCGCTGGGTGAAGCACGGCAGAAGGCCAAGGAATGGTTTGGCGACTCGGCTGACGACGTCATGTCACATCGCCGCGTCATTCGAGAATTGTCGGACAAGCAGAACAAGGCTCTGGACGAATCCAAGACCAAGGGCGGCGAGCGGGAACAGCAGCGCACCGCAGAGCAGAAGGCTCAGCAACAGGCACGATCGGCCGAGAACGCCAAGGTCTGGAAAACCATCAATGATGAAGCGGTTGCGAAGTACGAATACCTCCGGCCGATCGAAGGCGAGACAGAGCGCAACGAGCGGCTCACGAAGGCACAGACCTTGGTCGATGAGACTCTTAGAACGAGTGTGAACCAAGCCAAGACCCAGGAGGAACGCGACCAGATTCTGCGCAAACATGCCGCCGTGAGAAACCGCGCGATCGGCTTTTCCGTGCTCAAGCACGAGAACGTAGGACTGAAGGCAAAGCTCGCTGAAATGGAGAAGGCTCTGGCCGAATTCCAAGGATCGGAACCCACTCCAGGAGGGCTGAGGAACAGCGCCGGATTGGAGGGCGGCGGGGATGAGATGGATGCCGCGATGGGCCGCATGACGAAATACGTTACTTGACTCTCACCGAGGACGGGCGTAAACCGCGCTCAGACGGTTCGCCCGTCTTCGTCTTGCTGAAGATTATCAGCAGCGGCTAGTCGCCCGCTCCAACAACCGGCCCGGCTCGCCAAGTGTGGCAGGAAGATAAGATCGCCGGCTTCTAAAAACACATCCCAGTTGAAGTGCATTTGCAGCATGACGCTGCATGCATCGTTCGCTGGTAACTCACTGTTTTTTGAAGCCTTATGGCCACGATCTCTTGCACAAAATTTGCTCAGTATCTCGTCGATCAACAGCCGGTTTACGACAAACTGATTCTCTCCGACATCCGCCCCACTGACTCTTGGGTGCTGAATGTCACCACTGGCACCTTCGATGCCTTCTCTGGTGTCGAGCACACCCTCGATCGCTTCCGCCACGTCTTCCCCAATACCACCAAGGTTTGGAATCGCACCGCCTACGCTTCCTGCGTTGGTACGCCTTGCGACAAGACGGAACACTGCATCGGCTGGGGCGCGACTCGCATCACTTACTACCTCGAAGAGCAGTCCTGGCAGACGCCTCTTCTGTGCTTCGACCAAGAGATGCACGTCACGAAGGCGCAAGAGCACTTCCGCCAGATCATCAGCGACATTCTCCGGCCGGCGACGACAGACATCATGTCGAACTTCCTCCGCAAGCGGGCTCTCTACTTCGCTGACAAGAAGTTCATCGCGAACCGGACCATGACCGAGTTCACCTTCGTCTGGACCGCAGTCGGCGATGAGGAAATCTTCTTCGACACGTCGGCGAACCCCGCGTCGGTGTTCAAGCTTGTGCCGCAGATGCTCCAGTCCCGATTCGAGCCTCTGATGCGCCGCGGCTACGGCGGCAAGAATCCGTTCAAGGAAACGGCGCCTTACATCGAACTGGTGACTGACATCTCCACGGCTTGGGAACTGGACAAGCTTGGCGGTGCCACTGGCGTCGGCGGGGTGCCCTCCGTCTCCGGCAACTGGCGCTTTACGCAGTGGGATTCGGCCAATGCCTACTGGCGCTATGGCTTCAGCGGCTCGATCGGCAACTTCATGGTTCGCACGGATCCAATGAACTTGCGTTTCAACTTCGTGCGCGACCTGGGCGCCGGGGCGGGCGTGAACCGCTACCGCTACCAGATCGTGCTGCCCTACAAGAACGAAGTGACTTCCGGCGCGGGCGGCGCTCCCGGTCTGGGCTCTGTCGAAAACCCCGACTTCGATCGCGCGCAGTTCCGCATCACGTTCATCTGGCACAAGAAGGGCATGGAAGCCCTCGTGATGGATGCACAGCCGGTCAATCCCGAGATGCCCTTCTCCAGCCGTAACTTCGGCGGCAAGTGGCAGTTCGTAATGGACAACTTGGGCGCGGGCGAAAATGGCTGCGTGGTAGAGAACAAGCGGCGCAACAAGGGCCAGTTCATTGCCGACTTCCAGTTGGCGATCCGGCCGCTCTACACGGAGTTCATCAACGCCTTCTTCCACCGCGGCGAACCGTTCTGCGTGCCTGAAATCAGCAACTGCTCGACTGACCCTGGCTATCCGACGCAGGCGTACGGATCGTGCAATACGGCTTGCCCGTAAACTTTTCGGGTTGGCATGGACATGGGTAGGGGCTTGCCTGCTTGGCAACGGCAGGCAAGCCTTCTTCCTCTTAATGAAAGGCACCTATTATGGCTGACGAAATGTACGACGAAGGGGCGGCCCCCGACGAAGGAGCGTTCCCGGCAGACAGCGAAGAGAAGAGCGAATCCACCGAGGATCAACTGGCACTCGTTCCAAAGCACTTCTTCAAAGAGGAACCCAAGCCCGGCAATCGCGAGACGGTCGAAATCGTCGAAGTGTATGAAGGCGAGGTTTCCATCCGATGCGTCTATGGCGAGGACAAGGAAGAGGCTGAAGAGCCGGCGCCTGAATCAGTTTCCGCTCCCACTGAGGCGGAAGATCCTTCGATGATGTGAGATGGCCTGCGACCCGAATACTCTGCTCAATGACGCCCGCTGCTTTACCTGTCTAACGGAAGAGCAGCGGGCGATCATCAATCTCTACCTGCTGTGCCAGATTTCGGGCAACACAACTCCTGTTGTCCCCATCAACCCGGTAGCTTCAGGATGGGCTGCGCGGGTTGTTGTCAATGGAGGGGCTCTTCCATCAAATGCCACGATTCTGGCGTTTAGCAATTTCCTCAATTGCCTGGATGCGGCCGGACTGACGTCCAAGATGATCGCGGTCAACTGCTTCGCTCCTGACAGCCTCATCGCCGCCATCACCCCGCTGATTGTTGGGCCGGGATTCGATCCGTGGACCAACAGCGGATTCCTAGCCGCCGCCTTGACCATCGACGGGCTGATTGGAAACAACTCCAACACGCTGAACAGCGGGATCATTCCGACTCGTGATTTCACTTCAGACTCAGACTGCGGGATCACCCTCTACAACATGTCGGCGATCAATGAATCGACGAACGACGTAGGGAGCAACAGCGTCACCAATTTGCGAACGTCCATTTCCAATAATACTACCTTTGCCTGCTGGACTTCTGCTTCCGGTGATACCTTGTCGGCGGCCAATCCATCGTGGACTGGCTACCTCTCGGCGAACCGGCATGGAGTAAATACCCAAGTGCTTTACCGCGCCAAATCGACTGTGCCGCACGCTGTTTTGGGTACTCGAAGTGCGCTTGCTTCGACACGTCCAGCATTTGTGTTTTTCGTTTTCGGAGGGCCAACTGTGCCATGCGCCAGACGCTTGTCTTTTGTCGCGTTTCACCACGGGCTGACAACGGCTGAGAGCAGTCTGTTCTTCAACTGCGTCCAAGCAATGAGGACTGCCATTGGCGGCGGATTCCTGTAACCTCCAAAATTATGGCCTGCGACACGAACACCCTTCTTGAACAAGCGAAGTGCTTCCAGTGCGTGATGACGGGCGACTTGTTCCCCGCCGTGGAGATTGTGCTCTTGTGCGCGATCCGCGATGGAACGGCGCTGACGTGCGATCCCCAGGCGTTGGTCACTCAGGCCAGTTGCATCCGTGGGTGCATCCCTCCGGGGATGATGAGCGCGGTGAAGCTCGCCCTGCTTTGTGAAATTGCCGGTCTAACCTGATTTTATGCCCTGCGATACCGCCGCCCTGTTGGAGCAAGCCAAGTGCATCATCACATGCATCCCGCCCGGCATGATCCCGGCCGCCAGTCTCGCGGCTCTGTGCAACATCAGCGGATTCTCGGTTGGACCTGACGGCTTCGTCACCATCGCCGATCTTAAAACGACTGAATTCGCATGGTTCACAATCAGCGACGCGAGCGGAGTCACCTTTCCCGTCGTGGCAGAGGTTTATCACGAGGTTAATACCGGCGTTGGCGGCGGCGGAATAAGCGGCGGAGCCTCCTTCGACTTCCGGATGGATTCGGACACCGTCGATCGCCAGTTGCAGGTTCGCCTGTCATCAGCGTGGGTAGATCCGGCCGATGCAACGCGCACGTCGCATTTGAGGATCACCCCAGTTCTCAACAGTACCCAGACTGAGGCGGTTCGGATTGCCAATGCAGGTTTCGACCTGATGAACGGGACTCCGCTTCGGATTGCTGGAGTGAGCTACTTCAACCCGCTCTCCGTTTATGCTGCTGGCACCGCCTACACCCTGACGGCGACATCGGCCGCGGTTGATTTCGGAACGACCGATCCGATCATCACGATCACGCAGCCCGGTACCTACGCCATCCGCGCTCAAGTTCGAGTTGCCCTGAACGCTGCGACGTTTGCCGCCAACCGCACGCTGACGGTGAAGCTCCGTCGGACCAACAACACGCCGGCCGACGTCTCCAATTCCACGACGCCTTGGCTCGTGGCCATCATGACGACGCTCAGTGAGACGATGGCGGTGATCCAACTCCCGGAAGTGCTCTACACCACGGTCAATTCTGACGACGCGATTCAGATTTTCGCAGACATCAGCGTTCTGCCTTCTGCTGGATCCATCTCGATCAACCAAGCCTCGATCATTGCCGTCCGCCTGTCATAATGAAGCTACTGCTGCTGTTTCTCTTCGCCGCAACTACCGCCGTTGCGCAACTAACCAACCTCACCTTTCAATGGGAGGCGTCCACAAACGCCACGGGCTACAAATTCTATGACGGTACCGGTACCAACCGGGTATTGCTGGGAGTAACGAGTAACCTCACCTTTACCGTGACGAACTGGAGCACGAGCACATCGCGCACGGTGTCAGTCACTGCGACCAACATCATCGGAGACAGCGACGCGGCGGATCTGGTGGTACCTCCGGCGCCGGCCAAGGTTCAAAATCTGAAGCCAGTTCCGCTTTCAATTGTGATGCCGGTACCCGGGCTGATAGAGTTGAGCCAAGACTTGGTGGATTGGTCACAGAAAATTCGGATAGGGACAGGTTCAAACTCAACCAGTGTACGACTCTCGTGGACTCAATACCCAAAGGAGCCAATGATGTTCATGCGTCCCAAGGCCATCCCGCCTCCTACTACTCCACCGCTGCCATAATGGAGCGGATGCGGAGGGAGTTCACCGATCCCAAAAGGAGAATTGCCGTGGCGGAAGCAAATCGGCTATCTGTCGAAGCGATCGAACGGTATCTGTCGGAAAAACATTCAACCTCGTAAGGCTCTGTGACTGACAACGAAGTGGATAACGTGGCGACGAAGATGGTTGATCGCATCATGGCGGCGGTTCACATGGCCGAGCGGCTCAAAGGAATCGAAGTGCAAGCAGAACGAAACGCTTCAGACTTGGAATCTGAGAAGGCGACACGAGCACGAGAAAACGAGCGGACTCAAACGACGCTGGAGAAGATGCAGACGAGCATCACGAATTTGACCAAGTCAAACTGGGTATCGGCCGGCGCCATCGCAGCGGCTATTTTCCTCTGGGACATCGCCAAGCATTTCATCAAGATTTAGTACGTCAGCCGATGGTTCGCTTCCAGGCGGGCCATCCGGTCCTTGTATTTCTGCTTCCAGCCGTCGTCGATCTTCAGCGCATCCTTCGCGACGATCATGGAGATTGTGAACCCGAAGCGGCGCGCCATCTCCACACCGGTAACGAGCGCATCAAACAAGTCGGGTGAACGGCCGGTCTTCACCTTCATCTTGTCCTTGGGCTCCACCTCAATCTTGTTGGCGCCGACGATACCCCACTCGCGCATAGAGCCCTCCGTCATCATCTCTTCCGTCATCCCGCGAAACTGGCGGCTCTGAATCGTCAGGGCGACGGAGTACCAGAGTTCCGAGACGAACTTCGAATAGTAATCCCGGCAGGTGACTTTGGTCGAAGTGGGGATCCAGGTCACTGGCCGCTCTGACGGTTTGCCGCCGAACTCAATCCCGACAACATGCGGGCTCCAGATGCGGCCGAAGGCGCCCATCAGGGTACCGCGGCCCGTGGAGTCGAAGCCGAACTGCTGTGGAGGAATCTTGCTCGCCTCACACTGTTCTTTTACGAACATGGCGATTTGATCCTCCGGCAGTTCGTTCACTTCGACACTCACCGGTACCAGCATCGTCTTGAGCAGGGCGAGAATCTGCCGGGCGTTGGGATCGAGCCCGAACTCCAGTTCACCGTAAACGCAGCGGTCCCCGCCCACTGAGCCATAGGCCGCATCCAGGAAACCGATCCGGGTGCGCTGTTCGCTCTTCCATACGGGATCCTCCATCGCGCCGAACTTGAGGCACATCTGCCGGGTGATGACTCGCCTCAGACCCTGGCCGCGCGGCATGCGGCCTTCGTCCATCATCGTAAACTGGAGACTGTCCTTACCGTAAAAGGCGATGTCTGCGTCGATGGCCTTTTGATCGATAATCGGGATACCGAGTTGACCATCTAAGTTTGGTGAGTCGCTGCCCACCAACTGTACGCAGACACCTTGATCGAAGCGAGTCGGCCACGTTTTGGTTTTAGGGGCTTGGTCGATCCCTCCGTCCCATCCGCCAAGGTGCGCGGCCGGCTCACAAATTACACCGAGAGCATCCGTCGTGTCCTTCGGGTTGCCGGGAGCGATGCACTTGAAATCAGCGTTCTTGTTGAGGTTGGCGATGGCATCGACGAAAACCCGATTCATCAGATGGCACTCGTCGGCAACCATCCGGAGCCGCTTGTTTTTGATACCCGCGAAGGAGCCCAGCCCGACGTAGGAGCCGCCCTTTTTGCAAGGAACACCGCAGATGCCATTGCGGAAGTCCCGGCCGTCGGCTGTATCGAATCTGCTGTCGGTGATGATGCGCTGCTTCGACTCGATCAAGTTACCCGGGACAAGAGACGGAAACTTGGCCTGAGCCATGCGGTGATACTTTTTGATTTCACCCCAGACGCGCATTTCGAGCATCTCGCGTTCGGTCGATGACACGAGGACAGTCGTGCAATCGTTCCATGCGTAGTAATCAGCCAAGACGTTGACGGCCGCGGAGTTCGTCTTGCCGCTGGAGGCTGGACCCATCACGCCGATGATTCGGTATTTGAGGTAGGAATCCAAAAGCAGATCGTTCCATCGATGCCAGATGTATTCCGGCCATAGCTCGCTCACGAGTGCTTTGAAGTGGAAGAAGAGCCCGTTTCCTTTGCCGTGCAGGTTGCCGCCGGCTCTCACCATCACCATTTCGATCGCGGCTGCTGACATCAGCGGCTCCCAAAGGAGCCCGTATTTCTTCTGTTTGGGAGGGTGCGCGGCAACGGCCATAGCAAGTTGACTTTGTGCTTCGGTAGTTTCACCGTCCAGACTAATGGCAAATGGCACTGGCACAACGCGGCTTGTCGATGGCCAACTCGACTGGAGTGGCGGAATCGACAGCGGCCGAGTGCCTACGATGGTATCCCCTGGCTTCGATACCGGGCTCCAACGCAATCAACTGGCTTGGCTCACCAACGGGACGGTGCGCGGCGGCGGAGTGAATCAGCGCACAGGTTGGAAGCCGCTCGTCAGAAACGTCCCGTGGACTGGAATCTTCCAGTGTGGTTACATGTACGAGCCCGCCTTCGCGGATCCCTACATGATCCTGATGATCGGCGGGCGCATCTATCAGGTGCGCTTGGATACGGATAACTCCGTCGTCGATCTGTCCGCGGTCTTCGGTGAAGTGATGCCAGCCGATCAACCGCTGGGCTTCATGTGTCAGGCCGAGCAGTTCCTCGTCATCCAGTCCGGCGATCTAATCACCAAGCCGCTCTTCTGGGATGGCAACATTCTCCGACGCTCCAACGGTTTCATTTCTGTTGCTGCCGCAGTCACTGCGCCATTCAACGAGATTCCACCGGCCGGCCCGATGGACTACTACATGGGCCGCTTGTGGTATGCCTTCGGCCGCCAGTACTGCGCGGGTGACATCGTGGGCAGTAAGGTGTCTGGCACCGTTGCGTATAACTATCGGGACTCGGTTCTGAGGACGACGGAGAATCCGCTCTCGCTGGCGGGCGATGCCTTCATCGTTCCGACCAACGCTGGCAACATCCGCGCGCTCAAGCACTCGGCCAACTTGGACTCGGCTCTGGGCGAGGGGCAACTCTACCCGTTTACCCGGAAGAACATTTACGCCACGTCGGTACCAGTGACGCGGGCTTTGTGGAGCACTCTCACTGAGCCGCTCCAACGAGTCGCGCAACGGGACTTCGGTTCGGTTGGCGATCGCTGCGTGGTACCAGTGAACGGCGACTTGTTCTATCAGGCGATGGACGGCATCCGCAGTCTGGCGATCGCTGTCCGCAACTTCGGCTCCTGGGGCAACATTCCTATCAGCAAGCCGGAGCAGCGGGTTTTGCGGTTCAACGATCGCGCTCTGATGCGGTTCGCCTCCGGCATCAACTTCGATAACCGGATGTGGCAGACCGTCGTTCCCTTCCAGACTGCGAAGGGCGTCGCTCATCAGGGAATCATCCCGCTGGACTTCGACCTGTTGGGATCGATGGCCGATCGTTTGCCGCCCTCGTGGGAGGGAATGCTGGAGGGGCTTCACGTCCTGCAACTCTTCGAAGCGGACTATGGCGGGTTGCAACGCGCCTTCGCGACCGTGGTGAGTCAGGTCACTGGGAGCATCGACATCTGGGAGTTTACGACTCAGGACCGCTGGGACAGCCAGATCAACAACGACGGATCGCGGGTGAGTTGGTACCTCGAAACGCCGGCCTACACCTGGGGCGATCCGTTCATGCTCAAGCAACTGGACGGGCTTGAACTCTGGTTCGACAAGATGCTGGGGACGGTGAACTTCATGGTCGAATACAAGGTCGATCAAAGCCCGTGCTGGATCCCGTGGCATTCGTGGAAGCAGTGCGTCGCGAAGGACTGCCGGGAGGATGTCGAAGCGGTGAGTTGCCCGGCCTACCCGATTCAACCTTACTGCGAAGGCTTCAAGGCAACCGTCTCGCTGCCATCGCCTCCGGTCAAATGTGAGGCCAACAACGCGCGGCCA
>Ga0190274_10002886_pt1 | contig 10208 bp, 10 predicted proteins | sample Popmic531T_FD_133002 | JGI IMG/M metagenome (GOLD analysis project Ga0190274, IMG submission 133002) | Populus adjacent soil microbial communities from riparian zone of Yellowstone River, Montana, USA - 531 T | ecosystem: Environmental > Terrestrial > Soil > Riparian zone | place: USA: Montana...
TCTCCGGATCCAGCACCATCAGAGTACGCTCGCCTTTCACCGCCTGATCGATAGCGGAGCGCAGTATGCGGCGATACGCGGAGATCGCCTTGTCCGACTGGCCGAGATGCTCCCTGGTGCGGTCCTGCACCGGCCCCATCGACTCGCAGGCCCATTGATCGTGCACGTTGATGTCGGCGCCCATGCCGGTAAAAGTGTCATGCGCCTGCTCATGCGGATCGAACCCGTAATCGTTCTGCTTGTTCTTGCGCGGCACGTAGTTCGGCAATTCGTAGAGCTCGAGCCGCTGGCGGCGCATCTCGTCCTTGTCGACCTTGTTGCCGAAGCTCGTGAAGATGCAATACCAGTAATGCGTGGTTTCATCGATCGGCACATGCCATTGCGAGATCGTCATCTCCTGGCTCATCGGAATCATGAACGCGTTGGGGAACACGAGATTGGTGACGCGCACATGCATCGACTGGTCGCTGATCTGCCGCAGCGTCGCGAGTCGTAGCCCGTAATCGGTTTGTTCAACCTCGATGCGCGGGCGCGGGAAATCGCGCATGATCCTGGTCATCGGCATATCCGCGTCCGAGGTCGAATCCCGGAACATGCGGCCATAGGATTTCGAAGTGTCCTCATCCTCGAAGAAGCGATGCAGCCAGGACGTATGCGCCGGGTCGATGCCGACTTCGAGCGATTGCAGCCAGTTGCACTCGATCATGCCCTTGAAGGCGAATGTGTATTCGTCCGGCGCGACGAAGCAGTCGAAATCGGGAAAGGCCGGCGGCTCGCCCGGGCCCATATAGGCGAACAGAATGCCGCTCTTCTCCACAACCGGATAGGATTTCTGGCGGATATTGGCGCACAGGTTGCTGCCCTCGGGCTCGGCGGGGGTCTCGCGGCACTTGCCGTTCACGTCGAATTTCCAGCCGTGGAAAGAGCAACGCAGGCCGTCGGCTTCCAGTCGTCCGAAGGCGAGGTCGGTGCCGCGATGCGGGCAGCCGCGCTCGATCAGGCCGTAGCGGCCCTGCCCGTCCTTGAACATGACGAGGTTCTCCCCCATCAGCTTTACCGGCTTGATCGGCCGGTTGCCGGACAGCTCGTCGACCAGGGCTGCCGGCTGCCAATAGCGCCGCAGCAGGTTGCCGGCTTTGGTGCCCGGATTGGTGCGGGTGATGAGTTCGTTTTGTTCGGCGCTGAGCATCGACCGCGCTCCCATGCAGATAACGGTGTCGGCGCAAGTCTATACGCTTGTGCGACGATCTGCATCCTGCACGGACAGGCCGGCCGCCCCCGGCTGGATCAGGCTCCGGCAGCCCGGCGGCGCTGGAAATAGGCCCGGCGCAGGCCATTCAGGCGGTCCATCTCCGCGCGAGCCTCGCTCAGGGAGGTCGTCATGCAGACGCGATATTCGAGATCAACCGGCCGGTGCGCGATGCGCTTGCGGGCAAATATCGAGCGCAGACCCGACGCTGGCGGCGTGATCAGGGTCGACAGGCTGCTTGTTACGTTCGCCGATGTCGCAAACGCGATCTGTTCCCCGTTGGTAATATGGCGCACCTCGAACACGCCCGGCCCGGACGCCGCCGCAAAGGGAATACCCGAATGAAATTCGGGAAACTGTCTCCAGTCACTCCAGGCAACGGCCATTGCTAGTCCTTTAGTCGAATCAACGTCTGTGCGGCGAGACGCGCTTGTCGCGCGCCCGCCAACGCAACTCAAGGCTTTCCGTTCCGGAAGGGGAGAGGTTTCGGCAGTCTTTAGGCGAATTGACCGTCAGCGCCCCGGCAGCACCAGCACCTTCGGCTTGGCCGGCAATGTTGTCTTGGAGATTACCACCGAGGGCGTCTCGGCCATTTCGACATCGAATTTCTCGCGCATCCGGTCGAGAAAGCGGCCGAGCGTGTACGCGCTGAAATAATGCATCGGGATCATCAGCGGCGCTTTCAGACCTTCCAGTACCTCCACCATGCCTTCGAGATCGAGGGTGTAGCTGCCATCGACTGGAACCAGCACCGCGTCGATGCGGCCGATCTCATTCATCTGCTGCTGGTTGAGCGTGTGGTGAAGATGACCCAGATGCGCGATGCACAGATTTGCGATCTCAAACACAAAGATCGAGTTGCCGTGACGTTCAGTGCCGCCGCCATAATCGCGGATATTGGTCGGCACGTTACGCACGCGCACATCCTTCACCTGCAAGTCATGGCGGACAGGCTTGCCATATTCGCTCGCCCAGCCGCGCAGCACGTGCGCGATTCCGGGATCGGGGCTGTCGGTGTAATGCGTCGAATGGGCATGATTCATGGTCACGATGTCCGGCAGTACCGGCGGACGCACATAATCGTTGTAGTCGGTGGCGACCCGCACCACGCGCGGACTTTCGAGCAGGAAGGTGGAATGGCCGACATAGGTAATGCGGACCTGATCTCCTGCGAGCGCTGCAAGCTTGAACGCCGCCGGAATGACACGCGGACTGTTTTGCGCGACCAGGCCGGGGCAGCTCTCTGTCATTTCGGGCTTCGGCGCCGGCGCCTGGACGCGCTCGAAAGCACCTGCGACATGGGGTGAGAAACCCAAGGCCCCAATCAGGATCGCAACCGACAATCCGGAAATTCGCATGCGCCGCTCCGTCCGTGCACCCAAACTATGGCACGGCCCAACATGGAGCGACAATTCACCTCGCTGTGCAAACCGCGCGCGAACTGCCCAACCAAAAAGCGGGGCCGCGACAATCGGAAGCAGCGGACATCAACGACTAGCGCTGGGAGACGATCAGGCCCTTCGGAGTCACAACCACCCAGCGGCCATCCTGCCGGCGAATGGTCTCGACACGGCCGATGCCGGGGAGATTGGCGCCCGGAACCACTTCATAGAATCCCAGCCGCTCGTTTTCGATCACCGCACGCCCGTCGAAAACTTCGCGGATGACCCAACCGGCCACCACCGCCGGACGATCCTGCTGCTTGGGAGTGACGGAGCCGGTGACGTCCGGAGCGGCCGCCGCGAGTGCCGGGGCCTGTGCCGGCGCCGGCGCGGCGGCGGCGCGGCGGTCGAGCTTCTCCATCAATTCGGAAAGCTTCTGCACCCGCGCTGCGGGCTCGCTCTGTGCGCGGTCCACACGATCGGCGATCTTGGCAAACTGCGCATTCGCGGCCTTGGCATTGTTGTCGATGCTTGCCTTCAGCGAAGCCACTTCGGCCGACAATTGCGTGATCACGCCGCGCAACGAATTCACTTCGATGGTGCGCGCATCGTCGTTCGAGACCGGCTGTGGTTTTGCGAACGCGGCGGCCGCCATCGCGCCCACTGTCGATCCGGCGGCGGCGGACAATGCCATCGCGATGGCAAGCACGACGACGCGGCTCAATCGCGCGCGCACGACAATCGGACCTGCGATGGCCGGCAGCATCGGCGGGACGAACTGCGTTTGGTTATTGGAAGATCCGGAATCTTCCGGATTGCCGGACTCAACTGTTTCACTCATGACGGCGGCTCCGAGGTGATAGGCTTCACCAATCGGTAACCAACGGCACTTACGAATTTATTAAATGTGAAGTAAGGGCACGACCTTCGATCGTGCCCTTGGTTAATGGAATATTGCCGGCAGATTGCCTCTCACAGCAATCCATTTTCCTGCGCAAGTCCTTTCAGCGAAACCGCCGGACGCGCGCCGATATGCTGGATAACTTCAGCAGCAGCGAGCGCAGCAAGCTTTCCGCAAGCGGTGTGATCGCGGCCCGTCGCAAGCCCGAACAGAAAGCCTGCTGCGAACAGGTCGCCGGCGCCGGTGGTGTCTACGAGCTGTGAAATCGACGCTGCCGGCACGGCCTTTACGCCATGCCTGTCGACCACCACGCAACCCTTTTCGCTGCGCGTCACGACAGCGAGCTTGGCATCTGCGCGAAGCGCCTTCACGCCGGAATCGAAATCGGCGGTTTCGTACAGACTTTTCAGTTCGGCCTCGTTCGCGAAAATCAGATCGACCGTACCGTCACGCATCAGGCGCAGAAATTCATCGCGATATCGCCCGACACAAAACGCATCCGATAGCGTCAGCGCCACCAGGCGGTCGGCATCGTGCGCGGCCTTTGCAGCTTTGCGGAAGGCTTCCTTCGCCTGCGGCGGATCCCAGAGATAACCTTCCAAATAGGTGATGGCGGCGTCTCCGATCAGTTTCGGATCGATATCGGCCGGCCCGAGATTCTGTGCCGCACCGAGATAGGTGTTCATGGTGCGCTCGCCGTCCGGCGTCACCATGATGTAGCAGCGCGCGGTCGACGGGCCGTCGGCCGCCGCCTTGGTATCGAAGTCGACCTTGAGCGCGCGGATGTCGTGGCCGAATACTTTGCCGAGATCGTCGTTTCGCACTTTGCCGACGAAGGCTGCGCACGCGCCAAAGCTCGCCACGCCCGCAATAGTGTTGGCGGCCGATCCACCGGAGCTCTCGCTCGCCGGACCCATCGCCTGATAGATCGCGCTTGCGCGGTCCTCGTCGATCAGGGCCATGCCGCCCTTCTGCATGTTCTGTTTGATAAGGAAATCATCCTCGGCGCGCGCAATGACATCGACGATGGCATTGCCGATTCCGAGAACATCGTAGCGAGGCGCGGTCATTCTTGGTTCCCCTGGACGAAAGGCGGCGCACTATAGCGATGCGAGGCAGCGTGGCAAATGTTGAGCCGGTCGTGACGCCACGCGATTCGCAGCGTTAGAGTGGGCGCGAAAGGGCAGCATCCCAATGTCGATTGCACGCCATGTCGCCGTCGTCGGCACCGCGACGCTCGCCTCGCGCCTGCTCGGCTTCGTGCGCGATGTGGCGATTGCGGGGCTGTTCGGCGCCGGCGCGCGGGCGGACGCCTTCGTGGTGGCGTTCCAGTTCTCGAATCTGATCCGGCGGCTATTGACCGAGGGCGCGCTGAACTCGGCCTTCGTGCCGCTCTATTTGCGCAAACGCGAAGAGAGCGGCTCAGATTTGGGTGGCGAAGCCGCGGCCGCCGCCTTTGCCGGCAAAGTCACAGGCACGATTACGCTGTTTCTGATCGGCTTGTCGCTCCTGCTCGCACTCGCCATGCCGCTATTGATGTTCGCGCTGGCGCCGGGCTTTTCCGTCATGCCGGCGCGGATGTCGCTCGTGATCGAGCTGTCGCGCCTAATGCTGCCCTATCTGGTGCTGGCTGGCCCGATCGCGGTGCTGATGGGGGTGCTGAACGCCAACCACCGCTTCGCGGCAGCAGCGCTGACGGCGGTGATGTTCAACGCGGTCATTCTTACGGTCATCGCCGTGATCGTGTTCCAGCACTGGGGCGATAGCGATCTTTCGGCCCAGGCATTGGCGATCGCGGTCGCGATAGCGGGACTGTGCCAGCTTGCGTTGGTGGGAATCGCGGTCTGGATGGGACCGCAAAAGGCGACGCCGCTCGGCCTCTTGTCACGCGCCGAGACGCGCAGTTTCACCGCGCTGGCAATCCCAGCACTGATTGCCACCAGCATTCCGCAATTGACAATGATCGCCGCCGCCGTGATCGCCTCGGACTGGCCGGGCGCCGTGGCCTATCTCTATTACGCCAACCGGCTGATCGATCTGCCGCTCAGTTTGGTCGGCATCGCGGTCGGCACCGTCATGACACCGGCCTTGTCGCACGCCATGCGCAGCGACGATCACGAGATCGCTCCGCGCACTATCCAGCGTGGCATCGAATTGTCGCTCGGCCTCGCTTTGCCCGCCGCGATCGGGCTGTTCGTGCTCGGATGGCCGATCGTGCGCATCCTGTTCGAGCGCGGCGCCTTCACATCCGTCGACAGCCGCTCCACGACGGCGATGTTGGTCGCCTTTGCGATCGGGCTGCCCGGTCATGTTCTGGTCAAGACATTATCGCCGGTGTTCTTCGCGCGCGAGGACACCCGCACGCCGATGCTCGTCACGCTGCTGGGGCTCGCCCTGGCCGTGATCGGGTCGATCGCCTTCATGCGGATCGGGCGGCCGACCGGCATCGCCCTCTCGATCGCGCTGTCTGGCTGGTTCGGCGCCGTGTTGCTTTACGGGCTCGCACGCCGGCGCAAATTCATGGATGCCGGCGCGATTTCGTGGCGGCGTCTGAGCCTGATCACGCTCGCGGCGATCCTGACCGGCATCCTGGCCGGTATATTTGGACATTATCTCGGGCTTTACGCGCCGGACTATCACCTGCAAATCTTTCACGCCGTCATTCTGGCCACGGTGATTGCCTTTGCGATCGCCTTCTATTTGTCCTGCCTGTGGCTGTTCGGGGTGATCCGAGCCAGCGACCTGCCGAATACCTGACCCTTGCCATGCGGCGCCGCGGCGTGGCATGGACGCGCGCCTTGACGTAAGGAGCAGGCCGCGATGGCTTTCAAGCAACTGGTGTTTTCGGGCGTGCAGCCGACCGGGAACCTGCATCTCGGCAATTATCTTGGCGCGCTCGTCAAATTCGTCGATCTGCAGAAACACTTCGACTGCATCTATTGCGTGGTCGATCTGCACGCGATCACCACATGGCAGGACCCCGAGGAATTGCCGCGCGCAACCCGCGAGGTGACTGCGGCGTTCATCGCCTGCGGCATCGATCCAAAGAAGCACATCGTGTTCAACCAGAGCCAGGTTGCCGAGCACGCCGAACTGGCCTGGGTGTTCAACTGCATCGCCCGCATGGGCTGGCTCAACCGCATGACCCAGTTCAAGGAGAAGGCTGGCAAGGACCGCGAGAATGTCTCGGTCGGCCTGTTCGCCTATCCGACACTGATGGCGGCCGACATTCTCATCTATCGCGCGACCCATGTGCCGGTCGGCGAAGACCAGAAACAGCATCTCGAATTGTCGCGCGACGTGGCGCAAAAGTTCAACAACGATTATGCCGCTTCCATCGGCAAGCACGGTTTCGGCGATGTGTTCTTTCCGCAGCCGGAGCCGCTGATCCAGGGACCGGCAACGCGCGTCATGTCGCTGCGCGACGGTTCGAAGAAAATGTCGAAATCGGACGCATCGGATTATTCGCGCATTAATCTCACCGACGATGCCGACGCCATCGCGCAGAAGATCCGCAAGGCCAAGACCGATCCGGAGCCGCTGCCGAGCGAAGAGAAAGGCCTCGAACCGCGGCCGGAGGCCGACAATCTGGTCGGCATCTACGCGGCGCTGAAGGAAACCACCAAGGCCGAAGTCCTGCGCGAATTTGGCGGCGCACAATTCTCCGCCTTCAAGGGGGCCCTGGTCGATCTTGCGGTCGATCGGCTCGGCCCGATCGGCGGCGAGATGAAGCGGCTGGTCGGCGATCCTGCTTATATCGACAGCGTGTTGGCCGATGGCGCCGACCGCGCCCGGCTCATTGCAGCCGAGACGATGAAGGCGGTGAAGGATATTGTAGGATTCGTCCGGCGCTGACAGGGGAAGCCAGATGAGCCGCAGACGGCGTTCCTATGAATCCGGCCACAGGCCGAAATATCTGGTGGTCGTCGACGATTCGCAGGAATGCGATCGTGCGATCTACTACGCCAGCCGCAGAGTTTCGCGCATCGGCGTTGGCATGATCATGCTGCGTGTCATCGATATCGAGGACCGGAACCAGCAATGGCTCGGCGTCGCCGATATTATGCGGGCAGAGGCCTATGAGGAGGCCAACGCCGCGCTCGACCGCGCCGCCGGCCGGGCCAATGGCATTGCCGGCATTACGCCGGAACGGGTGATCCGCGAGGGTGTCTGGATCGAGCAATTGCTGAAGCTGATCGATGAAGATGAGGATATTGCGATCCTCATCCTCGCCGCCGGTACCGCTTCGGAGGGGCCGGGGCCGCTGGTTTCGGCGATCGGCCGCACTGCCGGCGAATTCCCGATTCCGGTTGCGATTGTGCCCGGTCATCTCACTGACGAGGAATTGGACGCCCTTTCCTGACGCTGGGCTTTCGATCAACTCTGTTGAATCGGGCCATTGCTGGCCTGTTTGGGCCATTCGGGACCCAAGGTTCCTGCCCTTCCGGCGGTTGACCTTGGCGCCTAAAGCGCCATTTATAGTGGCAGCCGGACGCCAAGAAGTCCGGCCTTGCGGAGCAACCTGATGTTCATCCAGACCGAAGTCACACCCAATCCGGCCACGTTGAAATTCCTTCCCGGCCGGACCGTGCTCGACGGCACGCTGGACATGACCGATCGCGAGCAGGCCACCAAATCGCCGCTCGCCGAAAAGTTGTTCGACATCCAGAATGTTTCCGGCGTGTTTTTCGGCTCCGACTTCATCACCGTGACCAAGACTGACGGCGACTGGCAGCAGTTGAAGCCGCTGATCCTTGGCGCGATCATGGAGCATTACATGTCGGGCGCGCCCTTGCTGAAGGACGGCACCGACACCACGGGAGCGTCCGAGGAAGGCGAGTTTTTCGACGCCGCCGACGAGGAGACCGTCAATACGATCAAGGAGCTGATCGAAACGCGGGTGCGTCCGGCGGTCGCCAATGACGGCGGCGATATCACCTTCCGCGGCTTCAAGGACGGCGTGGTGTTCCTGTCGATGAAGGGTGCCTGCTCGGGCTGCCCATCCTCGACCGCGACGCTGAAGCACGGCATCCAGAACCTGCTCAAGCATTTCGTGCCGGATGTGACCGAGGTGCGCCCGGTCTGACCGGCGCGCCAACGGACCGAATCCCCGTTACACTGGCAACGGGGCGCGCATGCTCGTTCTTGCCATCGATACCGCTCTGGAAGCCTGTTCGGCCGCGATCTTCGATTCGGTCGAGGAAACGATTGTCGCGAGCGACAGCCAGATCATGGCCCGCGGACATGCCGAAGCGCTGATGCCGCTGATTGCATCTGTCATGCGGCAGGCTGCGATTTCATTTTCCGCGCTCGACCGGATCGCGGTCACCGTCGGACCCGGAAGCTTCACTGGACTTCGGGTCGGCATTGCGGCTGCGCGCGGCATTGCTCTCGCCACCCGCAAGCCCGTCGTCGGGGTAACGACGTTGTCGGCGCTGGCCGCGCCTTATATCGCCGCCGACCCGTCGGCACCGGTTGCCGCCGCGATCGACGGCCGCCACCGCCATGTCTATTTTCAATTGTTCGGTGCCGGCGGCCGCGCGCTGCTGTCGCCGCGCATGGTACCGCTGGCCGAGGCCGTGCATGCCGCCTCCGGCGCATCCGCGCGTTTGGTCGGCTCGGGCGCCGCGATGATGGCTGCGCTCTGGCCGCAAGATGCGGCGGAGCCACGAACCGACGAACGAGGCGCGCCCGACATTGACTGGGTCGCGCGCCTCGGCGTCCGCGCGGACGAGCATGAGTCTCCAGCCAAGCCGCTTTATCTTCGCGCCGCCGAAGCACATCCGCAGACCGCCATGCTGGTGCCACGCCGATGAGATGGCTCGCCGACCTGTTCTCGCCCGCACGTCCGCCGGCCATTGCAGACGCGATGCCGCGCGACGCCGCCGCGATTGCAGATCTGCATGCTGCATCGTTCCGGCGCGGCTGGAGTGAAGACGAGATCGAGCGCATGCTGACGGATCGCAGCGTCATTGCGCATCGTGCCATGATCGGGAAAAATTTTGCGGGCTTCATCATTTCGCGCTTCGCAGCCGATGAGGCTGAAATTCTCAGCGTAGCGGTTGCGTCGCGCTATCGCGGCCGCTCTATTGCGCGCAGCCTGTTGCGACACCATCTCGGCCGTCTGATGGCCTTTGGGGTGCGGACCGTATTTCTCGAAGTGGAGGAAGGTAACAATTCAGCACTGCGACTTTATCGCCGCGCCGGATTTGTCGAAACCGGGCGGCGCGAGGGATATTATCCAAAAGCCGCAGGAAAGCCGGCAAGTGCGCTTGTGCTGCGGCGCGATTTGGCCTGATTTTCGTTGCGGTTGCGGGCCATAAAATCTGCGGATAATGGACGAGTAACCGCGCCGCCCTTAAGATAGCGCCACCACGGAGAATGCTGTGCCCGAAAAGGCAACTCACCTGAAACAGCAGACCAGCATCGAGGCGCGCTGCGTCGAAAAGGGCATGCGCATGACCGAGCAGCGCCGCACCATCGCGCGCGTGCTCCACGATGCCGACGATCATCCGGACGTGGAGGAGCTTTATCGACGCTGTTCGAAACTCGACGACCGCATTTCGATCTCCACCGTCTACCGCACGGTCAAGCTGTTCGAGGATTCCGGCATTATCGAGCGGCACGATTTCCGCGAGGGACGCGCGCGATTCGAGCAGATTTCCGACGCGCATCA
>Ga0190274_10002887_pt1 | contig 10207 bp, 12 predicted proteins | sample Popmic531T_FD_133002 | JGI IMG/M metagenome (GOLD analysis project Ga0190274, IMG submission 133002) | Populus adjacent soil microbial communities from riparian zone of Yellowstone River, Montana, USA - 531 T | ecosystem: Environmental > Terrestrial > Soil > Riparian zone | place: USA: Montana...
GAGGAACACAGCCTTCCTTCAGAGGTTGACTGGGAAGGAGATGGTCATGGGCTATCGGGTCGTCGTGTTTCTGACCTGCTGGATCGCCCTCTGGATCGGGGCGGGCGCCGCTGTGGGTTCTCTGTTCGGCACGATGATGACGGGCGAGGTCTGGGGGTTCGTCGCCGCTTTGCTGACGACCTTCCTCTGGCCCTGGATTGTGCCAGAACCCATCGACAACTGGATGGACGGCTCGAACACGCTTCGTTGACGGCATGTCAACCGTTGACGGCGTGTCACCATGGCCAAATCGCGATTGAATTTGTCAATTTCCCCGTTACCGTTGTCCTCCGACCGGGGGCAAGGAGGACCAGTATGAAGCGGATCGTTTTCGCAGTCCGCACTCGGTATCTTGGGCGGCAGCGCCGCTTTCGCTGGCCCGAGCATGACAACCAAATGGAACACCACGACGCTGTCGCTGGAGCGCTGCAAGGCGCGCGGCGAGGACGCGTTGCGCGACGCCAAGTTCAAGGGCATCAAGGTGCTGCAGTATTCGGCGTTCGGCGAGCGCGGCGACTATTCCGCCATGATCCGCTGCGCGACCGACAAGGGCATCGTGTTCTTCGTGATCGCCGGCCCCGAGGTTGACCGCGCCAACCGCTACGTCGACGACGTCAGCGACGGGTTCTAGCAGATTGAGCTGCCGCGCCGGCGGGAACCCCAAGTCACGCCGGCGCGTTGCATCTGGCCCCGCGGAAAGGCCCAATGACTCTCCAGCAATCGCTCGCCTTCGCCATCATCGCAGGGATGATGGCTCTATTCGTTTGGGGGCGATTTCGCTACGACATGGTGGCTCTGCTGACGCTGCTGGTCGCGGTCGTGGCCGGCGTCGTGCCGCATGACAAGGCGTTCTCCGGATTTTCCGACGACATTATCGTGATCATCGCCTCGGCGCTGATCGTGAGCGCCGCGGTGGCGCGCTCCGGCGTGATCGAGCGCGTGCTGCGCCGCTACGGCTCGCATCTCACGCAGACCGGCGCGCAGGTGATCGCGTTGTCCGGCACGGTCGCGCTGCTCTCGGCCTTCGTGAAGAACATCGGCGCATTGGCGATGCTGATGCCGGTCGCGTTCCAGCTTGCGCGGCGCAACAACAAGCCGGTCTCGGCGCTGCTGATGCCGATGTCGTTCGCAGCGCTGCTCGGCGGCATCGTCACGCTGGTCGGCACGTCGCCCAATATCATCGTCTCGCGGGTGCGCGAGGACATCGTCGGGCAACCTTTCAAGATGTTCGACTTCACGCTGGTCGGCGCCGGAATCGCCCTTGCCGGCCTGATTTTTTTGGCGTTCGGCTGGCGGCTGCTGCCGCGCGGGCGCAAGGGAGCGGCCACGATGGAGGCCGCCTTCAATATCGAGGGCTACATCACCGAGGCGGCGATCCCCGAGGATTCCCCGATCGCCGGCAAGACGGTGAGCGCGCTCGAACTGGCGGGTGAGAACGAGATCGAGGTCGTCACCCTGATGCGCGGCCGCGACCGCCGCCACGACCCCAACGGCAATGTTGTGCTCAAGGCCGGCGACATCGTGATTCTGCAGGGCGAACCCGCGGCGCTGGAGCGCGTGGTTGCGCTGGAGAAGCTCACGCTCACCCGCGACCACGCCGGCCACGCGCTGGATTCACCGGCCGACGAGATCGGAGTGATGGAGGCGGTGGTGACCACCGACTCCGAGCTGGTCGACCGCACGCCGGTGCAGGCGCGCCTTCACGAACACTACGACATCAACCTGCTGGCGGTGAGCCGCGCCGGCCGGCGCATCACGCAGCGGCTGCGCTCCACCAAGCTGCGCGCCGGCGACGTGATCGTGCTGCAGGGCAATCTCGCCACCATGCCGGAGGCGCTCGGCGCGCTGCGGCTGCTGCCGCTCGCCGAGCGCGACCTGGCGATGGGCCGTGGGCGAAGGAGCCTGCTGCCGCTGATCGTTCTCACCGCGGCCATGCTGCTGGTGGCGTTCGACCGCGCGCCAATCGCGATCGCGTTCTTCGGTGCGGCGGTGATCTTGCTGCTGCTGCGCTCGCTGACGCTGCGCGAGGCCTACGACACCGTCGAATGGCCGATCCTGGTCATGCTCGGTGCATTGATTCCCGTCAGCGATGCGCTGCGCACAACCGGCGGCACCGACCTGATTGCCGGATGGCTCGCGGTGGCAGCGCAGCACCTTCCGCCGCTCGGCACGCTCGCGCTGATCATGATCGCAGCAATGGCGGTGACGCCTTTTCTCAATAACGCGGCGACGGTGCTTGTCGTGGCACCGATCGCAGCAACCTTCGCCAAGAGCCTCGGCTACAATCCCGATCCATTTTTGATGGCGGTCGCGATTGGAGCTGCGTGTGATTTCCTCACGCCGATCGGGCACCAGTGCAACACGCTGGTGATGGGACCGGGCGGTTACCGGTTCGGCGATTATTGGCGGCTGGGGTTGCCGTTATCGATCATCGTGGTCGTTGTCGGCGTGCCGCTGATCGCTCTGGTCTGGCCGTTCGCCCGATAGCCACCCATTGCGCGGTTCGTCCCAAAACCGCAAGCTTCGGCGATCAATCGAGGGGCGTCAGATGAAACTGCTGAAAAGTCTTTGCGGATCCATCATCGTGCTCATGCTGACCGGCGCAGCCAGCGCCCAGACCGCGGCTGGGCGCACGATCCGGATCGTCGTCCCCTTCCCGCCCGGCGGCACCGCCGACATTCTCGCCCGCGTGCTCGGCGAGCAGATCGGCAAGACCGGCGGCCCGACCATCCTGGTCGAGAACCGGCCCGGCGGCGGCACCGTGATCGCGACCGAGCAGGTCGCGCGCGCCGCACCCGACGGCAACACGCTGCTCCTGATGGCCAACTCGTTCGTGATCAACGCGAGCGTGCGCGCTTCACTGCCCTACGACCCGCTCACCAGCTTCGAGCCGGTGTGCCTGATGGTCGACTCGCCGCAGATCATGGTGGTGAACGCCGGCTCGCCGTTCAAGACGCTGGGCGACTTCGTCGCGGCCGCGAAGGCGAAGCCCGGCGAGCTCAACTACGCCACCGTCGGCCCCGCCACCACGCAGCACATCGCCTTCGAGATGTTCAACCGCGCCGCCGGCATCAAGCTCACTTACGTCCCGTTCGGCGGCGGTGCACCGGCGACCACCGCGCTGGTCGGCGGCCACGTCATGGCGGTGCTCGCCAATCCGTCCGAGGTGATGGAGCAGGTGCGCGCCGGCAAGCTGCGCGCCATCGCGGTCGCCTCGCGCGAGCGCGTTGCGACGTTGCCCGACACTCCGACCATCATCGAGGCCGGCTACAAGGACTTCGAGGCCACCGCATGGTTCGGCCTGGTGGTGCCGGCGAAGACGCCGAAGGACGCCATCGCGTCGCACATCGCCATGTTCAATTCCGCCCTGCATGCGCCCGACGTGCAGGCCAAGCTGGCGCCGCAGGGCTACCGCTCGATCGGCGTCTGCGGCGACGACTTCGGCGCGCATATCAAGCGCCAGCACGCGGATTACGTGCGCGTCACCAAGGAAGCGGGGATAAAAGTGGGTGACTGAACCAACGGTGTCATTCCGGGGCGCGCCGCAAGGCGCGAACCCGGAATGACGGCGGAGAGATCATGCTCACGCTCTACGACTTCGGCAATTCGGTGTGCTGTCAGAAGGTGCGCATCACGATGCGCGCCAAGCGATCTGATCTCGGAGGACGAGTTTGCCGCGATGCGGATGCACGGGCCGAAGGTTCGAGATGATGTGGTGGCGGCGATTGCGGGATTGCGTGCGGCCTAGCGCCGCCCAACGATCGTGTCCAGAAGCAAGGCGTGGATGCCCGCGACAAGCGCGGGCATGACGTGGAGAGACTGGTGACTTACGACATACTCATTCGTGGTGGCACATCGTTCGACGGCAGCAGCAGTCCCGGCATCGCCGGCGATCTCGCACTCGAAAATGGCCGCATCGCCGCGATCGGCAACGTCTCAGGAACCGCCAAGAAAACCATCGACGCGACCGGCCTCGCCGTCGCGCCTGGCTTCATCGACATCAAGACGCACTCCGACTTCACGCTGCCGATCAACCCGAATGCCGAGAGCAAGGTGCGCCAGGGCGTCACCACCGAGATCATCGGCCATTGCGGCTTCTCGGTCGCGCCGGCGCTGCCCGGCAAGGTCGCGCTGCTCAGGGATTATCTCAGCCCGAGCGCGCCGTGGCTGCCTTTCAAAGAAATGTCCTTTCCGCAATATCTCGACACGTTCCCGGCGACGTCGGTCAACGCCGGCATGCTGGTCGGCCACAACACGCTGCGCTTGATGGTGATGGGCATGGCGGACCGCGCCCCGAGCCCGGCCGAGCTCGACGCCATGATTGCACTGCTCGAGGACGGACTGAAAGCCGGCGCGCTCGGCATGTCTTCGGGGCTGTTCACCTCGCCGGGCTCCTACGCCAGGCCCGACGAGATGATCGCGTTCGGCCACGTGCTCAAGCGATACAACGCCGGCTACTTCACCCACCTGCGCGACGAATCCAACAAGGTGATCGACGCGCTGGAGGAGGCGATCGACGTCGCCAGGCAATGCGACGTCCATGTCGAGATCGTGCACTTCAAGTGCTCCGGCATGGACAACTGGGGCAAGGCTGCGACCGCGCTGAAGATGATCGCCGACGCCCGCGCGCGCGGCCTCGACGTCGATTGCGATTCCTACCCTTACGCGGCCGGATCGAACCCGTTGAAGAACCTGCTGCCGCAATGGGTGCAGGCCGGCGGCGTCGATGAGATGCTCAAGCGCCTGCCGCAGCCCGACGTTCGTTCGCGCATCCGCGCCGACATCGAGCGCGACGGCCTCAACAACTGGGGCCGCATCCCGGACTGGGACTGCGTGCAGATCTCGATCTCGCCCAACCTGCCGCAGCACGCCGGCAAGACCATTGCCGCGCTCGCCGCGGAGCGCGGCGCCGATCCGGTCGATACGCTGTGCCAGTATCTCGGCGACGACAAGGGCGCGACGCGCGTGCTCGTCACCTCGATTTCGGAAGACGACATCGCCACGATCGTGCGCGAACCGACCGCGCTGGTCGGCTCCGACGGCAATTGTGTCGCGACCTCCGGCACGACCAGCCAGGGCATGCCGCACCCGCGCTTCTATGGAACCTTCCCGCGCATCATCGACCGTTACGTGCGGCGCGAGCGCGTGGTGCCGCTGGAAACCGCGATCCACAAGATGACCGGCGCGACCGCGAAGGCGCTCAAGCTGAAGGACCGCGGCCTGCTGCGCGAAGGCTTTCGCGCCGACGTCACGATCTTCGATCCGGCCGACTTCCGCGACCGCGCCACCTATGCCGATCCGCACCAGTATCCGAGCGGCGAGCGGGCCAACGTGATCGTCAATGGCGTGTTGGTGGTGGAGAACGCCGCCCACACCGGTGCGCTGCCGGGGCGGGTGTTGCGACGGGACGCGGCGGGCGCCGTCGGCTGATTGCGGCAGGCTGCAGCGAAATCCCAGGCTACGCCGGATCGGCCGTCACGCCGCAATCAATGCCGGATCGCGGATCGGGACGGCGACAGCGTCTCTCCGCCAATATTTCGCACTTGAACCTCCATGCCAACCGATCCGTCGCCATCGATGCATTCGACGTCGAGCGCAATCAGTTCCGCCAGTTCGCGCGCCTGGTCGGGCCGTTCAAAGTCGCGTCCCTTGTAATCATATTGCACATATGTTTTGGCAGCGACGTCGAAGAAATACCGGTTCATCGGACACCTTTGCTGGATCCGCTGCCGACCCTTTTAGCACCCTACCCTTTTGCCGCTGTTTACAGCAGCAGCGACGACTGTCGTTGAATCAGCGTAAAATTTTCCGAAAAAAAAGCCGCGACAGGGACGCGTGCCCGTCAACGGAACAAATGCTTCACCATGCTCAATGCAAAGGATAAATGTGCCGGATTGATCACGACATCAATCAAGAGCGCGACCGGCACCAAGCCAAGGAGCCATTCCCGCATGGGCGACCTCCTGCATGTGGTGCCGCCAGGATGCGCTCATACCTCCAACAATTTTTGAAGCAAAGATACAAATTGCGAGTCGATTTTTCTTAAAGACGTCGCAACAAAGCTCTTGACCGGTTCACGATAGGTCGGCTTTCACCTCACCTCAAACACCATCTTGCCGCGGAAGTGCCGGCCTTCGCTGACGCGGTGCGCTTCCGCCGCCTGCTCAAGCTTGTAGAGCTTGATCTCCGGCACCTTGATCACGCCTGCGGCGAACAACTCTGCGACGCGCTCCATCGCCGCCCGCGTGCGCGGCACCGGAGGGCGCAGACCTTGAACGTCGGTGCGCGAGGTGGGTGGCGCCTTCTGCCCGGAGGCGATGAAGGCGGCGCGGCCGCCCGGCTTGAGCACGTCGTATGATTTCGTCGCCACGTCGCCGCCGACCGTCTCGAACACCGCGTCGCACACCTGACCGATCCTGGTGAAATCCTCCTTGGTGTAGTCGATCGCCTGATCGGCGCCGAGCGAGCGCACGTAGTCGACGTTGGCGGCGCTCGTCGTGGTGATGACCTTCGCGCCGATGTGCTTGGCAAGCTGGATCGCGTAGCTCGCCACGCCGCCGGCGCCGCCCTGCACCAGGATGGTCTCGCCACGCTTGAGCTTGAGCGTGTCCTCGACTGAGTTCTGCGCGGTCAGGCCGATCAGCGCGAGCGCCGCGGCGTTCACATGCGACAGGCTGTCCGGTTTTTTCGCGATGACCGCGGCCTTGACCGCGAGCTTCTCGGCGTAGGTGCCCTCGTGTCCCGCCGGCATCACGCCGAACACCGCATCGCCGACCTTGAAGTCGGAGACGCCCTCGCCCAGTGCGACGACGGTGCCGGAGAAATCCCGCCCCAGTACGTATGGAAATTTCAGCGCGGCGTATTCGCCGCGGCGCACCTTCCAGTCGGCGCCATTGACGCTCGCCGCGACGACATCGACCAGAACGTCGCCCGGCCCGGCCTGGGGCTCCGGCAGGTCGCCGTATTTGAAGATTTCGGGTCCGCCGGTTTGCTCGAGATATGCAGCCTTCATGCGATTGCGCCTCGTTCATGCGTTTCGCACCGGAGGCTAGCAGCATCGCGCCGCGCCGCCTATGGTGGCGCAACAAGGAGGCAACGGCATGCGCTGGACTTCGGCAGTCTTTTCGTTGGCGCTGGCGATGGCGCTGCCCGGACCTGCCTTCGCGCAATCCGAGCCGTTTCCAAATCGCGCGGTGCGCGTGATCGCACCAGCCGGTCCCGGCGGCAATCCGGACGTGCTGGGACGCCTGCTGGCGGCAAAATTCGCCGAGACGCTCGGCAAGCCGTTCGTGGTGGAGAACGTGCCCGGCGCTGGCGGCGTGGTGGCGGCCAACATGGTGGCGAAGGCGCCGCAGGACGGCCACGTGCTGATGCTCGCGGATTCCGGCGCGCTGGCGATCAATCCCGCGCTCAATCCTAACACCAGCTATCACCCGCAGAAGGATTTCACCGCCATCACCGCGATAGCAACGCTGCCGACCGCGTTCGTGGTGCCGCCCACAGTCACCGCCAACACGCCGGCCGAGTTCATCGCGCTCGCCGAGAAGGAGCCCGGCAAGCTGACCTACGGTTCGGCTGGCCCCGGCTCGATCCATCATCTGACCATGGCGGCGTTCGCCGACCGCGCCGGCATCGAGATGCTGCACGTGCCCTACCGCGGCGGCTCGGCGATGGTGAACGCGCTGCTCGGGGGCGAGATCCACGCCGGCTGGTCGGGCATCCCCAACGTGCTGTCACTGATCGAGAGCGGCAAGCTGAAGGCGCTGTGCGTCAGCATCCTGGAGCGCTCCAAGACGCTGCCGAACGTGCCGACCTGCGACGAACTCGGCGTGAAGGGCTTCGACATCGCGACGATGCTCGGCCTGCTCGGTCCCGTCGGCATGCCGGCCGCGGTGGTCGCGACGCTGCAAGCCGAAACCGGCAAGGCGCTGCGCGAGCCGAAGATGGCCGAGCGCATGGTGCAGCTCGGCGTGGTCATGCAGGAGAACGGCACCGCGCACTATCGGAAGTTCATCGCCGACGACATGGCACGCTATGCGGCGATCGTGCAGAAGCTCGGATTGCAGATCAAATAGGCGCGGCGGTTACGCGCGCTTCACGGTTTGCTTAACTTCGGCTCCGCAGCCGGCGCAGCCATAGACGACATCGTCAAGGCCCGACGCAAACAACACGGGCGAGACCTGCTTGACGGTCATCCGGCTCTGACACGTTGGACAGGACGGAACATCGGCGCTCTTTGCCTTCATGCCCGCGCCGTGTGCCTTCATGCCCGCGCCGTGCTGATCCTGAGACGACATCGAAATTTCCTTTCCGGCGGAAAGCCGATTCTAGCGAGTGCTGGTCACTCCGACGGAGCGCCAGACAGGAATTAATTGCCCGGACGGCTTTGCGGCCGCCCAAGTTAATTCAGTTCACCGATTGCGATTCTTCCATCGCGCGGGGGCGGACGTCATCGGCCAAACGCAGCCAAGTCTCCGCGATGTGCAGCAGCATGACCCGCTGCTCGGCAGTGCGCACGGACTGCGCCAGTTGAACGCATTCCTCCGCACGTTTTCGGTAGTCGGCTGTCCTGGCCATATCTGTCACCATTTCTCGACTCCCTCCGAACTGTATTCAAACACAGTCGAGCAGTCGTTGATAGTAAATTCGACATGAATACTTTGGTCCCTTCGTAATTCTGCACGTCATTACACGCGTTTAATTCATTTCTACAAAAATAATTGGTAATCTTACTTTATGTAACAAACGATATATTCGACAAATACTGAAAGGAACAAAAGGAAGCCTTGGCTGTTAATAGCTGCGAAAACGGCTAAACCAACTAATGAGTAGCTTGCTTACTTTGAGAACATTGCTATCTTCGGCGCGTCAAACATTCCCGACAGGAGGGGGATATGACGGACAATGGCGGTGAACTGACACGCGGGGAGCGGCTTCAGATCATGCTTTCGCCCGAGGAACTCGAGGCGGTTGATAATTTTCGCTTCAAGCAGCGGATGCCGAGCCGTGCTGCGGCGGTACGCGATCTGCTACGGCTGGGCCTGGGTGCCGTGGGCATCAAGCCGGCAGCCTCAGGTATTAAATCAGGCGCATTCGGAGTGCTGGACGGCGGCAACGTCCGGACCAGTGGCGGCGACTGACCGCCGGCAGGCTTACAAGAAGCCTGGGCCGTCCCGTCCGCGACTCGCTATTTGGCGGCGCGGCGCGCAACGTGCCCGGCATGGCCAAGGCTCCCGACGCCAAAACTCCCCGCCCTGCCGAGCCGCTCTTGCTCTGCTTTAAGTGCAAGACCGAAATGCGGGTGTTTGGGATCGAGCCTGAGAAGCCTGGCCGCGATCTTTACACGTTTGAATGCCCGGCCTGCCTCCACCTCGAAGTCAGGGGCGCGAGCACGGTTTAGCGTCCCCGGATTTCCAGCCTGGGACGCATTCAATTCAGCTCGATCTTCGCTGCCGCCGCGGCGCGTCGCATGCGCGCCAGCTCGCGCTCGATCTCGGCCCGGAACGCCGCCGGCGAATTGCCGACCACGATGGCCTGCTGGGCCGACAGCCTGCCGCGTACGTCGGGCATCGCCAGCACCTTGACCAGCGCCTCGTTGAGCCGCTTGACGATCGGCTCCGGCGTTCCCTTCGGCGCGACAAGGCCGAAAAACGCCATCCAGTTCATGTCGTCGAGCTGGAGCTCGGCGAAGGTCGGCACGTTCGGCAGCGCCTCGGCGCGCCTGGCGCCGGACACGCCGAGCGGCCGCATCCGGCCATCCTGCGCAAGCTGCAGCGAGGTCGGCAGGTTGTCGTACATCATCTGGACCTGGCCCCCGACTGCGTCGTTGAGCGCAGGACCGACACCGCGGTACGGCACGTGCAAGAGGTCGGTGCCGGTCGCCAGCTTGAACTGCTCGCCGAGCAGGTGGCTCACCGAGCCGATCCCGGCCGACGCGTAGGACAGCTTGCGCGGCTGCGCGCGGGCGAGCGCGATGAACGCGGCCATGTCGGCGGCGGGCACTGATGGATTGATCGTCATGATGTTCGGCACCGCCGCGATGTTACCGATCGGGCTGAGATCGGCCAGCACGTCGAACGGCAGGCTCTTGTAGGCGGCCGGGTTGATCGCCAGCGTCGAGGCGGTGCCCATGCCGATGGTGTAGCCGTCGGGCTGCGCCCTCGCGATC
>Ga0190274_10002891_pt1 | contig 10197 bp, 8 predicted proteins | sample Popmic531T_FD_133002 | JGI IMG/M metagenome (GOLD analysis project Ga0190274, IMG submission 133002) | Populus adjacent soil microbial communities from riparian zone of Yellowstone River, Montana, USA - 531 T | ecosystem: Environmental > Terrestrial > Soil > Riparian zone | place: USA: Montana...
CTGGATGTCCTGGTCGGGGTTCATCGACTCCAGGCACATCAGCTGGGCGATCACCGCGTTGGCGACGTCGTCCGAGATCGGGGAGCCGAGGTAGATGATGCGGTCCTCGAACAGCTTGGCGTAGGGGTCGATGCGCCGGAAGCCGTAGGACGTGCGCTCTTCCCACTGCGGGATGTAGTAGTTCATGCGTCAGTCCTTCTGCCGGGCCGGGCGACCGTCGTCGGCCGCCTCGCGGGCGCTCTTGATGACCTGGTCGACCAGGCCGTAGTCCTTGGCCTGGTCGGCGGTGAACCAGCGGTCGCGGTCAGCGTCGGTCTCGACCTGCTCACGCGTCTGGCCGGTGTGCTCGGCGATCAGGTCGAGCAGCACCTGCTTGATGTGCAGCGACTGCTGGGCCTGGATCTTGATGTCGGAGGCGGAGCCGCCCATGCCGGACGACGGCTGGTGCATCATGATCCGCGCGTGCGGGAGCGCGTAGCGCTTGCCCTTGGTGCCGGCGCAGAGCAGGAACTGGCCCATCGACGCGGCCAGGCCCATCCCGACCGTCGCGACGTCGTTGGGGATGTAGTTCATGGTGTCGTAGATCGCCATGCCGGCGTCGACCGAGCCGCCCGGGCTGTTGATGTGCAGGAAGATGTCGGCCTCGGGGTCCTCGGCCGAGAGCAGCAGCAGCTGGGCGCAGATCGCGTTGGCGTTCTGGTCGCGGACCTCGGAGCCGAGGAAGACGATCCGTTCGCGCAGCAGGCGCTGGTAGATGTGGCCGTCGAGGTCGTTCGTACCGGCGCCGCCGTTGAGCTGCGGTGCGAGCGTCCCCGGGTGCGAGGCGGAGCTGGAGTACTGGGTCACGGAAGCGACCCTAGCCGCAAGAGCCGACAGTTCCACGGCCAACCGCCCCCTGTTCGCCGACAGCGGATTTCGGCTGGTAACCGGGTCGGTCACACGAGCCACTCGCGGAGCGCGTCGTGGACGGCCGGGTGGTTGAGCAGCCCGAAGTGGTCGGTGCGACCCAGGTGCAGGATGTCGGCGCCCGGGAAGAGCTCGCGACCTCGCCGGTCTCGGCCGTACGCCGACGGCGGCCGCACCAACAGGTCGCCGACCACGTGGCCGACGGGGTGCCGCTCCCGCTCGGTCAGCGTCGCGGCGACCAGCCGGTAGCGGGCGTGCGGCAGTGCGGGCACGTCGTCGGCCAGGCCGTCGACCAGGTCGTGCACACCCACCGAGCGCCGGTCCAGGATCCGGCCGAACGCCGCCGTCTCCGGCAGCCTGGACAGCCCGCGGGCACCGTGTCCGATGCCTCGTGCGATCGGCGCCCCGAGATGCGGCGTGCCGAGGGTGACCACATCGGAGACGAGGTCGGCCCAGGGTTCAGGGTGGTCGCTCACGACGGCGCCGGCGGCTCGCACGACCAGTCCACCCATCGAGTGGCCGACCAGCGCGACGCGGTCCACCGGCACCGGCCACGCCCCGACCAGCCGGTCCAGGAGGGCGGAGAGCGCGGCGCCGTTCTCACGCACGGTCAGGCCGGTGTTGGCCCGCAGGAGCACGGGTGTCCAGCCGAGGGAGGCAAGCGTCTCGGCGTACGTCGTGCCGGTGCGCTCGCGCCCGAACTCCCAGTACGACTCGTTCTCGCAGAGGCCGTGGTGGAGCACGACGACCCGGCCGGTCGCGTCCGGGAACGCGGCGGCCAGGTCTTCCGGCGTCAGCGCTACGTCGTGTCCATCGACGCGCACCGCCATCGTGATCGCGAGCCGGGGACGCTCGACCGCCAGGCTGTCCCCGATCAGCCCGTTGACCGCCGAGCGGACGAACCGCCCGCGAGGTCCGCCGTCCAGGCGCGGCCCCAGCCCCGCTGCACCGGCCCGGTCGAGCCCGGCCGCGGCGACGCGCAGCCCGATGCCGGCCCCGGCGTACACGGCGCTGGTGATCGCCCGCCCCGGGTAGCCGCCGAAGCGGTCCGCCCACGCGTCGTGGGTGTCGCGCACGCTGCGCAGCACCAGCTCGTCGGTGACCTCGGTCAGGAGGGACAGGGCGTCGAGCACGCCGGGCCCGGGTCCGCGCTGGCTCATGCGGTGACCATACCCGCGGTATGGGGTGGTGGCGAGGGCGCCGCAACGGCGGGTTTCCCCGGCCGCCCGGGGAAACCTGCCGACACGCCGTGGCGGCAACGGCGTGTCGGCAGGTTTCGGCCGCTCACCCCGGCCCACGCATCCGAAATGACACCGACCCGCCAGGACGAGCCTGGCGGGTCGGCGTACGACGTTGCCCGGAAGTGGGCGCGGGGATCAGGCCTCGGCCTTCTCCTCCTCGGCGGGCTCGGCGGTCTCGGCGGTCTCGGCCTCCGCGACCTCGGCCTCCGGCTCACCGATGGTGCCGTCGGGACGCAGGTTCTTCAGCTCGACCGGGTTGCCGGACGCGTCGGTGACGACGGCCGACTCGACGATGCGGGCCAGCGCCTTGCCGCGCAGGATCTCCTGCACCAGCTCGGGGATGTGGTTGTGCTCGAACATGTGGTTCGCGAACTCCTGCGGGTCCTCACCGGACTGCTGGGCCTTGCGGACCATGTGCTCGGAGAGCTCCTGCTGGTCGATGCCGAACTCCTCGACCTGCGCGATCTCGTCCAGGATGAACTGAGCGGTCACGGCGTCGCGAACCCGGCGCTCGAGGTCGGCCTCGAACTCCTCCTGGGTCTGCGCCTCGTCCTCGAGGTACTTCTCCATGGTGACGCCGGCGTACGCCAGCTGCTGCTCGAAGCTGCGGCGGCGGGCGTTGAGCTCGTCGGTGACGATCGTCTCCGGCAGCGGGACGTCGACCGTCTCGAGCAGCGCCTCCAGGACGGCGTCGCGGGCGGCGGCGGCCTGCTCGAGGCGACGGCCGCGGCCGAGGCGCTCGCGGACGTCCTCGCTCAGCTCGGCGACGGTGTCGAACTCCGAGGCGAGCTGGGCGAACTCGTCGTCGAGCTCGGGGAGCTCCTGCTCCTGCACCTGGCTGACGGCGACCGCGACGTCGACGCCCTCGCCGACCAGGTCACCGCCCACGAGCTGGGAGGAGAAGATCTTCTCGTCGCCGGCGGCCAGGCCGACCAGCGCCTCGTCGAGACCGTCGATCATGCCGCCGCGACCGACGCGGTAGGACATGCCGGACACCTCGGCGCCCTCGACGACCTCGCCGTCCTTGGTCGCCTTGAGGTCCATGACGACGAAGTCGCCGTCGGTGGCCGGGCGCTCGACGTCGATCAGGGTCGCGAAGCGCTCACGCAGCGCCTCGACCTGCTCGGCGACGTCCTCGTCGCTCAGCTCGATGTCCGCGACGCTGGCGGTCACGCCGTCGTACGTCGGGAGCTTGATCTCCGGCTTGACGTCGACCTCGGCGGTGAACTCGAGCGTCTCGTTGTCCTCGAACTTGGTCACCTCGATCTCCGGCTGCGCGAGCGGCTGGAGGTCGTTGGCCTGGAGCGCCTCGACGTACTTCTGCGGGACGACCTCGTTGACGGCCTCCTCGAGGACCGCACCGCGGCCGACCTGGCGGTCGATGACGGCCGGCGGGACCTTGCCGCGGCGGAAGCCGGGGACGTTGATCTGCTTGGCGATCTTCTTATAGGCCGCGTCGAGGCTCGGCTTGAGCTCCTCGAAGGGCACCTCGACGGTCAGCTTGGCCCGGGTCGGGCTCAAGGTCTCGACGGCGCTCTTCACAGGCTTTCTCCTACTTTTCGGTGATGGTGCTGGGATGTCGTGCATCGGTGTTGGTTCAGCGGTGATGTTCAGTCGGGGCGACAGGACTCGAACCTGCGGTCTCCTGCTCCCAAAGCAGGCGCGCTAGCCACTACGCTACGCCCCGCCAAGTGGGGCCCCTCGCGCGCCGTTGGGCACGCTCCGGACCCTGCTTGGAGCGGATGACGGGAATCGAACCCGCGTAGCCAGTTTGGAAGACTGGGGCTCTACCATTGAGCTACATCCGCGAGCCCCGGGGCCGAGGCCACGAGAGCGGGTGCAATCGTGCCACATGCGCGGGCGTCGACCCCAACTGGGACGACCGGCCCCGGACGGCGTGGATCAGCGCCGGTGGACCAGCACCAGGGCGCGGTCGTCGTTGCGCGAGCCCAGCGAGTCGACCAACCGGTCGGCGCCGCCCTCGAACTCGCCCCGCAGCAGCCGCTCCGCCTGACCGAGCATCCGGTCGATGCCGAGGCCGATGTCGCGCTTCGGCGTCTCGACCATGCCGTCGGTGTAGAGCAGCAGCGCGTCGCCCGAGCGCAGCACTCCCGCGATCGTCGTGAACTCGGCGTCCTCGATCAGGCCGAGGACCGGCCCCTCCCCCTCGTGGACCGTCCAGCGGCCGGACCCGGCGTCGAGCTGGGCGGCCGGCGGGTGCCCGGCCGTGCGCACCTCGAACGCGCCCGTGACGAGGTCGAGCGAGAGGTGGGCCGCGGTGGCGAACCCCTCCTCCCAGCCCTGGCGCAGCAGGTACTCGTTGGCCGCCGGCAGGAAGTCGGACGGCGGGAGCGCCCCGAGCAGGCCGCCGAACGCCCCGGAGAGCAGCAGCGCGCGGGTGCCGGCCTGCTCCCCCTTGCCGGACACGTCGACGACGACGATCTCGAGCCGGTCGGCGCCGGGCGTGCCCACGGAGACGATGAAGTCGCCGGCGAACGGCGTACCGCCTGCCGAGCGCAGCGCCGTCTCGGTCAGCCAGCCGTCGGGCAGCGCGGGGATGCCGGCCTGGCTGAGGATGCGGTCGCGGAGGTCGACCAGCATCGACTCGCCCTGGACACCGGCGACGCCCAGCCGGGATCGGCGGAACGACGTCAGCAGCACGATGAAGCAGAGCAGGTAGAGGACCGCGATCGCGAGGACGATCCGAGGGGTGATCTCGGCCTGGCGGATGATGGCGAGCATCAGCCCCACCATCACGAACACCACGAACCACGGCAGCTGCCGAGGCCCGAGCAGCAGGCTCCCGAGCAGGAGCGGCACGATCAGCACCGTCATCGGGGCGTTCGAGGGCCAGATCATCACCACGGCGGTGGCGACCGCGGTGAGCGCCACGAGCAGCGTGAGCGTGCGGTTGCCCCTCGGGATCAGCCGACGGCGCCGGCGCGCGACCTTGAGCTTGGACGGGCGGGCGGCCCGGTCCGCGTCGCTGCGAGCGGTCATGGTCGTCGATCCTCGTCCTGGGCCATCGTCTTCTGGCTGGGCATCACTGTAGTGCTCGCGACCGGTACCTGCGTTGGCATTGTGAGCACCAGAAGAGGTTGCGTCCCTGCAGCTCCGCCGTGCGTACGGCGCGGCCGCAGACGTGGCAGGGCATGCCGTTGCGGCGGTAGACGTAGACCTCGCCGCCGTGGTCGTCGCGGCGCGGCGGGCGCCCCATCGCCTCGGGCGTGTGCTCGTCGCGGACGGTGTCGATCCGCCCGGTGCGCACGCCCTCCCGCATGAGGACGACGAGGTCGTCCCACATCGCCCGCCACTGGCCGACCCGCAGCGTGTTGCCCGGGCGGTACGGGTCCATCCGGTGCCGGAACAGCACCTCCGCTCGGTAGACGTTGCCGACACCGGCGAGCACGGACTGGTCCATCAGCAGGCCGCCGATCGGCGCCTTGCTCCGCCGGATCCGCTGCCACGCGACGTCGGGGTCCGCGTCGTCGCGCAGCGGGTCGGGTCCGGAGCGCGCGACCACCACGTCACGCTCGGCGCGGGTCAAGAGCTCGCAGACGGTCGCCCCACGCAGATCCGCGTACCCCGCGTCCGTAGCCAGCCGGAGCCGGACCTGGCCGACCGGCTCCGGGACCACCGGCACGTCGGCGTACACGTCGAACTTGCCGTAGAGGCCGAGGTGGACGTGCACGAAGCGGTCGTCCGGGAACTCCACGAAGAGGTGCTTGCCCCACGCCTCGGCGCCGACGAGCACCTGCTCGGTCACCAGCGCGGCCGACCCGGCGAACCGTCCCTGCGGGCTGCTCGCCTCGACCACCCGACCGCCGAAGACCACGGTCAGCTCACCTGCCAGGCGGTGGAGGGTGTGCCCCTCAGGCATCGCCGGCGGCGTCAGCCGCAGGGCGCGCGGGCAGGGGCGGCAGCGTGCCGGTCCCCTCGTACGCCGTGAGCTGGTCGATCCGGCGCTGGTGCCGCTCGGCACCCGAGAACGGCTCGGCGAGGAAGAGCTCCACGAAGCGGGTCATGTCCTCGAGCGAGTGCATCCGGCCGCCGACCGCGACGACGTTGGCGTCGTTGTGCTGACGGCCGAGCAGCGCGGTCTCCTCCGACCAGGCGAGCGCGCAACGGATGCCGGCCACCTTGTTGGCCGCGATCTGCTCGCCGTTGCCGGAGCCACCGATCACCACGCCCAGGCTGTCCTGGCCTGCGGCCCGCTCCTCGGCGACCGCAGTCGCCGCGCGGAGGCAGAAGACCGGGTAGTCGTCCTCGGCGTCGTACCAGAACGGCCCGTGGTCGACGGGCTCGTAGCCGTGCTCGGTGAGCCAGGCGGTCAGGTGGTCCTTGAGGTCGAGTCCGGCATGGTCGCAGCCGAGGTGCACGCGCATGCGCACATCTTCTCAGCAGTGCTGATGCAGGAACGAGGCGGTCTGGCCGAGCAGCGCCTCGGCCGCTGGGAACACCACGGTGTGCCGCCAGAAGCCGTGCAGCTGGCCGAGGTAGCGGGTCGCGGTGACCGCGACGCCGGCGTCCGCGAGCAGTCCGGCGAGGTGCTCCCCCTCCCCGCAGAGCGGGTCGTGCTCGGCGGTGACCACCAGCGTCGGCGGCAGGGTCGCGAGCCGGTCGGAGAGCAGCGGCGCGAGGTCCGGGTCGTCGTAGTCGGCGGGCGTCGCGTACTGCTCCCAGTACCAGGCCGCCTCGCGCGGGTCGAAGCCGTCCGCACTGGTGCGGTAGGTCTCGAAGCCGGCGCGCGGGTCGAGGAACGGGTAGATCAGCACGACCGCCGCGAACCGACCCGGATGCCGGAGCGCCGCGACCAGCGCGAGGTTGCCGCCGGCGCTGTCGCCGTGGACGTACGACGAGCCGCTCAGCCCGAGCCCGGCCGCCTCACGGTCCAGCCAGCCGACGACCGTCGACACGTCGTCGGGGGCGGCCGGGAACCGGTGCTCCGGTGGGCGCCGGTAGTCGACGCTGAGCACCGACATCCCGGTCCGGTTCGCGAGCCGGCGGGCGGCGGCATCGTGGACATCCACGTCGTTGAAGACGAACCCGCCGCCGTGCAGGTGCACGACGACCGAGTCCGACCGGTCGGATGCCGGGCGGTAGAGCCGCACCGGCACGCCGTCGGCGTCCAGGTCGCGCACCTCCGCGACGTCCTCGCGCGGCTCGGCGGCCGCCGTGGCGCGGGCCAGCGCCCGCGCCGCCGCGATGTCGTAGCCGTCGGTCCAGACGGGGGTCTCACGGGCGACCAGCTCGAGGGCGCGCCGGGACTCGGGGAACAGCATGCGGCCCAAGGTAGTGGGCTCAGTCCTCCGCGAGCACGACCACCCGGTCACCCGGGATCACCCGGAACGTCTCCGACTTGGCCGGGTTGACTCGTACGCCGAAGCTGCTGGTGCCGTCGGACAGCGCCTCGGACTTGTAGCCGATCGCGGTCTCGCCGCGGCGGGTCGCGCCGGCGACGACGGTCGCGAAGTCGACCTCGACCCCGGGCTCGACGTACCACTCGGCGGGGCGCAGGTAGATCTCGCTGCCCTGGTCGCCGAGCAGCTCGGAGAAGACCGCCTCCAGGCGGTGGTCCTCGGAGAGCTGGGTGACCAGCAGGCTGACGATCTCGCCGCTCACGACCACGTCGTCGACGTGCGCGACCTGGGCCAGCACCCGGTTGCGGTCGTCGAGCATCTCGCTGACGACCGGGGTGGCCGAGTCCAGCCGGGCCAGGATGTCGCGCACGTGCAGCAGGGTGACCAACGTGCGTGCGTCGGCCGCCTGGTGCTCGAGGTCGTCGGAGTAGCAGAGCACGATGACCTGGTCCAGGTCGCCGCTCAGGTGCCGCTCGAGGGTGGCCCGGTCGGTGGTCGACGCGCTCACCACGTGGACGTCGAGGTTCGCCATCGGCGGCAGCAGCTCCGGGGCGTACGACGTGACCACGGTCAGCGCGGAGCCGGGAGGTGCGTACTTGTCGAGCTCGCGCAGCACGATCGGCGCCCGCTCGTTCCACCCGAGCAGCACCGCCCGGGTCGGGTGGTCGTCGAAGCCGAACGACGTGCCCAGCCGGCTCAGGTCCGGCCGTACGAGCGCGTCGGGCTCGCCGCGCAGGGTCGAGTCGTCCTCGGCGACGACGATCAGCGTGCAGTCGGCGATCGGGGTCTCCGGCGGCGGGTTCAGCTTCGGCCCGTCCAGGGAGATCACCCCGATCACGCCGGCCAGCTCGTAGGCCACCAGCGCGTCGGCGTACGTCGCGTCGGCGCCGAGCCCGTGGCCCTCCAGGAAGTAGATCTCGTCGCCGCCGTAGTCGAAGAGCTCGGTGTAGACGGCGGCCGCGCCGGACTGCCGCGACGTCTGTACGACGAGCTTGGCGACGGTCTCGCGGATGTCGAGCAGCACGGTGCGGTCGGCGCCGACCAGCCGGGCCGCCTCGAGGTTCGTGGGGTTGCGGATCTCCGCGACGATGCGCGGCCCGACCGGACCGGCGTGGGTCAGCGCCAGCAAGGTCTTGATGACCTCGCTGTCCGGGTCGTCGGACGTCTCGGGCGCGAGCAGGATGACCGAGCGGGCGGTCGGGTGGCTGCTCAGCGCGAGGTCGTCGAGGTCCATCGGTGAGCCGGAGCGGCAGATCACCCGGGTCCCTCGCAGGTCGGGGACCTTGGCGCGCACGGTCTCCTCCATCTCGACCTTGTCGCGGTCGGCGAGGACGACGATCACCGGCTTCTTGCGGCTCTCGTTGGCCAGCGTCAGCTCGCGGATGATCGTGAAGATCGAGTCCGACCAGCCGAGGATGACCGTGTGGTCCTTCTCCAGGACGGTGGAGCGGCCGCGGCGCAGGTCGGCGAGCTTGCCGTCGATGCCGGTGGCGATCACACCGATCAGCGCGCTCACGATGAACAGGCCGCCGATGGTGAGCAGCAGCATCGTGATCAGGAACTGCCACGAGAACGTGCCGTCGCCGGCCACGGTGCCCGGGTCGAGCGCGTGGAAGAGGTTCTGGATCAGCTCACGGCCGAAGTTGTCGACCGGGTTCTCGTCGTCACGGAGCCGGAAGACCGTGACAATGACCGAGAAGACGACGATCAGGGCGACCGTCGCGACGCACAGCCAGGCGATCAGCGCCGGCGTACCCCTCGACATGCTGTTGTCGAACCAGTAGCGCAGCTTCTCACCGAGCTTGGGCTCCTCGAGGTGCCGACGCCGGGCAGGCGTCGCCCGCGCGGTCTGCGCCCCCATCGCCCTGGTCGTGCGCTGGCGTGCCTGTAGGCCCGTGCGTGCCATGTGTTCCCCCCACGTTTCCCTGTCCCCGGAAGAATCGTGACGCACGCAGGACCCCTCGACACCGGTTTCGGGGGAACTCCTGGGGCACGCGATCACGAGGCATGCCACGATGCGCCATGCGCAACTCGCGGGCCCGTGTCGCCACCGCCGCCGGATTCACGACGCAGGGCCTGATCCTGCTCAGCCTCACCACGCGGCTGCCGGACTTCCAGGACAAGTGGCACCTGTCCGACGTCACGCTGTCGTTGGTCCTGCTGATGATGGTGCTGCTCGCCGGCGTCGGCTCGGTCGTGGCGGAGACCCTCGCCAAGCGGCGCGACAGCGCCCTGCTGCTGCGCTCCGGGCTCCTCCTCATCGCCGTCGCGGTGCCGGTGCTGTGCCTCGCGCCGACCAGCGCCGTGTACGTCGCCGGCATGGCCGGCTACGGCATCGGGCTCGGCATCGTGGACGCGAGCACCAACATGCAGGCGGTGGCCCTCGAGCACCGCTACGGCAGGCCGATCCTGCCGTCGTTCCACGGCGCCTGGACCCTCGGCGGCGTGATCGGCGCGGTCATCGGGCTGGCGACGGCGGAGATGCCGATCGAGGTCACCGCGCTCGTCGGCATCATCCCGCTGGTGGTGGCGTTCGGGCCGTTCCTGCCCCGCGACCACGGACCCACCGAGCTCGCGACCGAGGTGGCCGTGCCCTGGCGCCCGATCATCCTGGTCGGCATCGCGATGGTGCTCTTCTACATGGTCGACACGGGCGTCCAGACCTGGGGACCGCTCTTCCTCGACCACAC
>Ga0190274_10002892_pt1 | contig 10197 bp, 9 predicted proteins | sample Popmic531T_FD_133002 | JGI IMG/M metagenome (GOLD analysis project Ga0190274, IMG submission 133002) | Populus adjacent soil microbial communities from riparian zone of Yellowstone River, Montana, USA - 531 T | ecosystem: Environmental > Terrestrial > Soil > Riparian zone | place: USA: Montana...
GCCGCCGCCAGCGAAAGCCAGATCAGCAGGCCGTAGCCGGCGCCGGATGCCGTGGTGAAGACGATAACCGAATAGGCGGGATGCATCTTGCGCCTGAATTCAGCGCGAGAGGGTCTTGTCGACCCAGGCGAAGAACCGGTCGACGTTGGAGCCCGGCGCAGCACTGATCGGCAGCTCGCGTGCGGCGCTCGGCGCCGCGTGATCCTTGCGCGCACGCGGCGGCAGATATTTGTTGACCGGCTTGAATCCGAGCTCCGGCAGCAGATCGAAGCCTTCGCGCTCCGCGACCAGACGCGACACCGCGCTCGCCGGATCGCCGAGATCGCCGAAGTGCCGCGCGCCGGTCGGGCAGGCGCGCACGCAGGCCGGAACGCGGTCCTCCGGCGCCATCGTCTCGTTGTAGATACGGTCGACGCACAGCGTGCACTTCTTCATCACGCCGTCGTCGTAGTCGTATTCGCGCGCGCCGTACGGGCACGCCCAGGAGCACAGCTTGCAGCCGATGCAGGTGTCGGGGTTGACCAGCACAATGCCGTCGTCCGCGCGCTTGTAGGACGCGCCGGTCGGGCACACGGTCACGCAAGCCGGCGTCTCGCAATGCAGGCACGAGCGCGGGAAATGCACCGTGCGGCTCTGGCCGCCGTCGCCTACTTCGTAGGAATGGACGCGGTTGAGCCACGCGCCGTGCGGATCGCGGCCGTGGGCATCCTGGTCGGTCAGCGGCGCCGAATAGCCGGTGGAGTTCCACTCTTTGCAGCTTGTCGCGCAGGCGTGGCAGCCGACGCAGGTGTCGAGATCGATCACCAGGCCGAGTTTCTTTCCGGTTGCGGCGGGGAGCGAGGTCATGGCGCCAGTTCTTTCTCCGCCGGAACCGGTGGCTTGAGCGGTTCGAACCGCGGCGACGTTTCACGCGCTTCGCCCGCCGCGACTCTCTCGATGCTTACCCGCAGATCGTACCACGCGGCCTGGCCGGTGATTGGGTCGCTGTTGGAGAAGCGGTAGCCGCCCTCTCGTTCGGGAAGCAGCTCGGTGATCAGGTGATTGAGCAGGAAGCTGCGCGTCGCCTCTGGCGCATCCACATCGAGCGCGGCCGCGCCACCGCGGCGGCCGATCGCGTTCCAGGTCCATACCGTATCCGGATTGACGCCGTCCATCAGCCGCACGCGGCCTTTGACGCGCCCGATCGCGCTCTTGATCCAGACCCAGTCGCCATCGGCAATGCCGAGCTGCCGCGCCCGATCATGGTGCATGTAGAGGCAGTTTTCCGCCGTGATCTGGCGCAGCCAGCCGTTGTGCGAGCCCCACGAATGATAGAAGTGCATCGGCCGCTGCGTGACGGCCGAAAACGGGAACGCCCTGCCATCCGCGCCATCGAACGCCGGATACCAGAACGGAATTGGATCGAAATATTGCTCGATACGCCGGCGGTGGCCGGCGGGCGGCACGACCGTGCCGTGGCCTTGCGCGGCCAGCCGGAATTTCTGCAGAGATTCAAGATAGAGCTGGAACACCACCGGCTTGGCATCGCCGATGAATCCGACCTGCTTCGCCCAGTCGAGGTACGCCTGGTTGGCGTGCTTATAGTAGCTCTGCTCCGGGGTCAGATGATGATGATGGAAGCACCCGGCATCGATATAGGCGTCGAGCTGCTTGGGATTGGGCGCGCCGCGCCCGTAGCTTTTGCCGTCGGCGCCGCGGAAGCCGGCCAGCGACCCGATGCCGGGCATACGCTCGTGATTGACGATGTAGTCGGCATAGCCGCCGGGATAGCGCGGCTTACCGTCGTCGGTGACGAAGCCCGGCAGCTTGAGCCGTGCGCCGATGTCGAGCAGCACGGTCTGGAAGCCGCGCACGTCACGGTCGGGCTGAACCACCGGCTGGCGGATCGCGTCCGCCGGTCCATCGGGGCCGGAGATCGGGCGGTCCAGCAGCGAGATGCAGTCCCAGCGCTCCAGATAGGTCGTGTCGGGCAGGATCAGATCGGCGTAGGCCAGCATCTCCGACGAATACGCGTCGGAATAGATGATCTTCGGAATCTTGTATTCGCCGGTCGCAGGGTCGGTCTCCGTCAGGTGCTTGAGCACCGCGGGAATATTCATCGACGAATTCCAGCTCATGTTTGCCATGAACATGAACAGCACATCGACCGGATAGGGATCGCCCTTCGCTGCGTTGGTGATGACCATATGCATCAGGCCGTGCGCGGCGAGCGGCGCGTCCCACGAATAGGCCTTGTCGATGCGCTGCGCCTTGCCGCTCGCATCCACGAGCAGGTCCTCGGGCCCTTGCGGGAAACCGAGCGGCGCGCCTTTGAGCGGTGTGTCCGGTCCTGACGGTCGCGCCGGGCGGTTAGCCGGCGGAGCGGGACGCGGGAAGGGCGCCTTGTAGCGGAAGCCGCCGGGACAATCAATCGAGCCGAGCAGAATTTGCAGAAGGTGAAGCATGCGGCAGGTCTGGAAACCGTTGGCGTGCGCCGAGATGCCGCGCATCGCATGCATCGAGACCGGCCGCCCGACGGTCTTCTCGTGCCGGCGTCCGGTCCAATCGGTCCACGGGATATCGAGCGTGATCTGCTGCTCGAACGCCGCATGCGCAAGCTCGCGGGCGATGCGCCTGGCGGTTTCCGCCGGCACGCCCGTTGTCGTCGAGGTCGTCTCGGGCGAATAAGTCTCGGCGAGATAGCGCTCCGCGATCAGGGCGAAGGCGGGCCGCGCGTTGCGGCCATCCGCGAGTTTGAATGTGCCGGTCAGCGCGGATGAAATATCCGAGCGTGTCGCATCGACGATGGTTCCACTCTTGCGATCGAACGCCAGCGCCTTGCCATCACCATCGCGGGCAAACAGGCCGTCGTCGGCCGATCCCGGCGCGTCGATCACCAGCCACGGCGAGTTGGTGAAGCGCACCAGATACTCGAGATCGATCTTTTCGGCCTTCATCAACTCGTGGATCAGCGAGCCGACGAACAACCCGTCGGTGCCGGGCCGGATGCCGATCCATTCGTCGGCAATCGCGCCGTAGCCGGTGCGCACCGGATTGACGGCGACGAACTTGACGCCTTTGCCCTTGAGCTTGCCGAGCGCCATTTTGATCGGGTTCGAGGCATGATCTTCGGCGACGCCGAACATCAGGAAATAGCGGGTGTGCTCCCAATCCGGCTCGCCGAACTCCCAGAACGAGCCGCCGAATGTATAGAGACCCGCCGCCGCCATGTTGACCGAGCAGAAACCGCCGTGCGCGGCGAAGTTCTGCGTACCGAACTGTTGCGCGAACCAGCCGGTCAGCGCCTGGCTCTGGTCGCGCCCGGTGAAGAAGGCGAGCTTGCTCGGATCGCGCTGGCGCACGTCGCGCAGCCAGTCCGTCGCGGTCGCCAGCGCCTCGTCCCACGAGATTTCTACGAATTCGCCTGAGCCGCGCGGGCCGGCCCGCTTCAGCGGCGCGCGCAATCGTGACGGCGAGGTGTGCGTCATGATGCCCGCTGCCCCCTTGCCGCAGATCACGCCCTTGTTAACCGGATGGTCGCGGTTGCCGTCGATGTAGCGGACCTTGCCGTCCTTCAGATGCACGCGGATGCCGCATCGGCAGGCACACATGTAACAGGTGGTGGTCTTGATCTCGTCGCCGGAAGGCTGCGACAGCGCGATATCCGGTTCATCGCGAGGCATTGCACCGGCTCCGGCCTGATTTGCTTGGGAATGAAGTTTGCTCTGGGTGCAATGATGGCACAGGCGGACTGCCGCGCGGTAGGTCCGCGGGTGCCACGGTTTGTGGAGAATCCAGACGTCGCCCGAGGTTCAGCGTTTTCGCCCTGTCCAGTCCGGCGGATTGCTGTGCTTGATGCGCCGGCCTTCCTTCACCAGTTCCTTGATGGCGCCGGCGATCGGCAGCGACAGGCCGGCCTTGTCGGCCATCTTGATGACGATCTGCATGTCCTTGAGCGCCCAGGTGAACGACACGTTCTCCCAGTTCTTCAAGGCGTCGGAGGCGCCGGACGAGATCAGCAAGGCTTCGCGCAGCTTCACGAGGTCCATGCCGTAGGCTTCGCTCAGCCGGCCGGCCTCGATCAGCGCGATGCCGTTGACCCAGAGCAGGAAGTTGTTCAGCGCCTTGCCGAACTGCCCGGCGCCGATGTCGCCGAGCAGCACGACGTCGGAGGAGAAGCTGCGCAGGATCGGCTCGGCCCGCCTGAACACGGCTTCGCTGCCGCCGCACAGGGTCAACATGGTGCCGGCGTCAGCCGCCATCTGCCCACGGCAGATTGGCGCATCGAGCAGATCGACGCCTTTCTCGCGGGCGCGTTCCGCCAGCATCTCGACGTGGTCCGGCGTGCAGGTGGACGACACCGAGACGACCGAGCCGGGACCCATGGTTTCGAGCAATCCTCCCTTGTCGAGCATCACCGCGGCGGCTTCCTCGTCATAGCCGACCGCGACGATGACGAACTTCGCGGCCTTGCCGACCTCGGCGGGCGTCTTCACGGCCTGCGCGCCCGCGGCGCGCGCGGCATCGATCGCCTTCGCGTCGATATCCTGCCCGACCACGGCGTAACCGTGCTTGATCAGGTGCTTGGTGATTGCGAGCCCCATCCGCCCGGTGCCGACGACGCCGATCTTTTCCTTGTCCGCCATGATGCCTCGCATTTCCTCGCTGGCGCGCATGTTACGAGCGCGCGGCATCAAGGCAAGGCTTGCTTGCGCCTGCCGGGGCCTGCAAACTCGAATGCAAACGGGAGGACGACATGCGGCAGCATTTGAATCGAAGGCAGGCACTCACGTTGGCCGCGGCCGCCGGAGTTGCCGCAGCACGGCCCGGCGTTGCATCGGCGCAGGCCAACTTCCCCAACAAGCCGATCAGGATCCTGGTCGGTTTCGCCCCCGGCGGACCCTCGGACCTCATTGCGCGCGTGGTCGGGGCCAAGATGGGCGAAATCCTCGGCGGTCAGGTCGTCATCGAGAACAGAACCGGCGCCGGCGGCATGATTGCGGCCGAAGCCGCGGCGCGTTCCGAGCCGGACGGCTACACGCTGCTCAACACGCCGCTCGCCAACGCGGTCAACGAGACGCTGTCCAAGTCGATCAAGGTTTCGCTCGGCAAGGATCTGGTCGCGATTGGGCCGCAGGCCGAGACCGCCAACATCCTGGTGGTGCATCCTTCGCTGGGCGTGAAGAACCTCAAGGACTTCATCGCGCTCGCCAAGTCGAAGCCGGACGAGATCCTCTACGCCACCGCGGGCCGCGGCTCGGCGACGCACCTCAACTCCGAGCTCTTCAACATGGAGGCTGGCACCCGGATGAAGCCGGTGCACTACAAGGGCGGCGCCGAGACCGTGAAGGACCTGCTGTCGGGCGAGGTCAAGGTGATGTTCTCCTCGATCGCGCCGGTGCAGGCCTTCGCGCGCGACGGCCGCCTGGTCGGTCTCGCCACCACCGGCCCGAAGCGCGATCCCGCGTTTCCCGACCTGCCGACCGTGGCCGAGACGATCCCTGGCTTTGACGTGCGGCTCTGGATGGGCGTCAGCGCGCCGGCCGGCGTGCCGCCCGCGATCGTCCAGCGGCTGGAGGAGGCCAATCGCAAGGCGGTGGAATCGCCAGAGATCCAGAAGGCGCTTGCCGCGCAGGGATTTGCGCCGCTGCCCGGCACGGCCGAGGAGTTTGACAAGTTCTACCGCGGCGAACGCGACAAGTGGGCCAAGGTCATCAAGGCGTCCGGCATGGACAAGGAGTAAGCGCCGCACACCGCGGCGGAAGGAGATGGCGTTGCTGGCCCCGACCGGATCGATGAAAGAGCGGTTGGCGATGTACAACGCCAACGCGCTCAAGATCGGCATGTTCGGCTCGAACTGCTCGTCGTCGCGCACGGCGACCAAGGCGCCGGAGCGCTGGACCGCGAGCTGGCCGGACTGCCTCGCGCTCGGCAAGATGGCGGACGAGGCCGGCATCGACTTCATGCTGCCGATCGGCCGCTGGAAGGGCTACGGCGGCGACACCGACTTTCACGGCAGCACGCTCGAGACCATGACCTGGGCCTGCGGCCTGCTCGCCGCGACCAAGCGCATCACCGTGTTCGGCACCATCCATGCGCCGCTGTTCCATCCGGTCATCGCCGCCAAGGAGTTCGTCACCGCCGATCATATCGGTGAGGGCCGTTTCGCGCTGAACATCGTCGCAGGCTGGAACGAGGGCGAGTTCGAGATGTTCGGCGTGGAGCAGCGCGACCACGAGACGCGCTACGACTATGCCGAGGAGTGGCTCGGTGCGGTGAGGCGCGCATGGACTGAGCCTGGCACGTTCGATTTCGAGGGCCGCTTCTTCAAGCTCAAGGGGGTTCGCGCGTTCCCCAAGCCCTACGGCGAGACGCGGCCGCTGATCATGAACGCGGGCTCGTCGGGCACCGGGCAGGCGTTCGCCTTGCGCAATTGCGATGCGTTCTTTACCGCGACGTCCGACATCAGGGCTTCGCTCGATGCCGCCGCCAAGAAGGTGCAGGAGGTGAAGGCGCAGGCCCGCTCGTTCGGCCGCGAGGTCGAGGTCTACACCGTCGGCCAGGTGGTGTGCCGCGCGACGCAGAAGGAGGCCAACGAGTTCTACCACTACGCCAACATCGAGTACGCGGACTGGGGCGCCGTGGAGCGCATGCTGGAGCTGCGCAACATCACCCGGCAGAACACGCCGCCCGCCGAATACGAGGCGAAGCGGACGTTCTTTGCCGGCACGTCGATCGGCGGATTTCCCTACATCGGCACGCCCGATAAGGTGGCCGAGGAGCTCGCCACCGTCGGCCGCGCGGGCCTGCGCGGCATCGCCGTCTCGTTTGTCAATTACCTCGACGACCTGCCATTCTTCCGCGACGAGGTTCTGCCGCGGCTCCAGCGCATGGGTTTGCGTACGCCGAACTAATCCAACCGATAGGTCTGATCTGAAAAATCGATGGTGATGTTGAGACGGCCCTCATTCATCGTCCATTGATAGAGCTCATACTTCCGCACGCCTTCCTTGTGCATTGGGTCGGAGTCGGCGATGCGGCGCGCTTCGGCTTCGTCTTTGGCGCGGATGACGATCAGTCCGAACGAAGCCTCGGACGCGCCCGGCACGACCGCCGGACCTGCACCATACATGATGCCATCCTTCTCCAGTTTGATCTGGTGCAGCAGGTGCGCCTTGGTGTGCTTCTGCACCTCTTCGAGCGGCACCACGCGCTTGGTCATGATGACCCAGAGCTTCTTACCCAGCATCTTCTTGCGCAATTCGTCGATGGACAGATCGCTCACGTTGAGCTCCTTGGATCAGTTCAGACAAGCCTTGATGAACGCCAGCATTTGGGGAGCGGCCAACGCGGTGGCCTTCTGGTTCTCCTCCGGCTGAGGGCGATGCATGAAGCCGTGCTCGGCGACCGGGTGATATTGCAGGACAGTCGGTGCGGTTCGTTGGAGCAGGTTGCCGTTGAGCGCTGTGTACGTCTCCACGCTGGAGACATGGTCCTTGCCCGGCTGCACGATGTGGACGGGACATTCGATTTGCGTGGACAGCGCCACCGCATCGAGTTCCTGGTTGGCGAGCCGTGGGCTTTCGATTGACGGATAGGCGGCCACGCACGCCTTGATGCGCTTGTCCTTGGCGCACAGCAGAAGGGCAAAGCGGCCACCGATGCAGAAGCCGGCGGTGCCGATCGAGGTCAGGCCCAGATCGCCGCGCATAAACGTGAGCCACTCATCCAGCATCGCGGCGACGCTGGTGTCCGTCAGCGTGCGGGCGCGCGCGATACACTCTTTGTAATCCGTGGTCAGCGGCAGTCCGGAACTGATGTCCCAGACCGCGGCCGTGATGCCGTTCTCCGCCAGCGTATCGGCATAACCGCGGGCGAATTCGTTGATGCCGAAGATGGTCGTCAGGATCAGCATGCCGGCGCGCGTGGGGCCTTCGGGCAGAGCGAGATAGCCGAACCGGTCGGGGCCGGAGAAGGTTTGCCTGTTGATCGGCATGCTGACTACTCCGCCGCCACCGGCCGGCCAATTGCGGCATTCACCGCCGGCATCACCTTCTCGGCCATCAATTCCATCGAGCGGCGGCTCAGCGCCGGATCGGTCCAGTCCTTGCCGCAATAGAGCAGCGTGCCGAAGTCGCCGGTCTTCTCCCGCATCGCCAGGATCTGATCAACGACGTGATTGACGGTGCCGCGGATCGCAAGATTTTCGACCACGTAATCGAGCGTTACGTTTTCGTCCGGCAAGTCGGGCCGGCTTTTCAATCCGGTGAGGCGCTTGAAGCGCGACAGCTTGGCGAGGAGTTGCTTCATGTAGAAGCGGTAAGGGCTCTTGGCGTCATCCCCGCCGTAGGACTTCGCCACCTTGTCGTCGTCGGCGACGAAGATGGAGCGGCCGACGCGCCAGATCGTGCGGTCGGCCGGATGGCCGCCTTCCGCCGCGCCCTTGGCGTAGTTGACCCAGTGGTTGCCGAGGCAGTTGGCGTGCAGCAGGTTCGACGACACCGGACCCCAGCCGCGCTTGCCCAGCGCGATCAGTCCCTTGGAGTCCGGGTCCGACGCGGTGCCGACGATCGGCGGGTGCGGCTTCTGGTAGGGCTTCACGATGCTGCCGACGCCGACCTCCGGCCACAGCGTCTTCTCGGTCGAGATCGTCCAGTACTTGCCCTTGATGTTGTAGGGCGGGTCGCTCGCCCAGATCGCCAGCACCTGATCGATCGCCTCGACGAACATCTCCTGCCGGTTCTGGTCGAGGATGCCGAGCGCCTCCGCATCAGAGCGCAGGACGCCGGCGCCAATCCCCATGATGAAGCGGCCCTCGAACAGGTTGTCGATCATCGCGGCGTTGGAGGCGATGATGGCGGGATGGCTGTGCGGCAGGTTGATCACCGCGGTGCCGAGCTTGATCTGCTTGGTGGCGCCGAGCAGCGTGGCGATGAACATCATGCTGTTGGGGATGTTCTCGACTTCGTCGGTGAGATGCTCGCCGCAATAGGCCTCGGTGTAGCCGAGCCGGTCGGCGAGGATGAACGCTTCGCGGTCCTCCTTGAGGGTTTCGGCATAGTTCCGGCCCTGCGGATGGACCGGCATGGTGAAAAAGCCAAGGTTCATTTTCGGCTCCGTAGGCGGCTAGGTTGCGTCCCCTGACCGCGCGCTGTCAACGCAGCCTACTCGCTCGCGCTGTCGAGCTGAAACTGATGCACCACGCTCGGCTGGATGATTTTGGCGTGCAGCGTGAGCAGCACCAGTTGGGCGTCCAGCTCCTCCGGCTTGTCCAGCGCGGCCTCGATGCGCCGCTCTACGGTCTGGGTGAGGTCGCCGTTGGCGCCGCTGAAGCCATCGGCGCCGATCATGCAATAGGCGACGATTTCGGCGGCTGCGCGATAAGCCTGCGGCGCGGGCTCGGGGCCGATCGCGTGATCCTTGAGCAGCGCCACGGCGGTCAGCTTCACCGCCTCGGGAACCATCCGCGGGTGCACGTCGACCGAGCGCAGCGCCTGATCCATCTGGCGAAGGTCGGCCGAGCGGCCGAAGATGCCGAACAGTCCGAGCGATGAGCGGGATCGCGCCATATCACCACCAGCGCAGCAACAGCGCCGGATACCAGATCGTCGGCGACATGTAGTCGAACAGCAGCACCAGGATGCCGAGGCTGGCAGCGGCATAGGTCAGCGCAAGCTTCCAGCCGTAGCCGCCCCAGACCAGCAGATAGAGCAGGACGAAAGCCGGCATGGCGACGTGCTGGCCGAGCAGGACCGTGACGATGACAATGCCCGCGAGCCAGCCGAAAAACTTGAGCGTGCGGGTGAGCTCCAGGGTTTGTACCGCGCTCCAAGCGGCGGCAGCCGGCGCGAGGCGGATGGCCCGCCAGTCGAAATAGATCGCGAACAGCGCGAGCAGCAGGGCGGGGATGCTGAACGCCAGCGGAAACAGCCGCACGATCGGCGGCCAGGAGAACGCGGTCGCGATGGCATAGACCAGCAGTAGGCAGATGCCGATCGCGAGCCCGAGCGAGAGCCGCGGCTCGCCGGCTTCAGCGTCGGTGACGTCCACTGTGCTTGTGTCGCTCTTCATGCGCAGATGCGAGCGCACCGCGTAGAACAGCGTCATGACGATGGCTGCGAGCAGCGCGAGGCAGATCGGCCGCGTGATGAAGCCGATGCCATAGGCCTGCATGCTGATGTGCAGCGAATTCTCCATGATGCGGCCGAGGATGAAGCC
>Ga0190274_10002893_pt1 | contig 10197 bp, 9 predicted proteins | sample Popmic531T_FD_133002 | JGI IMG/M metagenome (GOLD analysis project Ga0190274, IMG submission 133002) | Populus adjacent soil microbial communities from riparian zone of Yellowstone River, Montana, USA - 531 T | ecosystem: Environmental > Terrestrial > Soil > Riparian zone | place: USA: Montana...
TAGCCGCTGGTCGGTCTGATGAGGCGGCGTGCGACGTGCGCGCCGATCCAGTCGAGGAACTTGGTGGTAGTCGCCGACATGCCCGACGCCCTAACAAGAACGGCGGCGCCGAAGCGCCGCCGCCTCATTCCATTACGATATGGCCGGATCGGACTGGCAGCAACCTCAGTACCGGTAGTGGTCGGCCTTGAACGGGCCTTCCTTCTTCACGCCGATGTAGGCCGCCTGGTCGGGCCGCAGCTCGGTCAGCTTCACGCCGATCTTGGCGAGATGCAGCCGCGCCACCTTCTCGTCTAGCGATTTCGGCAGCACATAGACCTTCTTCTCGTACTTGCCGTTCTTGTTGTTGGCGAACAGCTCGATCTGCGCCAGCGTCTGGTTGGTGAACGACGCCGACATGACGAACGAAGGATGGCCCATGGCGTTCCCGAGGTTCACGAGGCGGCCTTCCGACAGCAGGATCATGCGCTTGCCGTCCGGGAACGTGATCTCGTCGACCTGCGGCTTGATGTTGTCCCACTTGAGGTTCTTCAGGTGAGCGATCTGGATCTCGTTGTCGAAGTGGCCGATGTTGCAGACGATCGCCCGGTCCTTCATCGCGCGCATGTGCTCGATGGTGATGATGTCCTTGTTGCCGGTAGCGGTGACGAAGATGTCGGCGCGCGGCGCGGCGTCTTCCATCGTCACGACCTCATAGCCCTCCATCGCCGCCTGCAGCGCGCAGATCGGATCGATCTCCGAGACCATCACGCGGCAGCCGGCCTGGCGCAACGATGCGGCCGAGCCCTTACCGACGTCGCCGAAGCCCGCGACCATCGCGACCTTCCCCGACATCATCACGTCTGTGCCGCGGCGGATGCCGTCGACCAGCGATTCCCGGCAACCGTAGAGATTGTCGAATTTCGACTTGGTGACGCTGTCGTTGACGTTGATCGCCGGGAACAGAAGCTTGCCGTCCTTCTCCATGGTGTAGAGCCGGTGCACGCCGGTGGTGGTCTCTTCCGAAACGCCTTTGATGTTCTTGGCGATCTCAGCGAACCAGCCCTTGGGCTTTTCCTTCAGCAGCTTCTTGATCAGCGCGTAGAACACTTCCTCTTCTTCCGACTCGGGCGTATCGAGGAACTTGGTGTCGCCGTTCTCGGCGCGCAGGCCGTGATGCACCAGCATCGTGGCGTCACCGCCGTCGTCTAGGATCATGTTCGGGGTGCCGCCGCCGTGCCACTCGAACAGCTTGGCGGTGTAGTCCCAGTAATCCTTCAGGCTCTCGCCCTTGATCGCGAACACCGGAATGCCGGCGGCCGCGATCGCGGCCGCGGCGTGATCCTGCGTCGAATAGATGTTGCACGACACCCAGCGCACATCGGCGCCGAGCGCGGTGAGCGTCTCGATCAGCACTGCGGTTTGGATCGTCATGTGCAGCGAGCCGGCGATGCGCGCGCCCTTGAGCGGCTGCTTGGGGCCATATTCCTCACGCGTGGCCATCAGGCCGGGCATTTCGGTCTCGGCAAGCGAGATTTCCTTGCGGCCGAATTCAGCGAGCCCGATGTCCTTGACGGCATACTCTTTCGCGACAGCCATGGCGTTCCTTGCTGGTTGGGAAATGAGTCGGCACGCGGGAAACCCCGCGCCTTCGCCGCTGCCTATAGCAGGGCCAAATCGAGGGCGCAACGATGATATAAAGAAATCTTTATGTCTCGGAATGGCTCCGGCCGACGGCCAGAAAGCCGAGCTCCTAGTCCTCTTCGCCGAAGCCGTTCTCGACGAGCTTGGCCAGCGCCGCGACAACCGCGCCGGCTTCGCTGCCGGTCGCTTCCACCTTGATGGTGGTGCCGGTCGCCGCCGCCAGCATCATCAGGCCCATGATCGACGTGCCGCCGACCGTTTCGCCGCCGCGCGTCACTTTCACGTCGGCGTTGAACTTCTCGACCGTCTGCACGAACTTGGCAGAGGCCCGCGCGTGCAGGCCTTTCTTGTTGACGATTTCGAGAACCGCGGTTGCCGTTTCTTCCTTCGGCCAACCTTCTTCCTGCGGATCATCTTCGCGATCGTCCGCGGTCATTTCCCCGCAAGCACCCGGCTGGCGATGGTGACGTACTTGCGGCCGGCGGCCTGCGCCGCCGCGACAGCTTCCTCGAGCGGGCATTCCTCGCGGACTTTGGCGAGCTTGACCAGCATGGGCATGTTGATGCCTGCAAGGACCTCGACCTTCGGCTGGCCCATGCAAGAAATGGCGAGGTTAGAAGGCGTGCCGCCGAACATGTCGGTGAGAATGGCGACGCCTTCGCCGGTGTCGACGCGCTTCACAGCCGCCAGGATATCCTTACGGCGCTGCTCGACGTCGTCGTCCGGCCCGATGGTCACGGCTTCGATCTGCCGCTGCGGGCCGACGACGTGTTCCAGGGCCGAGCGAAATTCGACGGCGAGCCGCCCATGAGTGACGAGGACGATACCGATCATGATTACCAGGCGTGCGCGGTTGCGCCGCACGAAGGGCCACAATAATGACCATGCGAAGCCCCGTTTCAAGGGGCTTAGAACGGTTTCTGGGCGATGCTGCATTGCAGCGACATCGCCATACCTGAGGCTGTCTGTCGCTGCTCGTTTACCCCATATAGGCAGGCTTTTCGGCTTTGCACGGGGTCGTTCCGGCGTCCCGCGGCCCTTTTCAGGGGATCGCCTGTGCTGTGCGGATATAGGCCATCAGGAGGGGCAGGGGGTCTACCCCGGCTGCGACCGCTAGCCGCGGCAACCGCACCCCCGCAATCAGGGCCTCTTGCTGCGCCGGCTCCGGCAGCCGCTCAACCGCCGCGCCCAACTCCACTGTCAGACCGACGACCGCCACCGGCTCGTGCTCCACCCGCCGGACGCCGAGCCCCCGCACCTCGATCTGGCCCTCCAGCGTGGCAGCCGGGCGGACTAACAAGCGACCGTGTGCAGCTTCGACATGAACGCGGTCGTCGCCGACGAGCCGTGCGAACGGCAGCGCTCCGTGGTCGGCGGCTTGCAGCAGCGCCAGTGCGAGGGTCGACTTGCCGGATCCCGACGGACCTCGGATCAGTACGGCGCGCGCGCCGACCAGGACGGCGGAACCGTGGATTGTTGGCGTCGCCATCACATCGCCGGCAAACGCACCACGAAACGCGCGCCGAAAACTTTCGGCGCTTCGCCTGGCGCGGCGGCAACGCCGGTGCGGTTCTCGGCCCAGATGCGCCCGCCGTGCGCTTCGATGATCTGCTTGGAGATCGACAGCCCGAGCCCGGAGTTCTGGCCGAAGCCCTGGTGCGGCCGGTCGGTGTAGAAGCGCTCGAAAATCTTCTCGAAAGCGTCCGGCCGGATGCCAGGCCCGTCGTCATCGACAATGATCTCAACCTCGTTGCGCTGTCGCCGGCAGGTGACGCGCACCTGGCCGCCTGGCGGAGAAAACGACCGCGCGTTCTCGATCAGATTGTCAAACACTTGGCCGAGCCGTGAATCGTGGCCGGACACCATAAAGGCGAGCGGCCCACCGCCCTCGAACGTCAACGACACGGTCGCATCGCCGGCCTGGCTCACCTCGTTGCGCACCCCGGCGACGGTGTTGAGCAGCTTCACCAGGTCGACCGGCGCCACGTCGTTGCGTTGCAATTCGGCGTCGAGGCGGCTCGCGTCGGAAATATCCGAGATCAGCCGGTCGAGCCGCTTCACGTCGTGCTGGATCACCGCCAGCAGCCGCGCCTGGCTGTCCGGCGTCTTGGCGAGCGGCATGGTCTCCACCGCGGAGCGCAGCGAGGTCAGCGGGTTCTTGAGCTCGTGCGCGACGTCCGCGGCGAAGCTCTCGATCGCCTCGATCCGGCGATACAGCGCATCGGTCATGTCGCGCAACGCGCCCGACAGGTCGCCGATCTCGTCCCGCCGCCTCGTGAAATCGGGAATTTCGACGCGCGAGCGGGTGCGATGGCGGACTCGCTCGGCGCTTTCAGCGAGGCGCTTCACCGGGCCGGCGATGGTGCGCGCCAACAGCACCGAAAGAACGACCATCACGCCGAGCAGGATAAGAAATAGTTTGACGATCTGCCAGCGCTCGGCCTCCACTGCCTGATCGATGTCGCCGCCTTGGGTGGAGAGCAGCAGCGCGCCGTGGATGGCGCGGAAACGCTGCACAGGCACCGCGACCGAGACGATGACTTCTGCGCGTTCGTTGGCGCGGACCATGCTGGCTTTGTTGCCAAGCAGCGCGTCGGCGACTTCCGGATAGTCCCGGCCGGCTTCCGGTCCGAGCTCCCGGTAAATTGGCAGGTCGCCGCGGCCGAGCCAGATGCGCAGTTTCTCCCAGTTGCGCCGCACGAAGCTGCGCCGCTGCGTCGCGGGCGGGGGCAGATCGAAGCGCAGCACCTCGCCGGGGATGTAGATGTTGCGGCTGTCGAGGATGAGGAAGCCGTTGCGGTCGTAGATGCGCGCGCGCGTCCGGGTCGGCGAAATCAGGCGTCGCAGCGCCGGCGCGATCCGTTCGGGATTGATCGAGAATTCCAGACCGGTGAGACCTTCGTCGCCGGGCCCGTAGCTCTCGCCCGGCTGCAGCTCAAGAAGGCGATCGGGATCGGTGATGGTGCTGTAGCTGTCGGCCGTTGCGGACGCCGCGATCGCGCTGGCGATGATCTCACCCTGCACGACAAGGCTCTGCACCCGCGCGTCGATCAGCCCGGCGCGAAACTGCGAGAGGTAGAGGATGCCGATGACCAGCGCGAGCAGGCCAGCGACGTTGAGGAAGACGATCCGCCGGGTGAGGCTGCGGCCGACCAGGAACTGCCAATAGAGTTGCGCCAGCCCGCGCAACCCGCGCTGCCGATAGGTCTGTACGATGCGCTGAGGCAGGTTGAGGATAGGATTGGACGAGGCATGCCGCGCCGGCTCGCCGGGAGGCGGAGTCTTGGCGGGTTCCGTGACTGTCGTGGCGGTTCTATCGAGCAATGGGTCGCGTCTGCCAGCCTATCGTTTGCCCGTGATTGGGCACGCTCGACATTCTAGCGCGGCAACATGGGCGTTTCAGCCCCGTCAGACTTCCTTGAAGCGGTACCCGACCCCGTACAGGGTTTCGATCATGTCGAAGTCGTCGTCCACGACCTTGAACTTCTTGCGCAGCCGCTTGATGTGGCTGTCGATGGTGCGGTCGTCGACATAAACTTGGTCGTCGTAGGCGGCGTCCATCAGCGCGTTGCGGCTCTTAACCACGCCGGAGCGCGCCGCCAGCGCCTGCAGGATCAGGAACTCGGTGACGGTGAGCGTCACCGCGTCGCCCTTCCAGGTGCAGGTGTGCCGCTCCGGGTCCATGCGCAGCGGGCCGCGCTCGAGCGCCTTGAGGTCGGTTTCCTTCTGGGGTGTGGTGGGGTCTTTCGGAATCGCGCGGCGCAACACCGACTTGACGCGCTCGACCAGCAGACGCTGCGAAAACGGTTTGCGGATGAAATCGTCGGCGCCCATCTTGAGGCCGAACAACTCGTCGATCTCCTCATCCTTGGAGGTGAGGAAGATCACCGGCATGTCGTTCTTCTGGCGAAGCCGCCGCAGCAGTTCCATGCCGTCCATGCGCGGCATCTTGATGTCGAGGATCGCAAGATCAGGCGGCGAGCTCTTGAAACCTTCGAGCGCGGATGCGCCGTCGGTGTAGGTCATAATGCGGTAGCCCTCGGCTTCCAGCGCAATGGACACCGACGTCAGAATGTTGCGGTCGTCGTCAACGAGAGCGATGGTCGGCATGTGCCTATTTCCCCGTGGACGCTAATGATGGCGCTGGACCCCCGGGCGCCAATTCCCCGTCTTTTGAAGCCCGCAAAGCTAGGCCGAAATGTGACGATCCACGGCCAAATACGTGATTCGTCAAGCTGTTGACGATCTTAGCAGTCAATAGTTCCAAGCCCAGCCGGGATTACTCGTTAAGTCGTTAACGCGTTAACCTATGTCCTGAATTGCCGGATGCCAGGGTACGCGGCTGGAACGCGCATGGAAAAAACTCCCGACTTCGAGCCCAAGACAGCGGCCAAGAGGCTGATGCGCGAGGCGCGCTCCGGCGCGTTGGCAACGCTGATGGCCGGAAGCGGCGATCCGTATTGCTCGCTGGTCAATGTCGCCAGCGCGGCCGACGGCACGCCGCTGCTCCTGATCTCGCGGCTCGCAATCCACACCAAGAATATCCTCGCTGATCCGCGCGTCTCCCTGATGCTCGACGAACGCAAGCCGGGCGACCCGCTGCAAGGCGCGCGCGTGATGCTGGCCGGCGCTGCGATCAAGACGGCAAGCGAGGAGGCGAAGCGACGTTATCTCGCGCGCCAACCCGAGGCGAAAATTTTCGCGGGCTTCGACGACTTTGCGTTCTACGAGGTGAAGCTCAAGGGTGCGCATCTGGTCGCCGGCTTCGGCCGCATCGTTGATCTTCAGCCCGCGGACCTCCTCACCGACCTCGCCGGCGCCGAAGCGCTCGTCGCTTCAGAGCCTGAGGTGATCGAGCACATGAACCAGGATCATGCCGACACCTGCCGGCTCTACGCCACCAAGCTGCTCGGCGCCCCCGATGGCGACTGGCGCTGCGTCGGCTGCGATCCCGACGGGCTCGACCTGCAGTTCGAGCGCATCGGATTGCGGCTGCCGTTCCCGCAGCGCGTATCGCAGCCCGGGGTGTTGCGCGCGGTGCTCAAGCAACTGGCGGATCGAGCCCGCACAGCATAGCTGCCCACGCTTGCCCACGGTGGCGACGGCATCGCCATTCGTGCAAAAATCGTCGCCAACAACGTCACGGGAGGATCGCATGCGTCGCGTCGTCACTGGTCTTCTGTTCGCACTCGCTGCCACACCCACCATTGCGCAATCGAACAAGGAGCCGATCGCGCTGCGCGACATGGGCTCGTTTCATATCGGCGGCCGCATCATCGAGATCACCGGCCAGCCGGTGAAAGAGGTGGTGTTCACGCCGGGTGGCGTGCCGGCCAAGGTCGACCCGAATGGCAAGTACCAGGTCGAGCAGATGTACGTGCAGTATTTCCTGCCACAAAACAAAAAGGGAAAGCTGCCGCTGCTGCTGTGGCACGGCGGCGGACTTTCCGGCGTCACTTACGAGAGCAAGCCCGATGGCGGCGACGGCTGGATGCAATATTTCATCCGCAAAGGCTGGGACACCTACGTCTCCGACGCGATGGAGCGCGGCCGTTCCGGCTGGACCAGCACCTTCAAGGGTGAGGCGATGTCGCTGCCATTCGGCGACCCGTGGGAGCGCTTCCGTATGGGACCGCCCGGCTCATGGAACGACGATCCGTCGAAGCGCGTGTCCTATCCTGGCATGCAGTTTCCGGCCGAAGCCTACGGGCAGTTCATGAAGCAGGGCGTGCCGCGTTGGGTGACGACCGACAACGAGATCATCAAGGCGTACATTGATCTGGTCGATAAGATCTGCCCGTGCGCGGTGCTGGTGCACAGCCAGTCCGGCACATTCGGCTACAAGGTGCTCGAGGCGCGGCCCGACAAGGTGAAGGCGCTGGTGGCGGTCGAGCCGACACTCGGTGGCGATCTGAACAAGATCGCTTCGGTCAAAGGCACGCCGATCGTTTTGATCATCGGCGACAACGCCAAAGAGCACCCGCGCTGGAAAAACATCCGGCAGAACAGCGTCAAGTATGGCGAGGCGTTCAAGGCCGGGGGCGGCAGCTTCGATCTGGTCGATCTGCCGGACGTCGGCATCAAAGGCAACTCGCACATGGTGATGATGGACAAGAACAGCGATCAGGTCGCCGAACTGATCCAGAAGTGGCTCCTCAGCAAGGGCCTCGGCGACTGAATCGCGTTGAACGCACGGAGACGATCATGAATCGCATTGTTGTCGGCGCGGCGGTGGCCATCGCTGCGTTGTCGGTCGCGCCCGCCTTCGCGGAAGACATCGTGCTGCGCGGCATGGGTTCGTTTCATGTCGGCGGCCGCATCGCCGAAGTGTCGGGCAAGGAGGTGCGCATGATCCAGCGCCAGCCCGGCGGCCCCATGACCAAGCTCGATCCGAACGGACAGTACATGGTCGAGCAGATGTACGTGCAGTTCTTCCTGCCCAAAAACAAGAAGGGCAAGTACCCGCTCTTGATGTGGCACGGCGGCGGGCTGACAGGCGTGACCTACGAATCGACGCCGGACGGCCGCGACGGCTGGCTCAACTTCTTCGTCCGCAAGGGCTGGGACGTCTACAACTCCGACGCGGTCGAGCGCGGCCGCGCCGGCTTCGCCGGCTCGGACGTGTGGTCCGACGCGCCGATCTTCCTGACCTATCAGGACCCGTACGAGCGCTTCCGCATCGGTGATGGTGAAGGTTCGTGGAACACCGATCCGTCAAAGCGCAAGCCGCTTTCCGGCAGCGCTTTCCCGGCCGAGGCCTACGAAAATTACATGAAGCAGCTCGTGCCGCGCTGGCTTTCCACCGACAAGGCGATCGTCGCCGGCTATCTCGCTTTGGTCGACATGATCTGCCCCTGCGTGATGCTGCTGCACAGCCAGGGCGGCACGTTCGGCTTCCAGGTGGCGGAGCAGCGCCCCGACAAGATCAAGGGCATCGTCGCGGTGGAAGCCTCGACCGCGGGCAACATCGCCAACGCGGGCAAGCTGAAGGACACCCCGGTGCTGCAAATTTTTGGCGACTACGTCGATCAGCACCCGCGCTGGTCGACCTTCAAGAAGGTCGACATGGCCTACGGCGAGGCCATCAAGAAGGCCGGCGGTTCGGCGGACTGGATCAACCTCCCGGACATCGGCATCAAGGGCAACTCCCACATGCTGATGCAGGACAAGAACAGCGATCAGATCGCCGAGGTGATTCAGAAGTGGCTGGTCGGCAAGGGACTGTCGGACTGAGCTTGCTGCACTGCACAGTGCGGTGAAATGCGGGATTAGAACGCCTCGCGGTAACCTTTCGGAACCCGCGCAGCGGTTCGGTCTTGGCATATGAGTGAAGGGTGACTATACGGTCGCCCTTCGACGGGGCTCGGGCTACGCTCAAGGGCCGCCTTAGACGGCCAACTTAGAACGATGGGAAATCCGGTCTGCCATGGCCGGATGCGTGCGAGGAGGAATTTCCGTGAAAGAGACGGGTTTGCGCAACAGCGCCTTTGGCGCGGACAAATTCGGCTTGCACAATCTTGCTGCGGTCCACTGGAACCTGACCGAAGCACCCCTCTACGAGCACGCGGTCCGCAATGGTGAGGCGACCATCGTCGCCGGAGGCGCGCTCTGCGCCGAGACCGGTCATCACACCGGCCGCTCACCCAAGGACAAGCATACGGTGGTCGATGCGCTGACCGAGAACACGGTCTGGTGGGACGGCAACCGCAAGCAGAGCAAAGAGCAGTTCGAAACCCTTTACCAGGACTTCCTGGCGCATGCGAAAGGCAAGAGCCTGTTCGCGCAGGACCTCTACGGCGGCGCCGATCCGCAGTACCGCATCAAGGTCCGCGTCTACACCGAGCTCGCCTGGCACTCGCTGTTCATCCGCACGCTGCTCATCCGTCCGAGCCGCGAGGAGCTCCGGAGCTTCACCGCGGACATGACCATCATCGATTTGCCGTCGTTCAAGCCGGACGCCAAGCGTCACGGCGGCCGCGAAGGCTCCGACACGATGGTGGCGATCGATTTCACCCGCAAGATCGTGCTGATCTGCGGCTCGTCTTACGCCGGCGAGATGAAGAAATCGGTGTTCACCACGCTGAACTTCTATCTGCCCGCGCAGGGCGTGATGCCGATGCACTGCTCGGCCAATGTCGGCAAGGGCGGCGACAGCGCGCTGTTCTTCGGCCTGTCCGGCACCGGCAAGACAACGCTCTCGGCCGATCCGAACCGCACCCTGATCGGCGACGACGAAACCGGCTGGTCGCCGAACGGCATCTTCAATTTCGAAGGCGGCTGCTACGCCAAGACCATCAAGCTCTCCAAGGAGGCTGAGCCGGAGATCTGGGATGCCACCAACAAGTTCGGCGCGGTGCTCGAAAACGTCGTGTTCGACCCGGAGACCCGGATCCCCGACTATGACAGCGATATCAAGACCGAGAACACCCGCTCGGCCTATCCGCTGGAGTCGATTCCGAATGCCTCGCGCACCGGCATGGCGGGCCATCCGAAGAACATCATTTTCCTGACCGCCGACGCCTACGGCGTGATGCCGCCGATCGCCAAGCTCACCCCGGCACAGGCGATGTATCA
>Ga0190274_10002894_pt1 | contig 10197 bp, 8 predicted proteins | sample Popmic531T_FD_133002 | JGI IMG/M metagenome (GOLD analysis project Ga0190274, IMG submission 133002) | Populus adjacent soil microbial communities from riparian zone of Yellowstone River, Montana, USA - 531 T | ecosystem: Environmental > Terrestrial > Soil > Riparian zone | place: USA: Montana...
ACGGGCACCGACGCCACCCGGCCGCGCCGGCCCGGTGCGAACGTGGGTGTTGGCGGCATCTCGTCCGCCGGCACGAACTACTTCGGCGACGGGATGAACAACAACACCCTGCGCGCCGGGGATACGCGAGAGGACATTCCGCAGGCGGCCGTGCGCGAGTTCCGCGTCATCGTCAGCCAGGCGCCGGCCGAGTTCGGCGGCCGTGTCGGCGGCATCGTCAACGTCGTGACGAAGGGTGGCAGCAATCTGTTCAGCGGCGAGGCGTTCGAGTTCTTCCGCGCCAAGTCGCTCAATCGCGTCGACAAATTCCAGCAGGAGCAGCACGACGCCGGCGCGCCCATCAACGATTTCCGTCGCAACCAGTACGGCTTCTCGGTGGGCGGTCCGCTCGTGAAGGATCGTCTGCACTACTTCGTGTCCTACGAGCGCAAGGACAGCCGCGAGTTCTTCACGGTCAACACCGGACGGCCGCAGTTCTATTCGGGGCTCGAAGGCACCTTCCGCGGTGGCTCCCTGGTCAACTCGATCTTCGCGCGTGGCGATCTGCAGGCCACCAACTCACAGCGCTTCTTCCTGCGCTACTTCAAACAGGACCCGACCTACTACGCCGATGGCGCTGGTGGCACCAACGCCGCCTTCAGTCTGGGCGATGCGACGGTGCCGGGCTTCTCGTACATCCTGGGCCACGTCGCGGTGCTCTCGCCCAACGTCCTGAACGAGTTCACCGTGATGTACGCGGAGTCGTTCCAGGACACGCTGCTGAACGACACCTACACGCCTGCGGCCTATGCGGGCGTCGGCAGCGCCCGCTACAACTTCCCGAGTCTCTCGTGGGGCAACAGCCCCGGCACGCACTTCCGCAACGTCTACAACCAGTTCCGCGAAGCGCTCTCGATCAACGCCGGCCGGCACGCGTGGAAGATCGGCGGCGGTGCGCAGGTGATCCCGACCTACATGCACAACCCGGGCAATCCGAACGGCACCTGGACGTTCAGCGCCGACCAGTTCTTCGACCCCGCTGATCCGGCGTTCAGCTTTGCGCAGCTGACGGGCGCCACGCAGTTCCAGTCCACGATCCCGGGCTATTCGCCCGAGAACCTGAGCCACACGTTCGAAGCCTTCGTGCAGGACCAGTGGCGCGCGACCGACAACCTCACGGTCAACGTGGGCCTGCGCTACGACGTGCAGAAGAAGGTGTGGCACGAAGACTACGAGCAGTCACGCTATCCCCGCCCGCTGCCCTACGTCGACTTCGCTTCGCGTGGCGACAACAACAACGTCGCGCCGCGGCTGGGGCTGGCGTGGGACGTGCTGAGCAACGGCCGCTCGATCGTCCGGGCGGGATACGGGATCGTCTACACGAACGCGCAGAACAGCATCCTCGACGGCGAGACCAACGCCTTCCAGACCAACGCAATCAGCATCAGGAACCCGAGCTATCCCGATCCCTATCAGGGGCGGAACCCGCTGGAGTTCGTCTCCACGGCGCCGCTCAACATCACCATCGGCGCCAACAACCTCGTGAACGCCCCGGCGCAGACCGCCAGTGCCGGATTCTCGCAGGACCTCGGCAAGGACCTGGCGCTGCATCTCGACGGCGTCTACACGCGCATCGAGGATCTGCCCACCAACGTCCAGATCAACCAGCCCGATCCGGTCACCGGCGTCGTGCCGCTGCCGCAGTGGGGGCGCATCGCGCAGACGCAGCCGATCGGCCAGTACTGGTACAAGGCGCTGCTGGCGCGGCTCGACAAGCGGTTCTCGAGCCGCACGCAGTTCACCGCGTCCTACACCCTGTCGAAGCAGGACGCGCAGATCAACGTCACCAACCACCGCGATCCGAGTGCGGATCGCGGGCCGGCCGACACCGATCGCCGCCACAACCTGGCGGTCAGCGGCGCCGTCCTCCTGCCCGGCACGGTCACGCTCGGCGCGATCTGGACGGCTCGATCAGCCATGCCGTTCAGCGCCCAGGCCGGCCGCGATCTAAACAACGACGGATCCACGAACGACTTCGTCCCCGGCACGACGAGCAACCAGGGCAACCGCGATCTCGATCTCGCGATCGTGAACCAGTGGCGCGCCCTGAACGGGCGGGCGCCGATCTCGGCCGACCAGATCGACCGCAACAGCTACAACCGGTTCGACCTGCGCGCCAGCAAGTCGTTCTCGTTCAGCGGCAGTCGTCGTCTCGAGTTGATCGGCCAGGTCTTCAACGTGTTCGGCACCGACAATCTCGGCGGCGTCGGCAGCACGCAAGTCAACAACGCGCTCTCGGATTCCTTCGGCCGCATCCTCACGGCGCAGCCGCGGCAGCAGGCCGAACTGGCCGTGCGTTTCCTGTTCTAGCGAAACCATGACACCAACGACACGAATCACGCCATCGTCACGCGTCGGACGCAGCCTCGCCACGGCGATGCTCGTCACGTGCGCCCTGGCCACGGCGGTGCCGGTGCTGGGGCAGACGCCGCCGCAGCCAACGCCGCAACCGGCCGGGTCGATTCCGCGCACCGCGGACGGCAAGCCGGACTTCAACGGCATCTGGCAGGTGCTCAACACGGCGGCGTTCGACATCCAGGACCATCACGCCCGCGAGGGCGTGCCGGCGGGCCAGGGCATCGTGGTCGGCAACGAGATCCCGTATCAGGAGTGGGCGCTGGCGAAGAAGAAGGAGAACGGCGCCAACCGCGCCAGCGTGGATCCGGAAGCCAAGTGCTTCATGCTCGGCGTCCCCCGCGCCATGTACACGGATCTGCCGTTCCAGATCTTCCAGAAGCGCGACATCGTCACCGTCGCCTTCGAGTACGCGCACGGCCTGCGCTACATCTACACCAACGGCACCGCACATCCCCGTGGCCCGATCGACTGGTGGATGGGCGATTCGCGTGGCCACTGGGAAGGCGACACGCTCGTCGTCGACGTCGTGCACTTCAACGAGGGGCTCTTCGATCGCGCCGGCAACTTCCACAGCGACGCGCTGCACGTGGTGGAGCGGTTCACGCCCCGCGGACCAGATCACATCCTCTACGAGGTGACCGTCGAGGATCCGAAGGTGTTCACGCGGCCATGGAAGATGAGCACCGTCTTCTACCGGCGAGTGGAGCCGAACGTGCGTCTGCTCGAGTACGAGTGCTATTCCTTCGGCGTCGAGCGGTTCTATCCCTATCCAGGCGTCACCAAGTACTGACCGCAGGAGCAACCGTGATGACAACCTCGAGAACGATCATCGCCTGCGCCGCGATGCTGTGGGTGACGGCGGCAGACGCCATCGGCCAGAGCGCGGCGCGGCCGGCTGCCACGGCGGCGAAGATGAACGCGGCCGCCGGTCCCTGGACTGGTGCACGCACGCCGGACGGCCAGCCAGACGTGGAGGGCGTGTGGGATGCCGAGGTCTCCGGCAGCTTCAGCCTCGTGACCCCGATGGCCGGTGGCGGGCGCTTCAACCTGCTGGCCACCGGCAAGGAACTCCCGAAGAATCCGAGCCGGATCGTCGATCCGCCCGATGGCCGCGTGCCCTATCAGCCGTGGGCGGCCGCGCTGCAGCAGCCGCAGGAGAAGGACATCGATCACCCGACGCGCCCGTGGCACATCGACACGCAGAACCGCTGCCTTCCGCACGGCGTCACGCGCGGGTTCTACACCACGAGCGCGCGCATTCAGCAGTATCCAGGAGTCGTGGCGCTGTTCTTCCAGCAGTATCAGTACTACCGGATCATTCGCCTCGACGCGCCGCATCTCGGCCCCACCGCCAAGCTGTGGATGGGCGACCCGGTCGGCCGCTGGGAGGGCAACACGCTCGTCGTGGACGTGACCAATCTCAATGGCAAGTCGCGTCTCTCGATGGTGGGCGACTTCTACAGCGAGAATGCGCGCATCGTCGAACGCTTCACGTTCGCGGACGACAAGACGCTCAAGTACACCGCCACGTTCGACGACCCAACCGTCTACACACGGCCCTGGACGCTCGGCATCGACCTCAAGCGCGTTGCCGACGACGAGTTCTGGGAGTTCGCGTGCCACGAGGGCGAGCGCGGCGATCAGCACGACCTGTGGCCGGCCGAGGACGGTACCTACGGCGACAAGCCCAAGACACCTATACCTGGCGGCAGCACGCAGCCTGGAGGCGGACGATGAAACGGACTTTGATTGCAATAATTTTCGCCCTTCTGACGACGGCCGGGACGGCACTAGCGCACCACTCGTTTGGAGCCGAGTTCGACAAGGACCGGCCCGTCACCCTGAAGGGGACGTTGACGAAGATGGAGTGGGTGAATCCCCACGGCTGGATCTACATCGACGTCAAAGGCGCGGACGGCAAGGTGGTGAACTGGGCGATCGAAACCGGGAGCCCCACCGGCCTCTTGAGGCGCGGCCTTCGGCGGGACGATTTTCCGATCGGTGTCGAAGTGGTCGTCGACGGCTACCTGGCCAAGAACGGCAGGTCGGTCGCCAATGGCCGCGAAGTGAAGTTCGCGGACGGCCGCAATTTTTTCCTGGGCACCTCGCTCGGAGGGGCCGCCGGCGCGGAGCCGTCCACGCGCTGAACCGCACGGGCCGGGCGTGCGCGACTGGTCAATGGGCGCAAGTTGCAAATCCCAACACTCTCGCGTTGCCTTGGCGACTTCTCGCCGGCCGTCGCGGCAGCTGGCCTCACGACGCGTCGTCGGTGCCCGGTTCCGGCAGCCTCAAGTCGCCGCGGATGCCAGAGAGCGGACGCGGAAATCGACGGCGAGTTTTACGTCTGTCGGGCCTCTGAACCAGGTGTTTATCCTGCCCGACGGCAAGTCCGCGGTGTTCGGGGAGGCCAACACGCTCAAGAGGGTCGCCCTCACCGGTGGACCGGCCGAGACGATCGTGCAGACCATCGCTGGATATGGGGCCACGTGCGCGCTGGACAACACGATCATTGTTCCAACGATGGATCGGCTCGCGGGCCGACCCCTCTAATGTTGCTTATCCTCCGAGGCGGTTGTTGCCAGGCCCAGTCGGGGATGAGGAGCGTGGTGTCGTCGAAGACCTGCACGAATCCCGGCTGGTCACCCCGCGGCGTGACGTCGGCGCCGTCCTGGCTCGACGACCCGAGGCAGAGAAACGGCGACAGCGCGACGAAGCGCTTCATGTGGGCGTCGAGCGCGCGCTGGGTCTTGAGAGCCGCGCGTTCGGAGGGTTCCGGGTAGCACTCGCGGAGCGTAGACATGGGCGCCCTCCACCCCGAGGATAGCGTTCGCGACAGGGCCGGGAACGTGGCGTGTTCCCGGCCCCGCGCACCCCGCACGGCGGTTGGAGCCGGCGGAGAGAGGGAGACTGCCGGCCTAGTTGCCGCCGTGCGGACGCAGATACTTGTCGGCCGTCCAACGGGCCACCCGTGCACCGAGCTTCCTGGCTTGCACGTCGGCGGCGCGGAAGTGAATGCCGAGGAAAATCCTGGCCTCGACGACCTCGTCCGCGGCCTCTGAGAAGCGCGTGTAGGTGCGGCTCTTCTGCACCGCAAGCCCCACGTTGGTCGTGACCGTGAACGAGAACTCGTCGGTGCGGAAGAACTTCTGCAGTGCCATCGTGAACGCGCCGGTGAGTGAATTGGCCCCCGACACATAGTCAGGATAGGGCGGCGTGTTGATCAGCGGCTCCCAGTTGGGATCGCCCTCGGTCCGTGCATCACCGTCATCTTCGCGGATGGCGGTGATCGGCCGCCAGTAGCTGTAGAAGTACTTGCTGTCCCAGCACGCGATGAAGGCATCAGCGGCCGCGAGGTTGGCCAGCGCGAACAACCGGGCACTGTCGCCGAGGTCGTTCACGTGCGCGACGGCGATCGCCCGCAGGGCCCGGTTCCACTGCGGCAGGTAGTTGTCGCTCCAGAAGTAGGCGAGATCAGTCTGCTCGGCCGTCCGATCGGCGCTGAGCCGCGACCCGTACTTCTTCACTTCCTCGTATTCGACGCGGTACCGGTGGCTGTTAAGCCGTGGCGGCGGCGGCCGGAACTGCTCCGGCGCCTTGAGCGTGAACGGCTTCAAGAAGGCCGCGTAGAGAAAGGACATCGGCGCGGACGGCGGCGGCGGGTTGCCGATCAGGTTTGGCGTGGGGCGCCACACTCCGATTTCCTCGCTGCCGACGTACGGGGGCAGCGGCGGATTCGGCGCGGCACGGTACTGCGTCAGCAGCGCTGCTGCGGCCTGCTCCCCGACCGACAGGCCAGGATCGCCGCTCAGCCCCTTCAGGTTCAGCCAGTCGGTATAGGCCAGATCGAGCGCCCCGTGCTGCGCCGGGTACAACCCGACGAGCACGCCGTGCGCGGCGGCCGCGACGGCGGCCGCTGGTGATCCTTGCGCGCCGGCGATCGTCACGTGATAGGGTGCGAACCGGTGCTCGAACGACTGCACCGCATCGTGAATGGCGGCGTGGACGAGGGCAATGTCGAGCAATCCATGCGGCCCGGGCCGCCCGGCCGTCACCGCGGTCAGCGTGATGTCATTCCAGTCCGTCACCGCATCGGCTGATGCCGGGACGGCAGCGCCGACACTCAGACACAGTACGAGGGCCGCCACCCGTCCCCCGGTCACCCTGCGTACCAGGGTCATGCCCTTGTTCCACATATGAACCTCCCTGTAGGATCGACGCCCCACTCTCCGGGCATCGACTCGCAGGCATGGTGCGCCGCAGCACGCGCTGAAGTCGGGGGGGTTCAGGGGGATTCGCGGGGGAATTCCGGAGGCAGCACTGTGGCGGTCGTGTTCGGATCCTTCCAGCTGGCGGCGGACGCCCGGCGGCTCACCCGCGGCGGCATCCCGCTGCACCTCACGCCGAAAGCCTTCGACCTGCTGGTGTTGCTCGCGGAGGCGGCGCCTCGCGTGGTGCCCAAGAGTGAACTGCACGCGCGGCTGTGGCCCGACAGCTTCGTGGCCGACACCACGCTCGTGGGCCTGGTGAAGGAAGTCCGCCGCGTGCTCGACGACATCGAACCAGGCGCCCCGATCATCCGGACTGTCAACCGTGTCGGCTACGCCTTTGCCCCGCCGCTCCTGGTGGCGCCCCCCGCTGTCGCGCCGCCGGCGCACTGGCTCGTCGCCGACGGCCGATCGTTTCCTCTGTGCGAAGGCGACAATCCCATCGGCCGCGAGCCGCAATCGACGGTGTGGCTGGATTCGAGCGGCGTGTCGCGCCGTCACGCCGCGATTACGATCGCCGACGGGGAAGCGACGCTGGCCGACGTCGGCAGCAAGAACGGCACGACGCTCAACGGGACGCCGGTTGGCACCCCCGTGAGGTTGCGTGACGGGGACCGGCTGGTGATCGGCACCGTGCCCCTGATCTACCGCTCCGCCGCCGCGGCGCCGTCAACCGAGACGCGAACCAGTGCGATCGGCGCCGCTCCCGCCTTGGAGCCGTGAGTCATGGCTCTGGCTCCCGGCACTCGTTTCGGTCCGTACGAAGTGCTGGGTCCGCTCGGTGCCGGCGGCATGGGCGAGGTGTACCGGGCGCGTGACACGCGGCTCTCGCGCGACGCGGCGCTCAAGATCCTTCCGGCCGACGTGCGCCTGGATGCCCAGCGCCTGGCGCGCTTCGAACGTGAGGCCCGCACGCTCGCCACGCTCAGCCACGCCAACATCGCCACGCTCTATTCGCTCGAGGACGTCGGCGGGACGCAAGCGCTAGCGATGGAGCTCGTGGACGGCCAGTCGCTCAGCGACCACCTCTCGCGTCCGGATCGCCGTGGAGGCCTCCCGGTTGCCGAAGCCGTCTCGATCGCGACACAACTGGCGGTGGCGCTGGAGGCCGCGCACGAGCACGGCATCATCCACCGCGACCTGAAGCCCGGGAACGTCATGGTGCGGCCCGACGGGACGGTCAAGGTGCTCGACTTCGGGCTGGCGACGCAGGCGCCCGACGCCGAAACGCCCGCGAGCGCCGTATCGAGCACCCTCACCGGTGACGGGACTGTAGTGGGGACGCCCGCGTACATGAGTCCCGAACAGGCGCGCGGATACCGGGTCGATCGCCGCACCGACATCTGGGCGTTCGGCTGCGTGCTGTTCGAGTTGCTGAGCGGCCGGCGGGCCTTCGACGGCGCGACGGCCTCCGATGTGGTCGCGGCCGTCCTCGAGCACGACCCCGACTGGTCGCAGTTGCCCGCGTCGACGCCACCCGCGCTGCGCCGGCTGATCGAGCGCTGCCTCGTGAAGGATCCGCGCCGGCGGCTGCGTGACGCCGGCGATGCTCTGCACGATCTCGAGAGCGCGGCGCCGGGCGGGCATGCCGCGGTGCCGTCCGCTGCGCCATCGTTGCTGGCCTGGCGCCTCGCGGCCGCGCTGTTCGCCGTGGCGCTGGCGGCAACCTGGGCGTGGATGGCGTGGCGTCCGGCGCCAGCCCCCACCGAACCCGCGCGCTTCGAGCTGGCGTTTTCGCAGCACGCACCCCTGGGAGCCGCGGGCGGGGTGGAGTTCGGCCAGCTGGCCATTTCCCCCGACGGCTCCCGCATCGTCTACCCGACGCAGCGCGGGCTGGCCGTGCGGACACGCGATCAGCTCGACGTGGCGTTTCTTGATCTCACGGGCGAGAGCGCGAACTCGCCGTTCTTTTCGCCTGACGGGCGCTGGATCGGCTACACCACGGCCGGGGCCGTGCTCCGCAAGGTGGCGGTGAACGGCGGCCCGTCGCTACTCGTCGCCGAGACGGGCAACGCCGCGATGGGTGCGTGGGGACCGGACAGCATCGTCTACACCGACCAGCAGGGCATGTTTCGGGTCCCGCAAGATGGCGGGCGCCCGGTGATGGTGCCGCTCCATCTTGCGGACCACGAGCAACCGACGTTCCCAGAAGTCCTGCCGGGCGGGCGCGTGGTCCTCTTCACCGTCATCGCCACGCGATCGAACACGCCGGCCCTCTCGGCGGTGGATCCTGGCTCACGCGTCGACGCGGTGGATCTCGTGACCGGACGACGGATCACCCTGGTGCGTGGCGGTGGACATCAACGCTACCTGCGCAGCGGTCACCTGGTGTTCGGCGCCGCCGGCTCGATCCGTGCGGTGGCCTTCGACCCGCAGACGCTGGAGGTCCGCGGCACCCCGGTCGAGGTGCTGCGCGACAGCGGCTCGGACTACTTCGAGGTCGCCAACGACGGCACGCTCATCTACATGCGCGGGGGGCGCACGGCCACCGTGGCCACGCTGGTGTGGGTGGATCGCGAGGGACGTGAAGAGCCGCTCGGCGCGCCCTCGATGCCGTACATCTACCCGCGCCTCTCCCCGGACGGCCGGCGGCTCGCCCTCGACGTCGGCGGCCCCAACCGCGACATCTACATCTGGGACATCGCGCGCCGCGTGCTCGAGCGCTTCACCACCGATCCGGCCGAAGACGCCGTCGTGCGCTGGACGCCCGACGGGTCGAAGATCGCGTTTGCCAACAGCCGCCACGGCGTGCCGAACGTGTACTGGCAGGCTGCCGACGGCAGCGGCGCTCCCGAGCGCCTGTTCGAGAGCCCGCTCCTCCAGCACCCCATGTCGTTCGGACCGGATGGCACGCTCGTCGTGTCCGAGCTCTCGCCGGGGCGCGGTCGCGGCGCAAAAGTGATGACACTCGCAACGCCTCGACGTGTGCGGCCGCTGCTCGAGGACGCCTTCAACACCGAGTTGTCGCCGGACGGCCGCTGGCTGGCGTACGGGTCGACGCAGTCCGGTCAGTTCGAGGTCTACGTCACCTCGTACCCCGGCGCCCAAGGCCGCTGGCAGATCTCGGCGGGCGGCGGCCGGCAGCCCGCCTGGTCGCACGACGGCAAGGAAATCTTCTACCGCGATTTCGCCGGCGCCCTCATCAGCGTCCCCGTAACCCTGTCGCCGACGTTCACGGCTGGTCAGGGCCGGAAGCTGTTCGAGGACTCAGCGTATCGCGGTGCCGGCACAGGCATTTCGGACCGGACCTACGACGTGACACCCGACGGCCGACGGTTCGTGATGCTCCGGGTGACCGTTCCCCCGCAACGCACGCTGGCGGTGGTGCAGCACTGGGTCGACGACCTGTCCCGTCGCGTGCCCACGAAGTAGGTCATGCGCAGGGCCTCCGGCGCGCCGAGGAGGCGGGGGACGGCAAGTAACCGGGGCGGCCTCTGTGCTTCGACTGGAGAGCTGGCTCAGCTCTGCTCGCGCCAGTTGTCGGTGTGGCTCACGCCGCCGTCCTCGTAGGTCCACGTGATCGTGTGGAACACGA
>Ga0190274_10002895_pt1 | contig 10191 bp, 7 predicted proteins | sample Popmic531T_FD_133002 | JGI IMG/M metagenome (GOLD analysis project Ga0190274, IMG submission 133002) | Populus adjacent soil microbial communities from riparian zone of Yellowstone River, Montana, USA - 531 T | ecosystem: Environmental > Terrestrial > Soil > Riparian zone | place: USA: Montana...
TGTCGAGCAGGCCGGTGATCAGCATCAGCGCCAGGAAACGCGGCACGACCAGGTTCTTGATCGGGTCGACGCCGAGCACCTGCAGGGCGTCGAGCTCCTCGCGGATTTTGCGGGCGCCGAGGTCGGCGGTGATCGCGGTGCCGGCGACGCCGGCGACGACGACGGCGGTGACGAAGGGCGCGAACTCGCGGATCGAGGCGAGCACGAAGAAGCCGCCGAGGCGGTCGAGCGCCCCGAACAGCGAGAGGAAGTTGGCCGCCTGCAGGCCGGGCGCGCCGAAGCCGAAGGCGACGGTCGAGACCAGCAGCGGAAACCAGCAGAGCTGCAGCGCAAAGAGGAACTGGCCGATGAACTCCTCGCCATAGGGGTACGGCGGCTTGATCGCGGAAACGATCGTTCGACCGGTGAGGAGCATCATCTCCCCCACCACTTCGAACAGCGACTTGGCGGGCAGGAATGCCCTGTTGACTGCGGATCCGACCATCTGCTCCTCCGGCGAGCTGCGCCACACGTACGCGACGCCCCACTCGTGGTCTGAGTCTATGGGATGGGTCAGCCTCAACCGTTAGCCGAGTGTTGAGATCCGGCTAACCCATCGTTGAAGCTACGAAAAGCGCCCGGATGCGGGGAAACCCCGTGGTATGTTCCGCCCGCTTTGCGGGGGACCGGAACACATTCCCGGCGTACCCGCCTCCAAGCCACGGCGACTGGGGTTGCCGCTGTGGCCGTGGCGGCGCTGCTGGCCGCCTGCGGTGGGGAATCCTCTTCGGACGCAAACGAGGCGGCGGGCACCTACGACGTGCGGGTCACCGGCGCCAGCTTCCCGGCGCAGCAGCGCCTCGGCCAGACCTCGCTGATGCAGATCGGCGTTCGCAACACCGGCGAGAAGGCGCTGCCGACGCTGACCGTGACCGTCTCGATCGCCGGCAAGGAGGGCGAGGGCTCCTCGCTGCCGTTCGGTATCCGCGATCCGCAGCCGGGCCTCTCCCAGCCCGACCGCCCGGTCTGGGTCCTGGCGGCGGGCTACCCGCGGCTGGCCGGCTCGCCCGATCCCGGCGGCGCCTCGACCTCCAACAGCAAGACCTTCTCCTTCGGGCCGTTGAAGCCCGGCGCGACCACGGAAGCGGTCTGGAAGCTGAGCGCGGTCAAAGCCGGCCGCTTCACCGTCCGCTACGGCGTCGACGCCGGCCTCAGCGGCAGCGCCAAGGCCAGGACCGCCGGCGGGGTTGCCCCCGGCGGCACCTTCCTCACCGAGATCTCCGCGGTGCCGCCCGACACCGAAGTCACCGACGGCGGCGAAGTGGTGGAAAAGCAGCAGCAGCGCCAGCGCAGCGAGCCCGGCGAGTAGCGACGCCCGTCCGCGGGTAGCGTTGGGGCATGCGCAGGGCGCCCGCACCTCTCTTCGCCGCGATCGCGGTGTTCCTGGCCCTGGCGCTTCCCGCCTGCGGGTCCGCCAGCCAGCCCGAGCGCAGCGAGAAGCCTGGCGGCGGCGGCCTGGCGCTGAAGAAGATCGGGCAGTTCGACACCCCGGTCTACGTCAGCGGCGCGCCGGGCTTCCCGAAGCTCCTCTTCGTGGTCGAACAGCCCGGCCGGATCGCCGTCCTCAGCGGCGGCAAGCGCCTCCCCCGCCCCTTCCTCGATCTGCGCGGCGAGGTCGGCTACGACGGCGGCGAGCGCGGCCTGCTCTCGATCGCCTTCCCCGACGACTACGCCAGGAGCAAGAGCTTCTACGTCTATTACAACGACAACGCCGGCAACATCCGCGTCGACGAATTCAAGCGCCGCAGCGCCACCCGCGCCGCCGCCGGCTCCCGGCGGCAAGTGATCGCGATCCCGCATCCCGATAACTCCAACCACAACGGCGGCCAGATGCAGTTCCTCGACGGTCTGCTCTACCTCGGCACCGGCGACGGTGGCGCGGGCGGCGATCCGCCCAACAACGCCCAGGACAGGGAGGTGCTGCTGGGCAAGCTATTGCGGATCGATCCCCGGCCCGCGGGCGGGCGGCCCTACTCGGTGCCGGCCTCGAACCCGTTCGTCGGCCGCCCCGGGCGCGACGAGATCTACAGCTACGGCCTGCGCAACCCGTTCCGCTTCTCCTTCGACACCGTCACCGCCAGGCAGCCGCGGATCGCGATCGCCGACGTCGGCCAGAACGAGTTCGAGGAGCTCGACTACACCACGGTCGCGGCGGCAAGCGGCGCCAATTTCGGCTGGGACGCGCTCGAGGGCTTCGGGCCCTACCGCGGCGAAAACAGCGGCACCCCCGATCCGGGCGGGACGACCAGGCCGATCTTCGCCTACCCCCACAGCCGCGGCAGCAGCTGCTCGATCATCGGCGGCTACGTCGTCCGCGACCGCAGCCTGCGCTCTCTATATAGGCGCTATCTCTACGCGGACCTCTGCGAGGGGCAGCTGCGCAGCCTGGCTCCCCACCTGAAACGGGCCAGTGGCGACCGCAAGCTCGGCCTCGCGGTGGCCAGCCCAACCTCGTTCGGCGAAGACGAGCGCGGCCACGTCTACGTCAGCTCGATCGAGGGTCCGGTCTTCCGCCTGATCGAAAGGTGAGGCCCCCTCCCGGGGCCCTTCCCGACGGCAGTAGAGCCGAGGATGCCGGCTTTCCGGTGAGACCCTTGTAATCCTCTGCGGTGATGGAAGAGCGTCACGCAGCGGCGAACGTCGCCCCCCCGCACGCCTTTGACTTCGGCACCCAGGCGCTTGCGCTCCTCGCCAACCCACTGAACGTCGAGGTCATTCGCGCCCATGCCACGGGGCCGCTGCGACTGTCCCGACTGCAGGAGCAGATGGGCTGGGTCTCCCAATCGAGCCTGCGAGTGACCATTCGCAGTCTTCGCGACATCGACATCCTCATGCCCCAACCGCTCGCCGGAGCACCGTACGCCGTCGTCAACGAACTAACCAGGGCCGGAACCGAGATGCTGCTTCTGGCAGATGGGCTCGATGCATGGCTGGCGCGTGCCCCCGGCGGACCGATCGAGCCAGGGTCGAATACCGCCAAGACGGTAGTCAAGGCCCTTGCCGGGGGGTGGGATTCGAACATCGTCAGGACGCTTGCGTCCCAGCCCCTCACGCTGACCGAGCTCGCCAGGTCGATTCCCGATGTCAGCTATCCCTCCCTGGAGAGGCGCCTGACGTCGATGCGCATCGCCGGGCAGCTGGAACCGGTGACGCAACCCGGGCGTGGAACCCCTTACGCGGCAACCGAATGGCTGCGTCGATCGTCTGGCCTTCTCTGCCAAGCCGCCCGCTGGGAACAGCTTCATATGCACGGACGTGCCGCAGGGATAACGGGCACTGGGATCGAGACGGTGTTGCTGTTGGCGATCCGGCTGCCGCTGCCGCTGCCGGAGAGTGCCGGGGGACAATGCCTTCTCGCCACTCCAGGCGGTCCCGATGACATCGGGGAGCCGGCTCTCAGCGGTATCACCGTCGAGGTCCAGGGAGGGAAAGTCGTCTCGGCGGTGGACGCGATCGATCGAGCGCCGCCGAACTGGGCCTTGGGTACCCCCGAGGGCTGGCTCGATGCGATCCTCGATGGTGGGGTCGAGACCTTGCGTACGGGAGGAGTCGATTCACCACTTGCGGTCAACCTGGCGCAAGCTGTTCACCTCGCTTTATTTAAAGATCAGATCTTCCATAGCACTTGATGAAATATATGCTTCTTAATATCATTTGCTCCATGATTTTCCCTGCAAATTCAAGGAACTCAATTTTACGCGTGCGTAGAAATACGCTTATCTTGGGTAATTTCTTGAGCTAGATCGGAGGCCGTCGATACCTTGGTAAGCACGATGGCAGTGGTAATCAATGCAAATGGCGGCTTCGGAGAGAGCGTCTCCCTTAGGGGGGAGGATGCCGAGAGCTTCATTGACGAGATCGAGAATCCGTCAACGGACAAGCGCCGCCTGAGCCATCTCAAGCGATCGGACGAGACTTACAGAGCCTCTTTCTCTCTCGAGCCGATCAGCACGCTGCCAGCCGACGAGTAAGGCGGATCGTGGCGCCGCAGCTCCGGCGCTTGGCGCTTCCAGTTGCCGATTCCCTTTCCCTTGCGATCGGGGAGTTCGACTGCCTGGGAGCGGGCCATGACGACGACCCGGTGGCCGAAAACGTCAATGGGTTTCTGGCCAATGGTCGCTTCGAGCCTGGCCTCCGGCATGGGATCAGCACGACCTACCTCCTGATCGACGCCGACGCCGAGCCCGCGCTGATCGGCTACGCGACGCTCACCTTCGACGCTGTGCGTCTGACCAACTCGGAGAAGAAGCGGATGGAGGACCTCGCCGGGATCGCCGAGTTCGGTGCACTGCGAATTCAGATGATCGGGATCGACCACCGTCACCAGCGCGACGGTCACGGGCGTACCCTGCTGGAGGCTGTCACCGGCTTGGGCCGGAAGCTCTCCAACGACGTCGCCGTCCGCTTTCTCCTGGCCGACGCAAACGTTCGCAAGGTGAAGTGGTACGAAAACGCTGGCTTCGTGCGCAACATGGCGCAGAAGGAGATCGGCCGGCTCGACCCGGAGCGCAGCGTCTCGATGCGCCTCGATCTGCTGGAGACACTAAGAGGCGATCCCGGGTCGTGATCCCGGGCTGCCCGGGATTCCACCCCCTCCTTCCCTGCACCAACTTCGATCCCCGGCTAATCTTGGCTGGGTAGCCAATCAGGCAGCCAAGGTCGACGAGGGGAGCAGCAAGTGGAGAGCGGCACCGCCGAGACGAACGCAGCTACGAGCGCAGCAACCAGCGGCGCCGGCGCGCCCGCCGTCGACACGTTCGACGTCCTCAACCCGGCGACCGGAGGGCTGATCGAGACGATTGCCGTCGACTCGCCCGCGACCGTCGCCGCGACCGTCGCCCGCGTCCGCGCCAACCAGGCCGAGTGGGAGGCGATGGGGATCGAGGGCCGCTACTACTGGCTGGGCAAGCTGCGCGACTGGCTGCTCGACAACTCCGCCCGGGTCGCCGACACGATGCAGGCCGAGACCGGCAAGGTCCGCGCCGACGCCACCACCGAGGCGATCTACCTCACCGACCTGATCAATTTCTACGGCGCCAAGGCGGGGAAGTTCATCGGCGACGAGAACGTGCGGCCGCACTCGCCGCTGATGGCCTCGAAGAAGCTCAGCATCCAGTACCGCCCCTATCCGGTGGTCGGGATCATCAGCCCCTGGAACTTCCCCCTGACCCTGGCCCTGGGCGATGCGATCCCCGCCCTGCAGGCCGGCGCCGCGGTGGTCATCAAGCCTTCCGAGTTCACCCCGCTGGGCCTGGCCGAGGTGGTCAAGGCCTGGAAGGAGGAGATCGGCGGCCCCGACGTGCTCGACTGCGTGCAGGGAATCGGCGAGACCGGCGGCGCCCTCGTCGACGCGGCCGACTTCGTCCAGTTCACCGGCTCCGACCGGACCGGCCGCAAGGTGATGGCCCGCGCCGCCGAGACGCTGACCCCGGTCAGCCTCGAGCTCGGCGGCAAGGACCCGATGATCGTCCTCTCCGACGCCGATCTCGACCGTGCTGCCAACGCCGCGACCTACGGCGGGATGATGAACTCCGGCCAGATCTGCATGTCGGTCGAGCGGATCTACGTCGAGGAGCCCGCCTACGACGAGTTCGTGCAGAAGCTGACCCGCGAGGTCGGCGGCCTGCGCCAGGGCGCCGACGGCAAGACCCCGGAGAAGGACGTCGGCGCGATGACCTCGCCGAACCAGACCGCGATCGTCGAGGACCATGTCGACGACGCCCTGGCCGCCGGCGCCAAGGCGCTGACCGGCGGCAAACGGGTCGAGGGGCCGGGCGACTACTTCGAACCGACCGTGCTGGTCGACGTCGACCACTCGATGAAGGTGATGCGCGACGAGACCTTCGGGCCGGTCGTCGGGGTGATGAAGGTGCGCGACGCCGAGGAGGCGCTGCGCTTCGCCAACGACACCCGTTACGGCCTCTCGGGGTCGGTCTTCGGCGAGAAGGAGAGGGCCGAGCGGGTCGCCCGCCGGGTCGAGTGCGGCGCCGTCAACGTCAACGACGTGCTCGTCAACTACCTGGCGATGGACGTGCCGATGGGCGGCTGGAAGGAGTCGGGGATCGGCTTCCGCCACGGCGAGGACGGGATCAAGAAGTACTGCCGCCCGGAGTCGATCGTGGTCAGCCGCTTCGGCGGCAAGCGCGAACCGGCCTGGTTCCCCTACACGAGGGGCCGTCGCGGCCTCGTCGGCCGCATCGCGCAGGCGTTCAACGCCCGCGACCTCAAGCGCCGCCTCGGCCTCCGCGGCCGCTGAGGCGCCAGGTCGTCCAGATATCGAAAAGTTCCTTGATAAATACGGGCGCCTCTCGTAAGGTCGGATCTCCGAACAGGAATGCAAACCTTTGGGAGAGGGGAGCGCCTATGGAGTACGACACTGCGACGCTGGAGCGCACAGTGAAGACATGTCGGGCCGACATGTGGCAGACCGTCTGCGAGGACGCGATCGTCGAGTGCGGGATCGAGGAAGAGTGCTTCGGGCCGGTCCAGGCGACCGTCTTCGCAACCCTGCCGGAAGCCCCGCGACTCAATCTGGTGCTCGGGGCGGCCGAGCCCGGTGCCGTCGAGGACGGCCACCTCGCCGCCGCGGTCGCCTGGATCGACAGGTTCGACGTCGACTACCGGGTGCCGGTCGCCCGCGGACGTCCCGGCGTCGCCGCGGCCGAGAACTGGCTCAACCGCGCCGGCTTCGAGCAGGGACGGGGGCTGCAGAAGTACGTCCGCGACACCTCGCTGCCGGAGCGCTCGGGCGATGCCTCGATCAAGATCTGGGAGATCGGGCAGGACGAGTCCGATGGGGAAACGATGGTCTTCGACGCCGCCCCCGCACTGGGCCTTCCCTCGAAGGCCGCCAGCCTGCTCTTCGCGCTGCCGATCCAGAAGCACTGGCGCAGCTACACGGCGGAGCTCGAGGGCAGGATCGTCTCCTTCGGCTCGATGCTGCTGCACGACGGCATCGCCTGGGTCGGCCTCGACGCCACGGTCGAGGACGCGCGCGGCCGGGGCTGCAACCAGATCCTCCTGCGCGAGCGGATCCTCGCTGCCGCCGAAGCCGGCTGCTGCACGATCTTCGCCGAGCTCGAAGAAAACGACTCCGAGGAGATGGCGACGGCCAGCCGCAACCTCCTGCGAGCCGGCTTCGTGCCCGCCTACCAGAGCATGAACTGGCGACGGCCGCGTTAGCGGCGATGCGCGGGAACCCGCAAAGTTCCCTTGCGGATACCATGATGTTCCTATAGAGTCGTTCGAACGGATTTGGCTGGGACCGAGTCCATAGGGGACCTCAAAACGATCGGACAGGGTGCGCTTCCTTCGGTTCACACCGCGGGGACGGGCGAGCTGCCGCTCAGGCAAGGAGAGAGACGTGAGACGCACCGCGAGGGTTCAGCACGAAGGATCGACGATGGGCACACACATCGCCATCGACTGGAGTCAGGCGCTGCCGTCGAGCCTCCGTCGGGTCTACGCGTACGCCCTGGCCATGACCCTCGGCCTGCTCCTTCTCATGGTTCTCGTTCCCACGGTCGAGGCAGCTCCCGCCCGCGGCGAAATCCCCGCCCTCTCGCACGAAGGTGTCTTCAACGTGCCCTGCGGCACCGCGACCGACTCCGCCGGCAACCTCTACGTCGCCGAACAGGCTGGCGGCAAAGTCAAGATCTACGATCCGGCGGGGGTGCTGCTGACCGAATTTGCCCCTCCCCTCCCCTGCGGCCTCGCCGTCGACTCCGCTGGGAACGTCTATGTAGCCAGCACGACCTCCGGCACCGTGTCGAAATACAGGCCCAAATCCGCGGCCTTCCCCCCGGTCTCAGGGACCGAATACGAACTCGACCCGACCACGGTCCTCGGAAGCGGAAAAGTGGTGACCGCGAATGCCAACTCGGTTGCGGTCAATCCGGCGAACCAGAATGTATTCGTCTCCGAAGCTGCCGCAAACGAGGTCCAGACGTTCTCCAGACCGACCACGGCGGCCTGCACCCCGGCGACCGAATTCGTCCTGACCTACGCCCCCACGAACACCACCTCAGTCAAAAAAGCGCTTTGCAACTCGGCAAACAACACGGTGATCGGTGAATTGCTCACCGAAATACTCGGGGCCGGCAACTTCACCTTGGCAGGCAACCTGGCCGCAAAAACCGTGACCTTCACGGGTGCCCTTGGCAACACCGACATTCCGGATAAAGCGATAGTCGTCAAGAAAGTCGAAGCCGGGGAACCGATCATCTCCGAATCCGTCACCACCAAAAATGGCGGACCCAATCGCATCTCCTCATATCAGCCGAACGGAACGCCGATCTCCAACACGATCGGCACCGGGGTCGCCGGCGCCAGCTACTTCGGCATCGACGTCTACGGCGCCAACGGCAACATCTACGTTGCCGACAAAGGCAACAATAAAGCCTATATTTTCGATCCCACTGGAGCCATCCTTCTCGTCACGATCACTGGCTCGGATTGCCCCGCCGGAGCCTTTACCGGCATGGTCAAACCGTCCCTTGCCGTGGATCAGTCCAACGGCAACGTCCTCATCTCCGACATCGCCGGGCACGGCGTCGTCGACGAGTTCAACGCGGCCGGCAAATGCGTGGCCCAGATCAACAAACCCTTCGTCGAAGCGGGGCCTTCGGACATCGCCGTCGACAGCTCCAACGGCCCGAACCGGGGCAACGCCTACATCAGCTCCGGCACTGCCGTCGGCAGCGTCTTCGCCTACAGCGCCCTCGAACCCACCAAAAACCTAACCGTCACCACCTCGGGGGCCGGTGGCACCGGCGCAGTCAAATGCAACGGCACCGCCTGTGCCGCCAAATACGCCGAAGAAAGCTCGATTACGCTCGAAGCGATTCCGACCGGCGGCTCGGCCTTCAAAGAATGGACCGGCGGGACCGGCTCCGCGGCCGTGTGCAACGGCAGCACCAATCCGGTCTGCGTCATCACGCTCACCGCCAACACGACCGTCAACGCCGAGTTCAAAGCAGGCGGCGAGGCCCTGACGATCACAAACGCGGGCAGCGGCACCGGCACCGTCGAATGCGAAGTCAACAGCACCCCGGCTGGGCCCTGCGCGGCGACGTACCCGAACGGGACCAGCGTCAAGCTCAAAGCCACGGCCAGCGCCGGCTCTGAATTCGCCGGCTTCTCCGGTGCCTGCACCGGCTCCACCTGCGAACTGACGATGACGGGGCCCAAAGACGTCACCGCGACCTTCAATCTGATTCCCCGCACGCTGACGGTCAACGAAAACGGCACTGGCACTGGCACCGTCAAATGCAAAGTCAACGGTGGTCTCGAAGAAACCTGCCCGAGTCCGATTCCGAACGGCAAATCCGTCGAAGTCATTGCCACCCCGAACGCCGGCTCGCAGCTGAGCGCCTTCAGCGGCACCGGCTCGGCCAGCGGCTGCGGCCCGGCCTCGCCTTGCACCTTCACGATCGAAGCCAACAGCTCGGTCACCGCGACCTTCAACCTGATTCCCCGCACGCTGACGGTCAACCAGCTGGGAGCCGGCACCGGCTCCGTCAAATGCAAAGTCGGCGTGGGGCCAGCGGAAGATTGCGCTCTCAGCTATCCCGACGGAACCTCGCTCACCCTGATTGCCACCGCGGACCCGGGCTCCGAATTCAAAGGGTTCAGCAACGGCACTGGCTCTGCCGGCAGTTGCGCCGCCTCACCCTGCTCGTTCACGATCGCAGCCAACAGCTCCGTCGACGCCACCTTCGCCCTCGAACCGGGACAGAAGACGCTAACGGTAAACACCAATAGCGGCACCGGCACCGGACAGGTCGAATGCAAAGTCGGCGCCGATCCGTTCGCCGCCTGTGCGGCCAGCTATCTGGAAGGGACGACCGTCATCCTCAGGGCGAGCCCTGGACCGGAAAGCAAATTCACGAGCTGGTCGGTCAGCGGTGCTGCCAGCAGCACCTGCACGGGCACCACCAGCCCCTGCGAAGTCGTCTTCGGTGCCACCAACGTCACGGCGAACGCGGTCTTCGACCGCGAAGCGCCCACCGTGACCGGCCTCAACCCGACCAAAGGCCCGACCGCCGGCGGCAACGCGGTCGAGATCGCCGGTACCAACTTGCTGGAAGCGACCAAGGTCGAATTCGGCGGCACCGTGGTCAACGCCCCGTTTGCCGAAAACACGGCCACCAA
>Ga0190274_10002896_pt1 | contig 10189 bp, 10 predicted proteins | sample Popmic531T_FD_133002 | JGI IMG/M metagenome (GOLD analysis project Ga0190274, IMG submission 133002) | Populus adjacent soil microbial communities from riparian zone of Yellowstone River, Montana, USA - 531 T | ecosystem: Environmental > Terrestrial > Soil > Riparian zone | place: USA: Montana...
ATCTCGGCATCCGTGAACTCGTGCGTGCCGTCGACGTAGTGAACCGAAATCCAGCCTTGGAGATATCCCGTCTTGTTGAAGAGCGGTGCGAGCATCTGCGCCTTGGCCGCATAGGCGCTCATCAGCGCCGGCGGCGGCGCGGGATCCGGATTGTTGATGATGTCGGGCTGCACGAGATTCTTGCGATGAGCCTCCATCCACTTCACGGTCGCGGCCGCACGCTGATTGATCGATCCGTCGCCGCGCAGTGACTTGATGCCGGGCTTGAGCCCCTCCGCGCAGATGAAGTTGACGTTCCAGCCTCGGGCTTGATCGTCAATGCGCAGCGTCGTCCGGCTGCCATTTGCAGCCGCGACAAGTGTTGTGAGGACCCGATCAAGTTCGGCCTCGAGCCTGGCGACTGTTTCGTCCTTCATTTCAAGTACCTTCCTTGGGGATAAAGATCGCCGGAATGGCGGCTACGGCAACACCCAGCCGCCGTCGACCACGAGTGTCTGGCCGGTCACGTAGGAGCTGGCATCGCTCGCCAGGAACACGATCGCGCGCGCGATGTCTTCGGGTTGTCCGAGGCGGCCAAGCGGAATTCGTTTGATCGCCTCCGCGTACTGCCCGGGCTCGTTCAGCAAGTGCCGATTGATCGCCGTCAAGGTCCGCCCGGGCGCGACGCAGTTCACGCGAATACCGTGCGGGCCCCATTCGAGTGCAGCCGTCTTCACGAACTGCGAGATGCCGGCCTTGGCGGCGGCATAGACGGCCCGAAACTCGGCGCCGTTGAAGGTGAGCTGAGAGCCGGTGTGGACAATCGTACCCTTGCGGCGCGCGACCATCGCGGCGCCGGCCAGCCGCGTGAGACCGATCGCACCGACCAGGTCGGTTGCGACAACGCGCTCGAGATCGTCCCACTTCAAATCGATCAGCGGCTCATAAAGGAGAATGCCGGCGTTGTTGATCAGGACGTCGACGGCCCCGATGGTCGACGCCAGATGCTCAACTGACCCCCGATCTGCCTGATCGTAGATGATCGGCTTGAATGTGCCGGGTCGGGTGGCGGCCAGTGTGTCGAGCCCCTTCTCATCGCGATCAGCGGCATGAACGACTGCGCCGAGACCGGCGAGCAAGGTCGCGGCCGCACGGCCGATGCCGCTCGCCGCGCCCGTGACGCAAGCCGTTTTTCCCGAAAAGTCGAAGCAACGAAGCAGTGAATCGGTCATCGGAATCCGGTCAATAGCCGAGAAGCCGCGGCAGGAACGTGATCAGCGCCGGGAAGAACATCAGGACGAACATGACGCTGTATTGCAGGATAATGAACGGCATGAGATCGGCCATCATCTCGCCCATGCTCACGCGCCAGATTGACGAGGCCACGAACAACTGCGCGCCGACCGGCGGCGTGATACCGCCGAGCGTGATGTTGAACACGAAGAGCAGACCGAAATAGATCGGATCAATGCCGTACTTGGTCGCGATCGGCGCAAGGATCGGCACCAGCATGATGAACGACGCGTTCGCCTCGATCGGGATGCCGACCAGCACGAGCAGCACCATCACGATGAATACGAACACCATCGGGCTCGCGGTGACGCCCTGGATCCAGTCGCCTATCGCAACACCGACCATCTCGGCCGTGAAGAGATAGGTCACCTGCGAGGCGAAGCCGATCAGCGCGCCGACGATCGACGTGGTGATGGCTGCCTTCAGCAGCGCGGGCGCGATATCCGCGAGCTTCAGCTCACGCGTCGCGAAACCGAGCACCAGCGCGTAGGCGACCGCGATCGCGGCACCCTCCGTCGCCGTGAAGGCGCCGCCCACGATGCCACCGATCACGATGAACGGCATCAGCACGACAGCCCAGCCGCGCGCGATCGCGCGCACGAGGTTGCCCCAGTTGAAGGGGTTCTCGCTGATCGGGAATTTGCGCCGGTGGGCCTGGTAGAGCACCAGCAGGATGGTCGCCAGCCCAAGAATGACGCCGGGAATAACGCCCGACACGAACAGAGCGCCGACGGAGACGTCTTCCGCGAGATAGGCGTAGAGGATCATCCCGGCGCTTGGTGGAATGATCGGTCCCAGGTTCGACGCCGAAGCGACGAGCGAAGCGCCGTAGGAACGACCATAAGCCTTGGTGAGAGCGGGACCGAGCGATCCGCCAAGCGCTGCGGCGTCCGAAACGGCCGTGCCGGAAATGCCGGAAATACCCATGGCGGCCACGACCGTCGCGACACCGAGGCCACCGCGGATCCGGCCAACGATCGCATTGGCGATGTCGATGACACGCTGCATGACACCGCCGCGCGACATCAACTCTCCTGCGAGGATGAAGAGCGGGATCGACATCAGCGGAAAGTTGTCGATGGAATAGACGACCTTGCCGGAGAGCTGCACCATCGGGAAACCGTCGACGAGGATGCCGGCCATTCCCGCCATGCCGAGCGCGAACGCGATCGGCATCCCGGTCAGGGAAAAGAAGATGAAGACCAGAACGGTCGTGGTGATCATGCTTCGAACGCTTCGGTCTGCTCGGGCAGCGCGCCGGTGATCAGCACTCTGACGACATGCAGGCAGCAATGCGCCTGACCGACCGCGAGAGACAGATAGAACAGGCCGACCGGTAAATTGAGGCCCGGCATCATCTGGTCCCACGTCTTCCCGGCAAGTTGCGCCGCGTACCAGGAGACGGTGGCGAACAGGATGAGGAGGAATATCGCGTTGAAGCGGTGCACCGCGGACTTGCTGATGAACTTGAGCTTCGTCAGGTCGAAGTCCATTCCGACGTGCGCATTGAAGCGGAACGCCAGCGGAATCGACAGCACGACGACCATGATGAAGGCGAGGCGCGGAACGTCATTGCCCCACTCCAGCGAGTCGTTCATCACGTAGCGAAAGAAGACCTGGAGAATGAGCACCGCGGACAGCACCGCCATCGCGGCGGTCACGACGTAGCCGATCACGGTGTCGAAGCTGAAGAGGAATTTGTCATAGGCCCGCAACCAGGCCGGCGAACGCGCCGGCGCTGGCGAGGAATCTGGTGGCTGCATCGGAACAGTCCCGGGATGACGCGGCAGGCGTATTGCGCCTGCCGCCGCTGATTACTGACAATCCTTGATGGCGGCTTCGGCGAGATCCATCACCTTGTCGCCGAGCCGCTTGCGCATTTCGACATAGACCGAACGCGTCGCCTCGCGGAATTTCGCGATCTCGGCCGGCGGCAGCGGATCGTACTTCATCCCGCCCTTGATCAGGCCCTGCAAGGCCGTCTTGTTCTCGCGCTCGGAGATCGCGCGCTGGATCGCGATGGCCGAAAACATCGCGTCGCGGACGGCTTTCTGCTGGTCCGGCGTGAGCTTTTCGAAGGCCGCCTTGTTCACCATGTAGCCGGACCAGTCGTAGAAGTGCGCGGTGTTCGAGAGATACTTCTGTACCTGATAGAACTTGCGCACCAGCATGTTGTCGTACGGATTTTCCTGTCCGTCGACGACGCCCTGCTGCAGAGCGGGATAGAGTTCCGAAATGTCGATCGGGGTCGGATTCGCGCCGACGGCTTTGAAGGTCAGCGTCCAGGCATCGCCCGAAGGCGTGCGGATCTTGAGGCCCTTCAGGTCGTCCACCGTCTTGATCGGACGCTTGTTGTTGGTTACGTGGCGCGCACCGATCTGGCCCCAGCCCAGCAGGAGCACACCCTTCTCGGCCATCTTCTCTTCGATGTACTTGCCGAGGTCACCTTCGATCTCGCAGATCGCCTGGTTCGCCGAGGTCGCGGCGAACGGCAGGTTGACGGCGCCGAGCTCCGGCAGCAGCTTGTCGTAGAAGCTCAAACCACCCCACGCCATTTCGATCTGGCCGGTGCGAAGCTGATCGACCTGCTCGAAGCCGCCGCCCAGCGTGTTGCCCGGAAACAAATCGACCTGAACCGCATTCTTGGTCAGGCGCAAGACCTCCGATTTGAAAGTCTCCATCGCGATGGTGGTGGAGTGACTGGCGGTAAACGAACCGCTCGCGCGCCAGCGCACCTGTTGAGCGGAGGCGCTGCCTGCCGCCATCATCACGACGCCAGCGACGACCAGCGCGCTGACGCACTCAAAGCTCCGTTTCATCTGGCAACTCCTTCGTTCATGGCGAGAGCCATCGCGGTGGATTCCGGCACAAGATCAGCGGCGTCGATCTTGGCGAGCGGACGAGCGTCTGGGTCTGACTCTGCCAGGACCCATTGACGGTAGGATCGCTCGATCAAAGCAGGATCAAGGCCGTCGACGATGAAAACCAGACTCGCGTCGCGCATTGATCCGCGCCCCAACTGCAAATGCTCGGGGGGATGCAGGAAGCGACGTACGCCGTGGACTGCGAGCCAGGTATCGCGGGCCTGGTCATAGAGAAGACCCTTCATCCGCAGAATTCTGTCGCCGTGCGCGAAGATCAGCGCGCTCAGCCAGATCGCGAATCTCGGCCATGACGTCGGGCTTGCCGTACGCAAAACCAGACTGCGGACAGAATGCCCCGACGAGAATGCGGCGACCTGCGGCTTGAGGCTCGCCAGAATGTCAGCCATGTCCCGGTTCGGTGCATCTCGTGACTCGATCCATGATGCGAACCGGTTCGACGGAATGATGGCCGCACCCGGATTGAGCCGATGAACGCGCTGCTCTGCCGAACCTTCCGGTTGTCGCTCGGCAAGATCGAGCTTGGTAATGATGCAGGCATCGGCGGCGGCGAGTTGCGCAACCGCTTCGGTGCGTGCGCTCCCATCGTCCGTCGCGTCCACGGCGCAAACGATCGCGCCCAGATGAAAACGCGTCAGCAGTCTGAAGTCCGACCCGAGCGTGGTCAGGATCGGAGCGGGGTCGGAAATGCCGGATGTTTCGATCACGACGCGCTTGAGCGGCCGTTCGCGTGCATCCGACATCGCAGCGAGCTGCGTCAGCGTAGAGACGAGGTCGGTGCGGATCGAGCAGCAGATGCAGCCGCTTTTCAGGACGAGCGTCTCTTCCGACCGCTCCTGAATGAACATCTGGTCCAGCGCCACATCGCCGAATTCGTTCACGACGATCGCCGTATCGGCGCCGAACCCGGACGATGACGTCAGCGCATGATTGAGAAGAGTGGTCTTGCCACTTCCGAGGAAGCCGGTGAGGATGTGAACCGGGATGGTCGAGCGAGTCCTCATAGCCCCGCCAGCGGATCGGGAAGCGGGATTTTGCGGCGCAGCAGCAGATGCCAGATTTCGCCAAGGCTCTGCACGATCTCGGCGCCGCCGGTGGGGAACGCGACGACGAACCCGTGATCCGGATTTGCCGCGACCTTGATGCGGCGCGGCGCGAGCAGATCGCTCAGCGCGGCGGCGGTTTCCATCGCCTCGCGGCGCAATTGCCAGCGGCCGTTGTCGCCGAGATCGCCGTGCTGTTCCCAGGACAGGCCTCGCCCCAACGCTCCGCACAGGCTGCACATGATCAGGCGGATGGCGGGTTTCGGCGGACGAAGTCTTCGGCGATTTGCTCGAACGTCACCCACTCCACGCCGGCATGCGAGGAGATGTGTTCGATGATCCTTTCCAGCATCAGCAGGACCTGCGGGCGCCCGGAGACGTCGGGATGGATCGCGATCGTGAACGCCGCATAGTCCATCTCGCGATAGACCCAGTCGAACTGGTCGCGCCAGATTTCCTCGAGGTGTCGCGGGTTGACGAAGCCGTGGCTATTGGGCGCGGCCTTGATGAACATCATCGGCGGGAGATCGTCGAGGTACCAGCTGCCCGCGATCTCCACCAGGTTGGTCAGCTTGCCCCGCTGCAGCGGCTTCATCCAGTGCGACGCGGGTTTTGAATAATCGATCTTGGTCCAGGTATCGCCGGTGCGGACGTAATACGGGACGAAGTCGTTGTGCATCAGGCTGTGGTCGTACTTGATACCCTTCTTGATGAGGAGATCGACAGTGACCGGACTCAGCTCCCACCACGGTGCGACATAGCCCTTGGGATATTTTCCGCTCAGCTTCTGGACGAGTTCGATCGACCTATCGAGAACGTCCTCCTCCTGCTGCGGTGTCATGTGCACCGGATTTTCATGGCTGTAGCCATGCAGGCCGATCTCGTGGCCCGCGTCGACCACAGCTTTCATCTGGTCCGGAAAAGTCTCGACCGAATGACCCGGGATGAACCACGTCACCTTCATCCCGTATTTGTCGAAGAGCTTCAGGAGCCGCGGCGCGCCGACCTCGCCGGCAAAAAGGCCGCGCGAGATGTCGAGCGATGAATCCTCACCGCCGTACGAGCCGAGCCATCCGGCAACGGCATCGACGTCGACGCCAATCGAGCACAGAATTTTTTTCGACATTGTCAGCCCACCCCGCTCAATGCATACAATATCGTGCCCACATGGGGGTGCAAGTGACTCATTGCCTTTTCGACGAGCAAAGCCAGATCGAAGGCACATCAGCGTGAACATGTTGTGAGCACATAGTTTTTTTCTTGAAACAGAGCTTTCAGCCGGGATAAGCAGGTATGCGTCATTGCGTGCGATCCAGAACAATGCGTGCATTCAGGTTGTATTTCATCGCCGAGCAGGGTGATCTTTGAGCGTCAGAAGTCGGGCTACCGATCGGATCGTCACGACCGACATCCCGTCATCGAATGGCGGGGTCACTGGTCGTCGTGGCGCCGCCGCAGGAGGCCCGCCCTCACGCGGTTCGCTCGCCGAACATGCCTATCGGCAATTGAAGGAGGGCATTCTCGACAACACTTATCCGCCCGGCTTCACGGCCACGGAAGCCGAGATCGCCGCGCGACTTGCGATGAGCCGGACGCCGCTGAGAGAAGCCCTGCTGCGATTGCAGGCAGAAGGTCTGATCGAGGTTACGCCGCGCCACGGGCTGCACGTCCTTCCGCTCTATCCGGCCGACCTGCGGGAGATCTACGAGCTGCTCGGTTGCCTCGAGGCGACCGCCGCCGAGATGCTGGCGAAGCGCCACCTTCCGGCGGATTCGATCCAGTTTCGCGATCTTGAAGACATCAACGAGCGCATGAGGCTCGCGCTCGAGCAAGGCGACCGCCTCGAATGGGCGGCGATGGACGAACGTTTCCATCGCTGCCTAGTCGAGCAATGCGGCAACGAGCGCATCCGGCGCGTCGTGTTCAACGTCTGGGATCAATCGCATCGCGCGCGCATGCTGGCCGCTCCGCTGCGTCCCATCCCGACCGAATCCTACAAGGAACACCGCGCCGTGCTGGAAGCGGCCAAGCGCGGCGATGACCGCGTGGCTTACGAGCTGCACCGCGCGCATCGCCATCGCGGCATGGTCGAAATCCTCGGGCTGCTCGAGCGTCATCAGGTCGGACATCTTTAGGCAATGACCGAGCTCGCCTTCCTGTCGGTCAGTGAGGCGGGTGCATTGCTCGCGAACGGCGAGATTTCTCCAGTCGAGCTGACCGAGCAACACCTCGCGCGCATCGAAGCGCTCGACGGAAAGCTGCACTGCTTCCTGCATGTCGCCGCCGAGCGCGCGCGTGAGGATGCAAAGCGCGCGGAGCGCGAGCTGATGTCCGGGCGGCGCCGGGGGCCGTTGCACGGGATTCCGTTCGGGCTGAAGGACAACTACGATACGGCCGGAATCCCCACGACGGCGAATTCGCCGGCATTCCGCGATCGCCGCCCGGAGCGGGACGCAACTGTCGTGCGCCTCCTTAACGAGGCCGGCGCCATTCTTCTCGGCAAGCACGCGATGCATGAGCTCGCTTACGGCGGCGTATCGACCGGGCTGCCATGGCCGGTGCCGCGAAATCCCTGGAACACCGACCGCGATCCCGGTGGGTCGAGCAGCGGCTCCGGCGCTGCCGTCGCGGCCGACCTGTCGATGTTTGCGATGGGCACCGACACCGGCGGTTCGGTGCGGAATCCCGCGGCGCATTGCGGCCTGGTAGGACTGAAACCAAGCTCCGGGCTCATCAGCCGCACCGGCGTGATGCTCAACTCCTGTTCGTTCGATCATTGCGGCCCGCTTGCGCGGTCCGTTCGCGACTGCGCGCTGGTGATGAATGCCGTCGTGGCGCACGATCCGGGCGATGCCGCTAGTGTCGGGATGCCTGACGATGTCGACTACACGACCGGCCTCGATCACGGGATCGAGGGCTGGACCGTCGGACACATCGCGCATCTCTACGAGCGCGACTTGCCGGCAAACGACGAAGTACGCGCCGGAATGCGCAATGCGCTCGCGACGCTCGAGCGGCTGGGCGCCAGAATCGAAGACGTCTCTGTCGCGCCGCTGCAGCAATACGCAACCTGCAAGTCGACGATCCAGCATCCGGAGATCCGCGAGGAATACGAGCACGTTCTCGCACGGAGCGAGGACGCATTCGGCGAGAAACTGCGGGCTCGCATGGCGATAGGGCGCGACATCAGCGCAGACGACTATCTGCGGGCGCAGCGCGAACGGCGGGAGCTCACGCGCGCCATGCATAAGTTGTTCGGGCGGTTCGATCTCATCGTCACGGCGGGTCCTTACGGCCCGGCGCCGCTGATCAGTGAAGTTGCGGCGAACTGGAGCTTCGACGGGCCGGAGATCACGGTGCCGTTCAGCCTGACATCGGTGCCAGCGCTGTCGCTCTGTATCGGGTTCACGGGGAGCGGTCTGCCGCTCTCCCTGCAAATGATCGGACCGCATCTGGGCGACGGCCGCGTGCTACGCGCCGCGCAGAGCTATCAGGTCGAGACATCGTGGCACGACCGTCATCCGCCGATGTGCCGAAGTGCAGTTTCAACGGTCTTGTAGATTGTCGCGAGGAGGAGCTGCGTGGAATTCAACGAACGCGTCCAGTATTCGTCGATCGTAAACCGGCCGCCTCTCGCACCCTCCAGCGACATGCGGATGATCGTGTGGCCGATCGTCGTGCTGGAGACATGGGACATCTCGCGCGCGATGCCGCGGCAGATCGTGCCGCCTCCGGCCGCGCGGCCCGTGCCCGACTATTTCAATTGGAGCTGGCACGAATACGAGATGCGGGTCGCCTTCTGGCGTCTCAAGGCAATGTTCGACCGCCGCGGAATCAAGCCGAGTGCGTCCGTCAATTCAGCGGTCTGCACTGTGTACCGTGAAGTCGCGGAAGCTTGCCGCGACGCGGGCTGGGAGTTCATCGCTCACGCCGTGATGCAGCGTCCGCTCGGCGAGATCGCCGACGAGGCGGCGATGATCCGGCAGTGTGTCGACGAGATCACGACCTTCACCGGAAAGCGGCCGAGAGGGTGGGCAAGTCCCGGTGTTTCGCAATCCCGCGACACGGTCGACAATCTGACCGCTGCCGGCCTGGAGTATGCGTGCGACTGGGTGCTCGACGATCAACCGTTCGAGATCGCGACAAAGCACGGGCCGCTGGTCGGTCTGCCCTACACGGTCAATCTCAACGACGTGCCGCAGATGGTGATCGGGCGTCAGCCGATCCAGACATTCAAGCAATCGATCTGTGACGCGTTCGATTGTCTGTATCAGGAATCGGCGGCGTCGGTCCGCATCATGACGATCGTTCTGCACCCGTATGTCTGCGCGACGCCTCACGCCATGCGCTACATCGACGAGGCGTTCGACCACATGACGCGACCGGGGGTTGCGTTCTGGTCGGGTGACCTGATTCTCGACTGGTACAAGTCGTCGCGTTAGACCGCGGCAATTCGCGTTTCGGGAGGCAATGATGTCGCTGAACGGCAAGGTGGCGCTGATCACGGGCGGTTCGCGCGGCATCGGCGCGGAGATCGCCAAGCAGCTCAGCGCCGAAGGCGCCGGCGTCTTCCTCGCCGCGAACGACAGCGAGGAAATCCTTGATGGCGTCGCGCAGCAGTGCCGGCAACAATCCTCAACTGCCCAAGTGGCGTTCGGCCGCTTCGATTTCCTGGAGGAAGGCTCCTCAGCCGGCGTTGTGCGCCGCGATGGCGGCCTTCGACCGGATCGACATTCTGGTGAACAACGCCGCCATCCGCGTGCGGCGGCCGTTCGGTGAATTCACCGCAGAGGAGTTCGATCAGGTCGTCGGCGTCAACCTTCGGGCGCCGTTTCTGGTCAGCCAGGAGGTGGTGCCGATCATGAAGGCGAACCGCGCCGGCCGCATCATCAACATCGCAAGCCAGATGGGCAGCATCGCCGAGCAGAACCTCGCGCTCTACGGACTCACAAAGGCGGCCTTGATTCACCTGACGATGTCGATGGCCTTCGA
>Ga0190274_10002897_pt1 | contig 10189 bp, 13 predicted proteins | sample Popmic531T_FD_133002 | JGI IMG/M metagenome (GOLD analysis project Ga0190274, IMG submission 133002) | Populus adjacent soil microbial communities from riparian zone of Yellowstone River, Montana, USA - 531 T | ecosystem: Environmental > Terrestrial > Soil > Riparian zone | place: USA: Montana...
CACCGCTCGTCGAGCCCTTGGTGCGCGGCCGCGCCGTGTTCCCGGCCTGATCTCAGCGGCCGAGCAGCCGCCCCGCCAGCTCAGCGGCGCTGACGCCGATGAAGGCACCGGCGAGCACGTCTGCGGGGTAGTGCACCCCGGTATGCACGCGGGAATACCCGACCAGCGTCGCCAGTGCCCGCAGCGGCGCGGAAAGCGCAGGCTGCGCGACGCCGGCACCGGTGGCGAAGGCAAAGGCGGAGGCGGTGTGCCCGGAGGGGAAGGAGCTCGAACGCGGCATTGGCACGTGGCGGCGGGCGAGCACCTCCAGCTCCTGGCGCTCGGGCCGGCGCCGCACGGTCAGCGGCTTGGCGACCAGGTTGGCGAAGGCGGAGGCAAAGCCGAGCGAGACTAGGCCGCGGGTCGCGGCGTGGCGCCCCCCGGCGCCGCCGAACACGGCCAGCCCCGCCGCGGCGCCGATCCAGAGCTTGCTGTGGTCCGCGGCTCGGGAGAGCTCGCGCATCGCGGCGTCGAGAGCGGGCGTCTCGGTCCCGGCGACCGCCGCGTAGACGGCGGTGTCGACCTTCTTCGCCTCGGTCAGCCAGCCCGCCATCGGGCGATGATATGAGCCGCCGCCTCGGCTTCGTCGACGGGGGGAGCGTTATGTAGACCTAGGCGAGGGTTAGCGGCCTCGCGGCGCGCTAGTCCGTTGGAGGACGGCTCCAGACGAATGCGGCGTAAGGCAGGATGGCCACGAGCAGGCCCATCATCAGCAGCGCGGCGACGATCCAACAAAGACCGATGACGTCGAGACTGCCGACGTGGTGAGCGCCGCGATAAGCGGCTAGGGCAACACTGGTACCGATTGCGATCAGGCCGGCGATTCCAACGCCGCAGCTGTTACCCAGCCAGTTCAGGTGCTCGGCGAGGTCTTCGCCGACCCGGATACCGGTGCCGGCGATCGCGACGCTGAAGGCAACGAATATTCCGGTGCCGATCTGACTCAGATCGCCGAAGAGCTGCGGGGACGGATGGGACACCGGTGCAGCGAGAGCGGCGACCGAGAGCATGATCGCCACGGCAAGCACCGCACCGAAACCCTCGAGCAGGCCAAGCAGCATGGGGCCGAGCCAACTCTCGACCGCCCGTCGCCGCTCCCCGATCCAACGCACGATAATGGTGGTTATGTCAACTCGGACCGAAAAGGGACCAGAACGGAGCGGCAGGCTGCGGGAATAGCCTGCCGCCCCGCTCGAGGAGGCTCAGCTGGCGTCGTCGATCGCTTCTTCGAGTTCCTGGGGCGAGCTGGGCGTGCCGAGGAGTTCGATGCCGTTGCTGCTCGGGCCCTTGATCGCGAACGACGGCGTCCCGGTGAAGCCGAAGTTCTGCGCCTGTTCGAACGTGTCTTCGACCTCGCCGGTTAATTTCGCGCCTTTGCGTTCTTCGTCCCATTTGGCGACGTCCTTGACCCCCGCGCCCTTGGCGACGGCGGTGAGGAACTCGTCGTCGGCGTATCCCGAGTTCTCTTTGCCCTGGTTGTGGTAGAAGAGATCGAGGTAGTTCCAGCCCCGTCCCTGGGCACCGGCGGCCAGGGCCGCGGCGCCGGCGGGCGCGGACTGCGGCCCGATGATCGTGAAGTTGCGGAAGACGAGCTTGGCGTCTCCGTTTTTGACCCGGTTTTCGATCACCGGCGGCAGGATTTCTTCCGCGAACGCTTTGCAGACCGGGCACTGCAGGTCTCCGTACTCGATCAGTTCGACTTTTGCCTTGGGATCGCCGAGCACGAGCTCTTCCTGCGGGATTCCGTTGAACAGCTTGTCGACGGACCCGACGTCCTTGAGGTTGCTGGCATCGCCGCCGCTGCTGCCACCCGAGTTGACGACGATCAGCACGGCGACGGCGACGATCGCCAGGAACACCGCTCCCGCCCCGATCTGGAGCAGCCGCGTGCGGCGCTCCCCGGAGTCGACTTTCGTTTCTTCCTGCAGCCGCTCTTCGCGACGTTTCTCCCGCTCCCGCTTGTTGCTCATCTGTCCTCCTGTGGTTTCCCTTGCGTCAGATTCGAGACCGTCGGCACCGCCCGGCGCCCGACAACTCTATGCAGGCTCGGCGCCGGAGTCGGCCTCGTCGGAAACGACGACGCCGCTGGTGCCGGCGTAGCCGATCAGGCGGGTGGCGTTGAGCAGGAAGAGGATCGTCATCAGCACGGCGCTCGCCACGCACCACTGGCAGATCGCTTCGATCTTGAAGATCTCGAGATAGGTGAGGTAGATGCTGAAGCCGAAGCCGCCGAGCGCGATCGCGAAGCCGCCCAGGCGCGCCAGATCGTTGGCGAAGAACGCCGTCACCAGCAGCGCCACGTAGCCGACGATCCCGAAGACCGCGACGTTGACCCCGGCGATGTGGGAGTAGGAGCTGTTGGCGACCGTCTCGCAACCGCCGCCGCCGGCCAGGCAGGTCGGCGCCCCGCCGCCGGAGTCGGCGATCGTGATGTAGGTGGCGACGCCGATCCCCAGGGTCGCCACGAAGGCGATTATCCGGCGCAGCGTCGCTTCGGTCGGAAACTTCATAGCGATGAAGATAAAGCCTCAGCGTAAAAAGCGGCTAACTGCCGCGAGAGCCTGCCGCCCTGCCAGGCCAGCGGCGACTCCCCTTCGGCCTCGCTGACCAGGCTCGCCTGCGGCAGCCGCCGCGCGTAGGCGGCGGCGACCTCGTAGGGATGCCCGGGGTCGGCGGCGTCGTGGCTGGCGACCACCAGCGCCGGGATCTCGATCCGCTCCAACTCCTCCATCGAGCCGAAAGGGCGCGAGCGTGGAACCTCGCGCAGGGCCTCGACCAGCGCCTCGGGACGGCGGTGCAGGAGCATGCGGGCGCGGGTGAAGCCGAGCACCGACTGAAGCCAGCGGGGGTCGATCTCCTGTTCGCGCTCGATGTAGTCGACGAAGCCGTCGACCCCTCCCCCGTCCAGCGCCGCGGCCAGCCCGTCCCAGTAGCCCAGCGAGAGTGGCGTCACCTCACCCGCGTAGACCGGCCCGATCAGGACCAGGCCGGCGAGGCGGTCCGGGCTACGGAGCGCGTAGGCAACCGCGGTGTGAGCCCCCATCGAGTGCCCGGCGAGCAGGAAGCGCCCCTCCCCCACCTCGGCCGCGACGACCCGCTCGAGGTCGTCGACCAGCCACGGGTATCCATAACCCTCGCCGGACGGAGCCGGATCGGACTCGCCGTGCCCGCGGGCGTCGTAGGCGACGACCAGGTGACCGGCCCGCTCCAGCTTCCGCGAGCCGTGGTGGACGTAGCGACGGGTCGCGGTGATCCCATGGCAGAGCACGACCGGCGGACCCGCCCCGGCGGCTTCGCCGTGGATTGCCGGCTCCCCGCCGACCACGAAGGACGCCGGCTCGGCGCCCGCCATCAGGCGACCGCGGCGACCGCGCGCTCGAGGTCGTCGACGCTCTGGAAGCTGGCGCCGGTACGGGAGACGTGGCGGTAGCGCACGATCCCCTCGCCGTCGATGACGAAGATCGCCCGCATGACGTAGCGCCCGCCGGGCAGCTCCTTGTCCTTCAGCTCCGTGAGGCGGGCCAGCGGCCCCAGCCAGGCGGTGACGCCGTAGCGGCGGCTGACCGCGAGATCGTCGTCGGCGAGCAGCGGCACGTTGAGGCGCTGCTCGCGGGCCCAGTGTTCGTGGGAGTCGACCGACTGCGGTGAGATGCCCAGCACCTCCGCGCCCAGCTGGTCGATCCGATCGCCCTCGTCCCGGTAGGAGCAGAACTGGGCGGTGCAGACGCGGGTCTCGTCGCCGGGGTAGAAGGCGAGGATCAGCTTGCGGCCGCGGTAGTCGGAGAGGCGGTAGGTCTTGTCGCCGGTGCCGCGAAGCTCGAAGTCCGGGGCGGGGTCGCCTACGTTGAGCTTGGCCACCGGGTCAGCCTAGGCGCTGCGACTAGCCCTTTTCGATCGTGATCTTTTCGATCAGGACCGTCTGTTTCGGTTTTTCCGACGGGGTGCCGAGCGCGCCGATGCGCTCGACCACGTCGATGCCCTGGTCGACCTTGCCGACCAGGGCGTATTCGGGCGGGAGGCCGGCGTCGGCTCCGGTGACCACGTAGAACTGGCTGCCCGAGCGACCGGGGGGCTCGGCCGAGCTCTTGGCCATCGCCACGATGCCTTTGGTGTAGGCGAGGTTGGCCGGCGGCTTCTCGTCGACGCTGTAGCCGGGGCCGCCGGTGCCGGTACCGAGCGGGTCGCCGCCCTGGATCACGAAGCCGGGGACGATGCGGTGGAAGGTGAGGTCGTCGTAGAAGCCTTCTTCGGCGAGGTAGGCGAAGGAGTTGGCGGTCTTGGGGGCGCGCTGGGTGTCGAGCGCGATCTCGAAGGTGCCGCAGTTGGTCTGCACCACGGCGGTCGCTTCCTCGCCCTGCCCGAGGGTCTGCTTGGGCGCCTTCAGCGACACCTGCTTGGGCTTCGGCGCTTCCACCTGCTCGCAGCCGTCCGCACCGGCGCTGGCCGCGGTCGAATCGCCGTCGTCGCCGCCGCCACGCGAAATCAGGATCGCGGCGACGATGCCCACGGCAACGACCGCGAACACGGCAAGGACGATCCAGCGTCGGTCTGCCTGTCCCTCCATCGGCGCGAAAGACTAGACCACCGGCGAGCGGCGAGCGGCGACCGAGCCGTCACCGAGCCCAAAGGCGAGTGCCACGCATGCCAGCGGCCTTACGATCGCCTGTATATGCCCATGCCTCCGTTGACCCCGCTTGCGGCCGCCGTCCTGCACGTCGCTCCGGCGCCGGAGCGCGTGCTGGAGGTCGAATGCGGCGACGGCGACGGCGCCCTCTTCCTGGCCCGGGAGTTTCCAGCGGCGCGGGTGCGGGGAGTCGATCGCTCCAGCGAGCGGGTCCGGGCGGCGACGGCGCGAGTTGGGCTGGACCCCGAAGGACGGGCGGTCTTCAAGACCGGTCGTCCCGGCGCCCTCCCCTACCCCGATGGCTTCTTCGATCTCGTCGCCCAGGTCGACGGCCGCCCCCCGGTCGCCGAGATCGCCCGCGTGCTGCGCCCCGGTGGGCACTTGATCCTCGCCCGCTCCCAGCGCCCGGGCGCCGCCGGCCGCCTCGCCACGAGGTTGCTGCACCGGCGCCTCGCCCGCCACGGGATCGAGCTGCTCGAGAGCGCCGCGGCCGGCGACGGCAGCTTCTCTGTCGGCCGTATGCGCGAGGGTGATCGAGCGGCCGCCGGCGACTAGGCTGCGAACGGATGGAGATCGAGGGGATGCCACTGGCGCTGCTGGTCAACCCGGCCTCGGCCGGCGGGAAGACCTTGAAGCTGTTGCCCCGGGTCGAGCAGACGCTTGACGCCCGCCGTGCGGTCTTCCGGGTCCAGCGCACCAAGGGGCTCGAGCACGGGGTCGAGCAGGCCCAGCTCGCGATCGAAGCCGGCGAGCTGCCGGTGGTCATGAGCGGCGACGGGCTGGTCGGAGCCGTCGGCGGCGCCATGGCGGGCTCCGACACGCCGTTGGGGATTCTGCCCGGCGGCCGCGGCAACGATCTCGCCCGGGTGCTTGGAATCCCCAACGACCCGGAAGACGCCGTGGCGACGCTCTTCTCGGGCCACAGCCGGCGAATCGACGTCGGCGAGGCCAACGGCGAGCGCTTCCTCGGCATCGTCAGCGTCGGCTTCGACTCCGAATGCAACCGGCTCGCGAACGAAGTCAAGCTGATCCGCAGCAACCTCGTCTACGTCTATTCGCTGTTCCGCACGCTGGCCGGCTGGAAGCCCGCGCGCTTCACGATCCGGGTCGACGACGAGCGCACGCGATTCACCGGCTACTCGGTCTCCGTCGCCAACAACAGCACCTTCGGAGGCGGGATGCGGGTCGCGCCAGGCGCCGATCTGGAAGACGGTCTGTTCGACGTCGTCGCGATCGGCGACGTCGGCAAGCTGCGCTTCCTGGCTAACCTGCCGAAGGTGTTCAAGGGGACTCACGTGGACGGCGACGACGTACGCGTCTTCCGCGCCCCTCACCTCGAGCTGAGCGCAAGCAAGCCGTTCCCCGTCTACGCCGACGGCGAGCACCTCACCGACCTGCCTGCCTCGCTGCGGGTGCTGCCGAACGCACTCAGCGTGCTGGTGCCGGCTCCGGCCGCGGCTTGACCCGGCCGACGGCCACGAGGGCGGGCAGGCGCGGAGCGCTCTTCGGCGCCAAGCTGGCCGCCTCGCGGGCCCTCGGTGCCGCCAGCAGGGCCAGTGGGCGCGGCGGCGGCACGACCCTTCCGGGGCGGGTGCTGCTGCGCCTCGCCCCCGACGCGATCGCCCGCCTGGGTGCCGGCCTCGACGGCGGTACGACGATCGTCAGCGCCACCAACGGCAAGACCACGACCGCCGGGATGATCGCGGCGATCCTGACGGCAGACGGTCGCCGCGCGGTCCACAACCGGGCCGGCTCCAACATGACCTGGGGAGTGGCGACGGCGCTGCTGGAGCAGAGCGGCGACGAGGGCCTCTTCGAGGTCGACGAGGCCTGGCTGCCGCGGGTCGTCGAGCAGCTCGACCCGGCGACGATCGTGCTCGGCAACCTCTTCCGCGACCAGCTCGACCGCTATGGCGAGATGGAGGCGCTGGCCGACGACTGGGCCACCACGGTCGCCGCTCGCGGCGGCCGCACCGCTTTGGTCCTCAACGCCGACGACCCGTTGATCGCCGATCTCGGCCGCGATGCCGACGAGCGCCCGCGCGAGGGCGTCGTCTATTTCGGGATCGAGGACGCCTCGCAGGCGCTGCCCGAGCTGCAGCACGCCTTCGACGCCAAGCACTGTCGTCGCTGCGGCCATCCCTACGCCTACGAGCGCGCCTTCGTCGGCCACCTCGGCCACTACTCCTGCCCCAACTGCGGCGCCGAGCGCCCGCGGCCCGAGGTCGCGGCGACGAAGGTCGAACTGCGCGGCATGGACGGGTCGCGAGTCACGGTCCGCATTCCCGACGGCGAGATCCACCTGGACCTGCCCCTGCCGGGCCTCTACAACGTTTACAACGCCCTGGGGGCGGTTGCCGCCGGCCTTCGCCTCGGGGTGGCGCCCGCGCGGATCGCCGCCGCCCTCGGCGAGGTGCGGGCCGCCTTCGGCCGGGTGGAGACGATCGACGTCGCCGGCGTGCCGGTCTCGATCCTGCTGATCAAGAACCCGGCCGGTGCCAACGAGGTGGTGCGAACGCTGCGGCTGGAGGCGGGCGAGGGAAAGGTCGACCTCTGGATCGCCCTCAACGACCGCATCGCCGACGGCCGCGACGTCTCCTGGGTCTGGGACGCCGATTTCGAGTTGCTGAGGGGCGCCGTCGGGCGCGTCGTCTGCGCCGGCACGCGGGCGCCGGAGCTGGCGCTGCGGCTGAAGTACGCCGGCTGGCCGACCGCGGCGATCGCGGTCGAGCCCGGGATCGAGGCCTCGCTGGACCGCGCTGTCGCCGGCTCCCAGGGGCGGCTCTTCGCCCTTCCCACCTACACCGCCCTGCTGGAGCTGCGCAAGCTGCTCGCCGCCCGTGGCCTGGCGCGGGAGTTCTGGCGATGAGCGTGGCGATCTGGCACGACGTCGAGTGCGGCTCCTACGCCGCCGACCTGCCGCTCTGGGAGCGGATGGCGAGTCGGGCCGATGGGCCGGTGCTCGATCTCGGCTGCGGGACCGGCCGGGTCGCCCTGCACCTGGCGCGACGCGGCCACCGCGTGATCGGACTGGACCTCGAGCCCGAGCTGATCGCGGCGCTGTCCGCGCGGGCGGACGGCCTGCCGCTGGAGACGGTTATCGCCGACGCCCGCGAGTTCCGCCTCGACGACGACGTCATGCTCGCTTTGGCGCCGATGCAGGTACTGCAGCTGCTCGAGGGCACCGCCGCTCGCGTCGCCTGCCTGCGCTGCGTCGCCGCCCAGTTGCGACAGGGCGGTCGTTTCGCCGCCGCGATCCTCGAGCGGATGCCCGAGCCCGACGACTCGCCGCCGCCGCTCCCCGACGTCCGCGAGGTCGACGGCTGGGTCTACTCGAGCCTCGCCGTCGAGGCCGCCGTCGGACCGGGTGAAATCCTCGTCCGCCGGATCCGCCAGACCGTCTCGCCGGCGGGCGAGCTGAGCGAGGAGGACAACGAGATCCGCATCGAGACCTTTGCGGCGGCGCAGCTGGAGGCCGAGGCGGCCGCGGCGGGACTGGTTGCGGTCGAGCGCCACGAGATCCCGGCAACCGACATCCACGTCGGCTCGCTCGTCGTCGTGCTGGAGAAGGAGGAGTGATGGAGCTGCGCGTGCTCAGCCTCTACCCGGAGCAGATGAACATCTACGCCGACCGCGGCAACATCGTCTTCCTGCAGCGGCGTTGCGAGTGGCGTGGCATCGACTTCAGCCATGCCGGTGCCGGGCCCGGCGAGGTCGTCGACCCCGGCGCCCACGACCTCTTCTACGTCGGCGGTGGCCAGGACCGCGATCAGCGCATGGTCGCGGCCGAGATGGTCGCCAGCAAGCGCGAGGCGCTGGCCGCGGCGATCGCCGACGGGGCGGTTCTGCTCGCGGTCTGCGGCGGCTACCAGCTGCTCGGCCACAGCTACCAGCTCGATGAGGAGAAGCTTCCCGGTCTCGGCCTCGCCGACCTGGAGACCGTGCGCCAGCCGGGTGCGAGGTTGATCGGCAACGTCGCGATCGAGGTCGATCTCGGCCCGGGCCCGCGGCTGCTCGCCGGCTTCGAGAACCATGGTGGGCGCACCCACCTGGGCCCCGGCGCGCAGCCTCTCGGTCGCGTCGTCGCCGGCAACGGCAACAACGGCAAGGACGGCTTCGAGGGGGTGCGCCGGGACAACCTGATCGGCACCTACCTGCACGGCCCACTGCTGCCGAAGAACGCCTGGCTGGCGGATCACCTGATCGCGTTGGCGCTGGAGCGCCGCTACGGCGCCCGTCCCGAGCTGGAGCCGCTCGACGACGCCTTCGAGGCCGCGGCGCATGCCAGTGCCCGCGCCGCGGCCGGAATCTGACTGAGCCTCTCCGGGGGCAGCTGGCAAGGAAGCAGGGAGCGCCGTGTGCTCTGCACACAAGCGACCGATGACGCCGCCAGCCGCCCCCGGAGAGGCTCAGCGGCCGCTGGAGCCGAAGCCGCCGGCACCGCGGGCGGAGTCCGCCAGGGCCGCCGCCTCGACCGGCTCCGCCAGCGCAATCGGCGCGATCAACAGTTGGGCGATGCGCTCGCCAAGGGCGACGCGAAAGGTCTCCGCCGGGTCGGTGTTGAGCAGCAGCACCCGCACTTCGCCGCGGTAGCCCGAGTCGATCAGGCCGGGACTGTTGACCACGGAGATCCCATGCTCGCGGGCCAGGCCCGAGCGCGGCAGGACCAGGCCCGCGTGCCCGTCGGGAATCTCAACCGCGATCCCGGTTCCGACGCTCCACCGCTCCCCCGGCCCAAGATGCGCCGCCTCGCAGGCGTACAGATCTAACCCCGCGTCCCCCTCATGGGCCCGAGTCGGCAGCAGCGCACCATCTTTCAACTTGGCAACGGAAAGCTCCACGCGGCGCACCCTAACGACCCTGCTTACGAATCAAGATGTCCGACGCAGCGGTGACTCGCGCGGGTGGCCCGGTGAGGGGGGCCGAGAACGGACAAACCTGCCCGCCCGCAGGCCCCCCTCACCGGGACAGGACCCGCGCGCCATTTCCGTTGGTCCCTAAATCGTCAAATCTGTGCAGCTCCGTCACCGGCACCCTGGCGTGGACCAGAACCCCGTCTGCCCGCTCGGTCCGCTCCAGGTCTCCGGCCACCTCGTGCAGCTCGTGCAGGCGCCCGCCCTCTGCATAGGGGATCAGCAGCTCGACCTCGGCCAGGGTCTCCTCGAACCTCGCCTCGACCCCGGCTCGCAGCTGCTCCAGGCCCGCGCCGTCCAAGGCCGAGACGAGGACGGCGTCGGGGTGGGCGACCCGCGCCTCGTGCGCTGCCTCCTCGCCGAGGAGATCCGCCTTGTTGAGGACCAGCAGGCGCGGCTTCTCGCCGGCGCCGATCTCCTCCAGCACCGCGTCGACCGCCTTCATGTCGAGCAGTCGCCGCTCCTCGGCCTCGGAGGCGTCGACGACGTGGACGATCAGGTCGGCGAGCACCGTCTCCTCGAGGGTCGCCTTGAAGGCCTCGACCAGCTGGTGGGGCAGCTTCTCGATGAAGCCGACGGTGTCGGTCAGCAGGTAGTCGCGACCGGATAGATC
>Ga0190274_10002898_pt1 | contig 10187 bp, 9 predicted proteins | sample Popmic531T_FD_133002 | JGI IMG/M metagenome (GOLD analysis project Ga0190274, IMG submission 133002) | Populus adjacent soil microbial communities from riparian zone of Yellowstone River, Montana, USA - 531 T | ecosystem: Environmental > Terrestrial > Soil > Riparian zone | place: USA: Montana...
GGCGAATGCCGCGATGGGCGCGAGGCGGTTCGAGCGCTTGCGACCCTCACGCCCGACCTGGTCTTCCTCGATGTCGAGATGCCCGGCCTCGACGGACTCGGCGTGATCCGTGTGCACGGGGCCGAACGGATGCCGCTCACCGTCTTCGTCACGGCCCACGACGAGTTCGCCGTTCGCGCCTTCGATGCCCATGCACTCGACTATCTCGTGAAGCCCCTGGGCGAGGCACGCTTCCGCATTATGATCGAACGGGTGCGGGAGCGCCTGCGCCTCAACGACGCCGTGGCGCTCGCGGGGCAGCTCTCCGCACTTCTCGCCGGTGAAGCCGCGCGACCGAAGAACGTTTCGGCAGTGGCAAGGGAGAGCACGCTGCTTGTTGATACGGACACCGGCCAGCTGGTGCTCGACGCCGCTGACATTCACTGGATCAGCGCCGACGATTCCTTCAGCGCGCTTCACGCCGGAGGCATGCGGTACCGCGTCCGGAGTTCACTTCATCAACTGGAGCGGGCCCTCGATCCCGCACACTTCCTGCGGATCCACCGCTCCGCCATCGTCCGCCTCGATCAGGTGCGCGAGGTGCGTGTCGATGATGCGTCGGGTGATGCGGGCGCCGCGGTCCTCCTCAGGGATGGCACCCGCCTGCCGGTCGCCCGGCGCAAGCTCTCCCGCCTCAAGGCCATGTTGCGACCCTGGACGCGGTCACCGTAGCCGAGTCACTGCACACACCGCCCACCGTTCAACCCGCCGTCACGACCGTTCAACCGGCCAGCGCGACCGTTCGCGACACCTGTATTGACGCCATCCGGAACGATCCGTACCATCGCGTCACCAGCAAGCATTTCGGAGACAATGGACGCAAGGTCGTTGACAGCCAAATTTCAGCTGAGGAGGACCGACTGGTGTCGCGATCTCTGAGGATCCTGTATGTCCTGAGCGCCATCGGCACTTCAACCCTGGTGGCGCAGGCGCCGGCTCGCACGCAGGCGCAGCGTGATTCCCTGCACGCAGCCCACAAGGGCGACTTCGACTATCTCCTCGGCGAGTGGAAGTTCACGTCGGTGAGCAAGGAGTGGGGCAAGGGCCAGGGATTCTGGACCGCGGTACGGCTTGGCGAAAGCGCCGATATCCTCGACGAGTATCGCGTGGTGGGCGACAGCGGCGAGACATACGTGCTGCTGCACACCCTGCGGGCGTACAACGCCGCGCTGGATCAATGGGAACTGGTGTCCAGCGACAACACCACCGGCCTCAAGGATGCTGGCACGGGGCAACGCGTCGATGCCGAGATGCACATTACCCAGAAGTTCGGGGTCAGCACCCCCGAACCAACGATCTGGCGCATTCGCTACTACGACATCGGTACCGATCACTTCTCGTGGCGCGCCGACGTATCAAAGGACGATGGCAAGACCTGGCAGACCGACTTCCTGACCATCGAGGCCAGTCGCATCGGGCCGCCCCGCACGATGGCCTCACTCACATCGACCACGCCGGGGCGGTAGCCGTGCGGATCGTCAGCTGAACACCACGCGCTGCCGTACTAGTTGACGCACAACGATTCCCCGGTTCCTCGCCGGCCGGTACACGCCACCCAGGATTGCCTCCCGCGCAGGCTCGATGAATGCGGCATGCGACGCCGACACCACGCGCACCGAGCCAGGTTCCGCATGGCCGGTCGCGTCGATGACGTACTCCAGGTCCACGTAACCGGAGACGCCGGCGCGCTCGAACTCCACCGGGTACCTTGGCGCCGGCTGTGATATCGCGACTGCGGGGTCGTCCACTTCCGCCGAGACGAAGACTCCCGCCACGCCTGACGTCGGTTCCTTCGCACCAGCGACATCCGTCATTCCAATGGTGGTCTGGCGCCCGACCACCGTCGCCGCATCGAACGGTCTCGCTCCCAGGTCTACCTGGGGGATGCCGACCGGCGTCATCTCCGGCAGTGCCACCTCACTGACCACCTCGGGCGCGCCGGGCAGCGGCGCCTCATCCTGCACCTCGGTGGCGGCTCGCTCGGGCCTGGCGAGCACGAATTTCAGTGTGTCGGAGCGCGCCAGGCCCGCGCTCGTCACCACTCGCTCCGTCGCCTGAACGGCACCGGCAACCACCATCGCATGCACCAGCATCGACAGCACCGTCCCGCCTGCCCGGCGCCTGGCCCCACTTCGCGACTCCATCAACGTCTCGAACATGCTCCCTCCAGAAAGCGTGGCAGGATGAGCATGCATTGACCGGATTAGTGGCCGTTCGAGGGACGATGTCGCGTCCATGAACACATCATGACAATTCAGGTACTTGCAGCCGCCTGCCCGCCTTATCTTCCACCATGACGTTCCGCCTCCCCATCTTTCCCCTTGGCGTCGTCCTTTTCCCCGGCGCCCTGCTCCCCCTGCACATCTTCGAGCCCCGCTACCGCCGGATGCTCGCCGACTGCATCGCCGGAGACGAACGGTTCGGCCTGGCCCTCCCGGGGATCGCCCATGAGGCGCCCGCGCTTGGGGCGGTCGGGTGCGTCGCGGAGATCCGCGGCGCCCAGTCCCTCGCCGACGGCCGCTCCAACATTGTCGTCCAGGGCACGACCCGGTTCCTCGTCACCCGCTACCTCGACGACCCCGCGCCGTACCTTGTCGCCATGGTCGAGGCCTTCGAGGATCGCGACGACAGCACGCCACCGGCCGCCAGGTGCGTCGCGCTCGCCGACTCGTTCGCCCACTACCTCCCCGCCTTGCGCGAGCTGAACGACCTCGAGCCAGACAATCGCACGCTTCCCACCGATCCTGCCGCGCTGTCCTTCCACGTCGCCGCCGCGCTCGACACCGGCGCCGCCGAGAAGCAGGCCCTGCTCGAGATCCGCTCGACTGCCGAGCGTGTGGACCTTCTGCTGGAGATGCTCCCGCCGCTCTCGAGCGCCATCGACGCCGGGCTCCGCACCCGGAAGAAGGCGCACAGCAACGGCAAGGGACATCACCCGCCCGACCTGGCCGACTCATGAACGAGGCCCTCCTCGCGAGTCTCTCGGCCATCGTTGGCCCCCGCTGGGTGCGGCATCGCAAGGCCGAGCTCGCCACCTATACCATGGATGGGCTGCCCACCCACGAGTCGTATCCTGGCGTGGTGGTCCTGCCCGGATCGCGTGATGAGCTCATCGCGGTGGTAAGACAGCTGCATGCGACGCGAACACCATTCGTCGCCCGGGGTGCCGGCACCGGCCTCAGTGGCGGTGCGCTCGCCGAGGGCAACGCCGTCCTCGTGGCACTCACCCGCCTCAACCGGATCCTCAGTGTTGACCCGAAGACCCGGCGCGCGGTGGTCGAGCCTGGGGTGGTCAACGCCCGCCTTTCCGAGGCGGTCCTGCCGCACGGCCTGCAGTACGTCCCGGATCCCTCGAGCCAGACCGCATGTACCATCGGCGGCAATGTCGCCGAGAACGCCGGGGGTCCGCACTGCCTGAAGGCGGGCGTCACCACCAATCACGTCACCGACCTGGAGATCATCCTTCCCGATGGATCGCTCGCCCGGCTCGGATCAACCCACGGCGACGCCTGGGGACCCGACCTGGTCGGTCTCTTCGTCGGCAGCGAAGGGATGTTCGGCATCGCCTCCCGCATCACGGTGCGGCTCGAGCCGATTCCCGCGACGGTGCGCACCATGCTCGCGGACTTCCCCAGCATCCGGAGCGCCAGCGAGGCGGTCTCCGCCATCATCGCCTCCGGGATCGTGCCGGCCGCACTGGAGATGATGGATCAGGCCTGCGTGCAGGCGGTGGAGGCCTCGATCTATGCCGCGGGCTATCCCACGGACGCCGCCGCCGTGCTCCTGGTCGAGCTCGATGGCCAGCCGGAGAGCGTCGCTGCCGAGCATGCCGTCGTGGAGCCGCTCCTGCGCGCGCACCGGGCCCGTAACGTGCTCACTGCCGAGACCGCCTACGACCGGGCCCGGCTCTGGCAGGGCCGCAAGAAGGCCTTCGGCGCGATGGGCCGCATCGCACCCGACCTGGTGGTGCAGGATGCCGTGGTGCCACGCTCCGCGCTGCCGGACGTACTCGACCGGATCGGCGAGATCCGCGATCGCTACGGCCTGCACATCAGCAACGTCTTCCACGCCGGCGACGGGAACCTGCACCCGAACATCAGCTTTGATCGCCGCAACGTGGCTCTCGCCGAGCGCGTGAGGAATGCCAGCCGGGAAATCATGACCGCGTGCGTGGCTGCCGGCGGCAGCATCACGGGTGAACACGGGGTGGGCAACGACAAGCTCGACTACATGCCACTGATCTTCGACGCCGAGACGCTCGGCGCCATGCAGGCCACTCGTCGCGTCTTCGATCCCGGTGAGCGTGCGAATCCCGGGAAGGTGGTACCCGTCCATGCCTGTCGAGAGTGGTGCGCCACGCCGGCCGCTCGCACCAACGGCAGCCATGGACGCCCGCTGGCGGAGGTGACCCATGACTGACGGCATGCTGGCCCGGTTTCGCGAGATCGTCGGCGCTTCCGGCGTCGAACGCGACCCTGCCGGTCTTCCTCGCGTGGTCCCCGATAGCACCGAGGCGATGGCGCGGCTCTTCGCGCTCGCGCACGCCCGGAGCTGGCGCGCCCGCATCGAGGGACAGGGCACCTGGCTCTCCTCCGATGCCCCGGCCGATTTCGCGGTGAGCACGCGCGGGCTCGATCGCGTCGTGTCCGTGAGCCCCGCCGACCTCGTCGCCACCGTGGACGCCGGTGTCGCGATCGGAACCCTTCGCCGGCGCCTCGCCGACGATGGCATGTGGCTCGCCATCGATCCACCGGGCCGGCCCGAGCGCAGCATCGGCTCCATCGTCGCGGCCGGTACCGCCGGGCCCCTGCGGCAGGGCTTCGGACCGGTGCGCGACCACGTGCTCGGCTTGAGCGTGGTCACGGGCGACGGCCGACTCGTGCGCGCGGGCGGCCGCGTGGTCAAGAACGTCGCCGGATATGACCTCGGCAAGCTGCAGATCGGCGGCTTCGGCGGCTTCGGCATCATCACCGAGCTCAACCTCCGGCTCCGCGCCCTGCCGCGTGCCGACCAGACCTACATCGCGCGCGCCGGTCGCGACCACCTCACCAGCGTGGCGCGCGACCTCACCGAGGCGCGCCTCTCGCTGCAGGCACTCGAGATCTTCTCCCCCGCGATCGCCGCCGAGCCCGACTGGATCCTCGCGGCGCGCATCATGGGCACCGAGGACGGGGTCGCCGCTGAAGCCCGTCGGCTCACCGCCGCCAATTCGCTCACCTGGCAGCAGCTGCCGGTCGAGCGCGCGAGTTCGTTCTGGCACCTGTCCGCTCGCGCGGTCCTGGGCGGCGCCGTCACGCTGCGGCTCGGCGTGCTGCAGCCGGGCCTCGATGACTCGCTGGACATGCTGGCCGCCACGCTCGATGAGGGCCTCATCACGGCGGGCGCGGGCAGTGCCGGCGGCATCCGCTGGAGCGGTGAAGCCCGCATCGACGCGTTGCGCGCGCTCCGTCGCACGGCCGCTTCGCGCGAGATCCCCATGACACTCGAACGCGCACCCTGGCCGGTCCGCCAGCAGCTCGGGCACTTCGGCGCGTATCGGGAGGGGGTGGGCGCCCTGGTGAGCCGGCTCCGGGAGACATTCGATCCCGGGCTGCTGCTGAGCGTGGCGCTCGAGGGCGATGCGGATGGCCGGTAGTACCGATGTGCGGTTCACCGCGCTGGACCCCTGCGTCCACTGCGGTTTCTGTCTACCTGCCTGCCCCACGTACCTTGCCACGGGCGACGAGGCTGACAGCCCGCGCGGTCGTATCGTGCTCATGCGGGCACTCGAACGCGGCGAGATCGGCGCCGATGATCCCGCCCTCACCCAGCACATCGATGCCTGCCTTGGTTGCCGGGGCTGCGAGCCCGCCTGCCCCTCTGGTGTGGGCTATGGCCAGGGACTCGAGGCGGCGCGCGAAATCCTGGCGACGAAGCGTGGAATTCCTCCGGCATCGAGGGCGATCCTCACCGTCTTCTCCTGGCGGCCCATCTGGCGCACGCTGCTCACGGTCGCGCGCTGGTTCCGCGCCACCGGAATTCCTGCGCGATTGTCGAGCGGCACGCGCTTTGGCTTCGGGATGGGGATGCTCGCCTCGACCAGGCGGCATGAGAAGGCGCGCGCGTTCCCCACCTTTCACGTATCACACTCCGCACCCACGGTCGCCCTCTTCCGCGGCTGCGTGATGGACACCGTCTTCCGTCACGTGAACGACGCCACGCGACGTGTGCTCGAGGCCAACGGATACCGGGTGGTGGAGATCGACGGTCAGGGATGCTGCGGGGCCTTGCACGAACACGCCGGTGATCGCGCCGGCGCCGAGTCGCTCGCGCGGCAGAACGTGAGGGCGTTCGGTGGGCGGGCCAACTACATCGCGGTCAACAGCGCCGGCTGCGGCGCGCTCCTCAAGGCGTATGGCCACCTTCTCGGATCGCGCGAAGGGGAGCATTTCGGGTCGAGGGTGCGCGACGTTAGCGAGCTGCTTGCCGCGAAGGGCCCCCGCCAGGGCGGGCCGCTCCCGCTCGACGTCGCCTATGATGCGCCCTGCCACCTGCAGCATGCACAGAAGGTGCATTCCGAGCCGCTGGCGGTGCTCAACGCCATTCCCGGCCTGCGGCTCCGTGTCCTGCCCGGCTCGGACAAGTGCTGCGGAAGCGCGGGCATCTACAGCATGCTGCATCCCGACATGGCCCGCGCGGTACTGGACGACAAGATCAGGGGAATCGCCACGGCCTCGCCGGTTCCCCGCGTCATTACGACCGGGAATCCAGGTTGCCACATGCAGATCGGCGCCGGCCTCCGCGCGGCGGGGATGGACACCGCAGTCCTCCACCCGGTGGAGCTCCTGGATGAGTCGTATCGCGTTGGCGGATTGTACAGCAGGCAGCAGTGAGCACCTCACGTCTCACGTCCTCACGTCCTGAGTCCTTCCCCCCTATTTTCCTGCATGCCTTCCGTCATTCTCTTCGACTTCAACGGCGTCCTCATCAACGACGAGCCGCTCCATTGCGAGGCGCTCATTCACACGCTCGCCGAGTATGGCATCGACATCGATCGCGATACCTACTACCGGGACTATCTCGGTTTCGACGACCGTGAGTGCTTCCGGTACAGCTTCACCCAGGCCAACCGCCCCTCCGATCCGGCCAGTATTGCCGATGCCACTGAGCGGAAGAATGCGGCATGGCAGCGACTGGTGAAGGCGAGCATGCCGATGGTGCCGGGCGCGGCCGACTTTGTTCGCGCATGCGCCACCGCCGGCCACCGGATGGCGATCGTGTCCGGCGCGCTGCGGCGCGAGATCGAGCTCGTCCTCGCGCGCACTGGCCTGGCCACGCACTTCGAGCTGATCGTGGCGGCGGAGGATGTCCCTGACTGCAAGCCTGATCCGGCGGGTTACAACAAGGCCCGCGCCGCCCTGAACGCGGAGCCCGCCAGCTGCATGGTCATCGAGGATTCGCTTCCGGGGCTGAAGGCGGCGCGCGGTGCCGGCCTCCGGTGCGCCATGATTGCCACCTCACACCCTCCGGAAGCACTCACCGGCGCCGACTCGGTGTGGGCGGACTTTACCGGACGCGTTCCCGCCGACCTTCCGTGGTCCAATGGCCGTGGTTGACGTCACCCTGACCCCCGAGAGCGTCGACCGCCTGCGGAACGTGCCACTCGTGCACCGCATGCCGGCGGCCGTCTTCTCCATTGCCGGTCCGGGGGCGCTGCAGTGCCTCCAGGGATTGATTACCAACGACCTGGCCAAGGCGGCCGATGGTTCGCTGGTGTATGGGGCCATGCTCACGCCGAAGGGCCTGATCATCCTCGATTGCTGGATCATCAGGCAGGACGCGACGCGCTTCCTGTTCATCACGGACCTGGACGCTCGCCCCGTAGCGGCGGACCTGTTCAGGAAGCTGTTGCCGCCCCGTCTCGCGAGGGTGACCGACCTGACGGACGAATGGCAGGTCTACCGGGTTCGTGGAGCAATGCCGCGTCCCCCAGCCATCGTCGCGGTGGCGCAGCGCGGTCCGTTCTCGTGCCTCCTCGCCGGCCCGGTCGACGAAGTGGCGCACTCCCTGAAGGAGCTCGCCCTCGACGGTGCCCGCACCGCTACTGATGATGAATGGGAAGCGGCCCGCATCCTCGCCGGGTGGCCCCGTCGCGGCGCCGAGATCGACGAGAAGACACTGGTGCAGGAGGTTCGCTTCGATGAGAACGACGGGGTGTCCTACGAGAAGGGTTGCTACACCGGCCAGGAAACCGTCGCCCGTCTCCACTTCCGGGGACACACCAACCGCGATCTCCGCGGCCTGCTGTGGGATCCAGACATTCTGAGCGAAGCCAGGGATCGGCCTGCCGACAGCAAGGTGCTGCTGGGAGAAAAGGAAGTGGGCAGCGTGAGGAGTACCCTCTCGCTGCCCACCGGGCGCATCGGCCTCGCGCTTGTTCGTCGCGAGGTGGAAACCGGTCAGGTCGTGACGGCCGGGGGCTTGCCCGCGACCGTCGTGTCCCTGCCCTTCCCTGCTATTTAGTTCTTCGGCGGGGTCGCCGGGTTCTTTTCCATCTTCTTGTTGACGCTGTCGGCCGGGGCACTCAGGGCGTCCGCAGCCTTCTGCACCGCAGTCTTGCTGGTGTCAACCGCCGCATGCGCCGAATCCGCCATCGCGCCCATGGTGCTGTCAGCCTTGTGGGCAGCCGTGTCGATCGCCGCACCAGCCGCCGCGCCCGTGGCTTCCATCGAACCGGTATCGCCCTGCTTCTTGCCGCAAGCCGCCACCGCAACCAGCGCGGCTACCATCAGGAACTTCCGCATTGCTCGAACTCCTCGAAGTTGAATGACCCTGCTCCCCAAACCATGTGCCGGCGTCGACCACGCCCAGTACGGCGCGCAAGGTACTCACGTGATACCGCCCGTCAACAGGTAAGTTGCTGGGAATTGTGAGGTTGCGCACAAAGTGGCAGGCGGGCGACATGGGCACGTGGCCGGGTCGCAGTCACGGCACGAGAGGCGAAAACGCAGCCCTCAGCCCGACTCAGCCGATCAAATAGCCATGATTTGACCGGTCAAACGCATTTGCCCATCGCGGGTATAACCAGTCATGTCCCAACCACATACGCTCTACGACCTCAAGAACAGCTCCTGGAACCGGGCCTCTCGCACCGTGCGCGAGGAACTGCGGGCCAACCTTCTCCATGCCCTCGAAGCCGGTACCCCGCTGTTTCAGGGTGTCATCGGCTACGAAGACACCGTGCTGCCGCAGATCATCAACGCGATCCTGGCCCAGCACGATTTCATCCTCCTCGGGCTTCGCGGGCAGGCCAAGACCCGCATCCTCAGGGCCCTGGTGGAGCTCCTCGATCCCGTCATCCCGGTCATTGCCGGGAGCGAAGTGAACGATGATCCCTTCCGCCCCATCAGCAAGTTCGGCCGCGACCTGGTGACCGAGTGCGGGGATGCCACGCCCATCGCCTGGCTCCAGCGCGACGACCGCTATGTCGAGAAGCTGGCCACGCCGGATGTCACGATCGCCGACATGATCGGCGACCTCGATCCCATCAAGGCGGCGCGCGGCGGGCATTTGCTGTCCGACGAGCTCAGCATGCATTACGGCCTGCTGCCCCGCGCCAACCGTGGCATCTTCGCCATCAACGAGCTGCCCGACCTGAGCGGCAAGATCCAGGTTGGCCTGTTCAACATCATGCAGGAGGGGGATGTCCAGATTAAGGGCTATCCCGTCCGGCTTCCGCTCGACGTGCTCATGTGCTTCACCGCCAACCCGGAGGACTACACCGCGCGCGGCAAGATCATCACGCCGCTCAAGGACCGGATCGGCTCCGAGATCCTGACCCACTATCCGCGCACCGTGGAGCTGGGCATGGACATCACGCGGCAGGAGGCGTGGATCGAGCGGGGTGCCAAGCCGGTGGACCTTCCGGACTTCGTGCTCGAAGTCATCGAACGCGTTGCCTTCGAGGCCCGCCAGGACAAGCGGGTCGACCGCCGGAGTGGCGTAAGCCAGCGCCTCCCCATCAGTGTCCTCGAGCACGCCATCTCCAGCGCCGAACGCCGGGCCCTGGTGCACAAGGAAGCGACGGTCACGCCGCGCATCACCGACATCTACGCGGCGCTGCCGTCGATCACCGGCAAGCTCGAGTTGGAGTATGAGGGAGAATTGCA
>Ga0190274_10002899_pt1 | contig 10187 bp, 11 predicted proteins | sample Popmic531T_FD_133002 | JGI IMG/M metagenome (GOLD analysis project Ga0190274, IMG submission 133002) | Populus adjacent soil microbial communities from riparian zone of Yellowstone River, Montana, USA - 531 T | ecosystem: Environmental > Terrestrial > Soil > Riparian zone | place: USA: Montana...
AGAGGGTCGGGGGTGAATCCCTCGTAATTGTTCAGTCTACTGAATTTCCCTTGTATCAGCACTATCTCGATGGTCAGGATATCACTCCTATCCTCTCTCAGAGAGCTGGTTTGGGATTTAATTGTTTGCGCGTTTGGCTCCTCATGGTGCCGAATCCGACAATTAGTCCTAATGGATTTCTTCCTTCCAATTATCCTGATTTCTACTCTAAACTTGTTCCGTTCGCACAGCTGTGTGCGTCATATGGACACATTGTAGAATTCACGGTATTTACTAGCACTAAGATTGCGATGCCTAATCAGGCTGACCAGATTAATCATTGGAATCAGACTTGTGACGCATTGCGAGGACAGAATAACGTCCTTATCGAAATGGTCAATGAGTCTGACCAACATGATAATGAGGTTACTGCTGCATTACGTAAACCAAATGGACTAATCGCATCGCACGGTAGTAATGGTGCGGACCATAAAGGAGTGGAGCCCTTTTGGGATTACACTCAATATCATACTAATGGACTTTCCGAATGGCAGAGAAAAGTAGGTCACAATGCAATGGAAATTGCAGACCAGGCTAACATTCCCTGCTTGACGAATGAAAATACTCGATTCACTGACGGAGATAATTCATCATTTCATGCTCATGACGCAATGGCAGGTTCTACGCTATTGAATTGTGGTGCATGTTTCCATTCAATCTCTGGTAAGTTGAGCCAGCTATTTAGTGGAGATGAATTAGACCGTGCTGAAAATTGGGTAGCTGGCGCTAGGTCAGTTCCTCTCGAATATCAGACTGGTCAATACATCCATCGTCAGGATTTAGAAGGACCGGGAGTTATTCGAGTCTACGAACGTAAACTTGCTCCGGGAAATTCTTGGATTGTAAGCATTAGGGAGTAACAATGTTTAACTGGCTTCGTGAATGGTATGAACTTCGTGCATATCTCGCTGAGAAACAGAAGGTATGCAATTCTTGTGAAGTTCTCAAGACTGAGTTGAACAATGCTCATCGAGAGAATGAAATTCTACTGAATAGACTACTGAATAAACCAGAACCGGAGCCTGTTCCTGTAGTAGCTCCGCCGATGAATACTATCCCTATTGCGCGTAGGCATCTATCCTACAATATCAAGAGTCAGATGATGCAAGCTGAGGAAACTGCTCGTCGTAGAGCATTATCTGTAGCTGCTAAACCTGATGATGATGTAGCAGAACTTGAAAAAGAACTAGATGTAGTCGCCCAAGAAAGGGAGAATCAAAGTGGCAAGACAGCAAACAGCAGCGGGAGCAACTAAAGAAGGTGCTTCCCGTCTTGGTGGCTATGTAAGTGGCGCCAAGGAAGAAACTAAAAAGAAGCAGCCGGATATGGTTGGTAGAATTCAGGCCATGTCTGCTGCTGAAAATAAACGTAAAGAGGAAGAAGCTAAGAAAAAGAAGGCTGGAGCTGTAACAACGGCTCCCGAAGATGGCTTTCTGACTAAGATGTATAAGAAGTATATCGGTGGGGGAGACAAGTAATGGCAGGAATCAACACAGGTCCGTCTATGATGTCACGCCTCGGGAATATGGGGGCGGGAATGGCAAATGGATTAGCCCAGAACTATGGCGGGGACTTGTCTGGTGCTGCCAAAGCTACATCTGGTCTCCTCAATAGACAGAAATCTCCCATGAGAAGGCCGGGAGTTACTAGTGGACTTGGCGGTCAAATGCCCGGTCAAAGAATGCCCATGCCACAAAATCCAATGGCAGGCAGAATGCAAGCTCCAGGATTAATATCAGCCACTACTAGTGGACCTGAAATGCAGGCTCAAATGCCGCAGAGTATTAATACTGGTCCATCACCACAACTATTTACTCAACCATATGCCAACTTGTTCCAACCACCATCGGGAAATTCTGGAATTACTGGTGGAATGTCTAATCGTCCGTCCGGATATGAACGTCCTAATATGGGTGCTCCAGGAACTGATATTGGAGGACTTTTCGGACGCTTTAATCAATTTGCCGGAAGGTAATAAGCTAAACTAATGTCTGCTAAAATCCCATCAGAAGAAGTTCAGCGTCTCCTTATGTCAGTGGTTGACCACTTTGACAAAGAGGATACTGCTATACGTGAGCGCCAGATTAGAACATGGCGCCGTCTAAAGCTACTCTGGGAAGGATTGGAAAGCACATGGACAGAAACGGCCCATGATTGGAGAATTCCGAACTCTGAATCGCAGGGTTCTGATACTGACCAATCTTCTTATGATAAGCCAGTTAATGTGTTCCGCGCTTATCTGGAGTCCATTATTGCGGCCCTTAGTGTTACTGTTCCTCCTATCAAGTGTTACCCTGACGACGCTGATAATAATCTTGACCTCTCTACAGCGCGGGCGGGGGACAAAATTGCCCAACTTATTTATCGACACAATAACGTTCCTCTACTCTGGCTTCATGCTCTATTTATCTATTGCACTGAGGGGATGGTAGCTTGCTATAGCTATCCCAAGGCTGACGAGAAATACGGAACTTACGAGGAAAAGAAGTATCGTCAAGATACTGAAAATCACGAATACACTACTTGTCCTAATTGTGGTTATCAAATTGATGACCAAATGATTGCTGGATTGGCAGAACAGAATCCAGAAGTAGCAATGCAGCTTGAACAAACTGGTATGAAGGCTGAACGGTCGAAAGATAAGTTCATGCCTGATTATACTGATGTTGCTGTGCAGGATGTAGTTCAGAATTCGAATGCTGAACTTTGTCCTTCATGCCTAATGATGATTGAACCCGAATTAAGTCAGGAGCAACTAATTGTCGAAAGAATCGTCGGTATCACGCAGCAGCCGAAATCCCGTATGTGTCTCGAAGCATACGGTGGCTTGTATGTTAAGGTTCCGAATTACGCAAAGCGACAAGAGGACTGTCCTTATCTTATCTACGCCTATGAGACTCACTACTCGCAGGCTATTGAGAGATTTTCGCATCTGCATGGGAAACTTACCCCATCTAAGATTCGCGCATCATCTGGCCCGCGTGACCCATATGAAGAACTCGGACGGCTCAGTCCGCAATACATGGGAGAATACCCCACCAATGTAGTCACTATTAGAAATGCGTGGCTTCGGCCTAGCGCATTCAATGTATGTGCAACTGAAGATGAAGTTAAACAGCTCAAAGAGCTCTATCCTAACGGCTGCAAAGTCGCACTAGTCAATGATGATTTTGGTTCTGCTGAAAACGAATCCTTGGATGATTGTTGGACTATCACTAACAATCCTCTGTCTGATTATATTCATTTTGACCCTCTGGGACTATTGCTTGTCTCTATTCAAGAGATAACTAATGACCTCATATCTCTTACACTACAGACTATCGAGCATGGAATCGGTCAAACTTTTGCCGACCCCGGCGTTTTGGATTTTAACGCCTATCGGCAGATGGAATCTATTCCCGGCGGAATATATGAGGCTACTCCAAAATCAGGTAAAAGTATTGGAGACGCCTTTCACGAAGTAAAAACTGCTAACTTATCTCCGGAGGTGATGCCATTCGGAACTCAAATACAGAATCTAGGACAATTAGTATCGGGCGCTCTACCCTCACTTTTCGGGGGAGCATTAGACGGGAGCGAGACAGCATCGCAATACTCTATGTCCCGCGCGCAAGCCTTGCAGAGATTGCAGAACACATGGAAGATGTTCACCATGTGGTGGAAGGAAATCTTTGGGAAAACGATTCCCATGTTCATCAAGGAAACAAAGAGTGATGAGCATGATGTTCAGCGCACCAAAGACGGTTCTTTCATTAACGTAATGATTCGTAAGGCCGAACTTGAAGGTAAGATTGGCCGTGTCGAATTAGAAGCTAACGAAAATCTCCCCATTACTTGGTCGCAGCAGAAAGATGTGATTATGCAGCTTCTCCAAGCTGGTAATCCTGAAATTCTTGCTATTTTGGCTGCGCCTGAAAATCTTCCCATCATTCGTGATGCTATCGGGCTAACTGATTTCTTTGTCCCTGGTGAGGGTGATAAAGACAAGCAGAACGACGAAATTAAACAATTGCTTGAATCTCAACCCATACCAACTGGCGACCCGATGATGCCCGAAATATCATCGGTGGAAATTGACCCAGATTACGATGATAATGACATTCACTTTGAAATTTGTAGGAAGTGGATTGTCAGTGAAGCGGGTAGACTCGCTAAGATTGAAAATCCTCCCGGCTACAAGAATGTTTTGCTACACGGAAAGCTGCATCTGATGGAAATTCAGAAAGCAGCAATGATGGAACAACAAGCTCAAGCCGAATCTGGTAAACCTGGCGAAGAAGGTAAACCAGAAGGTGAAGCCCCCATAACTGGAGAAGAAAATGTCGCGACTGCTCAATAGGATTCCTCAATTCTTTGCGGCTGAAACACCTTCTGGAACTACTACCGTTCTACCTGATGGCCCTAAAAGTGGCGGAACTGAGGATATTATTGAGTTCCTCGCGGACGACGCCGAAACCGAAGTTCTTGATATCACACCGCCTGCTAAAAAGGCTGGAAAAACAGATTCAGAAGGACAGGAAGAAACTCCTGAACCTGAAGAACAAGAAGAAGTTGATGAACTTGCTGAAATCGAAGCTGAGTTAGAAGGTCCATCAGAAGAAAAGCTGGAACTTGTAACTCCGGTTCGTAGGCAAGAAATACTCAAGAAGTATCCGACTATTTTTAAAGATTTCCCACAGTTGGAAAACTCATATTACCGTGACCAGCAATTCACGGAAATGTTCGGCACCGTTAAAGATGCACGTATGGTAGCCGAAAAAGCTCAAGTCCTCGATACATTCGAGGGCGAAATTATGGATGGTTCTATCACCAATGTTCTCAAGGCTGTTAAAGCTGAGAATCCTAAGTCATTCCTCAAACTAGCTGATAAATATCTCCATACTCTTGCAGAAGTCGATGAAGGTGCATACATGCACGTCATTGGCAATGTAACTAAGCATACTATTCAAGCAATGGTGAAAGAGGCTCGTTCCTCAGGGAATAAGTCACTAGAAGCTGCTGCAACACTCTTGAATCAGTTTGTATTCATGAGTAGTCAATTTACTCCTCCGCAGAATCTTTCAAAAGAATCGCAGGAAGAAGAACAGCAGAATACTGCACAGAATGAGCGTGAACAGAGTTTCATGCGTCAGCAGTTCGATACTGCTAAATCAGATATTGATACGCGAGTGAATAACACCTTGCGTAACACGATTGAAGCCCATATTGACCCGAAAGAGTCAATGTCCCCATACGTGCGTAAGAATGCCGTAAAGGATGCAATGGAAACCCTTAGTGGGCTTCTCGAAAAAGATGTCAGATTTAAGGGTCTGACAGACAAACTTTGGGAGAAGGTATTTGAGGAGAACTTCTCGAATACTGCCAAAGATAGAGTTCGTTCCGCCTTTCTCAGCAGAGCAAAAACACTGTTGCCTTCAGTCATAAAAAAGGCTAGAAATGAAGCTTTGCGAGGAACAGGCCATCGTGTTAGGGAAGATGAAGATACGACTCCGAAAAGGGGTCCAGTTCCAGCGGGTAAGCCGAGAACCCAACAATCCGGCAAGATACGTGAAGCCAAGGACATTCCTCAAAAGATGTCTACGTTGGATTTTCTCAACTCCGATTAACCTGAGGTTACAACAACTATGGCAGTTGTAGAAACACAGGTAGCGGCGCTAGAACTCGAAAGGGTTCTTCCGAAGATTCGTGTGCTCTTTGAGCGCGACGATAAATTCTATTCCAACATCAAGAAGCGTGATGTGGAAAAGATTTCTAATCGTCAAATGCGAGTCCCGTTGGAACTTCGTCCTGGTGGAAGCTTTCAGTATTTCAATGCTGATGGTGGAGACCTTGGACGTGGTGGCGGTCCTACCTTTGACAAAGCTGTTCTCACTTCCGTTTTCGTTAGCGAAAACATTGAATACACGAAGCTCACTCAGTGGTCCACTGATGATGAGCGGAAGGCTATCACTAATGGTGTCCGTCGTCTGACGGCTACTGCATTGGATGAAATGCGTCGTCAGTTGGACGCACAGATGATGCAGGCTGGAACTGGTGTCATTGGCACCGTTACCACGGATACCCCTGCGGGTGGTTCTAACGTTATTACGCTCACCACGGATGGTTTTGGTGCGCGTCTGATGCGTTTTGGACAGACCGTGCAGGTATTCGATGCTACTCTTGCGACGAATCGCGGAAGTGGCGTCATTACTCAGTGGGACGTTGAGAATAAGACAATCAGCATCACGCCGCAGATTGCTCTTGTTGCACCCACAGACGTAATCGTAACTAACGGTATTAGCTCGCCTACTTCGCTTCCCGCGCTGTATGGTGTGCCTTACCATCACTCAAATGCTTCCACCGGCACATGGTTGGGTTTCTCGCGTGCAGCTACGCCGGAAATTCGTTCCAATCGTGTGAACGCTGGTTCAAATCCTCTGTCACTTCCATTCCCCCGTCTTGCGATGAACAAGATTGGGAATCGTGTTGGAATTGACAATAGTTTCAAACCGAATGCTTGGATGCATCCTTGTCAGGTTCAAGCCTACGAGGAAATCGGGCAGTTGGTTTCCATTATTCAGAAACAGGCGAAAGAAGAAAAGCTGAACATGTATTTCGGCGAAGGCATGCAAATGGCCGGCGCTGATGTGAAGGCTTCTTTCAACTGGAACCAGACTCGTATTGACTTTGTTACTGATGAAGTGTGGGGACGTGGAGAAATCCTCCCCATCGGATTCTATACAACTGATGGGCGAAGGATTTTCGAAATTCGTGGTCCTTCGGGCGGTGTCATGACGTCAGACATCTTCTACATGGTAAACGGTATGCAGACATTCGTGTCTAATCCTGCCGCTACTGCGTATATTGATGTTCTGGCTGTCCCCGCTGGCTACTAACTCAGAATAAGGATAGGTATTCACAATGCCAATCGCTGATGTTGATGTAGCCCAACTGGGAACTCTACAGGGACCATCGTCTCCCAAGCCTGTTACTTTGGCTTCGGCTGCTACGATTGCCCCTACTACGTTTTTGACTGTCCTTACTGGTAACGTGGCTATCACCGCGATTACGCCTCCTGTTACCACGGGACATATGCTTGCCATTCAGTTCGCGGGAGCTGCTGGCATCACTGCTGGAAATAACATCACGACAACTAAGGCTTCAGTTTCTGGTGAAGTCATGTTGCTGGTGTTCAATCCACTTACTCAGAAATACGTTCCTGTTGGTTAACCTGTAGAATCTAGGAGGTGGTGGGATGATTCCAGGTCTGACAAGTAAGCTATCTGAGACTACTGTTGCATCAGCAACCAGTATCGTTGCGAAAAGCGATATTGTTCTCGTTACGGGAACCACGGCCATTGCTACCATTGTCCCTAACTTCGGTGGGGGATTTGGTGGATTTCTGGTTTTGATTCCTACTAACGCTGCTGGCGTAACTTTGAATACAGCTGGTAATATCCTTGTGGGTATTGCTGCGGTCCAGAATCGTGCGGTTTTCATGACTTTCGTGAAATCGCTCGGTAAATGGGTCATTAACTCTGGTGTATAGGAGTTGGGAGGGGGACTAATAATCCCCCTTCATTTTACATGGACTTTCCAGTAATCCCCACCCATATTGAAAGCATCAATACCCAACTTCGCGAAATGTATGGGATTGAAACCGAAACTTCTAATCAAATGTGGAGGGTGGTGTGGGCACCTGACCAGTTTGAAATGCGGGTTGATAATGTAACTCCCGGTGGAGTTGAACTGCTATTTCCCGAACTACAGAAATTTAAGAAATATGCGTGGATTCCAGACAAGTGGATTCTTGAAAATCTCGTTCTTATCAGCGATGAGATGGGGAATTTCAAGAAGTCATATGAGTGTATCTGGAAATTCGAGGATAGGTTCAAAAAACCTGTTCAACCTGAATTCTGGGCTTGCCAATTCGTAATTGATTTGGTTAATGCTGCGAAAACAGGTAATCCAATCAATGCTCGTAAATACTTTGACCCTACTGTAAGTTCCGACCCTAAGGAACAAATCGCAATCAATAAACAAAGAATCGACTTGCTCGTTGAACAACTGTTTGGAGATGAATCAGACTTGATGCTCCGAACTGTTACTGGTGAGGCTATCGCAATGCCTCAAAACTACAAAAAACAGGGAGAAGTTTAATGCCACTTGGATTTCCAGGACTACAGGATTTTCGTAGGCGCACAATTCGTGCTCCAGTGAATCCTATGGATAAGGCTACCGTCGTTAGCATTTATCCTAAAGCTATTGAGGAACGGAAACATACTATCGAACCGGGACTATTTGTAATCCCTGCTGGGAGTTACGAACATCCTGCCGTTCTAGTAGTAGGTCCGTCATCTTGGTGGCGTGAAATTGACGAGGAACAGCCAATTCTGGAAATTCCCGTCGGTTCTATTCAGATTGCAGAGTCTGTAGTTCGTGACTATTGCAATGGAGTCTTTGCCTGTAATATGGGCGATTCTATGCCGGGTATGTTCTTCGTAATGGGGAACTACACGTCAGCAGAAGTTAAAGCAAAATTCAAGACCGAACTTGATAAGGCACTCGTAAAGCAGAAGAAGCTATATGAGCATCTTGTCAAGGCGGCAGATGGTTTGTGGGCACGTTCAAACGGTAATCCTCTGACAGTTTCTGAGGATATGCGTATGGCAGCCCGCGAATTGAATCTCGCTGGCACGAAAGATTGGATGAGGGATTTCGCCATGATTGATATGGTGAGGTGTAAGGCTTGCGGAAGCCTGAAGAATCCTCAGTATCCAATTTGTGCTACATGTCATTTCCCAGACCCTGACCATCCAATGACTGCAACGTTGTTGGCTGCTAAGTCAGTGATGCCCAAAGGATAACGATGGCGACTGTAGACCTTCTAGCTGGAACTGTAATGGATAAGGCTGCGAGCCTTATGAATAATACATCTAGGAGTGTCTACACGTATGCTGCTCAAGTTCCTTACCTCAACATCGCGTTACAGGAGTTGCAGGAAGAATACGAGCTTCATGCAATTTCTGTAACGGAAGAAACTTCAGCAGTCATTCAAATGGATGCTGGAGCTACAGCTATTGTATTCAATGGTGTGGGTATTCCTACTCTACCAGCGGATATGATTGAACCTAGTGAACTATGGGAACGTCTACGAGATACCGACCCCTGGTATCCAATGACGAGGCGTAATTTTCTTCCCCACTACTTAGAAGGGGTTCAGCAGAATTTCTTCACTATTTGGGCATGGCAGTCTAATGAAATTCGAGTGCTGCCAGTAGTTCAAAATAATGACATTAAGATTGACTACGTTAAACAGTTGTTCACTCCTGTAGTGAATGAATCCTCGTTTATCAATGTTATCAATGCTCAGACTTTCCTTGAATATAGGACTGCTGGTCTACTAGCTGAATTCATTGAAAGGAACATCACATCTGCTGAGGCGATGAATGCTTACGCTGTTCTCGCTATGAATCGTGCCGTTGGTATCGGTTCTAAAGGCAAACAAAGAATTATGACGCGGCGTAGACCCTTTCGACAGGGTTACAAGCGTAGGGGTTGGATAGCTTAAGTTTTATAATCCCAAGCTGGAAATCGGTCCCCCGACTGATGTGTTGGTAGAGTAGAACAAGGTTATCCAACGTTATGAGAGACCACGAACCTATTACTTTAGAGCAGTTCAATGGACTCTACTCTCGCGGAGATGTAGAGGAAACTCCTATGGACCATTTCTCTGAATGTAATAATCTCCAATTCGTGGGTGGTCAGGGATTCGCCACTCGTGACGGAATAGGTAGACACCAGGATATTGGCAGTCCTTTGTCCAATATTCTCCGGATGTATAACTATCCTACGTCCGATAAGAATACCGTGCTAGTCCTCACTTCTGGTGGGAACATCTATCACGTCGTAGATTCTACTACGATGTTCGGTCCCATCCTAACTATTGCAGCGATGACGGATTTCGGGTTCTGTCCATACGCGGGCAGAGCATACATTACTCCATTTACCACAGAGTTGGTAGGTGGTATGAATAGGGAACGTGGACTTCAGAACGATTTTGTCTACGTATATAAAGGCGATGGCACAGCTGCCAGAAAGATTGCTGGTAATGGTCCTACTGTTAATATCACTCCTGCTAATGGTGCTGCTGGTTTTACTGACGCTGG
>Ga0190274_10002900_pt1 | contig 10185 bp, 6 predicted proteins | sample Popmic531T_FD_133002 | JGI IMG/M metagenome (GOLD analysis project Ga0190274, IMG submission 133002) | Populus adjacent soil microbial communities from riparian zone of Yellowstone River, Montana, USA - 531 T | ecosystem: Environmental > Terrestrial > Soil > Riparian zone | place: USA: Montana...
CACGGCCTCGAGCCGTGGGCCCAGAACGCGGCGCATGCGGCGACCGTCCGGCAGTGGGTCGATCGGCTCGGCTGCCTGCGCGTTTACCCGGGCCTGGCGATCGAGGACAAGACCTACTCGGTCGCCATTCACTACCGCCTCGTGCGGCGGAAGCGCGGCGTCCGCCGCGCGATCCAGGCGGCGGTGCGGCGCCTGCCTGGCGTGCGCATCGTCGGCGGAAAGCTGGCGGTGAACCTGGTGCCGGCATCGGCTCCCGACAAAGGCGCCGCCCTCGAGCACACACGCAGGGTGCTCGCCTGTGACAGCTCGATCTACGTCGGCGACGATGAGACCGACGAAGATGCGTTTGCCGCGGCGCCCGCCGATCGGCTGCTGTCGGTACGCGTCGGTCGCAACCGGACTTCGATGGCGCAGTACTACATTCGAGAGCAGGCTGACATCGATTCGCTGCTGCGCGTGCTGGTCGCGGCGCGACCGCTGCAGAATGGACGCGGCGGGCTGATCCCGCTCGAACGCGCGCGCCGATGATGGATCCGGTCAACTCCGCGCGACCGCGCGTGTCGCGCGAGACGCGGATGCTGATCACGACGATCGTGATCTCGATCGTCGCGCTGTGGGTGTTGTCGCGGGTTCGCTTCCCCGAGCGCGAGGCCGCGACGACGCCGGTCCCGCCGATCCTCTCTCCTCTGATCCGGCCCCCGAACTTTGCCGATCTGGCCGCCGCGGTTGCCCAGACCCAGGCGGAAGTCGCGCCTTACCTCTTTACGCCGGCCGTCGCCGGCCACGCGGACGCCGCCAGCGAGGGCGCAGCGGTTCAGGCGCTGCGAATCGGCAGCGGGCTGGCCGTCGCGTTGACGCCGGTCGATGCGCTGCAGCGCGACGATGTGGTCGGACACGATCGCGCCACCGGCCTGACCGTCATCAAGGCGCGACCGCCGGACGTTGCCGAACCCTCGCCGTGGGCGCCGCGCCTGCCCGAGCAGCCGAGGTATCTCTTCGCCGCTCAGGCCGGGCCCGACGGCCCGTCGATGCGTCCGCTCTTCATCGACTCGCTGTCGCCGACCGACTCGCCGCTGTGGCCGCCACCGGTGTGGCTGCCGCGCTCGGAGTTTGACGCAAGGCCGGGCACGTTCATGTTCACCGCTGACGGGTTGTTCGCGGGCCTCGTCGTCGAGATGCGCGGCCGCAAGGCGATCGTTCCCGGCGATGCGGTGCTGCGCGAAGCGGAACGCGTGCGTCAGGCTGGCTACAAGACCGCGGGACGCCTCGACATCGAGGTGCGCATGCTGACGCCGTCCATCACCTCGGCGATCGGCGAGGCGTCAGGCGTCGTCGTCGCATGGGTCGACCCGGCCGGCGCCGCGGCGGGGAAGCTGGCAGCCGGCGACCTCGTCGAAGCGGTCGATGGCGCGCTCGTGCCCACCATCGAGCACTGGGTTGCGCGCACCGCGCGGCTGGCGCCGAAAGAATCCGTCGTGCTGCACGTGCGCCGGCAGCAGGACGTCTTCGACGTCACCCTGATCGCGAGCGGGAGCGACGCGCCGACCGCACCCGCTCTGGGGTTGACGATGCGGGCGAGCCGCGGTGTCGGCGCGGAGATCGTCAGCGTTGTCCGCGGCTCGGTGGCCGATCGCGCGGGCTTGAGACCAGGCGACCTCATCACCTCGATCGGGACGGCGGCGACGCCGCTGCCGGCGGAGGTGTCGCGTGCGTTCGCAGCCGTCGCCGACGGCGGGGCCATCCTTGCGGCGATCACACGTGGCGATCGGCACGACATCGTCGCGCTGACGAAGCGATGACAGGGGCCACCCAGACGGCGGCGCCCGTCCGCGCTCGCGGCGCGGAGCGGTTCGGCCGCTCGGCGATCGATCGACCCGCACTGCTGTTCCTGCCGCTCGGCATGGCGATGGGATCGCGCGGCCTCAACGTCCTGCCCGAGTCGCTGCTGGCGTTTCTCGATCCCGCGGTGTCGGCAGCACTCGCCACGCTCGGCGCGCTCGCCGGCCTCGGGTTGTACCGCGACCGCCGCCGCGAGCCGGCGCTGTTGACAAGCGTCCTCGTCGACGTCGTGCTCACGATCGTCGCGGTGGGCGGGAGTGCCGCCGCGGTGTGGCGTGTCATGGGACTGGGGCTCGACAGCACGTGGATCGCCGCCGCCTGTCTTGCGGTCGCTGCGGTGGCGTCGACGCCTGGAACACGCAGCGCGGCGCAGCCGTTCGCTGCGCTCATCGGCCGAATCGGCGAGCTCGGCACCGCGATCGCGATCGTCCTCGGTGCGCTGGCCCTCGCGTGGCTACGCCATCTATCGCCGGCCGCGAGCCTGCTCCTGGCGGCGGAGCTCTGCGCAATCGCGGCGATGATCGGCCTCGCCGGCTGGCTGCTGGCGGGGCAGACCAGCGACGACAACGAGCAGCGCGTCTTCGCCGCCGGCACCGTGCTCCTGCTCGGCGGCGCCGCGGAATATCTCGCCGCGTCGGCGTTGTTCCTCGGCTTCGTCGCCGGCGCATGCTGGCGGGTCATGGGCGGCGCGGCCGGCGAGCGGATGACGCGCGACCTCGAGTACCTGCAGCATCCGCTCGTCGTCCTTCTGCTCATCATCGCCGGCGCGAAATGCGATTTCTCCGCCGGTGCGATGGCGCTGGTGGCCGCCTATGTGCTGTGCAGGACCGGCGCGAAACTCGCGTCCGGCTTCGTGGTGAGCCGGCTTGCCTCGATCGGCCGCCCATTGGCACTGGGCCTGTATCTCCTCCCAACCGGCGTGATCGGCGTCGCGTTCGCGCTGAACCTGGTCGCCGCGTGGGCGAATCCCGCCGCGCCACTGATCCTCGATATCCTCGTCCTCGGCACGCTCCTGTCCGAGTTGATGGCGATCACGAATGCTCCACGGGAGACGGCATGACGCGGCTCGCATCAGTCGCTCTCGTCGTCGCGGCGTTGTTCCTGGTGCGACGGATGGGCATGGGCGGCGCGGCGGCGGCCGAATCGGGCACCGCGCTGCCGCTCGGGTTCACGCTGGTCGTCGCGCTCGTGTCGGGCGAAATCCTGCGCCGGTTTCGTCTGCCGAAACTCACCGGCTATCTGCTGTTCGGCCTTCTCCTCGGCCCGTACCTCGGCAACGTGATCACCGTGGAGATGGCCCGGCAGCTCCAGACGGTGACCGGCGTCGCCACGGCGCTCATCGCCTTCATCGCCGGGCTGACGCTGAACTTCGAGCGCCTCGGCCGCCGTGCCCACGGCGTCGCGCGGGTCATCGCGGCGACGCTGACGATCGCGATGGTCGGGCTCTTCGCCGTGGTCTGGCTCGTCTGGCCGTGGCTGCCGATTGCCCCCGACGCGCAGGGACTCGGCAAGCTCATCATCGCGGCGCTGTTCGTCGTCGTCGTGATCAGCTTCTCGCCGACGATGACCGCGGCGGTGATTGCGGAAACCGGCGCGCGCGGCCGCATGAGCGACGTCGTACTCGCGATCGTGGTGGTCGCCGATCTGGTCGTCCTCGTCCTCTTTTCGGTGCTGATGCAGCTCGGACGCGTGACGCTCGGCGACAGCCCGGTCGCGAGCGGCGTCCTGCCGACGCTGGTGTGGGAGATTGGCGGGGCACTCTCGTTCGGGAGCCTGGTCGGCGCGCTGCTGGCGCTGTACCTGCGCTACGTCGCCCGCGAGAGCACGCTCGTGCTGCTCGGCGCGTGCGTGCTCCTGAGCCAGGTCGGCGCGACGCAGCGCTTCGAGCCGCTGCTCGCGGCGATGGCGGCCGGCATGGTGATCTCGAACATCGCCGTGCCGCAGGGCGATGCGCTCAAGGTCGCGATCCAGCGCGGCGCGCTGCCGGTGTTGATCGTCTTCTTCGTCGCGGTGGGCACATCCCTCCAGCTCCACGTGCTCGCCGAGATGGGCACGGTCGCGCTCGCGCTCGTGCTGCTCCGCATCGGCTTGATCTCGCTCGGCCTGGCGGTGGGCTTGCGCGGATCGCGCATCGACAAGCGCGCCAGCGCCTACGCCTGGACCGGGTTGATCTCGCAGGCGGGCATCACCCTCGGGCTCGCGTCGGTGCTGGCGGTGGAGTTCCCCACATGGGGCGCACGCATCCAGATGCTGCTGGTGGCGCTCATCGGGATCGACGAGCTGGTGGGCCCGGCGCTTTTCCGGATCGGCCTTTCGCGCGCCGGCGAGCTGGAGGCCCAGCTGCAGCGGCCGCTCATCGTCGTGTCCAACCGGGAGCCGTACATTCACTCGTACGACGAGGACGGCGGCATCGGCGTGACGCACGCCACCGGCGGCGTGGCCATCGCACTCGACGCGCTGATGCGCGAACGCCAGGGAGTATGGATCGCGTACGGCGGCGGCAGCGCCGATGCGGCGGTGGTGGATGCGAGCGACAAGGTCGCGGTCCCGCCCGGCGCACCTTCGTATCAGCTCCGGCGGCTCTGGCTCGATCGCCTTCAGTACGACGGCTACTACGGCGGCTTCGCCAACGAGGGGCTGTGGCCGCTGTGCCATCTCGTCGACGTGCGGCCGCAGTTCCGCAGTGAGAACTGGGCGGCGTATCAGGCCGTCAACAGCCGCTTCGCGGCGGCGATCGACGACGAACGGCGCAGCGACGAGACGCCAGTTTTCATCCAGGACTACCATCTCGCGCTGGTCGCGCAGCGGCTCCGCGAACGGCGGCCGGCGGCGCGGACGGCGTTGTTCTGGCACATCCCGTGGCCGTACCCGGACCGGCTGCGAATCTGCCCGTGGCGGCGCGAGCTGCTCGAGGGGCTGCTCGCTAACGATCTGATCGCGTTCCAACTGGAGCGCGATCGCCGAAACTTCGCGATGGCGGTGGAGGAGGAGCTCGACGCGGACATCGACGCCGGCGGGCAGGCGATTCGTTTCGGATCGCGTACGACCGCCGTCACCGCGGTGCCGATCGGCGTCGACTACGATCGAATCCAGATTGTCGGGCGCGACACGCGCCTCGCCGTCGAGCAGGCGAGGCTGCGGACCGACTTCGGCCTGCAGGCGTCGCTCATCGGCCTGGGCGTCGATCGCCTCGACTACACGAAGGGCATTCCCGAGCGCCTCGAAGCGCTCGACCTGCTGTTCTCGCGACGTCCCGACCTTCGCGGCCGCCTCACCTTCGTGCAAATCGGCGTGCCGTCACGGTCGGCGCTCGACAGCTACAACGCGATCGAGTCCGAAATCGATCGCAAGGTCGCCGAGCTGAACGCGCGCCACGGCGTGCCGGGGCTGGCGCCGCCGGTCTTTTACCACAAGTCGGCGCTCGATCTGGCCAGCCTGGTCGCGCTCTATCGCCTCGCGCACTTCTGCATCGTCAGCTCGCTGCACGACGGCATGAACCTGGTCGCGAAGGAGTTCGTGGCAGCGAGAGACGACGAGGACGGCGTGCTCGTGTTGAGCGGGCTGGCTGGCGCCGCGCAGGAGCTGCGCGACGCCCTGATCATCAACCCCTATGACGTGGACGACTTCGCCAACGTGCTCGCGCGGGCGGTGGACATGCCGCGCGAGGAGCGCCGCGTCCGCATGGCGGCGATGCGGCGGATCGTCGCCGGGCGCAACGTCTTCATCTGGGCGTCGGACATCCTCGAAGGGCTCGAGAGCCTGTGGACCAAGCCGTTGCGCTACGCCGCGCACGCACCTGAAGAAACGCCGGTCTGAGGTCCGCCTACTTGAACGACTTGTCGTCGGCGGACGGCCCGTAGATCGCCGGCACTTTGGCGCCCATCAGGCGCAGGTAGACCGTCATCTGACCGCGATGGTGTGCCCAGTGGTTGATGGTGTCGCGAATCATCTCGTAGCGCGGCGCCTCCTGGACGACCTGGCCGCGCGCGAGCAGCCGCCATGTGGTCTGCAAGTGCTCGTCGGTCGTACCCTCTAACGCGGCGCGGGCATCGGCCGCCGTCTTGTCGAGGGCGGCGAGGAGCGCGGCGCTGTTCTCTTTCGGTTCCGGCTTCATCCTCGGCTGCGCCGGCGCGACGTCGAGCTCGTTTTCCTTCACTTCCATCGCAATCCACGACGGGATGGTCGCGACCATGTCGGCCAGGTAGCCGAACTGCATCGACTTCTCGTGCGGCTTCCAGTCGTATTTGCCGGCCGGCACCTGCTCGAGGGCGCGGCGGGAACGATCGACTTCGCGGGCGAGTTCGGCGAGGAACAACTCGGTCAGCTTCATGGGCACTCCTAAGACGTCGAAGGGTCCGGCTGAAGCCGGACACTACGAACGGTGCTACAACGAACGGCCGACGGGCAGCCCTGAAGGGCTGCGCCACTGCGACACGACCTACGAATACACTATCAAGATATATGGTGACGCTTCGATGACGACGAAATGTGTAGCGGCTGGGCTGGCCGCGCTCGCGATTGCGGCGTGCAGCGGAGGACAGTCGTCGGAGAAAGCTGCCTCGACCGCAGCGGCGGCGAAGAGCGCGGCGGCCGAGTCGGCCGGCGATCGCAAGTACCTCCTCGACCGCGTCGACGATGCGGCGATCGTGCAGCTGTATGCGGACGGTTTCAACGAGTTGCCGCTCAAGGACAAGACGCTGGTCTGGCATCTCTACCAGGCAGCGATCGCCGGACGCGACATCTTCTTCGATCAGAAGCACGCGCGCGCCCTCGAGATGCGCGACGTCCTCGAAGCGATCGTCGGGTCCGCCGGCAAGGCGCAGATCGACGCGGCGACGCTCGCCGAGATTCAGCGCTACACCAAGCTGTTCTGGATCAACAGCGGCCAGTACAACAACTTGACGGCGCAGAAATTCGTGCTCACGTGCACGCCGCAGGCGTTCGCCGCCGCGGCCGAGGCCGCCGCGAAGGCGGGCGCATCGTTGCCGCTGAAGAGCGGCGAAACGCTCGATGCGCTGCTGGCGCGGCTGCAGCCGCATTTCTTCGATCCAGCGGTCGATCCGAAAGTCACCGAGAAGACGCCGCCGGCGGGGAAGGACATCCTCACCGCGAGCGCGAACAACCTCTACGTCGGCGTGACGATGAAGGATCTCGAGCGGTTCAAGGAAGCGTACCCGCTGAACTCGCGGCTGGTGAAGCAAGGCGGCACGTTGACCGAGGAGGTCTACGGCGCCGGCGGCCGGTACGGGGCGCCGATCGCCGCGATCGTCGGCCACCTCGAGGAGGCGATCAAGTTCGCGCCCGAGCCGACCGCGAAGGCGCTGCGCGCGCTGGTCAAGTTCTACCAGACCGGCGAGACGAAGGACCGCGAGGCGTACGACATCGCGTGGGTCGAGGACAAGTCGTCGCCGGTGGACACGATCAACGGCTTCATCGAGGTCTACCTCGACGCGCGCGGCGCCAAGGGCGCATGGGAAGCGCTGGTCTTCTACGTCAACCGGCACAAGACCGCCGCGATCCAGGCGCTGGCCACCAACGCGCAATGGTTCGAGGACCGGATGCCGTGGGATCCGAAGTACCGCAAGCAGGGCGTCCAGGGCATCACCGCCAACGCCATCGATGTCGTCGTCGAGACCGGCGATTCCGGTCCGGTGACGCCGATCGGCATCAACCTGCCGAACGATCAGGCGATCCGCGAGCGCTACGGCAGTAAGTCGGTGTCGCTCTCGAACGTCACGGAAGCGTTCGACAAGTCCACGCTGCCGGCGTTCCGCAGCGAGTTCGCGTGGACGCCGGAGGAAGCCGAGCGTGGCGCGAAGTGGAGCGGGCTGGCCGAGGAACTGTCGACGAACATGCACGAAGTGATCGGGCACGCCTCGGGCAAGATCAGCGAGCGGCTCGCGGGCAACCCGCAGGCAGCGCTGAAGGAGCACTTTTCAGCGCTCGAGGAAGCACGCGCCGATCTGGTGGCGCTCTACTTCCTGCCCGACCCGAAGCTCGCCGAGCTGGGTCTCGTCCCGGCAGCCGACCGCGACGACATTGTCCGCACGGAGTACGAGACCACCGCGCGCACCGCGATGCTCCAGCTGCGCCGCGTCCGCTCGGGAACGACGATCGCCGAAGACCACATGCGCAACCGGCAGATGATCGCCCACTGGCTGAAAGCGAACACGAAGGCGATCGACGTCCGGACGCGCGATGGCAAGACCTACTACGTGATGACCGATGTCGAGGCGTTCCACGAGGGCACCGGCCGGCTGCTCGCCGAAGTGCAGCGCATCAAGGCCGAGGGCGACTACGCTGCGGCGAAGGCGCTGTTTGAAACCTACGGCATCCATTTCGATCCGAAGCTGCGCGACGAGGTGGTGGCGCGCGTCGACAAGCTGGGGCTGCCGTCGTACAGCGGCTTCGTGATGCCGAAGCTGGAAGCGGTGAAGAACGCGGCCGGCGAGATCACCGACGTCTCGATTTCGTACCCGCAGGATCTGGCGAAGCAGATGCTCGAGTTTTCGGCGATGACCCGCGCGTTTCGTCGATGACCGACGGTCCGGCTAAAGCCGGACACTACGTACGGACACGGTCTGGCAAAGCCGGACGCGACGAGCGCACATCGTCCGGCTGAAGCCGGACACTACAAGCCATGCCTGGCGTGTTTATCAGCTATCGGCGCGAGGACAGCTCCGGATTCGCCGGACGGCTGGCCGACGACCTGAGCGAGGTGTTCGGGCCCGAGTCGATCTTCATGGACGTCACCGGGATCGCGCCCGGGATCGACTTCCGGAAGACAATCGAGCAGAAGGTCGGCGAGTGCGCGGCGGCGGTGGTGGTAATTGGCCCGTCGTGGATCGGCGACGCCGACGGCGCCGCGCGGCTGCAGAACCCCACCGACTTCGTCCGGCTCGAGGTCGCCGCGGCGCTCGCGCGCGACATCCAGGTGATCCCGGTGCTGGTGGACGGCGCCACCATGCCCGCCGCCGGAGAGCTTCCACCCGACGTCGAACCGATTGTCTGGCGCAACGCGGTGGAGTTGCGTCACTCGCGCTGGGACGCGGACCTGCAGGTGCTCATCGGCGCGCTCGAAAAGGTCCTGCCGCGCAAGACGGCCACCGGGCCGCAGATCGCGACAACCGCCCCACCTCCCGGCCCGGTAACCGCCAGGGCGCTTCCGCCTTCGAGCCGCCGTCTGCTCAGGACGATCGCCGCCAGCTTCGTCGTCATGACAATTGCGGGGATCGCCTATCTGTGGCCTTCAGGCACCGTGCGGCCGAGCGGCGATCCGAGCCGTTCGTCTTCCGGCAGCATCGGCAGCGGCGTGGCGACACTGCCGGTCACCGCCGACGTCACCGTATCGACGGGGCGATACCAGATTCTTTCGGCGGCGCTCGAGCGCGCGGGCTCGGGGCCGATGACGGTGCGCTTCGCCATGCGGATGACCAACCTGAAGTCGACGCCGGACAACTTCTGGGACCAGTCGTTCCGCCTGATCGTGGACGACGCGCCGCTCGCGCCGCAGCCTGGGCTCAACGAAACGATCGACGGCTACAGCGCGAAGGATGGGGAAGTCGAGTTTCAGATCGATCCATCGACCACCAGCGCGGCGCTGCAAGTGACCAACAGCAAGGAATCGACGCGCATCCCGATCGACCTGAAAACCGCGGTGCCGGGAACGCCGCCGCGGCCAACGAAAGCGAAGCTCGCCGGACCGTTCCCGATGACGCTCGCCGCCGGAAGCGAGGCCCGCGTCGGCGACATCACCTATCGCGTGCTGTCGGCCTCGATCGCGCGGCGCAACATGGAGCAGCTGTCGCTGACGCTCGAGGTGCGCGCGACCAACCGCAGGACGGCGCCGACGAATTTCTGGGACCGGAGCTTCCGGCTCGAGGTGGACGGCGTCCCGCGCGCGCCGGTTGGCGGCCTCAACGAGGTGCTGGCCGGCGGCAGTGCGGTGAAGGGCGAAGTGCTGTTCGTCTTCGACGATACCGTCGAAACCCTGGTCCTGCTCCTCGGCGACGACAAGGACAAGACCAGGGTTCCGCTCGATCTCAGACGCTGAACGGCTGCTGGGCGACGAAGGTGGCCGACGGCCCGAGCGTGAAGAAGTTCGGGCTCTGTGTCGCCGGCAGCCGTGAGCGGATCGCGGCGTGGAACTTCGCATAGGTTCCACGGTAGGCGCCGTGGTCCCACACCTGCAGCAGCTGCTCGGTGAAGGCGCCGTTGTGGTCGCCGTCCATCGAGGTCTGGTTGTCCTGGCAACCGGAGATCAGCAGCACCGACGCCTTGCACTCGCCGGCGATCGCCGTCAGCCGCGTGCTCTCGATGATGCGGCCTGCCGCCAGCATCGCGTCC
>Ga0190274_10002901_pt1 | contig 10178 bp, 9 predicted proteins | sample Popmic531T_FD_133002 | JGI IMG/M metagenome (GOLD analysis project Ga0190274, IMG submission 133002) | Populus adjacent soil microbial communities from riparian zone of Yellowstone River, Montana, USA - 531 T | ecosystem: Environmental > Terrestrial > Soil > Riparian zone | place: USA: Montana...
GAACCACACCCCGACTACATCTTTCTCCGTCAACGTGGACTTCCATGGACCGGGTTGGATATACGGCAGGCCGTCTCCGCCGTCCGGGCTCCGGCGGGCAGGGTTTGCCGGAACCGGCGGTCCCTTCGGCAGGACGGACACCATCGCCGGTATTGGATCCGGGCCCCGCGGATCCTTAATCAGCACGCGTTCGAACTTGCCGCCGCGGGGAGCGCCGCTTGTGCCGGTCACGATCAGCCGGCCCTTGTTCACGACGTCGAACTTCGCGGTTGCCCTGTCCTTGTATGCCGTACTGCCGTCCGTTCTCACATGGGTGACTTCGAATGTGATTCCGTCCGGGCCGAACGTGCCATCGACGAACGCCAGCGTTGTCGCGTCGGCGCAATAGGTGCAGTAGATGCCCCTCACGGTTGCGCCGCGAATCGAGAATTCGTAGGTATGAGCCTCGCTGCTGTCGGTTCTCCAGCCACCGCGGTAATCGTCCGCATTCTGAGCTGCGGCCGCGGGCGCCAACGCCAGCAAGGCAATGAGCAGCATTACCGCTTTCATGAAACTACTTGGCTGCCGGCGCCGGCAAGACGCGCTTTCCTTCAAGGAGCACTGCGTGGTGCAGGCGCTGCTTGAAGCGCCAACCCTTGGGTGTTTTGACGTAGTTGTCCTCGTAATACCCGTCGTACTCGATCTTGTTGGGATCGCCGCCGAGCCCGATCATGAGCATGTCGACAGTTCCGGTTGCCCCTTCCGCGGTGGGCGTGATGATGTGGTTCACATAAAGGTGACGGACACCTTGTACGATCCATCCGACGTTCTTGCAGCCGCGGGAGCCACCACCCGACACCTCGGCCAGCTTCTCGCGTCCCTGGATGGGCGCGATCGGCTTGCCGTTGAACGAGGGAATGAACGCACCGTCAGGCGTGAACAGGTCCGCATAGTCGTAGCCGTTGTTCGAGCACGTGTCTATCGCCCGCGCGTATTTCGCCACGAGTTGCTGGATCTCGAAATAGTCGAGCGCGGTCAACTCGCGGGGCGCGGAAGCCGACGGGGTTTGGGCGCTGGCCACGCTTGAGGCAACCACGCAGAGGGCGATCAGGACGACGAGTGCAATGCGCTTCCACATAGGGGCAATCCTTTCGTTGGTGGAACCAAACAATATCGCTTTTTCGCCGTCAACGAACTGGAATTTCTCTGCTAGGGGTTCATGGTCACTTTCAGCGCTTTCTTTTCGATTGTAAGCTTCCAGGTACCGTCGGGCTGTTGGTCATGGATTGTCGCGCGCAGGGCGAAGCAACTGAGTTCGGGCGCCATCCAAAGGGTGAGCTTCCGCGTAGCTCCCTTGTGCCCCTGCTGAAGGATCGTTGTGGCGTAGTTCAGGACGACGCCTGGACAATGTCTTCTGCGTCGGCTGCGGAACCGGTCAGCCTGTACGCGAATCGGAACAGGAGTGCATGGTGTTCGTCGAACAGACGAAGAACGTCCATATAGAAGTAATTACCTCTTACCTTGAAAAGGAATCGGTCGGAAATAGCAAAAATGCTTGACGGATAAGGAGGAGGCTACGACGATTGGCGCATGAGAGCGCCCTTTCTAACAATAATTGCGTTGATCGGACTTGCGGCAACGGTCCCCGCACAGGCGCCCTCCAGCATTCTTCGGCTCGGTGACATCGCCCGGCAACTGACGGATCAGGATTTGACCGAACTCGAGCGGGCTTTGCCCACTGGAGAAAAGCCGTGGATTCTCATTGGAGAACCCGGTCGCGCTCGAGGTCAGAATGTTGCGGCCTTTCTACCGTCAAAGACCGCGACCACCGAACTACGCCGCGGGGATGCGATCGTTGTCTGCCGCGAATCGAATGCGTCCAAATGGAGACCTCTTGATCGCATCGACTACGACGAACAAATCGGACAGAGCACCAGCTACGCCCAGGTTGTTCTCCCCGACAGGAGTTTCGATCAAATGCAGGGTGATCAGGACTTGAATCGGCCATTTTTCGTTACCGGCGAGTTCAAGGATTCCGAGTTGATCAGCCTTGCCCGGTACATCCGTTCAAGACCGGTCAAGCCCAACACACGCGGGGTGCCGATAATCGCGGGGCCGATTGTGTCCGTGGTTCGACAACCGGATAATACGGTGCACGTCTGGCTTCGTGAAAAGGCAACCGCATGGCAGTGGCTGACCATTCAGCAGGGACACAGCTGGAGCATCCTTAACGCTTCACAAGTCAGCGACTGAGACGATTGGAGAACTTCAATGAGTCGACACAGTTTGATTGTCACTACAGGAATCGCGTTGCTGGCCGGACTGGCGCTGGGCACCGCCATTGCACAACAGCCCGCGCCCGCAGCGCCGACTGCTCCTGTACCTTACTTTGTGGGCAACCGCCTCGGCCTGCCAATTAACCCCGCCGCCGACGGCGTGTTCACCCCGATGTCGAACAACGTCAAGGTATATGGTTCGGTGTACTCGGCCGAAAGCTGCTCTTACGATCCGGTTCGTCGCGTCATCGTTGTGCCGAATCGGGGAGTGGGACAGAATGTGCGCACCAACGATGCCTGGATCACTTTTCTGAATCACGATGGCTCCGTGCATACGTCACGGTGGGTTGGCGTACAGAATCCGGGGGACCAGCGCAACAACATGACGCCGCCGCTTCTGCTGAACGAACCGCTTGGCAGCGACATCGCCAACGGCGTGCTCTACCTTGCCGATCGCGACGGAGGTACCGGCCCTAATGATCCGGCAATTTCCGTCGTCCGAACTTTCAACATGCAGACCGGCGCTCCTGGCCGCGCGTTCCGCGTCGAGAAATCAACGGGATTCAACGATATTGAGGTCGCTGATGACGGCACGATCTACGGGACACAAACCGGAACTGGAGGAACAACCCCGGACCCGACGACGTGGCAAGTCTGGAAGATCACGCCTGACGGGAATGCGTCGATCTTCGTGCAGGGCGCGCCGATGCGTCAGCCCAACGGTATCGCTTTCGATCCGCAAGGAAACATCGTCGTCGTCAATATCGGCACCGAGGATGTCATCACGTTTTCAAAGGATGGCAAGGTCGTCCGGACGGAAAAAGCAGTGCAGTCGGGAAATGACGGCCTGGTGATCCTGCGCGATGGCACCAAATACGTCAGCAGCGTCGTGAATGGCGGCGTCTCTCGAATACGCCCGGGCCGATCCGCGGAACTGATTGCGCAGAACATCCCGAATCCCGCGTCGATGTGCTATGACGACGACGCCAATCAGCTTGTGATTCCGATGAACGCCAACAATGCCCTGGCCTTCATCCGGCTATAATCGACGAGCCAGAATGAAATCCTTGAGGAACAGCGCGCTGGTGATCACACTCCTCTTGGCGGCGATCGCCGCTGCACAGGACAAACCGTTTTCCATCAGCCTCGATGTTGCTGCAGTGACTGTTGAAGCCGTCGTACGAGACAGCGGCCGGATACTGACGGACTTGACGCGCGACGACTTTGAAGTCTACGAGGATGGTCGGCGTCAGGAGATTTCGTCGTTTGTCGGGGTGGAGACGCCTCGCAGCATTCTGCTCCTGTTCGATATCAGCGGCAGCACGGACGGGCAGCGTCCCTTCATGGTGCAGGCCACCAACGTCTTTCTCGCCAACATGAAAGCGCAGGACCGCATCGCCCTTGCCTCCTTCGCCCAGAACCTTCAGATGATCATGAACTGGCGGAGTAGGGAAGGTAAGTCTCAAGATGTGAAAATGCCCGCGCCACAGTTCTATTCCAACGTCTACAGTGCTCTCGAAGATGCCGTGTCGAAGTTCAAGAACGAAAAGGCGAGAAAAGGTCTCGTGGTCATGACGGACGGCAGGGATACGCCGGCGCTTGAGGACATGTTGCGGCAACGCCGCATACCGGAGTTGGAGACTGACAGTGGCTTTCGAAAACTGGTTCAGAACCTGAAGAAGCAGGAGATACCGATCTACTTCATCGCTCTAAACACCGATCGCAATCCTTCACCTTCAGTCAACGGTCAAGAAGCGATGAGAATCGCCGCTGCGATGGGACCGCCGGCTGCAGAGAAATACGTGGAGTCCGTGCGGCGGCGAATGGAGCACATCGCCGATGTCACCGGCGGACGAATTCTCTTTCCTCGAACCCTGGCGGACGTTGTGCCGCTCTATCTCGCCATTGGGGCGGAGCTTGGAGCCTCTTACGGCTTGAGCTACTCGCCGTCCAATCCGGTAAAGGACGGAAAGTTCCGCCGCATCGAAGTTCGTGTTCGCAAGGAAGGTGTCAAGGTCACCCAGTCTCGCGACGGTTATCCGGCCAACTAAGAGTGGGAGTTTCGGGCTGAACTGACGTTGCGGATGAAGGTGTCCCCTCCTGAGTCAGGAGGGGCGGCTGCGGCAGTGAGCGAATGGAACCATTTCCTTATTGCCGCAGCGGGGTGGTTCCAAAACCGAAACGTTTCGGAAATAGGTCTTTGAAGCGCTTCGGTTTGGGAACCACTCCGTCCGCTCCAGTAAGGATGCCTATCGCGATATTTTCTTGATGCCTGCATCCTCGCCGTTTCCGAAAGTTCAAAACTCCCAATACGAGCTACTCTGGCTGGCTTCCGTCCCGCTCGAACAGGTGGGTCCGCAGCAGAGCGTCGACATCTTTCTCGTTCACGTCTGCCGGCCCCGCCTCGGCAAAGTAGTAAACGCGTCCGGTTCGTGGTCCGCGAACCGACAGAGGTTGTTCGCCGACGTAGCGAATGCGCCGACCCGGCGTTTCGCCTGTCTTTTCGCGGGGCGACGAGACCGGCGAAGGGCTTGTTGCCCGGACCGGCGAAGGAACGCTTGCGCGATTCTGGCCGCAGCAGGACATCGTATTTCCCTCCTAACGAGATTAATCGGACAGCCGCTCGAGTGCGTTTTCCAGAATTGAGGCTCCGCCTGATATCGCCAACCATACGGCTACCCATGCCGTGATGGTATTCGCCAGGGCGAAGGCGAACGGGACGGCGATCCAAAGGCTCAGACAGTACGGACAATCCATGAGTCGGCCCAAGAAACCGTTCCCGCAGCGCTGCCGAAGCTTCACAACGACATCGAACGGCCCATCTTCACGGGAAATGAGGTGCGCCACACGCCACGTCGCCAGCACGGAGATCACGAACCAAAACCATGGAGACCAATCCGACAATGGTTTCTTTGAGGCGCGGGGAGCGATTGCCCCCCGCGCTCTTCCTTTCTGTTTTCCGGTCAGGCGTTAATCACCGAAAACAAGAAACTTGGGGTTACATGGATATCCGACGGGTCGTACTCGTACATCGGTACCAGGAGATGGCCCGGATCTCCACCGGCCGGATTCATCGCGCGACTTGCGGCCCACGCGCCAAAAGAATATGTGCCCTGCGCCGCACTCGCGTCCAGATTGAAGAATGCGGTTATGGACACCGAATTGTCGCCCGGAGTTTCGTGCCAGTGAGCGACGCTGGTCGCCGTCGGGAACCAATCGCCGGGTGCTCCGGACGTGTAGGTAATATCGCCGGCACCGCAACCGCCACCGCCCACCGAGACATCGCGCAAATGGTTCGCCGATGCAGCGAACGTAACCCGGAACTCGAGATCCTGGGGCACGACGCCACGGTTTACCACGGGGCACGGGAACACCAGCGGTTGGAACGGGCCTACACCATTCTTGCGATACTCCACCTGGAACGAAGTCACCGGATACGAGTTGTCCACATGGAATGCCACAGTATCTGTGGCCGGTTGCGGTGCCAAGGGTGCGCCGCCGGAACCCAACTCAATTTTGAGAACATGCTGACCGTTGCCGAATTGGGAGGTGTTCCAATCCAGCACCAGCTTTTCCGGTTCCCAGTCGTTGGGGTTGGCGCCCTTTGGAATGACAATGCTGTACCAGCCACTGGAATCTGCCGTCACATAGTAATATTGGGTAATGGTCCCCGTGGGATCCAGACGCGTAACCCACCACGCCTGATTCAGCACCGGCAGGAACGGCCCCCCATTGAAGCTGTCCAGGATGCGATACTGAGTCGCTTTGGTTCCAACATCCACGCAGCCGTATACCGGAACGACTCCGTGGAAGGGCGTTTCCGCATTCGGATTCGGTAGAGGATCCACGGGATTCCCCGATGGATGCGGCCGATTCGGACGTACCGCATAACCATTTACGGGGTCGTACATCGTCAGATCGCCACGCACCGGCATCCGTCCTGCGCGATAGATCGCGGGAATATTTCCGCAGGGAATGTCGATGATCTCACCGCACTCGGGAATCGAAATGGCAATCGATGACGCAATCAGCTTAATTGGCCCAAGGTTCCCCGCATCCCACCGAACCTTGAAGAAACCTTCGGAATAGATTGTCTCTTCGACACCATCGCCATTGACGTCCTGTGTGACGCTGAACGTGATGTCCGGTATGTCGATAATCGGCGTCCACTCCGCGACAAAGATGTCGATACAACGCCGGAAGGGACCGATGAACTGGCGCAGGTCGAGGTTCGCAAGAGCTTTTGCGTCCAATTTGAGTTGTGTGGAGAGTGTTGATCGCACTCCATCCATCGTCAACCGCGGGGTAGCTTGATCGCCTTTCTTTTTGGTGCTGTAATCCACCATCCGGAATTCAGCGGGCAAGGGCGGAGCGAGGGGTTCTTCGAATGCGTCGGCCTCCAGGAGGCTTGCCGCTTCCGTCGTGTCGGCGCCAACCGACAAGCGGCTCAATGCCACTCCAAGGCGCTTCGCGATATCGCGGCCGAGTTTCTGTTCCACTGTCGCCAACAACTGGCCGCGATCCAATTGCAGCAGAGGACCAGGATCGGGGTCAGGAATCGGAATTGGGATCCGCACCCTCTCGCGGAGAAGGTCGCGCAGGATGTCCGCCAGTGAAGGTCTCTGGAAAATCACCGGAAAACACAATCGTTGTTTGCGCCACTGGATCACCCAGTCGATATCCCAGCGCGGGACGTACACACAAAAATTACCGCACTTATCGGTTTTGACCGTGCCTATGATTTCGCGGTGGCAATTGAAAGGAAAATACCAACTATAGATGGATCCGAGCGGGAAATATCCCAGGAATGAACAATCGGTGTCCTCGACATTGACGGTGGCATACGCCACGGGATATTCAATTCCGGAAACAGGATCTTTCTTGACGACCTTGCCGCATATCTTCCGAAAGAAGAGCAGCATGGGATCGATCGTGAATCGGAATTTTTCACTGATTTGCTCGACGGTCAAACCTACCAGTGGTTTTGCATCGATGTTGCTCAATGCGCCTAAGCGCTGTGCCTGAGTAGCGGTGAGTTTTACTTGATCAGGAGGGATGCCGAGCAGACTGGCACTATCTTTGTCTTTTTTCATGAGAACTCCTTGCGGGAATGCACGTTCGTGCACCCGCATCAAGGACACTTCTCCGGGGCATCGGCTGCCGCAACGCAGTGGCCGTGTTCAGAGGGGGTCCGGTTTCGTGATTTTCAGATTTTCAGTTCTCGACAGATTGGCAGTCGCCACGGGAGAGCATTCAACGCGTAATGAAATACAGTGATCTTTTTAAATTATGGTTACGGGGTTGCAGGTCTACTTTGGGCAGGCTGCTGTTTCGGCGGCCATGGCACCAAACTGACCGCTCGCCCTCGAATTTCCACCTTTCGGCCGGATGAACGTACTGCCCGCATCGAGGGGCATGGCGGCGACATTCGCGCAGAACTTTGGCCACACGCCGTTGTTCTGAAGATACATTTCAACGTTCGACAGGTAGAACGCGCTCACGGTTGCGCCTCGACTCCTGAGAAATGCGCCCAGGGACCTCAGGGCTTTCGGTCCTGCGAAGTCGCCCACGATTGGCACAATCAGGTTCTTTTGCTGCATCGCCTTGATGAACGCGAAGGTGTCTTCGTTCGCCAGATAGCTGCGCTCCGCACGCGTCGCGGAGTCGATCGTCGACATCAGCGTGACGTAGCTGACGCCCGATCTGCCCCCAATGGACGACGAGTATTGGATATCGGGTCCGAATCGATGGAAGTTCCGATAGACGTATTCGATGCCGGCCAGGTCATCGGCTCCGAGCGGCAGTCTTCGTGTTTTGGTTAGATGATCGGTGATGGCTTTCAGGTTTGCCCGGAAAGCCGTCTCATCGCCCGGATTTGCCTGCTGTAGCGCGCTCATCAGTTCTCTGGCCGTCGATCTTGTTGTGAGACCTGCCGGCCGCTTCCGGTCGAAGAGCAGGGACACGAAGTCCATCCGATTCGCGGACATCTCAAAGACCGCCTTGTACAGAAGATGCAGGTGCAGATTGCCGCGTCGAATGTCTGTGATAAAGGCGATTCGCGGCCGGATCGCGGCGATGTAGGTAAAGTTCTGCTCCGGTCCGACGCCGAGGTACACACCAGCCGGTTTCACGCGCCCAGCTAGCGCCGCAGCCACGGTCGATACGGTACTTTCGTTCGAGAGCAGGTTGTCGGGCGATCCCGAGTTGGACCGGAAATAGCCATCCGGCTCCGATATTTCTTCGGTGAGCGACCAGAACTCTCCATCCGAGAGCGTGGCCGGCAGCGTATCGCGCGTCTGTCCCGCGATTGGCAAGAACAGAGACAACAGAATGACACCGGCTGTAACCGGCTTCAGGAGCAGAGGAGAGCGATTGGAGGTCATCCGCAGAGGCTAGCAAAGGACGGTTCTCACTGTCTACGAACGGAGAGCTATACTCTGGAAACGCCGCACCCTGTGGTAAAAACGGTGTCGCGTGGAAAACCCTGATTCGATCGACAGACCCAGCGTTCTCGACCTCCTGGTCCGGTTACTCCTGATGGTTGTGCTCCCACCTTTCACGTTCTACGTTTGGCTTTGCATCCGCGACTTCGACGGCGCCCTTGTCTTCCCGACCTTCGCGATGCTGACGAGCATTCCTGGGCCCTCGTTGACAGCGATCATGCTTTACGGCGGCTGGTTTCTTCTCCAGGTTGCTTTGCAGATCGCGGCTCCCGGCAAAATCCATGAGGGAGTTCCGCTTTCCGACGCGACGCGGCTACAGTACAAAATGAACGGCTGGTTTTCCTTCTGGTTCACGATGGCCATAGCGATTTCGGCCGCCGCTCTGGGTTGGGTACCGGCAACGATCTTCTACGACCAATTCGGTCCGCTGCTGGTAACCGTAAACATCTTTGCGTTCTTGTTCAGTCTCTTTCTTTATATGCACGGCTTTGCGTCGAAGCGGTCTGAACGCAGGAGCGGCAACGCCATTTACGATTACTTCATGGGTTCGGCGCTGAACCCCCGCGTGGGCGCGTTCGACCTCAAACTCTTTTGCGAAGCACGCCCCGGGCTCATCCTGTGGGTACTGATCAACCTTTCGTTTGCCGCAAAACAATACGAGTCGATCGGCACCCTCACAATGCCGATGATTCTGGTCAACGCCTTCCAGTTCCTCTATATCGCGGACTACTACTATCACGAGGAAGCCATTCTCACGACGTGGGACATCAAGCACGAAAACTTCGGCTGGATGCTGTGCTGGGGCTGCCTGGTGTGGGTGCCTTTCACCTACACACTGCAAGCCCATTACCTGGTCACTCACACGCACGATTTGTCTGCCGCGGCGGCAGTCGGAATAGTTGCCCTGAATCTGGCCGGGTATGCCATCTTTCGGGGCGCGAATCTTCAGAAGCATAAGTTTCGCAAGAACCCGAAGGAATTGGTCTGGGGCAAGCCGGCGGAATATATCCAGACCAGGCGCGGGACGCAATTGCTTACTTCGGGCTGGTGGGGGATCGCTCGCCATGCGAACTACTTCGGCGATCTCCTGATGGCTTTGGCCTGGTGCCTTCCGACCGGGTTTGGACGGCCTCTGCCCTATTTCTATTTCGTCTACTTCACAATTCTGCTCGTCCATCGCGAATGGCGGGATAACGCGAGGTGCGGGGAGAAGTACGGAGCGGACTGGAAAGAATATTGCCGGAAGGTTCGCTGGCGGATCGTACCAGGCCTCTATTGATGCGACCTTGGGAATTGCGGTCAACGGCACTCGAATCTTAAAGTAGAGCAATGGACTCGAAAAAGTGGGTACCCACGAGGAAGGAAGACAATTCTTAGATGGCGACTTTTGTATTGGTTCACGGAGCATGGTATGGAAGTTGGTGCTGGAAACGGGTTCGCAGCTTGTTGCAAGCGAAGGGGCACGATGTTTACACACCCA
>Ga0190274_10002902_pt1 | contig 10177 bp, 9 predicted proteins | sample Popmic531T_FD_133002 | JGI IMG/M metagenome (GOLD analysis project Ga0190274, IMG submission 133002) | Populus adjacent soil microbial communities from riparian zone of Yellowstone River, Montana, USA - 531 T | ecosystem: Environmental > Terrestrial > Soil > Riparian zone | place: USA: Montana...
GCTGGGACTTCCCAGTGTGGCCGTTCGGTTTTGGGTTCGTCCCATGCTGGGAGCAGGCCTGATGAGCGCCGGCCTGCTTGCGCTTCCCACGTTCTCGGTGGTCGCCGGTGCGCCAATTAGCATTGCGCTTTATGCCTCCGTAGTCTTACCGGCCGGCGGACTGCGCGTGCTTCGCGGGCTCTAGTGCGTTCACCCCGGAGGGGTGAAGGAGAGTAGCCGGAGGTAAGCGAGCGCGAGCGAGCCACCTCCGGTTGGCAGTATCGACAAGTCCTGGCACCCCATTCGGGGTGCCAGGATAGGACTATACGGTGACCGGGGGTTGCGCGCTGTTGCGCTTACCCCCGGCTAGTCTCCTTTCACCCCTCCGGGGTGTCAGTGCGGCCAGAAATGCTCCTGATCCAGATTCCATCAGGACGATACTCGAAGAACGGTTCTGAACGTCCGAAGGGCTGGACCGTCTGCGTCGCAACGGTGCGCCGAAGGGCACGCTTCAGCGACGGAGGAATTGCTCGTACGAGGAACGGCCGAATCTGCGGAAGGTTGAACTGCCACCGCGGAAGTTCGCGATAAGCGGGCCCGGCCGGCTGACAGAACAAAACTTCGAGATCCGCTCGAGAAAGAATAGCCTTGAGCGTTGGCTCGGAAAAGAATGTCAGGTGCGGTTCGTCGTATCGAGGCGACCAATCGTGGTCCAGAAAGCGCAACAGGCTGTCGGCGGGAATGTGTGGCACCTCGACGTAAAGAAGACCATGGGGGCTCAGGCGTTCCCGCAATGCTGAGAGCACATCGGTTGGATATATGAGATGTTCGAGCACATGGGATAACAGGATCACATCGAACTCGCCCTCCCGCCGGGCCAGCCAGGATTCCGTCGGCTCCTGGATAACCTGGATACCGAGGGAACCCAGATGCGAGAAACAGGCTTCTGAGATCTCCAGAGCAGTCCGGTTCGCTGTGGGGAAACGTTCGGCGAAGGCATGCAACAGGTGTCCAAAGCCGGCGCCCAGGTCGAGCACGCGTGGACTTGCCGACAGACCCCGCTCCGTGATGTACGGGGCCAGCAAGTCGGCGATGGACTGTCCGCGATGGTAGTAGAAAAGATTGTCACGAGGGAATTCCGCAAGGGTTGCCACTTCCGCACCGTGACGACCGCCCTCGCGAAATACACCGGCGTAGTACGCTGCCAATTCGGCAGAGGTTGGAATTGGCCGTGTCTGCACGAGGCCGCACCCCTTGCAACGGACCAACATCAGGTGACCGAACAGTGACTGGACTCGCCCAGAGTCGGGACGGTATGGGCGAAGGTCCTCGAACCCGGAAGCATCCCGGCAACCGACGCACGCTTCCTGCAGATTGTCACCGCCCCTCACTCGTATCGACTCCTTTCTACAGCCCTGACTGGAGTTCAGCGGGCGGGACAGACTACCGGGCAGCTATGCGTATCGCGGTGTCCGGCAGTTCACGGGCGATATGGCGCAGGAGGACGACGATGAACAACGACGCGCCCCCCATCTCCATTGTCTCCTCGACAGTGCGTAACAACTGACTAATAGGCGAACCGCGGTCCACATGAAGGACAACAGCACTCCAAATCGTCTCGACGATGACTGCGCCACCCACGTAGATCAAACCAGCGAGCACAAACCCGCGTCTCGACGCCGGTGGCAGGTGGATTACAAATTTGAGGAACATCAACCCCAGGACGACGACAAAAGGCAACGCAACGATGACCCAGGGATAGTTCAGCTGAGCCTCGAGCAAGTGGAATCTGGCGAGCATACCGTTCAGTCTTTCGTGCAGAGAGGTGGCTTCATCAAGCGACATTGCCGTGAATCCTGCCGTCAGGATCGCCCATTGCCAGCGAAAGCGATCACCGCGGCGAAACGTAATAGCCGCATTTACAGCCAGGAGAACCGCAACAAACGCCAGCAACAACGTAGAGAACCAACTGGGCAGGTTTTGCTCCCAAGTGACGTTGATAAATGCCATCGGCCGGTCAAGACCAGCAGTATAACGAAGTAATATACGGAAGAGATCAAGTCCAATCAGAAGTGCCACGGCAAGCGCCAGTAGACGACTTATGGATTTCGGACAAATGACTAAATCGTAAGAATTAGCGTTCTGAATAACCGCCGCTCGCTTCGTGGACATCCTTGTCCCCCCCTTTAGTACTGGCGTCAGGCGGGAATTTTAATTAGCGGACACGCTTTCACCAAGATAAATTCATAATGTTGTCATTCTTACCTCATACATTTCATAACTCTTGTCGGAATGCCTGAAACACCACCCATTTCTGCGTCATGCCCCTGCGGTAGAATGACCGCAAGTTGAAGTGGTCGTGCCCGCCGGCGTACATAATCTTAATCCGACTGTGAGCAAAGAACCGATCGTAACCGTGGGAGTTGTGGCACTGTGCGGGCCACGGCATGTGGAAAAATGCTTGAGCGCACTCGCGGCACAGGTGCGCGGCCCGAACACGCCGGAGATAGATGTGGTCGTGGCACACGCGCCGGAATTGAGAGGACTCTCAAGACTGATTCAGCAATTCCCTCAGGTACGGTTTGTATGCCGTGAAGGAATGCAGACGCCGATCGATTTGGCAGCGCTGGCGGCGAGTGAGGGACGGGGAGAAGTCCTGATGCTGACAGAAGACCACTGCATACCTGGATCGGAGTGGGTGGCACAGCTCAGTGCGGCACTCCAGCAAGGCCGCACAGCAGTGGGCAGCGGAATCGAAACGGACACGACATCCGCAGTCTCGTGGGCGTTTTACTTTGTGGATTTTTTCCGCTACGTCGAGCCGGTAACGAAGGGAGCCGCGGTGTCCGTGTCGGTCTGCAACGTTGCGTATCGACGTACAGAGTTGGAGGCCATCAGCGATTCCTGGAAGAGCGGCTTCCACGAAACGGAAGTACACAATCAATTGCAGCGGCGATTCGGCACGCTATGGCTGGTGGCGGGGGCGACGGTCAAAATGCGGCGCGAAGTACGGCTGGGCGACGCGCTTCGCGAACGGTTCGACCTGGGACGATTATTCGCGGCAAAACGAGCGGGCTTCTCCAGCGTCGGACGTCGCGCCTTCTACCTGCTCTTTTCCCCGGCGCTGCCATTGCTGCTGCTCGGACGCATGGCGAGCAAGGCCTTTGCGCGGCCCGATATGCGAGGGAAATTCCTGCACGCATTACCGGCGCTGACAGGAATGGTAACCGTGTGGTCGTGGGGAGAGTTTTTGGGATATCTGACAGGTCGGGCGCCGAAGAGCGTGCGCTTCGCTGCAGAAGTAGAGTCGGCAGAGTGAAGCAGGAATGAATTTCAAGGGTGTGGAATTGTGCTGTCCGCATTGCCGCGGGGAACTCGAGAGGCCGGAAGAAGCTCTGCTGATCTGCCAGGGGTGCGCGAGGAGATTTCCGATAGTGGCCGGGATTCCGGACCTTCGGGTTTTCATCGACACCTATCTGACGCTGGAAGAAGACTACGAGCGGGTGAAAAAACTCGAACAAAGGTTTGACGAGCTCAACTTTGAAGGAATAGTGAACTACTACTTCAGCTTGAGCACGGTCGTTCCCCCCCACCACAAGCGCGCATATACACGCGGACTCCTGGCAGGACCGGCGAGGACCGGAGCCTGGCTGGAGTCCTGGGAATCAGCCGGCGGAAGCAAGGCGGGCGGTCCGCTGCTGGAAATCGGATGCGGAACCGCACCTCTGCTCGTGGCAGCGAAGAAATATCCAGTGCGCGCCGGCGTGGACATCGCACTGCGCTGGCTCGTGGTGGGAAAACGGCGGCTCGCGGATGCGGGACAGGACCTGCCGCTCGTCTGCGCCTGCGCGGAGGCGCTGCCGTTTCGAGAAAGGCAGTTCGAACGCGTGGTGAGCGACTCTACCCTGGAGCTCTTGGCGGATCAGAAGAAAACACTCCACGAAGTACGTCGAGTCCTCGTGCCTGGAGGACGGATTTTCATCGCCACACCAAACCGGTTTTCAGTGGGGCCGGACCCCCAGACAAAAATTCCGGCGGGAACCTGGCTGCCCCAAAAATGGACCGCCGCGATCATGCTGCGTCAGGGCGGCCTGGTGCCGTTCCGCCACCTCTTGAGCAAGGGCGCGCTGTCGCGGCTGTTGCGCGAGGCAGAGTTTGAAGACGTGAAAATCTATCTGCCGCAGTTTCCCAAAGAGCAGGCAGCGCAGTTCTCTTCAGGCATGCGCGCGGCTGTTGCGCTCTATCACCTTTTCTTAAAATTGCCGGTACTCCGCCAGGTGGTCACGCTGATCGGACCGGTGTTCCTTGCAGTCGGGAAATCCACGAAGGTGAAAAAATCAAACGGATTCCAATCTTGACCCAGTGTTATGATCACGTTCCCACAATGATCTTCCTCAGGGCCAACAGGGCAATTGTGAAAACGGAATTGAACAAAAAGAAGGAAGTGAAGAAATGAAGCTCGCAGAAAGGGTTTCAAAACACGCAAAGCTCACATGGAAAGCCACGGAAATGGGGAAACTCGCGACCCCCTCCTTCCTGGTGCTGTTCATCAACTCCATCTGCAATCTGAAATGCGACCATTGTTTCTACTGGCAGAACCTAAACCAACGGAATGATTTATCTCTGGAAGAAATCAAAGCGCTGGCGCGGGAGCTGGAGCCATTTGACAATCTCAACCTATCCGGCGGCGAGCCGTTCCTGAGGAAAGAGTTCGCGGAGATTTGCCGGTTCTTCATCACCAACAACGGCGTGAAGGAAATCTATGTGCCGACGAACGGCTGGTACACGGATAAGACAATCACGGCGCTGGAGTCCATTTTCGAGGAAGAAAGCCTGCGGTACTTCGTAGCCGAACTCTCCATTGACGGCATGCCGGAGTACCACGACAAATTCCGTGGAGCCCAGTATTCGTTCAAGAAATTGATCGAGACCTACGACAAGCTGGCGGAGTTCCAGAAAAAGGAGCCGCGGCTGCGCATCCACTCGATTTCCACGGCGACCAACCAGAACATTGAACAAATCAAGGAACTGACGACGTATCTTTACGAGCGCTGCCCCGCGATGGATCATCACAACCTCGCGGTCATCCGCGGTGATCGTAAAGACCCCTCGCTGCTGACGCCGGGCATCGCCGAGTACCAGGGACTCTACGAATACATCCGACGATTGTGGGCGCCGCGGGAAGAAGGGCGTTACGGGTCAATAGTCGAACCGATGTTGCAGTGGGCGAAAATGCGCACACTGGAACAAAAAAGGCAGGTGGTGCCGTGCAAGGCCGGCGTCATTAGCGCGGTCGTTTACGCGAACGGCGACGTGAGTGTCTGCGAGATGCACACCCCGCTGGGCAACCTGCGCAACAAGACCTTTCGTGAAATGTGGTTTTCGCCGGAAGCCCAGAAACTGCGGCAGCAAATTGCGGCGAGAGAATGCTGGTGCACTACTGAAGTGTTTTTGTGGTCGAGCATCGTCTATCAGCCGACGCAGCTGGCGAAGGCCATGCTGGGAGGAAAAGTCTGGGAGTCGCCTTCCCCACTCCGGGCGGACGAACAATTGAAGGTTGTGCCGGAAGAAGTGAACCTCAATACTCCCGCGCTGACCACGCACGAGAAGCACTGAACGCTGTCCACCTCAAGCACTCAGCGTCTTACGCACCGCCCGGATTACGTCGAAAACATCTTCATCTGTGAGTTTTGCCGATAGAGGCAAACTCACAGTCTTCTGCCCGATCGCAAGACTGTTTGGACAATCCTCGGGCCGCCACCCGAACTCCTGCTGATAGTACGGATGCACGGGAATACTTTGATAGTGAACTCCCACCCCGATGTTCTCTCCGGTCATCCGCGACAGGAACTCATCCCTCGATATCTTCGTCTCCTTCTCATCTATGAGAATTGTGTAGAGATGGTAGGCATGACGAGTTTCCTTCTCGACCGCGGGCGGTAGCGTCAACGGCAAGTCCTGGAGCTCTCTTTGATAGGTGGACCAGACATCCCGCCGTCGGTCCCAGTTGGCCTCGGCCCGCCGTAGCTGCGGTATCCCCAGCGCAGCCTGAATGTCCATCATGTTGTATTTGAAGCCACACTCCGCCACGTAATAGTGCTTGTAACCCTCGTCGCCAAAACGCTTCCACGCATCCTTGGTCATTCCGTGGAGGGCCAGCATCTTGAGGCGATTCGCTGCACGTTCGTCCGGCGTGAGAATCATTCCTCCCTCGCCCGTAGTCACATTCTTCGTAACGTAAAAACTGAAGCAGCCAAACATTCCAAAGGTTCCAGCCTGGCGTCCCTTATAGGTCGTCTCGATGGCATGAGCACAGTCTTCGATGAGAATCAGGCCATGCTGCTTCGCAATACTGGACAAAGCGTCCATATCGCAGGGACGGCCGGCGAAATGCACCGGCAAGATCGCCTTTGTCTTTCCCGAAATCTTTGCCTCGACTTGCCGTGGATCGATGTTAAGAGTTGCCGGATCGACGTCCGCCAGGACAGGCTGAGCGCCCGCATGAATGATGGCGTTCACGGTCGCGCAGAAGGTTAAAGGAGTCGTAATAACTTCGTCTCCTGGCCCGATGTCTGCTGCCAGCAGGCTGAGGTGCAGCGCGGCGGTGCAGGAGTTCACGGCCACGGCAAAGTCCGCGTGCTTGTACGCTCGGAATTCTTCTTCGAAACGAGCGACTCGCGGGCCAGTGCCCAACCATCCGGTTTCCAGGCACTCGAGGACTTCCTTCTTCTCCTCCTCCCCTACCAACGGTGATCCAAAAACCAAAAACTTCTCACGACTGCGAATGGGTCCTTTTTCGCTCTTCATTGTGAACGGTCCTCAATAGTTACAGGCGCTGGAGACAACCCGTCTGCTCCCCGGCGGTACACGAGAAACCTTCCAACCGTGTGCTCGAGCACATAGTTTTTTTGAATGAAGGCTTTCCACTCCGCAAAATCCTCAAGCAATTGTTCGGACGTTTTCTCCCCGGGAGCCCACCACCAGTTGTCGTTACGAACAACGGCGACGTATTTGGGCTGTCGTCTTTCCATATCCTGCATAAACTCCTTTCGCCACTCTAGCTGCATAGGAGTAATGCCCTCTCCGGGAACACGCATGACGAGAGGATGTGTCATCTGAAATCGGCTTGCCGCATCCCGATCTGCGAGATAGTAAACCAGTGACTCGTAACCCCACACTTGTATAGGTTCATCGGGGGCTGTATGAGTGCGAAGGTATTCGGCAACGTCAAAGTCCTCGGTGAAGTCAAAAACAAGCGCGTTCCTGTATTCGCCGGGCGACGGGCGCTCAAGAAAATGCAAGCTAACCAAACGTTTGATGTAAACCGGCTTGGCATAAACGAACGTCGCCATTGACAGGGCTACCAGCACGGCGCCGGCGCGAAGGCTCAGCTTCCATCCCCCAAATCCAAGAGTACGCTCTCCAAGCAGGATTTTTGTCACCTGCGAGAACATGCTGCCGATCAGAATTGAACCAATACCCAGACCCGGCAAATAGTGGTAACCGGCGAATGTACCCTGGACAAAAACCGCAAACACCGAGCCAAGGTAAGCCGCATACAGCATCAACCGCTCGCGACGAGCCTCGCCCCAAAACAGGAACGGCACCGAGACGATCGTCAACCCGATCGCGTTCGCTCCCATTCGCTGCAGTTTGGACAACCAATACATCCAGATCGACTCATCGCCACGAAGTCGGGCGGTATAGATCGACTGGTAAACAATGCACGCTTCGTAAAGGTCCTTGAGTCCGCCCTGAGTCCAGTAGAACACCACAAGGACGGCAACGGGGATCATCAGTCCAAAGCCTGCAATAACCAACCGTTCCCATCCCTGACGCCGTCGCAGGCATCCTAACAAGGGTACGTAGAAAGCAGACAGCGCGAGCAGCGTAGGCTTGATCAGGACCGCTATTCCGAAACCCATACCTATCCCAATGGCGGTCAAGAGAGGACGCCTTAGTTCGGCCGTCAGGAAGAGCCAGAATCCCAGGAGAATGAAAAACAGTCCGAACCCTTCGCGCTGCGCCGTATTCCAGGGACCATAGCCTTGATAGATCAGGCAGAACAATGCGGCCGAAAACAGCGCCGATGTCCGCTCGACACCCACGCGATACGCAATTCGATAGATCAGGTAGGCGTTACCGAGCTGAAAGAGAATGTCGAAAAGCCGAAACATGTAGATCGACTTTCCAAAGACAAAAATCTCCGCCGCTTGAATGAACATCAACCCCGGATAGTCGCTCTCCCAGGTATGGATGTACGGCAAATGCCCTTTCAGAATCTGGGCGCCGATATAAGCAAAGACGCCGTGGTCCACCGCCATCCGATAGGCGAGCGTCGGAGCCAGTATTAATGCGCAAACGATCAGGGTCAGCGCTGTAAACCCACGACCGGGTCCAGGCGACAGCGAGGAAACGCGGCTCAATTTCAGAAGTCCCTGGCCCGGGAAGAACTGTGGCTGGCGGCCGTACTACTCCCGTCGCATACCTGCTTCACAATGAACTGGGGCCGCTTGTTCTGTGTGATGAACATCCGCCCGATGTATTCGCCAACAGCACCGATCCCCACCAGTTGAATCCCTCCCAGAAAAGTCACACTGACAATCAAGGAGGCCCACCCCTCGGGCAGCCTTTGGAGAATCAAGGACTGGAGTACGAAGAAAAACGCCAACAAGAAAGAGATCAGGGACATTACTCCGCCCGTGATCGTTGCGAGCCGAAGTGGGATGACGGAAAAACTTGTCGCCAGTTTGAGCCACACCAGGATCGACTTCCAGAGGTTGTAATTACTCTTCCCTTGAAAGCGGGTGTGATGTGTTGCCGCGATCTGTGTGATGTTGGAAGTAATAGTAAAAATCAATCCATCGACATAACTGTACGGACCATCGTATTTGACAATCTCGCTGACAATCTCGCGGCGAATGGCCTTAAATGGCGACATGTAGATGTGTTTGGGTTTTCCAAGCACGATCACAGCAAGACGTCCGGCGAGCCAGCTGCCAAAATTTTTCCAACCGGCCTGTTCCTTCTTCTCAAAGTGCGCGTACACGACGTCAGCGCCCTTTTGAAGTTCCTGGTGGAGAGGATAAATATCGGAAGGATCGTGCTGAAGATCGTCGTCCATGATCACGACAGCCTGGCCTTTGGCGTGATGCAAGCCGGCCATTATCGCGTTATCCTGGCCCACGTTCCGGCGCAAATTGACACCCTTGATGAAACTGTACTGACCTGCAAGTTGAACAATCGCGGCCCAGCTGTTATCAGGACTGCAATCATTCACCAGGATCAGCTCATAGGTCTCAAAATGCGCGCCAACGTCCTGCTGGACCCTGCGCGCCAGTTCAGGAAGACAGTCCGCGCTGTTATAAACCGGCACGACGATTGAGACTTGCATGATGCTATCCCTGGATTTCCAAAAGTAGATCCCGGTCGGAAGAGACTAGCCGTAAGTCGAATCCCATCCGTTCCTGCTGTTGTTTCAGCGCCGCGAGCAAGCTTCGCTCATCATAGCGAAAGGACGCATGACCAGTTCCGGGATTCGCCGACCTTCTCGCCCACCAGCCAATCAGCCCGGGCTCAGACGACAGATTCCGTACAGGCTCCGACAAGATCAGCCGGTCGGTGCTGCCCAAAACCGAATCGAGAAGCCGAGAAAGGTCTTCATGGAAGTGATACAAAGACCCAGCCATAACGTACACGTCCGCTTTAGGTAGTTCCAGCGACAGAATATCGCCCTGAATCGCATTAAACCCCAGTTTTTGCGCGCGCTCACACAAATGCTGATTGAAGTCGATGCCCGTCCACTGCACGCCGTGCGATCTGCACCATGCCGCGATAATCGTGTCTCCAAAGCAGAGTTCGCATAGGGAACGTGTCCCAGGATTCACCACCTGAAGGATGTTGGTGAACCGCTGGCGGTAAGCGCCTTTGTACAGCAGATTCATTACAAGGCGATACACATGGATATTCGAGTAGACGAAACTTGTCTTCATCGGCCCAAGACTTCTCTTAGACGACGGCGGAACTGCTCGAGCACATCGCGCTGGGCATTGGAAGCGGCGAGGTTCGATTGTTCCAATGGGTCCTGATTATAGTCATATAGCTCTTCACTGCCATCCCCGTTCCGAATGTAGTGCAGATTCTGAAAGACGACGGACTTCATATCTCCCTTACTGACGGGATACCAGTCGCGCTGACC
>Ga0190274_10002903_pt1 | contig 10175 bp, 7 predicted proteins | sample Popmic531T_FD_133002 | JGI IMG/M metagenome (GOLD analysis project Ga0190274, IMG submission 133002) | Populus adjacent soil microbial communities from riparian zone of Yellowstone River, Montana, USA - 531 T | ecosystem: Environmental > Terrestrial > Soil > Riparian zone | place: USA: Montana...
CGGCCTGCTCGGCCTGCCGAATGCGGGCAAGTCGACGCTGATCCGCCAGGTGTCCGCCGCGCGGCCGAAAGTCGCGGACTATCCCTTCACGACCCTGCACCCGCAGCTCGGCGTCGTCGCCGTCGGGCCGCTCAAGAGCTTCGTGATGGCCGACATCCCCGGCCTCATCGAGGGCGCCGCCGAAGGCGCCGGCCTCGGCATCCGGTTCCTGAAGCACCTGCAGCGCACGCGCGTGCTGCTGCACCTCGTCGACATCGCGCCGCTCGACCCGGACGCGGACCCGGTCGCGGATGCGCGCGCGATCGTGAAGGAGCTCAGGAAGTTCAGTCCCGAACTCGCGAAGAAGAAACGCTGGCTGGTCCTCAACAAGATCGACCTGCTCGAACCGGCGGCGCGCAAGCAGCGCTGCGCCGAGATCGTGCGCCGGCTGCGTTACAAGGGCGCGGTGTTCCAGATCTCGGGCGCGACCGGCGAGGGCACGAAGGAGCTGTGCCAGGCCGTCATGCGGGAGTTGGAGAAACAATAAAGGGGAACGTCCACTTTATGACTTGGCGGAGAGGGCCTTGACCTGCGCGGCGAGGCGGCTCTTGTGACGGGCGGCCTTGTTGCGGTGGATGATGCCCTTGCGCGCCATCGAGTCGATGACGGGCGATGCAGCCTTCAGTGCCGCAGCGGCTTCCGCCTTCTTGCCGGCGTTGATCGCCTCGACGACCTTGCGTACGGCGCTGCGCACCTTGGAGCGCTGGGCGACGTTGCGCGCACGGCGGGCGACCGCTTCGCGGGCTCTTTTTTCGGCTGACTTGGTGTTGGCCATAAGGGCGCGCATTCTCCGGATGCGGCCCTCCATTGTCAACGCGCTATAGTTCCGGCCGCATGTCGCACGGATTCCTGCGCAATACCACGATCGTTGGCCTCCTGACGCTCCTCTCCCGGGTCACGGGCGTGATTCGGGACATGGTGTACCTGATCTCCTTCGGCGCCGGGCCGCTGATGGACGCCTTTCTCGTCGCATTCAAGATCCCGAACTTCATGCGCCGCCTGACCGCGGAGGGCGCGTTCTCGCAGGCCTTCGTGCCGGTCATCTCGGAGTACAGGGTGCAGAAGTCGCACGACGAGGTCCGCGAGCTGGTCGCGGGCGTCAGCGGCGTGTTCGGCCTCGTCCTGTTCGCCGTCACCCTGGTCGGCGTCATCGCGGCGCCCGTGCTGACCTTCCTGTTCGCGCCCGGCTGGCACGACGGCGACAGCCGTTTCGACCTGACCGTCGCGATGCTGCGCTTCACGTTTCCGTACATGTTCTTCATCTCCCTGGTGGCGCTCGGCAGCGGCATCCTGAACAGCTACGGCCGTTTCGCGGTGCCAGCGCTCAACCAGACGCTGCTCAACGTCGTCATGATCGTGGCGGCGGGGTTCGTCGCGCCGTACTTCGCGAGTCCGGGCCTGGTGCTCGCGATCGGCGTCTTCGTCGCCGGCGCCGTGCAGCTCGTCGCCCAGTTTCCCGCGCTTCACGCAATCGGCCTGCTGCCGCGCCCGCGCTTCGACCGCGCGCGCGAGGGCGTGCGGCGCATCGGGCGGCTGATGCTGCCCGGCATCTTCGGTTCCTCGGTCGCGCAGGTTTCGCTCCTGCTCGATACCGTCATCGCGTCGTTCCTGGTCGTCGGCAGCGTCACCTGGCTCTACAGCGCGGACCGCCTGGTCGAATTCCCGATGGGCGTGTTCTCAATCGCGCTCGCGACCGTCATCCTTCCCGGCCTGTCCTCGCACCATTCCGAGAAATCGCCGGAGAAGTTCAACGCGACGCTCGACTGGGCACTGCGGCTCACCATGACCGTGGTCGCGCCCGCCGCAGTCGGCCTGCTGATGCTCTCGGGCCCGCTGATGGCGACCTTTTTCGGCTACGGCGCCTTCACCGATCATCACGTGCTCATGTCGAGCTACGCGCTGATGGCCTATTCCATGGGGCTGATCGGCTTCTCGCTGGTGAAGGTGCTGGCGCCGGGCTATTTCGCACGGCAGGACACGCGGTCCCCGGTCCGCATCGGCCTGATCGCGCTCTCGTTCAACATGGCTTTCAACGTCTGCGTCGTGGTGCCGGCATTCCTGATGGATTTCCCGGTCCCGCACGTGCTGCTGGCGGTTTCCACCGGCCTGTCGGCGATCATCAACTCGACACTCCTGTATCGCGGCTTGCGCCGGGAAGGCATTTACCGCCCGTCGCCGGCCTGGCGAAAGCTGCTGCCCCAGGTCGTGCTCTCGAGCCTTGCCATGGCGGCCTTCCTCTGGTGGATTTCGGGTGACTGGTCGGACTGGACCGGCTGGTCGGCGACGCGGCGCGCCGCCTGGCTCGGCCTCTCGGTCGTCGGCGGGGCAGTGGTCTACTTCGGTGTGCTCGCCCTGTCCGGCACGCGCCCCAGGGACCTGAAGCATCTATAATCGCGGGGCACGATCACCCGATACGGCAGGGCCATGCTGATTCGACGTGGTTTCAAGCCCTGTCGTGACGCGGACCCCGGGCGCGCGGTGGCCATCGGCAATTTCGACGGCCTGCATCTCGGGCACCAGTCGATCCTGGCGGCACTCCGGGAACGCGGCCGCGAGTTGCGGATTCCGACGGCCGTGGTCTGCTTCGAGCCCCAGCCGAAGGAGCATTTCCAGCCGGCCGCTGCGCCCGCGCGGCTGATGCGCCTTCGCGACAAAGCGGAGGGAATCGCGGCGGCGGGCATCGACGAACTGTGCGTGCTGCGCTTCGACGCGAGGCTCGCGGGGTTCGACGCTGGGACTTTCATCGAGCGTGTCCTGGTGGACGCGCTGAGGACGAAGCACGTGGTGATCGGCGAGGGGTTCCGTTTCGGGAAGGCGCGCGGCGGCGACGTCGAGGCGCTGCGGCGCGCGGGCCTTCCCGCGGACGCCGTCCCGCCGCGCTTGCGTGCGGGCGCGCCCGTGAGCTCGACGCGCGTGCGCGAGGCGCTGGCCGCCGGGCGCATGGACGAGGCGGCGGCGCTTCTTGGCCGCGACTTCCGCATCAGCGGTCGGGTGATCGAGGGCCGGAAACTCGGTCGCGAGCTCGGTTTCCCCACCGGCAACATGCGCCTGCACCGGCGGGTGTCGCCGGTGGCCGGCATCTTCGCGGTGCGCGTATCGGGCGCGGGGCTCGAGCGTCACGCCGGGATCGCCTCGGTCGGGACGCGGCCGACCGTCGGCGGCATCGAGTGGCTGCTGGAGGCGCACGTGTTCGACTACGAGGGCGACCTCTACGGCGCGCGCCTCGACGTCGACTTCATCGCGCGCCTGCGCGACGAGGTCCGCTTCGACGATGTCGCGGCGATGACGGCGCAGATGCACGAAGATGCGCGGCGCGCGCGCAACCTGTTCGCCCACTGAGGTCACGCGTGGACTACAAGCAGACGATAAACCTCCCCGAGACAAAATTCCCGATGAAGGCGGACCTCGCGCGCCGCGAGCCGGACCGGGTCGCGCGCTGGCTGTCGGACGGGGTGTACCACGAGTTGCGCCGGCGCGCCGCGGGACGCCCGAAGTTCGTGCTGGTCGACGGACCCCCGTACGCGAACGGGGTCATCCACATCGGGCATGCCGTCAACAAGGTGCTGAAGGACGTCATCGTCAAGTCACGCTCGCTCGACGGCTACGACTCGCCGTATGTGCCCGGCTGGGACTGCCACGGCCTGCCGATCGAGCAGCAGGTGGAGAAGAAGCACGGGCGCGTCGGCCAGAAGCTCGATGCCGACGCCTTCCGCAAGGCGTGCCGGGAGTTCGCCGCAAGCCAGGTCGACATCCAGCGCACGGATTTCCAGCGGCTCGGCGTGATCGGCGACTGGGACGATCCCTACCTCACGATGGCGTCGCGCTTCGAGGCGGAGCAGCTGCGCGCGTTCGCCGCGATCATCCGCCGCGGCCACCTGTTGCGCGGATTCAAGCCGGTGCACTGGTGCCTCGACTGCCGCTCGTCGCTCGCGGAAGCCGAAGTCGAGTACGAAGAGCGGACCTCGCCGGCGATCGACGTGCGGTTCGAGATCGCCGATGCGCACGACGCCGCGCGGCGCTTCGGCCTCACGTCCGACGAGCTGCTGAGCGCCGCGATCGCGATCTGGACCACGACGCCGTGGACGCTGCCGGCCAACCAGGCAGTCAGCCTGCATCCGGCCTACGACTACGTGCTCGCCGAGCTCGACCGCGAGAGCGGGGCGGAGCGGCTCATCGTCGCGGAGGCACTGCTCCCGTCCTTTTCCCGGCGCGTCGGCGCGCGCTCGCACCGCATCCTCGGCAAGGTCGCCGGCAAGGCGCTCGAGGGACTGCGCCTCGAGCACCCTTTCTACGAGCGCGAGGTGCCGGTGGTCCTCGGTGACCACGTGACGCTCGACGCGGGCACCGGCGCGGTGCATACGGCGCCGGGGCACGGCGCCGACGACTACGAGATGGGCCGGCGTTACAACCTGCCGATCGACAACCCGGTCGGCAACGACGGGCGTTTCATCGCCGGCACGCCGCTGTTCGAGGGGCTGTCGGTGTGGGACGCGAACCCGAGGGTCGTGGAGACGCTGCGCGAGAACGGGCGGCTCATTCACTTCGAGCAGTACCAGCACAGCTACCCGCATTGCTGGCGCCACAAGTCGCCGGTGATCTTCCGCGCGACGCCGCAGTGGTTCCTCAGCATGGAGAAGGCGGGGCTGCGCCGCGACACCCTGGCCGCCATCCGGGGCGTCGAGTGGATCCCGAGCTGGGGGGAACAGCGCATCACCAGCATGATCGAGGCGCGGCCGGACTGGTGCATCTCGCGCCAGCGCGCCTGGGGCGTGCCGCTCGCGATGTTCGTGCACAAGGAAACGGGCGAGCCGCATCCGCAGACGCCTGAGCTGCTGGAGCAGGTCGCGGAACTGGTCGCCGAAGGCGGCATCGAGGCCTGGTTCGCGCTGAACCCGCGGCATCTCCTCGGCGACGAGGCACTCGTCTACGAGAAGTGCCCCGACGTGATGGACGTCTGGTTCGACTCCGGCGCCGTGCACCACGTCCTGCCGGCGCTGCGCCCGGGCATCATCCCGTTTCCCGCGGACATCTATCTCGAGGGCTCAGACCAGCACCGGGGCTGGTTCCACTCCTCGCTACTGCTCTCGGTCGCGGGCCATCGCATCGCGCCTTACCGCCAGGTCCTGACCCACGGCTTCACGGTGGACGAGAAGGGGCGGAAGATGTCGAAGTCGCTCGGCAACGTGGTCGCGCCGCAGAAGGTGGTGCAGGCGCTCGGCGCCGACGTGCTGCGGCTGTGGGTTGCCGCCACCGACTACAGCGGAGAGATCAACGTCTCCGACGAGATCCTGAAGCGCATGTCGGAAAGCTACCGGCGCATGCGCAACACCGTGCGCTTCCTGCTCGGCAACCTCACCGGCTTCGACCCGCAGCGCGACGCGCTGGACACCGAGGAGCTGGTCGAGCTCGACCGCTGGGCGCTCGCGCGCGCGGCGAGGCTGCAGGACGAGGTGGTCGAGGCCTACCGCAAGTACGAGTTCCACCTGATCTACCAGAAGGTGCACAACTTCTGCGTCGTGGAGCTCGGCGCGTTCTGGCTCGACATCATCAAGGACCGGCTGTACACGACGCCGGCGAAGAGCGTCGCGCGCCGCTCGGCGCAGACCGCGATGCACCACATCGCCGAGGCGATGGTGCGCTGGCTCGCGCCGATCCTCTCGTTCACGGCCGAGGAGATCTGGGAGCACCTGCCGGGCGAACGCGACCCTTCCGTGTTCTTCTCGACGTGGTGGAAGCTGCCTGCGGTGCAGCTGGCGGACGGCATCGACTGGGACGCGGTGATCGCGCTCAAGGCCGACGTCGCGCGGGCCCTGGAACCGCTGCGCGCCGCGGGTGCGCTCGGGGCGCCGCTCGAGGCCGCGGTGGACGTGTATCTCGACGAGGCGCAGCATCGGCGCATGGCTGCGCTCGGGGACGAACTGCGTTTCGTGCTGATCACCTCGCAGGCGAGGATCCGGCCCGCCGCGGAACGCCCGCCGGATGCCGCGCCCGCGGCGTCCGTGGCCGAGAGCGGCGCGTGGGTCTCCGTCGCCGTCGATCCCGCGCCCAAGTGCGCGCGCTGCTGGCACCGACGCGCGGACGTCGGCACCGACACGGAGCACCCGGAGATCTGCGGTCGCTGCGTGACGAACCTCGGCGGAGCCGGCGAGACGCGGAGATTCGCATGAAGCGGCCGGTCATCGAGGGCAAGACCGCGCTGATCTGGGCCTGGCTGTCCGCCATCGTGGTCGCGCTCGACCAGTTCGTGAAGTGGTACGTCGTCGGGAATTTCGGGCTGTACGAGATCATGCCGGTCGCGCCCATCCTCGACTTGACGCGGCTGCACAACGAGGGGGCGGCGTTCGGGATCCTGGCCGAGGCGGGCGGCTGGCAGCGCTGGTTCTTCCTGCTGCTCGCGGGCGCGATCGGCATCGCCATCGTGTTCTGGCTGCGCTCGCTGCCGGCGCGCGGCCAATACTGGCTGGCCATCGGCCTCGCGCTGATCCTCGGCGGTGCGGTCGGCAATGCCTTCGACCGCTTCGCCGACGGCTACGTCGTCGACTACCTGCATTTCCACTGGGGCGACGCGTACTTCCCGGCATTCAACGTCGCGGACATCGCGATCACGACCGGCGCGATCATGCTGATCATCGATGCGCTGCTCGATGGCCGGCGGAGAAAGGTGGCGGCCTGATGAAAGTCCTCCTCGCGAACCCGCGGGGCTTCTGCGCCGGCGTCGACCGCGCCATCGACATCGTGGAACGCGCGATCGAGCTGTTCGGCGCGCCGATCTACGTGCGTCACGAGGTCGTGCACAACAGGTTCGTGGTGGACCGCCTGCGCGGGCTCGGTGCCGTGTTCGTGGACGAGCTCGATGCCGTGCCGGACGGCGCCACCGTGATCTTCAGCGCCCACGGAGTGTCGAGCCGGGTGGAGCAGGAGGCCGAGCGGCGCGGCCTCACCGTGTTCGACGCGACCTGCCCGCTCGTCACCAAGGTGCACATGGAGGTCGGCCGCTACGCGCGCGACGGCCTCGACGTGATCCTGATCGGCCACGCCGGCCACCCGGAGGTGGAGGGGACCATGGGACGCTTCGACGAGGCGCTGGGCGGTCGCATCCACCTCGTCGAGACGGTCGCCGACGCGGAAAAGCTTTCCGTGCGGGATCCGGCGAAGCTCGCCGTGGTGACGCAGACGACACTCTCCGTCGACGACACCGCGAAGGTGATGACGGCGCTGCGCCAGCGCTTTCCGACCCTCGCGACCCCGCGCAAGGAGGACATCTGCTACGCCACGCAGAACCGCCAGGACGCCGTGAAGCAGCTCGTCGCCCGGTGCGACGTGATCGTGGTCGTGGGCTCGCAGTCGAGCTCGAACTCCAACCGCCTGCGCGAGATCGCGACGACGCGAGGCATTCCCGGCTACCTCGTGGACGGCGCCGGGGACCTTCAGCCCGGGTGGTTCGCGGGCAAACAGGCGGTCGGCGTCACGGCGGGAGCGTCGGCGCCGGAATCGCTCGTGAAGGACGTGGTCGAAAGGCTGCGCGAGTGGGGCGGGCGTGAGGCGGTCGAGGTGATCGGGCGGGAAGAGCACGTGGTTTTCGGATTGCCGCAAGCGCTGCGCCCTCTCGCCAATCCGGAATCCACGGCGAACTGACTCCTACCAGCAGCGGTGGGCGCTGTCAGCGCCCCGGGAATCCACCGCGCGACGCCGGCCGCTTTCGTCGATGGACAGGATCCGGCAAGCCGGGTCCGCCTGGTTGCCGCTCGCGGTCGCAGTCACACGGAATTCAGACGGCGTCGCGATGTCGACGGCGAGCGTGTATTGCCCGCCAGGCGTGCGCGACGCCACGGGGAGGCCCGGGAGATCGTCACCGACTGTCGCGTCGAGGCGGTTTCCGTAGCTGCCATGCGCCAGGTGGAATTTTTCCTGTTCCGCGGCGGCCATGAGCAGTGCCTGGGCCGCCTGTGCGCGATGACCGCGGCGGAGATGGTTCCGGTAGGTCGACGCCGCGATCGTCGTCGTGATCGCGACCACCGCGAGCGCGATCATGACTTCGATCAGGGTAAAGCCGGCGGCGGCACGCGCTTGCGCCATGATGTCCTCACGGGGTCGCCGGCATAGCCGGTGTCGAAGGTCTCTCCGCCGAGGATCCCGAACGGTCGCGGCTTGCAGCCGTTGCAGGCCTCGTCCCAGCGGCCGGGGAAGCCGAATTTCAGGCCGGGCGGCAAACCACTGGCCTCCATCTCCTCGGGCTCGTCCTCCTCGGACTCGATGGCGGTCGACACAGGAAGTGCCGTCCGGATATCGATCGCATAGCGCCGGGCTACCGAAGCCGGTGGCCCGCATGGCGCGGCCGGGGCGGGCGGCAGCGGCTGATAGGACTGGAACCGCAGGATGTGGTTGAACGTGACGATCGGGCCGGCGACTTTTTCGCCGGCACCATGGGCGTCGAGCCGGATGAACCACCCCGGCGCGTCCGGCGGAATCCCGGTACCGGCCAGCGAGGCGTCGTGAAGGTCCGCCTCCGCAAGCTCCTCGGCAGGCGTTCCGGAAATCACGTCGTAGACGACGACGAGCGCGTCCTCGGCGGTCAAATCGCGCGGTCGCATCAGCGCGCCGGACGCCATCGCGATCGCGAGCCGGTCCTGCATGCCGGTTCGCACGACGGAGACATCCGGCGGGAAATGAAAGCGGCGGCCGACCGCATCCAGGCGCGCGAGCCTGCGCGCCGTCGCGAGCGTGCTGACTTCGCGGCCGCTCTCGAAATCGAATCGCCACAGGGATCCCACGACGTCCAGGACGTAGGCCCGGTCGATCCTTTCGTCGCCATCGAGGTCGAGCAATCGTGGTGCCGCTGCGAGGCTCGAAATTCCCGCCACCGCAAGGTCGTCGCCGTCGCCGCCAGCCGACCATAGTCGGCGGCCTGTCGGCGCGTCGATCGCGAGCAACGTGCCGCCGCGGCCCGTACCGGCCGCGCCGGGCGCATCGAATCGCCGGTCGTAACCGCCTGCGAGCATCACGATCCAGTCGTCCGTGTCCTGGCCGGAGCCCGCGACTCCGAGCCGCGCGACGACCGGCTCCGCGAGGCCCAGCGTGAGCGGGTCGGGCAATTCCACGGACCACAGCAGCCGCGGATCGCGCGGTGCCGCGATGTCGAGCGCGTAGTAGCGCGCGCCGCCCCGGCCGAGGCCGAAGAGCAGCCACAGGTGTTCTCCGGCAGCTTGCTCTATGCGGCCATCGCCGTTCGGGTCGTGCCGGTGCACGACCAGCGCACCGTCGATGCCGTGACTGCGAACGGTCGTCGGCGCATCGAGAACGAGCGCCGGGATGCGTCCCAGCAGCTCTTTCGGCATCCAGCCCCAGAGTTCCACGCCACTGTTGCCGTCCAGGGCATGCAGCACGCCGTCCTGCGTTGCCACGAAAGCGATGCGAAGGCCTGCTTCCTGATAATCGACGATGGTGGCGCCCTGCAATCCCGGATCGCCGAGCAGCCGTTCATCACGGAACGCGTCAAGCCGGTTCGCGGGATCGGTGAGCCGGTGGCCGGCGGCATCCGTGTATAGATTGCGTGCCTCGGCAACCGGCAGGCGGCCCGCCGCGCCGCCGGTCAAGAGGTTCGCATCGGGTGCGTCGCTCCACAGGCTTTGAGTTCCGGTTCCCGGCAGGCCGTCCGCCGCTATGGCGGGCATGCCGTCGCGATCCACGATGAGCGGCGGCTCGAAAGGCCCCGCGGGTGCACGCAGCGCGTATTGAAGGACGTTACCCACCCAACGCTCGCCGGGGCGGGGCGCCGTTAACCCGAAAACGACGCCGGCTGCGCCCGGTCGAGAATCGAACGGCATCAGGGCGGCGGCCGACAGTTGCGGCCTTGCGGCAGCCGCGGCGTCGCGCAAGTGCGCGTGCGCGATCAGGTTGACGTAGGCGAGTGGATCGGTGAAGACGGTCGAGGCGGCAGCGGCTCCGTCAAGGGATGGCGTTATCCACCGCACGGGGGCGGACTGCGCGCCTGGCAGGTCGTCGCGCAAATCGGTCGTCCCCAGCCAGGTGCTGATCGTGGCGCCGCAGTCCGCCCCGCATCCGCCGGTGTCGGCGTGAAAGTGCGGCAACGAATCGGCCGCCGCCGCGGCCTGGTCGTCGTCGCTCGCAATGCCGGC
>Ga0190274_10002904_pt1 | contig 10173 bp, 5 predicted proteins | sample Popmic531T_FD_133002 | JGI IMG/M metagenome (GOLD analysis project Ga0190274, IMG submission 133002) | Populus adjacent soil microbial communities from riparian zone of Yellowstone River, Montana, USA - 531 T | ecosystem: Environmental > Terrestrial > Soil > Riparian zone | place: USA: Montana...
TGCCGGATCCTGCACCGTCTTGCCGAGGCAGCGGAACAGGCTCGCGGTCTTTGCCATCAGCAAAGCCGCATTCATGCCCTTACCGGAAACGTCGCCGAGGCAAAAGGCGATGGCTGAATCCGGCAGCTGAAAGAAATCGTAAAAATCGCCTGAAACCTCATGAATCGGCCGATTGATGCCGGCAATCGGCAATGTCTCGTCATCTTCGGGCAACAGGCTGCGTTGAATGGCCGAAGCCAGCTCCAGCTCCCGCTTGAGGCGCTCCTGCTCAACCAGTTTGGCGGCAAGGCGTGCATTCGAAATGGCGAGCGCGGCCGAACTGGCCATCACCTTCAGCATGTTCTGGTCGCCGGCATCGAAAGGCTGACCGTCATGCTTGTTCAGTACTTCGACGGCACCGATGCTACTTCTGCCGACCGTCAAAGGCGCACACAGGATCGAGCGCGTGGTGAAGCCGGTATGCCTGTCCGCCTCGGCATAAAAGGCGCTGTCCTGATAGGCATGCTCCACCACCAGGACGGTGTCTTCGGCGACCGCCCGCCCGACAATGCCCTGGCCGCGCGGTACTGACAGCCCTTCGATATCGACCGGACCGGCACTGGCACGGCAGATCAGCGCCGTGCCGGCATCGTCCAGCAGAAAGATGGCGCCGGCCTCGACCTTCATCAGCCGGACGATCTGGGCCAAGGCCTGGCGGATGGTGGCTTCGACATTCTGAGTGGCGGCGAAGGATCGGCTGAGCGCAGCGGCGAAATCCAGGGGATCATGTGCCGGCCGATCAGTCCCAATGGGGTCGTCTCCTGCTACCATCAGGCGAAAGTTCCTCTATGCATATATCGGGATCCGGACTCGGCGCCGGCCTCCCTGTCGATGTTCCATAGTGATGCTTCCAGCCTTGTATGCCAAGGGTTCCCCCGGATTGGCGGCCGGATTCGGGGCATGGTTCACAATCTATGATGGTAAATTCTGGCGATTGGCAGGTAGAATTCTCTCAAACTTTCCATCCCTTGCGGTTTATGTTCCTGACCGACGGATTGTCGACCGGGGTCTGAAATGATAGGTTAATGACAACAAAGAGGGGAGACGCTGACAGACCGGTCAGCTAATGGCGGAACCACGCAGCCGCAAACGTCCCGCAAAAGGGACGGGCTGAGGTCCGAAAACTTTAAAAATCTTCAATTGGGAGGCGTCATTGAGCAATGTAAGCATAGCGGCATCCGGCGAACCGGTCCGCGAGCCGACGAAGGGTGAACTGCGGACGGTTGTTTTCGCGTCTTCACTGGGGACTGTTTTTGAATGGTATGATTTCTATCTGTTCGGATCTCTGGCCGTCATCATTAACAAGCAGTTCTTCTCGGCGGTCAATCCGACAGCCGGCTTCATCTTCACGCTGCTTGCTTTCGCGGCGGGTTTCGCCGTCCGCCCCTTCGGCGCACTCGTATTCGGTCGTCTCGGTGATCTGGTCGGCAGGAAATATACGTTTCTGATCACCATCCTGATCATGGGTCTGTCGACTTTTGTCATCGGTCTGCTGCCAAGCTATGCCAGCATTGGTATTCTGGCCCCGATCATTCTGATCGGCTTGCGATTGCTGCAAGGTTTGGCGCTGGGCGGCGAATATGGCGGTGCTGCGACCTATGTGGCAGAGCATTCGCCGAACGGCCAGCGCGGCTATCAAACGAGCTGGATTCAGACCACGGCGACCTTGGGCCTGTTCCTGTCGCTGCTGGTGATTCTGGCGGTCCGTACCGCGATGGGTGAGGAGGCATTCGCCGCTTGGGGTTGGCGCATTCCATTCCTCGTTTCCGCGCTGCTGCTGGCCATTTCCGTCTGGATTCGCATGAAGCTCAGCGAATCGCCGGCCTTCCAGCGCATGAAAGCGGAGGGCAAGGGATCCAAGGCGCCGTTGACCGAATCCTTCGCCCGGTGGCCGAATCTGAAGATCGTGCTGTTGGCGCTGTTCGGTCTCACCATGGGGCAGGCGGTGGTCTGGTATACGGGGCAGTTCTATGCGCTGTTCTTCCTTACCCAGACGCTGAAAGTCGATGCCGCCACGGCAAATATCCTGATCGCGGTATCGCTGTTGCTCGGCACGCCATTTTTCCTGGTGTTCGGCTGGCTCAGCGACAAGATCGGCCGCAAGCGCATCATCATGGCGGGCTGCCTGATTGCGGCGATCACCTATTTCCCGATCTTCAAGGCGATCACGCATTACGCCAATCCGGCGCTGGAAGCCGCCCAGGCCAGCGCGCCCGTGACGGTGGTGGCTGATCCGGCCACCTGCTCGTTCCAGTTCAACCCGGTCGGGACCTCGAAATTCCTGACATCCTGCGATATCGCCAAAAGCTTCCTGGCGAAAGCCTCGGTCAACTACGATAACGAGACAGCGCCGGCAGGCACGTTGGCCAGCATCAAGGTCGGCGACACGACAATTCAGAGCTTCGAGGGCGAAGGATTGTCGAAAGAGGATATGAAGGCCAAGACCGATGCCTTCACGGCGGAAATAACCGGGGCGATCAAAACCGCCGGTTATCCCGAAAAGGCCGACCCGGCACAGATGAACAAGCCGATGGTGACGCTCTTGCTGTGGATCCTGGTGATTTATGTCACCTTGGTTTATGGACCGATCGCCGCCATGTTGGTGGAAATGTTCCCAACCCGTATCCGCTATACCTCAATGTCGCTGCCCTATCATATCGGCAACGGCTGGTTTGGCGGCTTTTTGCCGGCCATTGCCTTTGCGTTGGTTGCGGCAGAGGGCAACATTTATTACGGCCTCTGGTACCCGATCATCATCTCCGTGATCACGTTCATCATCGGCGTTTTCTTCATTCATGAAACCAAGGAACACCGCATCGACGTCTGGTAACGCCAGTCGTCACGCAAAGATCATTTGGCCCGCCCGGCTTCCGGGCGGGCTTTTTCTTGCGGGGTCACGGATCTGTCTGACGGGATGGTGACGCCTCCGCCTGTGGAGCCCATTGCCTGACCGGAATTGCCCTCGGGGCTTTCCCTCCCGGCCTGCCTGGGCTAAAACCCTGGCCAATCCCATGAATCTGCAGGTTGGAGTAGGCGATGGCCGCATATCAGTACATCTATGTCATGAAGGGCCTGACCAAGGTTTATCCCGGCGGCCGCAAGGTGCTGGAGAATGTCTGGCTGAGCTTCCTGCCGGGGGCCAAGATCGGCGTCCTGGGCGGCAACGGCGCCGGTAAATCCACCCTGATGAAGATCATGGCGGGGCTCGACAAGGATTTCGGCGGCGAGGCCTGGTCGGCGGAAGGCGTCAGCGTCGGCTACCTGTCGCAGGAGCCGCAGCTCGATCCCGAAAAGGATGTGCTGGGCAATGTGATGGAAGGCGTCGGCCCGACCAAGGCGCTGCTCGACGAATTTGAGTCCGTCTCCATGGCAATGGGCGACGAGAATGCCGATTTCGATGCCTTGCTCGCCCGCCAGGCGGAGCTGCAGGAAAAGATCGATGCGGCCGATGCCTGGGACCTGCAGCGCACGGTCGAGATCGCCATGGACGCGCTACGCTGCCCGCCGGGCGATGCCGATGTCACCAAGCTCAGCGGCGGCGAGAAGCGCCGGGTGGCGCTCTGCCGCCTGCTATTGTCTCACCCCGACATGTTGCTGCTCGACGAACCGACCAACCATCTCGATGCGGAATCGGTCGCCTGGCTGGAACATTTCCTGGAAGACTATAAAGGCACCGTCGTGGCCGTGACCCATGACCGTTACTTCCTGGACAATGTCGCCGGCTGGATTCTGGAGCTGGATCGCGGCCAGGGCATTCCCTTCGAGGGCAATTATTCCGGCTGGCTGGAGCAGAAGCAGAAGCGGCTGGTGCAGGAAGAAAAGACGGAATCCGCCCGGCAGAAATCGCTGGAACGCGAGCTGGACTGGATCCGGCAATCACCCAAGGCCCGCCAGGCCAAATCGAAGGCCCGTATCAACGCCTATGAAACCATGCTGGCGCAAAGCAATGAGAAGACCACGGGTGTTGCCCAGATCACCATTCCGGCCGGACCGCGTCTCGGCAATCTGGTGATCGAAGCGCAGGCGCTTAACAAGGGCTTCGGCGACCGGCTGCTGATCGAAAACCTGAACTTCCTCCTGCCCCCCGGCGGCATCGTCGGCGTGATCGGCCCCAACGGCGCCGGCAAGACGACGTTGTTCCGCATGATCACCGGCCAGGAGACGCCGGATTCCGGCACGTTCAAGGTCGGCGAAACGGTGGTGCTCGGCTATGTCGATCAGTCGCGCGACAGCCTCGATCCCAACAAGACCGTCTGGCAGGAAATTTCCGACGGCCTCGACGAGATCGAGCTCGGCAAGACCAAGATGGCGAGCCGCGCCTATGTCGGCAATTTCAACTTCAAGGGGGCCGACCAGCAGAAGAAAGTCGGTCAGCTCTCCGGCGGTGAGCGCAACCGGGTGCATCTCGCCAAGATGCTGAAATCCGGCGCCAATGTCCTGCTGCTCGACGAACAGACCAACGATCTCGACGTCGATACCTTGCGGGCCCTGGAAGAGGGCTTGGAAAATTTCGCCGGTTGCGCCGTGGTCATCAGCCACGATCGCTGGTTCCTCGACCGCATCGCGACCCACATCCTGGCCTTCGAAGGCGACAGCCATGTCGAATGGTTCGAGGGCAATTACCAGGATTATGAAGCCGATCGGCATCGCCGCCTGGGCACCGATGCCGATCAGCCGCATCGCATCAAATACAAACCGCTGGTGCGCGCGTAAGCACGGCGCAGGTTCCGCTGGAATAGGAAAAGAGGGCATCCGGGGATGCCCTCTTTTTTGTCTCCGGAACGTCTGCGGGTGATTTGATTTTGGCCTTAACGAAGATGTGATATCTTTTCGGTAATCAATAAAACTTGGGCATCAACTGGGTTGGGGGGAACGGATGGCGCGGAAAGAGGGCGATCATTCGCCTAATTTAAGGGGGTTTGCCGGCGCAACACGTCACGGCAATTCCGGGTAATCGTGAGTCTCAAACGAACCGCATGAGCAGGATGAGCGGCCTTCTGCCCTCATGCTGCTCCGTCTAAACAACGATCAGAGCTGCTCTCACGATGAAAAAGTCGGTTATCGGTGCTGTCCTGCTGGCAGCTTTTGTCTTATCCGGCTGTCTGAGCCCCGAGGAAGAAAAAATCCTGGCGGCCTCAGCGGCGACCAAGGCGGACCTCATCCAGGTGCCGGGCCTGGTGCGCGAACCCCTGCCGGTCAACATGACATTGCCGGACGGTACGCCGGTCGTGCTGGAGGGAATGGTCACGCGGCCCGATCGGCCAGGACGTTTTCCGCTTGTCTTGATCAATCATGGAACGAATGCCGACTGGGACCTCCGCAAGGATGTATCGGCAGGTGATTTTGCTGCGATGGCGATCGATTTTGCCCAACGAGGCTGGGCCGCCGTGAGTGTGGTCAGGCCGGGTTTCGGCCGGTCCGGCGGTCCATATCTTGAAGACGTGGGTCCATGTAACGGTCGTCATTTTCTAACGACCGGCCGCCGAATGGGTGATGAGATCCTTGCCATCCTGGACTCCGTTCGCCTGCAACCCTGGGTCGATCCGTCCCATGTTCTTCTGGTCGGTCATTCTGGGGGTGGCTTTGCGTCGCTTGCCGCTGCAGCCACGAATCCCAAGGCCGTCATTGGCGTCATCAATTTTGCCGGCGGGCATGGCGCGATATTGAATGAGAAATTTTGCCAGCCGGAGAATCTTTTCAATGCCATGAGCGAATTCGGCCGCATGGCACGAATTCCGAGCCTCTGGATTTATGCCGACAACGATCACTGGATTACGCCCGATTTGGCGCGAAACATGTTCCGCGCCTACAAAGCCGGCGGTGCGCCGGCAACGTTCCTGGCGGAGCCTGCCTATAAGGAAGAAGGGCATTTTTTCATTGATGCGATCGATCAATGGCAGCCGCCGGTGGAAGCCTTCATGCAGTCGCTTCATGTGCCGACCGCGATCGAAGTCAGATTGCCTGATTCGACTTCCCTGCAGCCGCCCTCGGACCTGGATTACAATGGCCGCGCTTTCTTCACGAAATATCTGGCGCTGCCAAATTATGAAAAGGCTTATGCCGTCGGATCCGGCGGCGGCAGCGGCTATGGCTCAGGTTACCGGACCATCGAGGCCGCGAAGTTGATGGCGATGCAGGAATGCCGGTTCCGCAGTTCGGGATGCCGTATTTACGCTGTCGGCAATCAGCTAGCGCCCCAATGACAAAGCGGCACGGTCAAGGGAAGCCCGCATCCAGCCGCGAGCTCCCTTGCAGGATTTCCGCTGATACCGCTTAGCCGCGCCGCCGCCGCCGGCGTCCGCCGCCCTCGTCATCGCCGCCGGTAGACGCGACTTTCGGCGCCGGCAGGTTGACCGCCTTGGCGAGATGGGGATAGGGCGCCGTCTTGTGCGGCAGGGCCATGGCGCCGACGAAATGTTCCTGGAATCTCGGCTCGACCGCGGTCTCGATCTTTTCCACCTGCTTGACCACCCGGGCGATCTCGTCGCGGGCGGCGCGGTTGAGGAGGGCGATGCGGGCGCCGGTGCCGGCGGCATTGCCGGCGCTGGTCACCTTGGCGAGATCGCAATCCGGGATCATGCCGAGGACCATGGCGTATTTGACATCGATATGGCTGCCGAAGGCACCCGCGAGGGTGATACGGTCGAGCTTGTCGATTCCCAGATGATCCATCAGCAGGCGGGCGCCGGCATAGAGAGCCGCCTTGGCCAGCTGGATCGCGCGGACGTCGTTCTGCATGATCTTCAATTGCGGCGAGCCGTCATGCAGCAGATAGGAGAAGGTGCGGCCATCGGCTTCGACGCGCGGCGAGATCGCTGCCATCGAGCCGTCGATCACGCCGTCCTGGGTGATGACGCCGGCCAGATACAGCTCGGCCAGGCATTCGATGATGCCGGAACCGCAAATGCCGGTAACGCCGATCGCTTCCGTCTGGGCGGCAAATTCCGGATGGTCGGACCACAAATCGCAGCCGATCACCTTGAAACGCGGCTCCAAAGTCGTGCGGTCGATCCGCACGCGTTCGATCGCACCCGGCGCCGCGCGCTGGCCGCAGGAGATCTGCGCCCCTTCGAAAGCCGGGCCGGTCGGCGAGGAGGCCGCCAGCAGCCGGTTCTTGTCGCCGAGCACGATTTCGGCATTGGTGCCGACATCGACGATCAGGGTCATCTCGTCGGATTCATGGGGCGATTCGCTCAGGATCACGCCGGCGGTATCGGCGCCGACATGGCCGGCGATGCAGGGCAGCACATAGATACGCGCATTGGGATGCACCTTGAGGTCGATCTCGGTTGCCCAGAATGTGGTCGGTCCATCGGAAGCCAGGGCAAAGGGCGCACCGCCCAATTCGATCGGATTAATGCCGAGCAGCAAATGATGCATGATCGGATTGCCGACGAAGGTGCATTCGAGAATGTCGCCGACCGTGCAATTGGCTTCCTTGGCGACCGCTTCGCAGAGATCGTTCAGCGCCTCGCGGACGGCTTTCGTCATCTCCTGCTCGCCGCCCGGATTCATCATCACATAAGAGACGCGGCTCATCAGATCTTCGCCGAAGCGGATCTGCGGATTCATCAGACCGGAGGAGGCGATCACCTCGCCGGTGGAAAGATCGCAGAGATGGCCGGCGATGGTGGTCGAGCCGATATCGACGGCCAGGCCATAGGCCTTGTCGTGGAAACCCGGCCAGACGGCGGTGATCTGCTTGCCCATATGCACGGCGACGGTGACCTTCCAGCCGCCTTTGCGCAAGGCTGCCTGCAGGCCCTGGATGACGCGCAGATCGGTATCGAGCTTGGGGAGCTCCCATTGCTCCGTCAGTGCCTTTTCCAGGCGCTGGAGATCGCCGGTCGGATCATGCATGTCGGGTTCCTGGACCTCGACATAATAGAGCCGCACCACCGGATCGAGGGTGATGTCGCGCATTTCGGCGCGCTTGCGCACCACTTGCTTATGGACCTGACTGTCCGCCGGCACATCGATCACGAGATCGCCCAAAAGCTGCGCCTGACAAGAGAGGCGCCGTCCCGGCTTCATGCCGCGCTTGTCGCCGTAGCGCTGCTCGACCGCACAGAAATCGCTGAGATGATCGCTCTTCGAGGTGACGCCGAGCTTCGCGAATTCGCCTTCCGAGACCACGACCTGGCAGCGGCCGCAGATGCCGCGACCACCGCAGACCGAATCGATGTCGACGCCGAGCTGCCTGGCTGCCTGCAGAACCGGCGTGCCCACGCGAAAGCGGCCGCGCCGGCCCGACGGCATGAAGACGATCAGCGCATCATCGTCGCCATGGCCGTTACCGTTCGGTTGCGTCGTCTCGGTCGTTGCTGTCTCGTCCACGATTCGATCTCATCACTCTGAAATTGACTGGCCGGTGAATCACCCGGAAATCCATCCTGGGGTCATTTCCATTGCCCGATGCTCTTTCCGTCGCAGGCTATCAGCTGGTGCCGATGAACCGGCGGGGGAGGTTGATATGCCTGCGCCAGCTTGCAGGAAGGATCTTGTTGTAGCCCCTCTCCCCGCTGGCGGGGAGAGGGTTCTCACGAAATGCAGTTATGCCGATTACGCCGTAACGGTTTCGCCGCCGGGTGTTCCGCCGCCGGCCGCACCGCCGCCACCCCGGCGACGGCTTTCGCGCCGACCGCGTGCGCCGCCGGCATCGCCCTCGGCCGCCGGCTCGCGGAAACGTTTGATCCAATAGGCGCAATGGGCATCATGGCCCATCATGACATCGGCGCCCCAAATGCCGGTCATTTCTTCCATATGCAGCGGATTCATGATGGCGCTGGTCATGCCGGCGCCGATCGCCATGGACAGGAAAGCCTGGTTGAGGCCGTGACGGTTGGGCAGGCCAAAGCTGATATTGGAGGCGCCGCAGGTGGTGTTGACCTTCAGCTCCTCGCGCAGGCGGCGGATCAGGCTGAAAGCGGCCCGGCCGGCCTGGCCCAGGGCGCCCACCGGCATGACCAGCGGATCGACCACGATGTCGGAATGATGGATGCCGTAATCGGCGGCGCGCTGCACGATCTTCTTCGCCACTTCGAAACGCACATCCGGGTCTTCGGAAATGCCGGTTTCGTCATTGGAAATGGCGACCACGGCAGCACCGTATTTCTTCACCAGCGGCAGCACCACTTCCAGGCGCTCTTCCTCGCCGGTCACCGAATTGACCAGGGGCTTGCCCTTATAGACGGCGAGACCGGCTTCCAGCGCGGCGACGATGGAGGAATCGATCGACAGCGGCGTATCGGTCAGCGACTGCACCAGCTGGATCGCCTCGGCCAGGATCCGCGGCTCGTCGGCCATGGGGATGCCGGCATTAACGTCCAGCATATGGGCCCCGGCTTCGACCTGAGCCAAGGCATCCGACTTCACCCGGCTGTAATCGCCGGCCGCCATTTCGGCAGCGAGCAGCTTGCGGCCGGTGGGATTAATGCGCTCGCCGATCACGCAGAAGGGGCGATCAAAGCCGATCACGATTTCCTTGGTGGCCGAGCTGATAACGGTATCGGTCATTGGTCTTCCTTTCAGACGAAATAACGTAATGTTTCTATAGCGGTTGAGCGGCCGTTGCGTTCCCGCCGGCAGCGGAAATATCCCCCGTCGCCGTCTCCACCAGATCTGCATCCGGGGCCGGGCGCGGCGCGCGGCGCGGCTGACGATTCCTCATGACATTCGATGCCTGGATGATCTCGCTGACATATTCTTCCTGGCGATAGGCCATGACGTGAACGCCGGCGACGCCTTCGATCTCGCTGATCTCCTGGATGAGGTCGATGCAGAGCTGCTTGCCTTCGGCCTTCTGATCCTTGGCCTTCTCGATCCGCTCGATGACGGCATCGGGAATATGGACGCCGGGCACGTTGCTGCGCATCCAGCGCGCGGTCTTGGAGGAAGGCAGGGGACCGACGCCGACCAGGAAGAAAGCCTTTTCATGCAGGCCCTGCTCGCGCACCTGCTGCATGAAGCTTTTGAGCAGCGGCACGTCATAGCAATACTGGGTCTGGATGAACTGCGCGCCGGCATTGATCTTCTTGGCGATATGGACGCCGCGATACTGAAAGGGCGGCGCGAAAGGATTGGCCGCCGCACCCAGGAAGACGCGGGGCGGCGTGGTGATCTTGCGGCCCGACA
>Ga0190274_10002905_pt1 | contig 10172 bp, 9 predicted proteins | sample Popmic531T_FD_133002 | JGI IMG/M metagenome (GOLD analysis project Ga0190274, IMG submission 133002) | Populus adjacent soil microbial communities from riparian zone of Yellowstone River, Montana, USA - 531 T | ecosystem: Environmental > Terrestrial > Soil > Riparian zone | place: USA: Montana...
CCTTCCCAGATCGCTTGCTGGCTTTCCTTGTCACGCGGCGGCGGCGAGCAGACATACTTTGCGCCGCTCATGTCCATGTTCAGGCCCTTCATATCGTCCGCGGTCAGGGTGATATATTGCGGACAGGTCTCCGCATGCACGGGCAAGCCCCGCTGCTGAGCCCAACGCACCTGTTCCATCGCCTCCCGGCCGGACACGTGGACGATCATGATCGGGACGCCGATGATCTCGGCATGGCTGATTGCGCGGTGCGTCGCCTCTCTCTCGACGACCTGAGGCCGCGAAGTCCCGTGAAAATACGGCGCTATATGCCCTTCGCGCTCAAGTCTGTCGGTGAGGTGACGGATGGCGTCGTACCCCTCACAGTGCACCATCACCAATGCCTGCTCGCGGCGGGCCACTTCGAAAACCTCGAGCAACTGCTTGTCGCTCAGAACCAGGTCATCATAGGTCATGAAGACCTTGAAGGACGTGTACCCGTCCTTGACGAGCGCTGGCAGTTCCTGACCGAGAACGACCGCAGTCGGGTCAGATATAATGAGGTGAAATGACGTGTCGATGTAGCATTCACCCTCGGCAAGCTTCCGGTATTCCTCCACGCAGGCGCGCAGCGATGAGCCTTTGATCTGCAGCGCGAAAGGCAGGACCATGGTGTTGCCGCCCGCCGCGGCCGCCCGGGTGGCAGAAGCAAAATCGTCGGCCATCACGACATCAGGCCCGGACTCCTGCGAAATATGGACGTGGCTGTCGATACCGCCGGGCAGAGCCAGCAAGCCTGTCGCATCGATCTCCTTGGCTGCCCCCTCAATGCAGTCGGCGATACTCACGATGCGGCCATCACGAATGCCGATATCGCCTCGGAATTCGTCGCTCGCCGTCACGATGGTGCCGCCGCGGATAGCTAGGTCGAACTGTGACACGTGAAATGCCTCCGGTCGCTCTAGGAAAGTGGGGACTGAAAGACCCGTCCCCAACCTGACAATATTCTCGGGTCTGCACGGGCAAGGGACATCGTTCGCCACAGCGTGACCGCGACCGAATCAAGAATCAAGACATTCAGTTCGCGCTCCAGGGCGTCGGTAATGCCTGCCCCGTCCATGTTCGTGCACAGGACCACGATCGCGTCGCAACCCTCCGCGGCAACGGCACGGATCATGGCGGCGATCTCTGCAGGCGTTACCTCTCCGAAGGAGAAATTATCACGCAGACCGAGATGTCGCTCGGCATGACAGGCAATGCCTTCAGCCGCCCAAACCTTGCCGATACGCAGTTGCACATCATCGGTATAGGGCGTCACGAAGCCAACCCGTTGCGCGCCACTCGACCGCACCGCGTCGATGCACGCCAGCGTCGACGTCGTGGCAGGCTTTCCGGTGCGCGCACCGATCGCTTCACAAAGGCTCCGGTCGCGCTCGATTCCAAGCCAACTGGCCGAAGTGCCGTTCCAGGCCATGGCATCGACCTTGGCGTCGGCAAGCAAATCCGCAGCCGGCAACATGTTTGACGGATCGAATTGATTGAGCGCCTGAGCATCAAGTGCGATCTCGGTCACCCGGAAGCGGGAGAAGTGCGCGGTAATCCCGGGCGCTCCAGCAAGCATGGCGCAGGTCACGGGCTCCAGCACCGAATTCGACGATGGCGTGAGCATCCCAAGGCGGGTTCGCATTGCTTTCACCGCGGGTCCGTGTCGTGACCGACCATGGCGATCATCGCCATGGCTAGGCCACCTGAGCGATGCGCGTCGACTCCTCGCGGATGAGCGCGAGGACGCGGCGCTTGGCGTCGTTGAATTCGGGACTCGTAATGTCGCGGGGCCGCGGCAGATCGAAAGCGACGGATTCGCGAATCCGGCCCGGCCGACGCGTCATGACCACGATCTTGTTGCCCAGCACCAAGGCCTCATCGACGCTATGCGTGACGAACACGATGGTGCAGCGGTGCTTCTGCCAGATCGCAACAAGCTCTTCCTGCATTTCGAGCTTTGTCTGCGCATCGAGCGCCGCGAATGGCTCGTCCATCAGGATGACGCGCGGGTTCATCAACAGCGCCCGCGCAATGCCTACGCGCTGGTTCATTCCGCCCGACAATTCGGCGGGGTGATGATGTTCGAAGCCCCTCAGGCCGACCAGATCGATGAATTCCATGGCCCTCCGCTGGCGTTCCTGTTTTGCCACGCCTTTGAGCTTGAGGGAGAATGCAACATTGTCGATCGCGGTCAGCCAAGGCATCAATGTCGGTTGCTGAAATACCACGCCGCGGTCCGAGCCCGGTCGATCAACGATCTGACCGTCGACCAGCGCCTGCCCGGATGTCGAATTCTCGAATCCGGCAATGATGTTGAGCAAGGTCGATTTCCCGCAACCCGACGGTCCCAGCAGGCAAACGAAATCGTTCGCATCGATGTCGAGGTCGATATTGTCCAGCGTCAGAAGCTCGCGACCGCGCTTGGGATCGGCGAATATCTTGACGACTTTGCGAAGCTCGATCGCCGCCATCAGCCGGCCCTTCCCTGTACGGTCGTCGCACTCTGCCAGTGTAGCACGCGCGCCATGATCGCCTTGAGACCGAGGTCCGACAGGTATCCGAGCAAACCGATCGATATCATCGCCGCAAGGACAAGATCGTAGCGAAGAAAGTAATAGGAATCCCACAATACATAGCCAAGACCGCTCTTGACCGCGACCATCTCGGCCGTGACGGTCAACATCCAGGCAGAACCAATCGCGATGCGCAGGCCGGAGAAAATGGAAGGCAGTGCCGCGGGAAACACAATGCCGGTCAGCAGCTGGCGCCCGGTAGCTCCCATCATGGCTCCGGCCCGTACGAGGTTGTGATCGACCGTTTTCACGCCATGGATGGTATTCATCAGGACGGGAAAGAACGCGCCGAGAAAAACCAGGAAAATCGCCGGCTTGTTGGCGATGCCGAACCAGATGATGGCGAGCGGTATCCACGAGACCGGCGGAATGGGCCGCAACATCTGCAACGTGGGTTCGAGGGTCTTCTCGAAGACCCGGGACCAGCCGATAGCGACACCAGCCAGGATGCCCAATGCACCCGCCAGAGCGAAGCCACCGAAAACCCGCAGCGCGCTGGCCAAGGCGTCGCGCGTCCAATGACCGGAATAGGTCTGCGTCGTCTCGTCGAAGCCGAAGACCCAGTCGCCCAGCGCGTGCAGCACCGCGCTCGGCGCAGGCAGCAGCGCCGGGGGCAGATAGCCGGACCGGGCAAACACCTCCCAGCCCGCAATCAACAGCACGGGAACGACACAGCGTTCCACCGCCTGCGACAGCCGAAACGTGCGCGCGACCGGCGTTACCGGCGAAACCTCAATAGCCGAGGTCATTTTTCTTCTTACCCGTAGCCTGCTCCAGGAACGAATATTCCATGTTTTTTTCCACTTCGGCGGACACGTCCTTCGAAATGTACTTCAGGTCGCGCATCATGGCCGCAATCGCAAGGGTCTGCGAACGGTGGATGGCGGCATCCGGCGCGGCGTTTTTCAGCGCCTCGTTAGCGACAGTCTTGTCGAGCCCGGTCAATTTGTTGATGACGTCGATCCAGGGACCTTTGTCGGCCGAGAGTTTTTCATTCAACGCGACGACGGCGCCGACGACAGCCTGAACGCCGGGCCGCTGGCTCGCAACGACATCCGAACGGGTCACGATCAGGTTTGTAAGGTTGCCGGCCGCCTGGTCGTAGGGGAAAACGAAATGCTTGCCAGCCCCGGCAAGCCTGATCTGCGAAGCAAATGGCTCCACCGAGCAAACCATGTCGATCTCCTCACGCTGCAAGGCGGCGAAATGGTCGGCCGGATTCGGAATGTTGACGAATTGAATGTCCTTGTTGGGATCGACGCCCTGCTTGAGAAATGCGCCGCGCATGTGAATGTCCTGGGCGTTACCGCGCGAGGCCGCGACTTTCAGAGGCTGGCCGCCGGCCTTGGCCTTTGCGACGAGGGCTTTGAAGGCAGCCCAATCCTCGCCCGCCAGAGCCAGCTTGTTGGATGAGATGCACTCCGAACCGCCGTTGATCTGGCCCGAGACCGCGACGACGTCGAAGCCTTTATCCAGTGCCGTCACGTAATGAAGATAGGTCACCTGAGCGACGTCGATGCTCTTCGACACCAGCGCGGTCAGCACGTCATTGCCGGAATTGAAGCCGGTGGCTTCGATCTCGACACCTTTTGCAAGCCCGGGGGTCAAAGACATCGGCAAACAGTGCGCGCATTTCGCGAAGCCAAGCTTGATTTTCGGCGTTTCCGCCGCAGCAACGGTCGTTGCAGCCAGCGTCATTGCAATCAGAACAAAGGCCCGGTGGAAAAATTTCGCCATCACTGCGCTCCGTTATGGGCGCCTGCGACGCCGCTCGTTTCAATCATCCTTCCCTGCGCAAGGCGGCGCAATAGCGTTTCTGCACGCTGCATACAATTTGTTCTATGTGCCATTGTTTTCATCGAGATACGTCGATCATTTAGGCACGAACCATACGCCGGAATGATTAGACTGCAATTCAGCGAGGCGCACGGGTGCAGAAGAAATCGGACGTCGGTAATGGTCGAAAGACGCTCAAGCTCAAGCGGACAGGCCTGCATGAGCGCGCTGCGGCGCGGATGCGCGCGATGATCATCCGGGGAGAATTAGAGCCTGGATCGTCGATGCAGGAGACCAAACTGTCAAACGCGCTTGGCGTTTCCCGAACGCCGTTGCGCGAAGCCATGAAGCTGTTGGCCGCCGAAGGGCTGGTGCAATTACGACCGAACCGCAGCCCGCGGATTGCCGATATCGAGACAGATAACATACTCGAATTGTTCGAAGCGCTCGCAGGAATAGAGCGGCTCGCAGCCGAACTTGCGGCTCAACGCATCACCGAGCGCGAGCTGCAACGCCTGCGCCTCCTGCAGACACGCATGGAGAACTATCACCGGGACGGCAAGCTCGCCGACTATTTCGCCATCAATGGCGAGATTCACGGCCTGATCGTGCGAGCGGCGCGGAATGCCCCGCTGCGCGAGGCGCACGAGACATTGCTGTCGAGGGCAGAGCGCGCCCGCTACCTGGCGCTCGGTGCGGAGCGGCGCTGGAGCAATTCCGTCGAGGAACATGCGGCCATTCTTGCCGCACTCGAAGCTCGCGATGGCGAACTGGCCGGGCGCCTCCTCTCGGCACATGTGCAACGCACCGGCACGGCACTATTGGAGGTTCTGCCCAAAACCCCGATCAGCAGACCGGCGGCCTGACGATGAATATCCTGCTGCTCAATCCCAACACACGCGCCGATATCACCGACCTCATGCTGAAGGTCGGACAGCACGCCGCTGCGCCGGGAACATCACTAACACCCCTCACCGCGCCGCGTGGCGTTCCCTACATATCGACACGCGCGGAAGCCCAGATCGGTGGGGCCGTGGCGCTGGAAATGATCGCGGAATGCCACCGGGAATTTGACGGCGCGATCATCGCAGCATTCGGCGATCCCGGCCTGTTTGCGGCCAGGGAATTGTTTGACATCCCCATTGTCGGCATGGCGGAGGCCGCAATGCTCACGGCGTGTATGGCAGGACGCCGGTTTGGCCTGGTGACGTTCGCCCGGGCGCTCGGTCCCTGGTTCGAGGAATGCGTTCGCGCACATGGACTCTGGGAACGATGTGCAGGGATCCGCATGCTTGATGGCCCGTTCCGTGAGATCGCCGAGGTGGGAGCTGAGAAGGAAGAGCTTCTGGTTGAACTCGCGAAGCGCGCCGTGGAGGAGGATGAAGCCGACGTCCTCATTTTGGCCGGCGCGCCGTTGTCGGGACTGGCCGAGCGGGTCGCCGATCGAATTCCCGTGCCTGTGATCGATCAGGTCGTTGCCGCCGTGAAACAGGTCGAAGCCCTGCACGCGCTCCGGCTGCGAAAAGCGAGCGCTGGTACATTTCGCCGGCCCGACGCGAAACCGTCGAGCGGTCTCGCAAGCCCGCTCGCCGCCCGCCTCGAACATCGCGACGTCTGATCAAATGGGTGGCCGACGGTGACAAAAGCCCAATTGCTCTTCGATCCGACGGCCGAATGCGAACAATTTGGACTCCTGCCCCGGGGCCGCAATGATCTGAACGCCGAACGGCTTCTGATCCGGCCGTCTCGGCGTCGGCAAGGTGAGCACCGGGAAGCCGACCAGCGAGACGATGAAGGTGACGGCAAGATAATCGATCGGCGTATCGAGGCTCATATCGTCGATCCGCGTCACGTCGCCAATGTCATTGTTCCATGGGAAGACCGACGCGGCCGGCACGACGATAAAATCCTTGCGCGCCATCAGATCGCGAAAGCTTCGATAGACGGCCGTACGCCGCCGCTCGGCAGCGAGATAATCCTGCGCCGTAAGCTGTCCACCCGCCTCAATGTTCCAAATTACAGTTGGCGTGAGTTCGGCCCGCCGATCCCGCAGCAGCGCACCATAGCTGTCGGCGACATGGGCAGCCCGCAGCGTGCTGAATGCTTCAATGGCACCGCCACAGTCGGGAGAGACCTCTTCGACATCGGCGATACGGGACAGCACACCGCAAGCCGCAGCGAATCGCGAGCGGACTTCCTTCGCAACCGGCGCGACGCCGAAATCCGCTGTGACCGCAAGCTGCAGCGCTCCGGCGTCAGACTCGATTTGAGGCTCGGTGCCGATGGACAGCGGGTCACGAACATCGGGACCAACGCAGGCGGAGAGCCCAAGTTCGAGATCGTCAACGGTGCGCGCCAGAAGACCATGCGTAGCAAGCATGTCCCAGCCAAGGGCGCGCGCGGGCGCCGCTATCCGGCCGGGTGTCGGGCGGATCGAGACCACATCGCAGAAACTCGCCGGCGTGCGCACCGAGCCACCGAAATCGGTGCCGTGAGCGAGAGAAGCCATTCCCGTTGCGACGGCGACAGCAGAACCGCCCGAAGAGCCCCCGGACGTCAGCGAGACATCGAAGGGATTGCGCGTTGGTCCGCAAAGGCGATTTGTACAAACCGCACCAAAACCGAATTCCGGCGTGTTGGTCTTGCCAATGATGACGGCGCCTGCCTGCCGAAGCCTCGCTACGACGAGTTCGTCCTGATCCGGCACGTGGTTTTCGAACAGCAACGATCCATATGTCGTGCGCAAACCTCTCGTGTTGGTGAGATCCTTTACGGCAATCGGAACGCCATGCAGAGGTCCCATCGGCGCGCTTGCCGCGTCGCATGCGTCGGCCTGACGGCGCGCACCCTCCGAATCGACGGTAATGAAAGCCGAAAGCTCGGCGTCATGTGCGGTGATGCGCGCGAGATGGGCCTCGATCACATCGCGTGCGGAAATCTCACGCCGTGCCAAAGCCTTGGCAAGAGTGGTGGCCGCAACTTGGCAAAGATTAGCTTCAGTCGTCATGGAGCAAGAATGCCCGAACTCCGCGGAAATGACGATAGCACAGGCACAGGATTTGCTTTCCCACTGATGTCGGGAGGAATGCTCCATGGCTGAAGCAAAGGGCGGTCGTTCGCTCGTACTGGACGCGATCACGCACCGCTATCCCGGTGGCGCGATCGCCGTGGAAAACATCAATCTCGACGTAAAGGGCGGCGAAATCATCGCACTGCTCGGTCCATCCGGCTGCGGCAAGACCACGCTGCTGCGCATCGTTGCAGGGTTCATCGCTCAGACCCAGGGACGGATCATCATCGGCGATGAGATCGTCGATATGCTGCCGCCCAACAAACGCGCCGTCGGCATTGTCTTCCAGAATTATGCTCTGTTTCCGCACCTGACGATCGCGGAGAATGTCGCTTATGGCCTCGCCGCCCGCGGCGTCGACACAGCGACACGCCGGCGCGAAGCGCAGCGCCTGCTTGAGCTCGTGCAACTTCCCTCGATGGGCGAACGTTTGCCGCGCCAGCTCTCCGGCGGCCAACAGCAACGCGTGGCGCTTGCCCGCGCACTGGCGATCAAGCCGTCGATCCTGCTGCTCGACGAGCCCTTTGCAGCGCTGGACAAGAACTTGCGGCTCGACATGCAGATCGAGGTCAAGCGGCTGCAGCGTGTTTCCGGAATCACGACGCTCATTGTTACTCACGACCAGGAAGAAGCGCTGTCAATGGCCGACCGCGTCGCCGTTCTCAGCCAGGGCCGGCTGGAGCAGTTCGGATCACCGTCTGACGTCTATGACCGTCCGCAAACATTGTTCGTGAACACATTCGTTGGTTCGACCAATCGCATGCCGGGCACACTGGTGTCGGCCGATCCGACCGGCGCGAAAGTTCGGCTCGACGCCGGAGCTGAGATTATCGCCAGGCCAGCAACGAAATCGATGACGGAAGGCGGTCGGGTCACCGTTTGCATTCGGCCCGAGCACTTGCAGTTCGTGACCGACGATTCCGGCTTCGCCGGCGTGGTTGGGATGGCCCTGCCCCTCGGCGCAACCGTCGTGCATGAAGTTACGACCGCCGACGGATCGGGCGTGAAAATATCCCAGGCGCGCTTTGGCGAGACGCGCCTGCTGGAGAGTGGAGCCGCGGTGCGTATTGCACCCCTCGCTCCATCCCTCGCCACCGTATTTCCTGCATCACTTTAAATTCGGCGTCAGATTACAACTGGAGTAAAGCCTCATGATCAATCGCAGAACACTTCTAACGACCGCATTGAGCCTCGGCGCCATGAAGGCGTTCCCGGGATTAAGCTACGCTCAGGCCCGGCCGCTGGTTTTCGCTACTTTCACGGGAAGCTGGGAGGAGGCCCACAAAGCGGTGCTGGTTCCGGCGTTCCGCAAGGCGAACGCCGATACGTCGATCGTGCTCGACCCGATGCTGTCCGTCGACCAGATCGCAAAGGTAAACGCAGCCCGCGCCAACCCGCCTATCGACGTGATGCTGCATGATCCCGGTCCGGCTCTTGTGGCCATCGGTCAGGATATCGTCGAGCCGTTCCCGGTTGAAAAGAGCACCTATTACAAGGACCTCATTGCCGAAGCGCAGGAACCAATGGGACCGGCGCCGTTCTTCCAGGTCGTCGGTCTTACCTACAATCCGGACACCATAAAGACGCCACCGACCTCCTGGGCCGATCTTTGGAAGCCTGAGTTCAAGGGGAAGGTCGGCATCACCAATCTCAATTCGACGCTCGGCACCGGATGGCTTGTCGAGGTCGCCAAGATGCACGGAGGCTCGGAAGCCAATATCGACCCGGGCTTCAAGGCGCTTGAAGCGCTCAAGCCCAACCTCGCAGCGGTCGCGGCCAACCCTGGTGCGCTGGCAACTCTGTTCCAGCAAGGCCAGATCGACATCTCGCCCGGGAATTTCAATGCCATCCAGATCCTGAAAGCCCGCGGCGTTCCCGTTGAATTCGTGGCGCCAAAGGAAGGCGCGATCGCCTTCAAGACCACGATCCATGTCGTCAAAAACTCCCCGAACAAGGAACTCGCCTTCAAGCTCATCGAAGCGTCGCTCTCACCTGAGGTGCAGACGACCCTGATGAATTCGCCTTATCTGATCGTTCCGACGAATTCCAAAGTCCCGATGGGGGGCGAGATCGCACGCGTACTGGCGAAAGACACCGCGGAACTGAAGAAAAAATTCGTGTTTCAGGACTGGAAGAAGATCAACGAGCAGCGTTCCGCCTGGATCGAGCGATTCAACCGCGAAATCAAGCTCTGAGGATCACGACGATGGCTGCCGTATCGGTGCCGCGCGACGTAACATCATACAGCATAGGGCTGGCCGCGCCGCTGACCCTGTTCTTCCTGGTGTTCTTCGTGGCGCCATTGGTCCAGCTCTTCGTTCTTTCACTGCACAACGATACGGCCGGTGTTGTGTGGGGCATCGGCCAATACGTCCATTTCCTGACCGACCCATTTAGCCTGAGCGTGCTTGGCTCGACACTGCTGCTGGGCGCGGAGGTGACCGCCTTGTGTCTGGTACTGGGCTTTCCAATCGCATGGCTCTACCACCGGGTCGGATCGCGCGCCCAGACGCTCATCATCCTCATCGTTCTCCTGCCGCTCCTGACAAGTGTCGTCGTCCGTACCTTTGCATGGATCGTCATTCTGGGCCGCCAGGGCATCATCAACTCGACCCTGCTTTCGATCGGCGCGATCGACACACCGATTCGACTTCTCTACACCCAGGTCGGGGTGGTTCTTGCTCTCGCACAGGTACAGATGCCGCTGATGACATTGCCGCTCATTACAG
>Ga0190274_10002906_pt1 | contig 10171 bp, 7 predicted proteins | sample Popmic531T_FD_133002 | JGI IMG/M metagenome (GOLD analysis project Ga0190274, IMG submission 133002) | Populus adjacent soil microbial communities from riparian zone of Yellowstone River, Montana, USA - 531 T | ecosystem: Environmental > Terrestrial > Soil > Riparian zone | place: USA: Montana...
TCCGGCAAACAACCGGCGAATGGAGCACGCCTCAAAATCTCGGGCCTGCAATCAATACAAAGTATGACGAAACAAATCCTTTCATTTCCCTCGACGGACGCACGCTTTATTTCTGTTCTAAGGGTCATAAATCCATCGGCGGATTCGATATATTTTATTCACGCTATGATTCAGGAACTGCAAAATGGAGTGAACCGAAAAATCTTGGTTACCCTTTGAATACTGCCGATGACCAGACTTCTTTTTCAATGACAGGGAATGAACGGGTAGCATATATTTCTACTGTACGGGATGAAGGTTTGGGCGATAGAGACATTTACAAGGTTACATTCAATGATACTTCCGCGCATCCGTTTCGTGCTTTGATAGCAGGAGTTGTAAGTAGTCCGAACGGTGCAAAGGTTGAACTGCGGCAGGTGTCCTTGCTGAGCAAAGAGGGTAAAAAAGTCCTGGGTGTTTACAAACCCTATTTCATGAGCAATGAATACGTGTTGAACGCAGCTCCGGGAGAATATTTTTTAAAGGTGGAAGGTTATGGCTTTCCTGTGATCGAAGAAGAAATTAAAATTGAAGAAGCATTCCCTCTCGTTGATCTGATCAAAAATTTTTCTGTCGACGTAGCGAAATAGTGGAGCAGAAAAAAGAAGTACGCATACTCATGGTTTGTCTTGGCAACATTTGCCGGTCACCCATGGCAGAAGGAATCCTGCGAAGAAAATTGCAGGACCGCGGTCTTAAGGTCACCGTTGATTCCGCAGGCACCGGCGACTGGCATAGCGGTGAAGCCCCTGACAGGCGCGCAATCCATACAGCAAAGAAGTTCGGCGTTGATATTTCACACCTGGTTGCAAGAAAATTTTCCAGGAAAGATTTCGGCAATTTTGATTTCATTTATGTGATGGACACTGAAAACCTGCGGGATGTGCTTGCACTTGCGAGGTCGCAGGAAGAAGTCGACAAAGTAAAACTGGTACTGGATACAGGAGAAAAAAATTCTATGCCTTCTGTTCCTGATCCGTGGTTTGGCGGTGAGGAAGGATTCGTTGAAGTTTTCAATCTGCTTGATAAAGCCTGCGATTCCATCGTCACAAGACTCGCTGAAAAATCAAAATCATGAAGACAGGAATTCTTTATTTGGTTCCAAGTCTGCTGAGCGAAGAAAATCCGTTTGTCATTCCTTCTTCCACGAAAGAAATTCTTTTCACACTCGATCATTTTATTGTCGAGAACGAAAAGTCGGCAAGGCATTTCCTGAAAGCTGTTGGATATCCAAAGCCATTGCAGCAACTCAATCTGCAAGTATTGAATGAACATACAAAGCCGGAAGAAATCCCGGGCTTATTAAAACCATTGCTTGCCGGCAACAATGCAGGAATTATTTCTGAAGCCGGATGTCCGGGCATTGCAGATCCCGGCAGCGATCTTGTGAAGCTGGCGTATGAAAAAAATATTCAGGTCATACCCCTGGTCGGCCCCTCCTCTATCCTGCTGGCACTAATGGCAAGCGGAATGAACGGACAACTGTTTACTTTTTTAGGCTACCTGCCGCGGGAAAAAAGTTTGCGCGTGAAAGCCATACGTGAGCTGGAAAAAAATTGCATCACAAAAAATGAAACACAGATTTTCATTGAAGCACCTTACAGGAATTCGCAACTGTTGGAAGATATTTTAAATACTTGCAATGTTGAGACGAGACTATGTATTGCTGCAGACCTCACTTCACTTTCTCAATCGGTGATGACTTTCACGATAAAAGAATGGAAGATAAAAATTCCTGACATTCAAAAAAGGCCCGTGGTGTTTTTGGTGGGGAGCTAAGTGTTTGATTCATACGTACCGGGTTCCCGGTTTAGCTTTACCGATTCACTGTCCAGCCAATAACTGACAGCAGGAAATAACATGTCTGCATCCTGATAGCTATCGTACACAAAAATTGCAGTATGCTTTGTAGCAAAGGAATTTATCTTCGGCAACATTTTTTTCGGGATATAGTCAAGCGTCATCGGTACTTAGAAACATCACACATGAAAAATGTCATCACAATTTTCAGCCTCCTTCTGGCAACCTCCGCAAATGCACAGATGACATTTCAAAAAACCTTTGGCTTATATTCTACTGAATATGGATTCTCTGTCGGGCTTACAGATAACGGAGGCTATGTAATAGCAGGATCATCCCAAAGCTTCGGCACAGGTGATTATGATGTCTATCTTATAAGAACTGATGCGAATGGAGATACCCTGTGGACCGCAACGGTTGGTAATACATCAACGGACTTTGGATATTCAGCAGCGCAAACCAGTGACGGAGGGTTTATTGTTACGGGTGAGAAAGGCGGGTCAGGGGGTGATGTTTATCTAATTAAGACGGACAGTGCAGGAAACCTTCTTTGGACCACATCCATCAGCCTGACTTTTCTCCACAACCAGTTTGGAAGATCTGTTCGTGAAACAAGAGACAGTGGCTTTATTATCTGTGGTGATTTCGAAGATTACTTAACTAACGGTTATGAAATGTATTTAATAAGAACAAATCGAAATGGCGACACCCTTTGGTCAAATGTTTTTGGCGGTGCAAATGAGGAACACGGTTTGGATGTAGTACAATGTACAGATGGCAGCTTTATCAGTTGTGGTTATACAGGTAGTTATGGTGCAGGTTTTAATGATGCTTTTTTAATAAAAGCAGATAGCATGGGTCAGCTTATTTGGGCAAAAACGTATGGAGGCCCTGGATTTGAAACTGCTTTCTCGGTTAAGCAAACAGCTGACGGAGGATATATTGTGGGTGGCTCCATGAGTTTTGCCGTAGGTGTTTTTGATGCCTATTTAATAAAAACAGACAGCATCGGTGATACTCTCTGGACAAAAACGTATGGAGGAACTGGCAGCAATGGAATCAGGACCGTTCAGGAAATTCCTACGGGAGGTTTCATAGGTATAGGAAGTACCGATGCATTTGGTGCAGGCGTAACGGATGCATTTATTATCAGAACGGATGCAAACGGAAATCTTATGTGGTCAAAAACATATGGTGGAACAGCAGCGGATAATGGACAATCTATTCAACAGTCGAATGATGGTGGATTTATAGCAGTGGGATTCACAGAAAGTTTTGGAGCCGGTGGCAATGACATCTATTTCATAAAAACCGACAGTTTGGGAAACAGCGGGTGCAATGAAAATACTGTTTTCCCTCTCGTAACAACTCCTTCAACACAGGTGATAAATTTTAATCCATCGGTCGTTTCTCTTGGAACTATCGGCTTTCCGCAACCAATTATACATCGTGGCGGCACCGTTACAAATTACTGCATAGGTAATGTTGACATCAGTAAAATACCGGACCCCAATTCAATACTTGTCGGTCCGAATCCATCAGACGGTACTTTCTTTATCAGCTCCTCCGATAATACAACTCATGGTTTTATTGAAGTATCCAATATTCTAGGTGAAAGAATAGCTGAAGAAGAACTTTCAGGTAAATCGAAAAAAGAAATTCGTCTAAATAATATTTCAGATGGAATCTATTTTGTGAAAGTCTTTCAAGGAGCAAAATATCACTGCTGGAAACTTATTATCGAACAGAATTAATAACTGTCGGGACTTCGAGCGAAGGTTTTCTATATGCCCATTTGTTTTGTTCGCTGTTGATAGCGGCAATTTTTCCAGTATCCATAAATCCATTTCTTACCCTACATCAATGCATACCCCTGTTGCCTGCTCTAGTTTTGCAGCGTCAATTTAGACAAGTACAAAGAAGAATAATTAAAAATTAAAGGCTATGACAACTGCAACTTTAACAACTACAAAATGGGGACTTGACCAGGCACATTCAGAAATCAGGTTCAAGGTATCGCACATGATGATCTCTATGATCACCGGCGAGTTTAAAGATTATGATGTAACCATCGAAACCGACAGCGAGAAAGAAGACGATTTTAAAAGTGCGAATATCCACTATACTGCCAATGTAGCTTCGATTGATACAGGCAATGAACAGCGGGACGGACATCTCCGCACCAATGATTTTTTCAGCAATGATCTATATCCGAAGATCACGTTCGCTTCTGCAGGAATGAAAAAGGCAGAAGGCCGCAAATACATTCTTACCGGCGACCTCACTATCCGTGACGTCACCAAATTAATTTCACTCGATGTTGAATTCGAAGGAAAAGTGGTTGATCCATGGGGAAATATTAAGTATGGCTTCACTGTGAATGGAAAAATAAACAGGAAAGATTTCGGACTGAGCTGGAACGTAGTAACCGAGGCCGGAGGAATTCTTGTGGGTGAAGAAATCAGGATACATGCGAGTATTCAGATCGCAAAAGTGAAAGAGTAAAAACTTAGTTATTACCCCTTCTAATAACGAATGTCATCCAGCGCATAACCGAATTTCTAATATGCTAATTACGAATTCGTGTATTCGCATATTAGATGGATTTTATTAGTTATTAGACGGGGTAATCAGAATCACCAATTGTAATACTTACTATCCCATGTATTGCAGGAAAAGTTTTTACTGAATGAAATGCCCAGCCACAGTACAATGCCGCTGCACATAATAAACATGTGCACTCCCAGCCAAAGGCGGAGGTAAACTTCACTTTCGAAATTCATCACATTCATCCATTGAACCGGAACCAGCCAGGCACTTAAAGCACAGCAGGCAAACAGGCTCAGGAAAAATACCACGGGGTTTTGCAAAGGGAGGAAGAGGAATTTTTTATACCACGACAAATCCTTTCCCCATTTATGCAACAGGAAATATGAGTGGTCGGTTAATTGTGCAAACAGCAAAGGATCTTTATTGATATTCTCCAGTTCAAAAGCATGGTCGGGGGCAATGACCTTGAAGTTCCGAATTTCCACTCCATACTTTTTTTCGAAAGCCTTTATCTGCATAAGTGCTTCGTACGGAAATTCAGATTTGAAATAAGTTGATTTCAAAAACCGCAGTCTGTACCGGATGCACGTATTCCTGATTTCAGCCAAAGAAAAAATGTGCGACTGATCGCTTTCATCAATCCTGAGAAGCAATTCTTTATCGGGGTGATCCTTTTTAAGGCGCTGCAAAATCAAAGCATCCTTCTTTTGCACTTCTTCCAGCAGCTCATGCACTTCATTCATCAGCTTCTGCTGTCTCATCCGCTCGTGAATGAGCTCCTGTTCTACGTTCAGTGGACTGAAAATCATTACTTTGAAATTCTACTACAAATATAACTAATACTATCAATGTGACGAAGTGACGATGTAACGAAGTGACGAAGAAAAAGCAGCCATTATCGTCAAGCCGTTATTGATCTAATCTCTCCCCCATTCTCCGTTTCTCCCTTTCAGCTTCATAAAAATACGTTGTGATAAGTGATTACATTTGCCCCACTTTTTAAAAAAACATGCCCAACTATAAATTCGGAACAAACGCAATTCATGCCGGACAAGAACCTGATCCAACAACAGGTGCCATCATGACTCCCATTTACCAGACTTCCACGTACGTGCAGGTAAGCCCGGGCGATCATAAAGGTTATGCTTATGCCCGCGGAAAAAATCCTACGCGTGTAGCACTGGAAAAATGCATTGCATCCCTCGAACATGCAAAACATGGCTTGTGCTTCAGCAGTGGAATGGGTGCCACCGATGCCATTATCAAATTGCTGCGTCCCGGCGATGAAGTGATCGCTACCGACGATTTATATGGAGGTTCTTACCGGATGTTCACAAAAGTATTCGCGCATTTCGGAATTGTATTTCATTTTGTTGACATGCACGACGAAGCGGCTGTCAGGAACCGCATCAATACGAAAACAAAAATGCTCTGGGTTGAAACGCCTACCAACCCGATGATGAAGATCATTGACATCAGCGCTTTTGCCGCGATTGCGAAAGAGAAAAAATTGCTCCTCGTAGTAGACAATACTTTTGCTTCGCCCTATCTTCAAAATCCGCTTGACCTGGGTGCGCAAATCGTAATGCACTCCGCCACAAAATATTTAGGCGGTCACAGCGATGTGATCATGGGCGCTCTTTGCACAAATGACGACAGCTTGCACGAGCAGCTTGCCTTTATTGCAAATTCCTGCGGGGCAGTACCCGGACCGATGGACAGTTTCCTCGTATTGCGGGGACTGAAAACATTGCATGTTCGAATGGAACGGCATTGTTCAAATGGTGCAGCGATTGCAAAATTCCTGAAGTCACATCCAAAAATCGACAAGGTTTACTGGCCTGGTTTCCCTGACCATTCATACCATGAGGTTGCAAAAAAACAAATGAAGGATTTTGGTGGAATGATTTCCTTTACGATGAAGAATAATACCATCGAGGAAACAAAGAGGGTGATGGAAGGCACAAAGGTCTTTTCACTTGCAGAATCCCTTGGCGGGGTTGAATCCCTCATCAACTTGCCATGCGTGATGACACATGCATCAGTTCCTAAGGAAGAAAGAGACCGAATTGGTATCACAGAATCCCTGATCCGGCTGAGCGTGGGTATTGAGGATATCGAAGATTTAATAGAAGATTTGCGCCAGGCAATCGGTTAGCATGACTACGTCAGGGCTTCGGCGGACGAGGTTGTTTAATCCTGCTAATCTTCTCACAAAAGCTGAGAATGGAGTCGCTTTGAGATCAATAATTTTTTATTGTCAGAAGACTGTCATTCATAACTTTACCTGTTACGACCATTGCTTTTTAAGACTATATTTGCCCTTTAAATTTTTGAACAACCAACGGATTTGCAGCCCACTAATTTTAACTAAAAAGTTTCAAAAATTCTAGTAGGTTTGCGTTCCCAAAATTAAATTTCCATTAAAAATGAAGAAAAATTACGCGATTGCTATCGCATGCTGTCTAACTTTTTTAAATGCACCTTTTGCACAGGAGCGCAAGCATTGCTTTACAACTGAAATGTATAACCTCAAAATGCTTCAGCATCCTGTTGAAATGAAGCAGTCGGAGGATGAACTTGAGCAGTTTACACGTTCTTTCGAACAAACCCATGGCAACATGAGGCAGACGAATACGATCCTGATTATTCCCGTTGTGTTTCATATCATACATAATTATGGTGCTGAGAATATCAGCGATGCACAGATTCACGATGCTATAAACGTGATGAACCGCGACTACAGGAGAATGAATGCTGATACAGCGAACATTATTCCTGCCTTCCAGGGACTTGCCTCCGATATTGAAGTTGAATTCAGACTGGCAACGCTTGATCCTTCAGGCAACTGCACCAATGGTATCGACAGGATTGCTTCATACCGTACGCATAATGCAGATGATTATTCAAAGCTGAACGCATGGCCGAATAACATGTATCTCAACATCTGGACGATTGCTGATTTCGGTCCCAATCATGAAGGTGCAGCGGCATATTCTTATTATCCGAACAACACCATTCCTGATAATGAGGATGGCGTCATTTCACTTTCCAATTATGTGGGTAGCATCGGCACTAGCAGTGTCAACAACTCCCGCACGCTTACGCATGAAGTCGGTCACTTCCTGAACCTGCAGCACCCTTGGGGCAACACAAACAATCCCGGTGTGGCATGTGGAGATGACGGCGTTGGGGATACTCCGATTACCAAAGGATGGGATCATTGCCCGAACAATAACTATGACATTTGCTCACCTGGTACAGATGAAAATTTCCAGAACTATATGGATTACTCGTACTGCGATGTGATGTTCACAGCGGGTCAAAAAACAAGGATGCATGCTGCATTGAATTCTACCGTGCAGAACAGGAATAACCTGTGGCTCACTCCCAACCTCATTGCTACCGGAACGAACGGTACGTCAATGGTTGCATGTGCACCGGAGATGGATTTTTCGCCGGCCGATCTTCACATGTGCGCAGGTGATTCCATTCAGTATATCCCTGCCGTTCATAATGCAGATACACTTACTTACTTGTGGAGCTTCCCTTCAGGATCTCCTTCCACATCCACCCTGGAAAAACCTTATGTATCTTATGCAACTCCCGGAGTCTATTCTGCTTCACTTACTGTAACAAGTCCCGGAGGAAATGTATCTCTTACAAAAACAAATATCCTCACTGCGCACGGCGCACCGGCACTCATACCGATATACACTGATGATTTCGAAGTATCAGGTTGGCCCGGCGACGGTTATGTTGAAAACAACGACAACAGCGGTTTGTACAAATTTACCCGCGTAACCGGAACTATCGGATCTTCAGGAACCGCTGCTATTAAAATGCGCAATTCCGGAACGAACCACATCGGTGAATTTGATTCCTGGATCACCGATGCCTACGACTTGACCGATTATTCAGTGTGCCAGGTTAAATTCTACCTCGCATATTCCAACTACAATACAGCCAAGGTTGAAACGCTGAGAGTATATTATTCGACTGATTGCGGCGAAAGCTGGAACCTTCGCATGACGAAGTCAGGAGCTGCGCTGAAAACTACCGGCGCATATACTAATTTCAATCCAAGCAGTACTGCACAATGGAGACAGGAAACTGTTTCAGTTGGCGGTGGAAGCGGAAAGCCAAATGTGCGATTCAAATTTGAATTTGAATCCGGCGGAACTCTTCAATCTCCTTATGGCGATAACAACCTTTATATCGACGACCTGATGATTACCGGTACGTACGTTGGGATTGAAGAAGCTGCACGCGCAAACCTTGCATTCGCAATTTCACCGAATCCTTCTTCTGACAACACGAAATTGGTTTTCAGCATTTCAGAAACTTCTGATGTAGATATCAATGTTGTGAACAACCTGGGCCAGCAGGTGATTTTCCTCAACAGGAAAGACCTCAATGCCGGCAACCATGAGTTTACGCTCAATACTTCACAGCTTTTACCTGGGATCTATTTCGTGCAGCTGAGAGCCGGTTCGGCAATGGATTCTAAAAAACTGGTTATCCAATAAAATAATTTTTAATTGAAAAACCACTCTCATCCGCAGAGTGGTTTTTTTTTACATCAGAACCTTCATGAGAAAATTGATCTTCATATTATCAATGGCTTGCGCTGCTGTTGCTACGGCACAGGAAGAAAAACATTGTTATACTACGGAAGTATACCGCCGTGTTTTACAGGAACGACCTGAAGTGATGCAAGTACAGAATGCACTGGAAGTATTCACTGAACAATACACTGCCCAGCATGCAAGCGAAAGAAGCGGGAACCTGCTGATCATCCCGATTGTATTTCACATCATTCATAATTACGGCGTGGAAAATATTTCTGATGCGCAGGTTCTTGACCAGGTTCGGATTCTCAACGAAGACTTTCGTCTCCTCAACAGTGATACCTCTTTCATCGTTCAGGCTTTTAAACCCATCGCTGCCGATTGCGAAATTGAATTCCGCCTTGCAACCATTGACCCTGACGGAAATTGCACCAACGGAATTGACAGGATCCAATCTCAATTAACTTACAATGGAGATGATGACTCCAAATTAAATCCCTGGCCTTCGAATGAATACCTGAACATATGGACGGTAAATAATCTTGGAAGTTCCGGTGCCGCTGCCTATGCATATTATCCGGGAACTGCGCCGCCGGGAAAAGATGGCGTAATTTCCATTCACGCTTATATTGGCAGCATTGGTTCCGGAAGTCCGGGACGCGCCCGCGTGCTTACGCATGAAATCGGACATTGTCTGAACCTCGCACATGTGTGGGGAAGCACCAATGATCCCGGAGTTTCCTGCGGCAATGATGGTGTGAACGATACACCCATTACGAAAGGCTGGACCTCATGCAACCTGAACGGATCAATATGTAATCCTCCTGCATTGGAAAATGTTCAGAACTACATGGAGTATTCTTATTGCTGCAAAATGTTTACACAGGGACAGAAAACACGCATGCGTGCAGCCCTGAATTCCTCAGCAGGAGGAAGAAATAATTTATGGCAGGCAGCAAACCTTATTTCTACAGGCACCGATGGTTCACCTGCCGCACTTTGTGCACCCGTATCGGATTTCATCAGCAATTCCACTTTTGTTTGCACAGGCGATACTGTTGAGTATTATGATTTGTCGTGGCAGGGACAGGTAACTTCATGGAACTGGAGCTTTCCTGGCGGAGTACCATCTTCATCTACGGACTCATTACCAATGGTCGTGTATCCTTCAGCGGGAAATTATGATGTAACACTTACTGTAAGCAACACAA
>Ga0190274_10002907_pt1 | contig 10170 bp, 7 predicted proteins | sample Popmic531T_FD_133002 | JGI IMG/M metagenome (GOLD analysis project Ga0190274, IMG submission 133002) | Populus adjacent soil microbial communities from riparian zone of Yellowstone River, Montana, USA - 531 T | ecosystem: Environmental > Terrestrial > Soil > Riparian zone | place: USA: Montana...
ATAGGCAATCCGGCAGGCCTGAAGGCCTGCCCTACGACAGTACGCCGCCAGTCGCAGGCCGGGCCTTCAGGCCTGGCGATCAGGTTTGTACAAGTCCTCGATCACGTCCCGGTACCGTTCCTCGACGACCCGTCGCTTGACCTTCAGCGTGGGTGTCAGCGCGCCGCCCTCGACCGTCAACTCCTCTGAGAGCAGTGCGAACTTCTTGATGCGCTCGAACTGCGCAAGGTCACGGTTCACTCCGTCAATGATGTCTCGATAAATCGCGCGAACCTCGTCCGAGCCGGTGTTCGCGCGGAGCATCGATTGGTCGGTGCCCAGCCGGGCGGCCAGCCTCGAGAACTCGGGCACGATGAGCACGGCGGGAAAGTGGCGCTTGTCGCCAATGAGAATGGCCTCAGCAACCAGAGCATGCGTCCGGAGGCGCTGCTCGATCGGTTGAGGTGCGATCTTCTTTCCGCCTGATGTGACGACGATTTCCTTCTTGCGATCGCTGATGCGAAGGTAGCCGTGGTCGTCGAGCGAGCCGATGTCGCCCGTGTAGAACCACCCGCCGCGGATGGCCTGCGTGGTCGACTCTGGACGCCTGTAGTACCCGGCCATCACATTCGGCCCGCGTGCCAGCACCTCCCCATCGTCCGCAATCCGTAGCTCGACGTTCTTGAGCGGCGGCCCCACAGTGCCAAAACGGATCTTGCTTAGCGGCATGACGCAGAGGACCGGCGAGGTTTCCGTCAAACCATAGCCTTCGAGAATCGGTAAGCCGATCCCGTAGAGGAACTCGGCGATGGGGATGTCAAGAGGCGCGCTGCCTGAGACGGCCCACCGCAGACGGCCACCCACCGCGGCCCGCATCTGGGAGTAGACGAGCGCGTCCGCGGCGCCGGACACCAGCCGGACGAGAGTCGGCAAGGGCTGCCCCTTCGGCAGCCGCCCACCGCGTATCCGCGCGATACGGACAGCCCAGTTGAAGACCGTGCGCCTCGGACCGGGCAGAGCCGCGCCTCGCTCCATGACGCGAGCGTAGAGCTTCTCGAACACACGCGGCACAGCGCTCATGACCGTAGGGCGGACGGTCCCAAAGTCGCGGACAAGCGTGTCCATCGTCTCCGCGAAGATCATGGAAGCTCCGCTCGACAGACAGACGTACGCGACGATGCGCTCGAAGGCGTGGCAGAGCGGAAGAAACGAAAGCGCCACGTCCTCTTGATGAATGTCCAGCACGTCGAGCACCCCGCGCACGTTCGCGGTGAGATTACCGTGGGTGAGCATGACGCCCTTGGGGTCGCCGGTCGTGCCCGACGTGTAGATGATCGTCGCGAGGTCATCGGCCTTGACGGTGCGTGCTTGATCGCGGAAAGCGCGCGCCACGCCCCATCCGTCTCGAATCTGTCGGTGGCCGAGTTCCGCCAGCTCGGCAAATGACAGCACCCGGAACTCTGGCGGGGCGACCGGCTCCGCCGGTAGGTCCATGATCACAATCGTCCGGATCGAGGATCCCTGCGACGCCGACACCAGTTTGGCGGCTTGGGCAGGTGTAGAGACGATCGCGAGTGTTGCGCCACTATCGCGCAGAATGAAGCCGACCTGATCGGCCGAGAGCGTGGTGTAGATCGGAGTCGTGACCGCGCCGGCCGTGAGAATCGCAAAATCGGCCAACAGCCATTCCGGCCGGCTCTCAGACAGGATGATGACGCGGTCGCCGCGCGCCATCCCGAGGCTCGTGAGGCCGAGACTGACATCACGGACGCGCTCGACCAGTTGCCGACCGCTCGTGTGGTCGATGCCGCCCGCATGGCATCGGCCGAGCAAGTCAGGCTTCGGAAAACGTCCCGACGCGAAAAACGGCAGCTCGGCGATCGTGGCCGGAAAGTCGAGCACTCCAGTCTCTACCAGCTCCGCCTGGCCGGGTCGAGCGCTGCCGCTCATGGGCAGAAGACCTCGTGGTTCATCGGCGCGTTGTGCGGGTTTGCGGACCGCGCCAGCGATATTCCCCCGAACGGCCGCCACGCTTCTCGAGGAGCCGGACAGGGCCAATGACGATGGCCTTGTCGAGCGCCTTCAGCATGTCGTACAGGGTCAGTGCCGCTGCGGATGCGGCCACCAGGGCCTCCATCTCGACGCCGGTGCGTCCCACGGTGCCCACGCGGGCGACGATGCGATAGCCCGAGGCGCGCGGTTCGAGATCGACGCCGACATGGGTGAGGGGCAGCGGATGGCACAAAGGAATCAGATCGGCCGTGCGCTTCGCGGCGCTGATCCCGGCAAGCCGTGCCGTCTGAAGCGGGTCGCCCTTGGCGACCTCACCTCGCCGAATCGCCCGAAGTGCCACGGTCCCGATGGCGACGTGCGCCTCGGCGACAGCTTCGCGTACCGTCTCCGGCTTGGCCGACACGTCAACCATCCGCGCGCGACCCTGCTCGTCCAAATGGGAGAGCGCCCGCCGCGGTTTACGCGCTTTTGGCATCACTGTCCGCCCGCGCCAGGAAGAACGACAAGCTTTCCATCGATACGGTCAGATCGACGTTCTTCAACTTGACCTCCGCAGGGACCTTCAGCGTGCCCGGCGAGAAATTGAGAATGGCGCGGATGCCCGCCTCGACGGCCGTGTCCACCACACTCTGCGCCGCATCGGCGGGTACGGCAATGACGGCGATGTCGATCGCGTGCCGGCGGACCTGCTTTCGGAACTCGCCGATGTCAAAGATCTGGACGCCGCCGCGGGACCTCCGATCGACCTTGGTGGGGTCGGCATCGAAGAGTCCGATGATGCTGAAGCCCTCCTGTCGAAAACCCGGGTAGTCTGCCAGTGCAAGTCCCAGGTTTCCCGCGCCAAGGATTGCCACGCGTACGGTTCGGTCGAGCCCCAGAATCATGCGCAGGTGTCGCTTGAGTTCCTGAACCTGGTAGCCAACCCCTCGTACGCCAAAGTCACCAAAACAGGCAAGATCTTTGCGAATCTGAGCTGCATTCAGATGGAAGCGTTCAGCCAGCGCCTTGGAGGAGATGGCTTTGACGCCAGCGACATCCAGCGAGTTCAGGCACCGCAGGTAGACCGACAGCCGCCCGGCCGTCAGATCCGAGACCTGTTCGCTCGAAGTGCGGGGATTGATCCGTCTCGTCACAAGCGCGGATTTTAGCGCGAAATCCGAAGCGGGTCAGCCAGTGAGATGTGCGGAGATCGCCGTGCGTACTTGCTGAATCAGCCGGTCGCGGTCGTCGAATGACATCGCCGAGGTCTCCACCGGCGGCAGCAAGGTGACGTCAACAGTAGCCGGCCAGATCAAGGCACTCCCTTTCCGCATCGCTCGGCGGCCACCGGCGACCGCGACCGGGACGACAGGGGCATGAGCCTTGAGTGCCATGACGAATCCGCCCTTCTTGAACGGCAGCAGGTCCCCACTATGGCTTCGGGTACCCTCCGGAAAGATAAAGAAGGAGTAGCCACGACGAAGCGCCTCGGCGGCGCGGTCCACAGCCGGCCAGCTCTGATCGCGGTTGCCGCGCTCGAGCGGCACGAATCCGGCCACATCAAAAACCCAGACGAGCACGGGCAGTTTGCGCAGCTCGGCCTTATACAAGACGCGGACACGGGGAAATCTGTCGCGTAGCGCCAGAAACACCGCTGGCGCCTCCACGTTGCTGCTGTGGTTGCAGACGTACACGGTGCCGGCGGCGAGCATGTGCTCGCGCCCATGAACCCGGAGCCGAATGCCCGCAAGGGCAAAGCCCACGCGAACCCCAAGGCCACCGGCAGCATAAAGCAGGGCAGGATTTCGCGACACGAGCGTCCAGGCCAGAATCGGTGGCCCGCAAAGCAGAACGTAGGTGGAGACGAGGGAAACGGCGGTGAGGGTGCGCGCGGCAGCCACGGCCGTGGCCGTGGCTGACGGGCGCGAAGACTCGTGCGGGACGGGCGACCTCAGGATGCGCGGGCAGCGCGCCGAGGCGCGACTTTGGCGGCCGGCTTGCGAGCCGTGCCTCGCGTCGCCGCGGCAGCCTTGGCGCGGGCTTCGTTGCGCGCCTTTGTCGCAAAGCACCCATCAAGCGCCACATCGACCTTGACCTCGACCGCGGGCGTCTTTTCGTTGAGCACTTCCGTGATCTCCGAGACGACCAGGAACTTGGCCCTATCGAGCATGCGCTTCTCGCGGAACGAGAGGCTCTTGGACTTGCTCAGGAACGTGAGGCTCTTCAACACCTCGACGACATCGTAGATGGACCCGGTGCGCATCCGGTCGGAGTTGTCCTTGAAGCGCCCTTTCCAATTCTGATGGTTGTCGATCTTGCCGTCGCCAAGCAGCGCGGAAAGCCGCACTACTTCGCTGTCGGTAATGGCTCGCCGGAGTCCCACACCATCAACGTTGTCGACAGGAACGAAGACGGTGGTCTCGTTCGCCATGCGAAGCTGGTAGAACCCACAGGTCGTGCCCATGATGGTCTTGGTCTCGATCCGCTCGATGACCCCAAGCCCATGATTCGGGTAGATGACCTTGTCGCCGATCTCAAATGCCACGTGCCCCCCGAACTGCTGCAGGAAAGAACGATAGGTTGGCTATCTAACGCGTAGGAACTCCGGTCATTGTAGCTGAGAGACCGGCCGGTCGCAACAAAAATGGCCGGTTTTACCATAGATTCGCTATATTTTCGCTTCATGGGACTGCGCGGCTGTGCACGGCTAAGACGTGCGACACCAAGCACTTAGCCGACGCTCGCCGGGGCCTGGCCTGCCCTTTTAGAAGCGAGCCGTCGCTCTAGCGCGGCAGCGGCCCGGTAAAGCCGCGGCCGGCTCGAGGGCCCGCGTTGTCCCGAACGAGGACCCGATCGGTGTTGGCGATGCTGAAACCGGCCTGGTACACGTATTGGGCGATGCGCACGAGCTTTGGAAAGATGATCTTGTCCACCGTATCGGAATTGGCGTGATAGTCGGGGTGTTCGCCGGTGAAGAAAAACGCAATCGGGATGCCTTTTGACGCGTAGCTGTAATGGTCACTGCGAGTGTAAAAGCTGTTCGGATCGGTAGGGTCGTTGAATTCAAAATCGAGAGTGAGCGGCGCCGCGAGCGAACTGTTGAGAGAGACCAGCAGGTTGTGCAGGTCGGTGCTGATCCGATCGGCGCCAATCACGTAAAGCGTATCGATTTGCGCAGGGTTGTCGTCGCGATTGCGCCCGATCATGTCGATATTGAGTTCGACCTGGACTTTCTCGAGTGGCACTACCGGGTGGTCGGCCATGTAGGTTGACCCGATCAGCCCGCTCTCTTCTCCCGCATGCCAGACGAAGATGATCGATCGTCTAGGTTTTGGCCCAGTGACAAAGGCTTTGGCAATCGCCAACAGCGCCGTCGATCCCGATCCGTCATCGTCTGCGCCATTCCAGATCTGATCCTGGTCGATCGGATTTCGGACCCGGCCTGGCGGCTGGTCGTTCCCGACCAGGTAGCCGACGTGATCGAGGTGCGCGCCAAACAGGACGTAGGTGTCTTTGAGGGTAGCGTCGGTGCCTTCGACCATGGCCACGACGTTCTCGGTGATTTGCGTGGACGTGATCTCGAATGTGTTGTCGATATCAAACGTGACCTTGACGTTCGAAAGCGTAAAAGGGGTAAGCGGGTCACCTTTGTCCGACGCCGCCTTGAGATCGGCAAATTTGGCCGGCGCCGTGCTGAACAGGAACTCCAGAAAGGTGTCGTCGGCAACAATCGACGGGGCCACCGGATCCTCGACGCGACGAGTTGTCGTGAGCGTATTCGCGGCCCCGCCCGACCTGCCGCCGCGTCCAGCCGGGGCTGGAGTCGAGGCAACTGGCGAAGCCGCCACCGGTCCGGATCTGATTACCGCCGCCGCGCCAAGGTCCAGAATCGGCCCCGATCGGTTGCCACTGACCGCGCCGCCCGGCCGCCGGCCACCAGATGGCGCCGCGGCAACCGCCGCCGGCGTGCCGGGCAGATAAACCACCAGCTTGCCTCGCACGTCACGACCGGAAAAATCGCTTGGCGTTGAGGAACCTGGGATCGCCACGATGCCGTACCCGGCAAACTCGACCTGACCAAACGTCAGCGTCTGCTTGCCCCCCGAGTCGAGCGAAAAGATGACATGGTCCCCGTGCTTGAAGGTTCGCGACGTGCCGTTGACCTCGACGGTGACCGACGCACTCCGGGAGACCTGATACCGGTTTTGCTTGACGACCTGGAAATACGACCCGTTGTCACCGAGCGGCTTCAAACCGAGCTCGCGCGCCTCGGCCGCAATGTAGGACGCCGCCATGCCGTAGCCTTCGGTAAACACACGGCGGCCCTGCAGCAGGTCGGACGAAAGATATGTCAGCCACGTGCGCGCGTCAGCTTCGCCAATTTGCGCGAAACGGACGCCCGTCGCGGGCGCCGGTGCCAGCGACTGCGCAACCGTCAGCGCGCCACCAGCGACGAGTGCCAAGGCCGTGATGGCCCAGGCGCCCCGGACTCTCGATTTCGTACCGGATGCCATCAACTCGTCTCCTGGATTTGTTCGATTCGGCTGATTCGTTATCTCGCGGACCGAAGCAGTTACTCTCAACGCGCAGCACTCGTTTGGGCCGCCAGAGACTTCTCCACTTGCGCGAGGAGATTGGCGGCGAGCGCCTGCTGCTGTCGCCCGGCCGCAATGCGCACGACTTCGCGTGCCGCATCGCGGGCCTGCTCCAACTGATTCAGCGCAACGTGCGCATTCGTGCGGAGTTGGAAGACGTTGAAGGCCAACGGCGGATTGGAACCAGTGACCGGTTCAAGTACGGCCAGCACACTGGCAGGCTCATGAGTTGCGAGCAGCCCTGCCAGCATGACTCGCGTCTGCACGTCCCCCGGCTGCAGTGACACCGCGGTTTGCAGCAACTGTTCGACGAGAGCTGTGTCGCTCGCACCGACGAGCCTCGCGTACTCGCGGTACGTCTGCGCATCGGTGCTACCAAGTTCGACGGCTCGCGCAAAATAGCCACGCGCCTCCGGCGCTCTGCCGGCGCGCATTTCGAACAGGGCGCGCGACTCGATCAGGGGAAGGTCGTCGGGACGCTGTCGCGCCAGTGCGTCGAAGGCTGCCCGGGCCTTCATACGATCCTCGGTGCCGGCCGCGAGCAGATTCGCCAGGACCAGGTCGGCCTCGAACGCTGACATCGCCCGGACAGGGGCCTCGGCGCGTCGTGGCGGCGGGCGGTAGCGGGCGGTCCGCTCGACGAACCGTCCATCGCGTACGTAGTTGTTCAAGTCCCGTTCGACTTCCTTGACCGTCTTTGCGTAGACGGCGCGAAACGTCTCCGCTGTGCTCGTGCCGCCGCGGGCAACCTCGAAGAAGCGGTCGGAACGTCCCCGGTAGCGAGGATCGGTGAGCAGCATGTGTGTCAGGGCCCAACTCTCGGCGTAGTACGGTCCCGCGTGCTCGACCGTCCGGTACTCATCGGCGGCGCGAGTGACGGCAAACAGCCTGTCGAGGGGCAGCAGGGCCGTGACCGACAAATCCTGAAGGCGATTCTCTGGCGAGCGACCGACCGTCACGAGCGTGCCGAGCAGCGAAACCGTCGAATAGTACTCGGCCAGCCCTTCACTCAGCCACACCGGATAGCGCACCCTGCCGCGCGCGAGGATCATGTGGACGAACTCGTGCACGACAACCGGGTAGTCATCAGGACCGAACGACTGCATCACGATGTAGTCGCGATCGACTGAGGACCGGTAGTAGGCAATCGCCGACTCGAACGGTCGATACGGCCTGAACTCACGAGGATTCGAAAAGACGACCAACCGGATGGGCCGGGTGAGCCGAGGCGACAAATTCGGTTGCGAGAAAAAATACGCGTGAACGCGCTCGAAGTACGTCAGTGCTTCGCGAGCCCGTCGGTTACCGGAAGTTGTGTAGATGTCGAAGTGATCGCTCGAGGCATGGGTCCACTCGTTGGCCGCCAGAAGTGGCGCGGCCATAAACGCACAGCACGCGAGCAGCAGGAGTCGGCGCATCGCGAGGACCTGACGGCTTCCGACCGTCTCGAAGAGCGTAGTGCGGAAACCCGTGCCCACACAACCTGGAGCAAGGCGCGACGTGGCCTCGACGCTCCGGTTTCAGTCACCGTGGCGGGCCGCCGGCCGGCACCAGTTGGCGATTCCGTTCCAGACAGCGCTCAATGCCGGGCGTGCTCGGGGCCAGCCGCTGCACTTCCTCGCACCAGTGAATCGCCTCAACGGGATCGCCACCCGGCGCCTCCGCGACATTGGCCAGGCCCAACCGCGCGGCGACGTTGCTGGGCTGCCGGTCAAGAGTGGACAGGAAGAAACGGCGCGCGGCGGCAGGGTCGCCCGCAAGGAGCGACACTGTACCCAATCCGTTTGTGGCCTCTGGCGCGTCCGGTGCGATCCGCTGCAGGTAGGTAAAAAGCTGCCGAGCGTCGTCGATATGCCCGATTTCGGCGAGACAGGTCGCGAGCCTGACATAAATCGCCGGTTCATCGGGGCGCCGCTGGAGCGCAAGCGCAAGGTGGGCAATCGCTTCATCGTGCCGGTTCGCGCGGTGGAGAGCCTCGCCCAGGCCGAGATGAGGAACCCAGCCGTTCGGAGCGAGATCGACAGCATCGCTCCAGAGCCCGACGGGACTGCTCCACTCGGCATTGCGAAGGATCGTCCGTGCGCCAAGCCAACTGAGGCCTGCCACGAGTCCGGCCGCCACCACGACACGCGACGACAGGCGACGGCGGAAGATAAAACCTTCGACCTGCCCGACGAGCGCGCCGGCGGCGAGAAAGAAGCCACAACTGGCGAGATACACCCGATGCTCGGACATGGGTTCGCCGCGGTCAAGCAAGACCAACACACTCGAGGGGACGAGCAGAAGAAGAAACCACGCGACGCCGAGCACGGGAAGACCCTGTCGGCGGCGTGGCAGCGCCACCCGCGCGACACACCAAGCAACCAAACCCATCGTGACGAGCAGGCCGGCGCTCGTCACTGTCGGGAACGACACCTCGTGGAAGATCGACTGATGCACCGGGAGCACGAGCATGCCGAGATAGCGACCGGCCACGTCCAGTTCAACCGGTACGAGCGACCACAGCACGCCTTGCTTGTCGGCGTGCTCCACTGCGACAAGAACAGCGATACGCATCACGGCGGCAATCGCGGTCGCGGCGATCAGCGGTTTGTGAAAGTAGTTCGACCGTCGCGAACGGGACTCGGGGGTGCCTGACAGGATCAGGCGGTCGCATGCCAAGGCCACGAGTGCGAACATCGCGGCCGTTTCCTTGGTCGCGAGGGCCGCGAGGAGCAGCACGACCGTGGCCGCCATGGCCAGACGGCCGCCCGACAGCATCCAGCGACGCGCCGTCAGGAGCGCGGCAAGAAACCACGTCGCGCAGAGGACGTCCGATCGGCCGCTGATGTGGCCCACTGCTTCGGTCATCATCGGGTGAATCGCGAACAGCGTGGCCGCAACGGTGGCAACCGTGACCGGGTCGGTCCGTTGAGCCACGACGGGGCCGCTTGCGAATTGGCGATCACGAGCGAGAGCGTGCGCCAGTAGGAACATCAGCACCACGTTCACGACATGCAGCGCCACGTTCGTCACGTGAAACCCGAATGGGCTCGGACCGAAGACCGCGCGATCGATCGCGAATGAGATGTTGGTAATCGGCCGGGACGGATCCTTCAGAACCAGCGTGCGCAAGTGAAGCGGCGGAACAAGCGTCGGGTTCTCGACGATGAGACGGAGATCGTCGTAGACGAACGGATTACCGAAGACGTTGGCGTAGACGAGCACCACGAGCAGGGGCGCAAAGGCGCACGGCAACCAGACGCGGCGCCAGTTGACCTCGCGCTCGACCGCAATTGACGACGATAAGGTTTCTGCACTCACAGACAGGCGACCGCGGATAGTGTAAGGCGGGTCTCGTTTTTTGAACGGTAGCGATCCCGCGGTAAATGGAGAGACAGCGTGACTGTCGTAGGGCAGACCTTCAGGTCTGCCGAGTTCACCCGGCGGCCCTGATAAGATCGGTGAGCTGTCGTAAGCGCTTCCCTTTGCCGGAGTGGCGAAACTGGCAGACGCGCGAGACTCAAAATCTCGTTCACTTAACGGTGAGTGTCGGCCGACCCCGACCTCCGACACCAAATCCTTCAGCAATTTGCGCGATTCTGAGAATGACGCCTCGCGCCGG
>Ga0190274_10002908_pt1 | contig 10167 bp, 5 predicted proteins | sample Popmic531T_FD_133002 | JGI IMG/M metagenome (GOLD analysis project Ga0190274, IMG submission 133002) | Populus adjacent soil microbial communities from riparian zone of Yellowstone River, Montana, USA - 531 T | ecosystem: Environmental > Terrestrial > Soil > Riparian zone | place: USA: Montana...
CAGGAAAGATTATTCCGATATCATCAACCTGAGCGGCTATATCGACTGGAAGCTGACTGATTATTTATCGTTCCGCACAACAGCCGGTTACAATATCAATAAGCGCCGCCAGGATACTTACGATGATTCCATTACCAATGTATCCAAACTCAATGGCTCGAATTTGCCGATGGCTTCCATTGCCACTACGGATATTACCGGTATAGTCAATTCCAATGTGCTTACTCTTTCCAGTTCGGGTATCAAAAGGGATTTTACAAGGAAGAATGTATTCTCTGTGATCCTCGGTCATGAGGTGAATGAGAACACAGTTAAGAACAGCAATCTCCTTGCAAGGTTTTTCCCAACTGGTTTTGGCGCCGAAAAGGCTCTTGACAATATGAATATCGGGACCCAGTACACGGACCCCAGCCGGCCTGCCACTTCTCAATTCGATGATCACCTCGTTTCTTTCTTTGGAAAATTGAATTATGCTTTTGATGACAGGTACCTGATGGCGTTCAGCCTGCGGGCAGACGGATCATCCAAGTTCAGCCAGGAGAACAAATGGGGATATTTTCCTGCCGGTTCCGTTGCCTGGAGGGTCTCCAATGAAAAATTCTGGGAGGGCTTGAGAAAAACGGTCAGCGATTTTAAAGTACGTTTCAGCTATGGAGAGGCCGGCAATAACCGGATCCCGAATTTTGCTTACCTCACCCAATACCTGGGTAACACCCAATATTGGATCAACAATGCCCTTGTTTCTGCTTACTCATCTCCTACGCTGGCTAACCCCGACCTGGTTTGGGAAACAACGGTCAGCCGCAATTTTGGGTTGGATTTTGGTTTTATCCGTAACAGGTTCCTGTTATCAGTTGATATCTACAAGAACACCACCAAAGACCTTTTGATCAATGTGCCGATCTCTACTTCTCTCGGTTATATCAACCAGTTCCAGAATGTTGGATCTACAGAGAATAAAGGGATAGAATTACAATTGACTGCCGCCATCATCGAGAAAAAAGATTTCTCCTGGAATGCCAGCTTTAATCTTTCTGCCAATAAGAACAGGGTTAAAAGTCTCGGTAATTACCTGGCCAATTATCCCGGAACAGACCAGCGCTTCTTCCTGCAAAATTCAGGATGGGGCATCGCCAGTACGCCGGCTGATTACCTGGTTCGCGTAGGCGACCCGGTCGGTGCCATGTATGGTTTTGTAACCGACGGTTATTATAAAGTGGATGATTTTGATTACAATACTTCTACCGGTATTTATACATTAAAAACAACCGTAGCCAGTAACCAATCCATCATTTCTTCCTTACCACAACCGGGTTCGTTGAAATTCCAGGACCTTGACGGCAATGGTATCATTAATGACCTGGATAAGAAGATCGTGGGTGTGGCCCAGCCTAAAGTATTTGGCGGGTTCAACCAGCAGCTTGCCTGGAAGAATTTTGACCTGAGTATATTTTTCAACTACCAGTTTGGAAATGATGTGTACAATGCCAATAAACTGGAATTTACCAGCGGTTATCAAACCAACACGAACCTGCTGGAAATAATGAATGGACGTTGGAAAAATGTGGATGCCAACGGAAAGATCCTTCAAAGGATCGTCACGATCAGCAGTGTTCAATATGTCCAGGGCGTTGCCCCGGCTGAATTGTTGGCCAATAATCCCAACCCAACGATATGGTCAGCCAGCACAGCGGCCAATTCATTTACCCTGCATTCCTGGGCGATCGAGAAAGGTTCTTTTGTCCGTTTGAATAACGTTACGATCGGGTATAGCCTGCCCCAGAAACTGCTGACCAAATTAAAGCTGCAAAAATTCCGGGTATATTTAACGGGTAATAATATTCATGTGTTTACCAAATACAGCGGGTATGATCCCGAAGTAAGCACAAGGAGAAGCAACCCCACCACACCCGGTGTTGATTATTCTGCTTATCCAAGAGGTCGTTCTTATATTTTTGGTGTTAACCTGAGTTTTTAATTAAATAAAGCATCTGATATGAAATCAAAATATTTCAACACGGCATTTTCCCTGGCGATCGTTTTCATGGTTGCTACGCTGTTGGGTTCCTGCAAAAAATACCTTGAAGTAAAACCCGCTTCATCGTTCGATCCTTCTTTTGTGTTCAGCAATGTAGAGAACACTAAAAAAGCTGTATTGGGCGCTTATGCAGACCTTACCGGGGACAACGGTTATGGTATCCGCCTGAGCATGTATTATCCACTGGATGATGATATCATGATGGGACAGGGTGGTACACCTTATCCCGATGGAGAAAGAAGGGATATTGCGCATTATAACCTGACGGCTGCCAATACGCAACTGGCCAACCCTTTCAACCAGCTGTATAATGGCGTTGAAAGAGCCAATCTTTGTATTTACTATATTCCTAAAATGGCCCTCTACACCAATGGTACACCCAACGAGATCGCCGAGTTGAAAAGATTACACGGGGAGGCGCTTACCCTGCGGGCTATTTTTTATCTTGAACTGATACGCAACTGGGGTGATATTCCCGAGCAGTTCATTCCTTCTTCCCTTGAAACAAATTTGTATAAAGGAAAAACTGACAGGGATTCGATCTATAATATATTGCTTGACGACCTCAATGTGGCGAAGGACTTAGTACCCTGGCGTTCCGCAGTGGCGAAAGATGAACGTATCACCCAGGGTGCCGTACGTGCTCTTCGTGCAAGGATCGCTTTATACCGCGGAGGTTACTCGCTGAGAAAAAACCGCCTAATGGAAAGAGGCAGTGATTACCTGACCTATTACCAGATCGCAAAAGACGAATGTGCTGCGATCATGGCAAGAGCCGGTGATCATACACTGAACACCAGTTTCCGGAGTATCTTCAAAGACTATATCTGTGGCCGTGCCCTCGATCCTTCCGGTGAAGTGATGATGGAAGTGGCCATGGATGGAGGCACCAGTGCATTAGGTGACAGTAAGCTGGGATATTATAACGGCCCCCGGAGTAATAATGTGGGGAACTCAGCTTTGACCATAATGCCCAACTATTTTTACATGTTCGATTCTACAGACCTGAGAAGGGATGTTATGTGCTGTGTTTACAATATCGCCAACTCATCAGGCCAATACAACTATACCAGCCCCAACAGGACACTGGCTACCCTGGTGGATGGAAAATTCAGGAGAGACTGGATCCAGCCCAATGTGCTGGCTTCTGCCGCGCAATATTTTGGCGTTAACTGGCCAATGATCCGTTTTTCAGATGTGCTCCTGATGTATGCTGAAGCTGATAACGAGATCAATAATGGCCCGACCGCAGCCGCCTACGATGCTATTAATAAAGTACGCCGCCGTGGTTATGGTAAACCCATCAATACAGTTGATGCGAGCGTAGATCTCCCGGCAGGATTAACAAAAGCCACTTTCTTTGATGCCCTCGTAAAAGAAAGAGCCCTTGAATTTGGCGGAGAAGGTATCCGCAAATACGACCTGATCCGCTGGAACTTACTGGCAACCAAAATAGCCCAGGTAAAAGCTTTATTACCTGTAATGGCTGGCAGAACGGCTGCCCCCTGGAATACCTATCCAACGATCATGTATTTCCTGCCCAATGTCACCACTATTACTTATCCCGGTTCATTTTATAAGACAGTAGTTACTCCTGCCCCGGCCGGTTATACAGCAAATAACTGGTTACACAGCAGTATTACTTCCACCATAAGTACTTATTACGCAGTGGCCTTTACCCCGGGAAAGAGTGAATTACTTCCGCTTCCACAGGCATCGGTGGACGCCAACCCGAACCTGAAACAGGATTATGGTTATTAATAATATCAGATCGTTTTTTGTTTAATGGTGTGTAAGGCTGCAGTAAAATGCAGCCTTACTTTCTTCCCGTCGTCTGTTATAAATACATTGAGCATGAAAAAGATATTGTTGGTTATAAATGGGCTGTGGATACTTTCATTTATTTCCTGTGCCCAGCAAAACAAAGTGACAACGGATAGGAACCCGGGCATGCCGCTCGCTTTTCCCGGTGTGGAAGGTTTTGGCAAATACACGACGGGTGGCCGGGAAGGAAAGGTCTATATCGTTTCCACCCTGGATGATAAAGGTCCCGGGAGTTTCCGCGAAGCTGCCGAAGCAAAGGGAAAACGTATCGTTGTTTTTTCAGTTTCAGGTACGATCCATTTGGAGACTAAACTTTCCATCAAAGGCGATATAACGATCGCCGGCCAGTCTGCTCCGGGCGATGGTATTTGCCTGGCCGATAATTCAGTTGGTCTCGGGGGTGATAATATCATCATTAGATATATACGTTTCCGCATGGGAGATAAATACCAGAAAGGCGGAATGGTGGATGGCAATGGCGGGGATGATGCTTTTGGCGGGACCCACAGGAAATATATCGTCATCGACCATTGCAGCATGAGCTGGAGTACGGACGAGGTCTTCTCTGTATATGCAGGTGACAGCACTACGCTGCAATGGAACATCATTTCAGAACCACTGAATTATTCTTATCATTTTGAAACAGGTGATAAGGATTATGAACACCACGGTTTTGGCGCCATCTGGGGCGGCAGGCATTTAACGGCCCATCATAATCTATTTGCCCATTGCAATAACAGGAATCCCCGGTTTGACGGTATAAGAAATTCTCCCGAAGAAAATGTGGACTACCGGAATAATGTCATTTATAACTGGGGCAGCAATTCCATCTATGCAGGTGAAGGCGGAAATTATAACCTGGTCAATAATTATTTTAAATACGGACCTTCCACCAGCAAAAATTCTTTATACAGGATCGTCAGTCCCGGGAAATGGGATAAACCTGTTATCCCTTACGGCAAATTCTATGTGAACGGGAATTATGTGGACGGGGCAATAGACGTCAGTAAAAATAACTGGTTGGGTATTGAAATGGGGAACAAGGGAACAGAAGAGGATAAAAAAGCATCGATCATTGATAACCCGCATTCTTTTGAACCTATCCCTGTGCAAACAGCGGAAGAAGCGTATGAACAGGTGATGAAAAAGGGCGGCGCCAGTTACCACAGGGATACACTCGATGAAAGGATCATCAGTAATGTACAAAACAGGACCGGCGGTTTTATTGATGTCCAGGGCGGTTTCCCGCATGGTACGGCTTATGAATTAACCGTGAACGCCTGGCCAGCTTTAAAGTCAGCACCCGCCCCGGCAGATAACGATAAAGATGGTATGCCGGATGAATGGGAAAAAAAGAACGGGCTGAATGCGGGCGACCCAACAGATGCAGGGAAATTCAAGTTGAGTAAAACCTATACCAATATCGAAGTATACCTTAATAGCCTCTTACAATGAAAAAAGTATTTCTTATCCCCCTATTGATCCTGGCTTTTGCTTTCGTCATGCCTGAAAAAAAGAGAATAAAGATCTTCCTGGCCGGGGATTCTACGATGAGCATCAAAGAAACAAAAGCCTATCCCGAAACGGGTTGGGGAATGCCTTTCGTGCATTTCTGGGATTCCACGGTCACTGTAGTGAACAGGGCAAAGAACGGCCGCAGCACTAAAACATTTATCAGCGAAGGTCTCTGGAGATCCATTTATGACGAAGCCCGGCCGGGCGATTATGTCGTTATCCAGTTCGGTCATAATGACGAGTCAGTAGAAAAGAAGGAACGTTATTCCACCCCGGATACTTTTAAAATGAACCTGCGAAAATTTATAAAAGAGACAAAAGATAAAGGCGCTACCCCGATCTTATTTACACCGGTATCAAGAAGGAAATTTGATAAGGAAGGGAATGCTGTCCAAACACACGAAGTATATTCTGGTCTTACCCGGGAAGTGGCAAAAGAGGAAAGTGTTCTCTTTATTGACCTGGATGAAAAAAGCAGGGCCTTGTACCAGCAGTTCGGGGCCGAGAATTCCAAATTGCTTTTTCTCCAGTTAAAACCGGGGGAGCATCCTAACTATCCCGATGGTAAAGAAGACAATACCCATTTTAATGAACTCGGTGCAAGGCTGATCGCACAACTGGTTTTAAAAGAGTTAAAAGCGCTGGTTCCTGACCTGTCGGAAAGGATCTTTGTCCCGGTAAAAAAATAGGAATATCCATGAAGCAACTTCTCTATATACTTGCCGGTTGCTTGATCATTTCCATTGCGGATGCGCAACCTCCTTTCCCTCCTACCGGCAAGCCGGATACTTCATACACGATCAGCAGCGCCTTTGAAAACACAAAAAAAAATTACCCGGAAGCCCGGGTTGTTCCGTTGCGCAATTCTCCGCTTGTTAAGACAGAAAAAAATATTGTTTATGCAACAGCAGGTGGTCATAAATTACTCATCGATGTTTTTTCACCGCTAAAAAAAAATACCGGGCTCCGTACTGCCATCATCATTATCCATGGCGGGGGCTGGAGAAGCGGCAATAAATCTCTCCATCATCCCCTGGCCGAACGGCTGGCTGAACTGGGCTATGTTTGTTTTACACCCGGATACCGGCTTTCCCCGGAAGCATTATTCCCGGCAGCGGTCTTTGATATCAAATCAGCTATCAGTTGGGTAAGAAAAAATTGTGCTGTTTATAACCTGGACCCTGATCGTATCGTTATTGCAGGACATTCTGCGGGTGGTGAACTCGCAGCCTTTGCAGGAACGACCAACGGGCTGCAGGAATTCCAGGATAAAAAGATCGGTCTATCAGCAAGTAAAGTAAATGCCGTGATCGACCTGGACGGGTTACTTGCCTTTATTCATCCTGAATCCGGGGAAGGTGATGACAGTAAACGATTGTCTGCCGCCACCCAGTATTTTGGTTATAATAAAACAGGGAATCCAGCCTTATGGAAAAAGGGTTCACCTCTTACTTATATAAGTCATTTAACGCCGCCTACCCTGTTTATCAACAGCGCAGCAGAAAGGATGCATGCCGGCCGTGAGGATTTTATCAGGCTGGCCGGCCATTACGGAGTGTTCACAGAGGTAAAAGTTTTTAATGCTCCCCATTTATTTGTCCTGTTTGAACCCTGGTTCACCCCTGTTGTGAATACGATGGATTCTTTCCTGAAGAAAATATTTCCCTTACCCAAAGTAAAGGTCCGGGAGTTACAACCTACAATTATAGTTGCACCTGATGGTTCCGGCCAGTATACAAAGGTCCAGGACGCATTGAACGCTGTCCCCCACAATGGAAAACCGGTAACCATTTATATCAGGAACGGTATCTATAAAGAAAAACTGTTCCTGGATTCATTGAAAGACGGGGTGACCATAATGGGTGAAGACCGGTTCAATACCATACTCAGCTTTGATGACCATACGGGGAAGGTGATCGCTCCCGGCGATACGATCAATACAAGGACATCCTGGAGCTTTAAGATCTTAGCAGCTGATTTTACGGCAAAGAACATCAGTTTCATGAATGAAGCAGGCTTTACTGCAGGACAGGCGGTTGCCCTTGAATCGGATGGGGACCGGGCACGGTTTTATGATTGCCGGTTCATCGGGAACCAGGATGTATTGTTCACCAATAATGAGAATAGCCGGCAATATTTTAAGAATTGCTATATCGAAGGGACCACGGATTTTATTTTCGGTTCCGCGACGGCCTGGTTTGAACAATGCCATATCCACAGTAAGAAAAACTCGCATATCACTACAGCGTCAACGCCGAAAGAAAAAGAATATGGCTATATTTTCAACGATTGCATACTGACAGGAGACACTTCATTGCATAACGTTTCACTGGGCAGACCCTGGAGACCCTATGCCCATGTGATCTATATGAACAGTTATATAGGGCCGCATATCAAAGAAGAGGGCTGGTCCAACTGGAATAATACAGACAACTATCTCACTACCCGTTATGCTGAATACAAGAATTACGGCCCCGGGGCTGGCCTTCCGGGAAGAGTGAAATGGTCAAAACAACTTACAGAAGCAGAGGCAAAGAAGATCACAGCAGAAAGAGTATTAAACTGGTGGTACCCGGATATCCAATAATGAGATCTCTTATTACCATATTATTTTGCTTCAGTCTTTCCGTAACAATGGCCCAAACGGTTTCCAAAGTTTGGGTGGCTGATAACGGCGACGGCACCTATAAAAATCCTGTTATCAATGCCGATTACAGCGACCCTGATGCCATAAGAGTGGGTGATGATTATTATATGGTCTCTTCATCTTTCAACCATGTACCGGGTTTGCCGATCCTTCATTCCAAAGACCTGGTGAACTGGACCCTTATCGGTCATGCATTGAAGAAACAACCGCCTTATGATCATTTCAGCAAAGTACAGCATGGCGGCGGGGTATGGGCGCCCAGTATCCGTTACCACAACAATGAATTCTATATCTATTACCCGGACCCTGATTTTGGCATCTATGTGATCAAGGCAAAAAATATTTTGGGACCCTGGTCCGACCCGGTGATGATCGAAGAAGGAAAAGGACTGATCGATCCCTGTCCTCTCTGGGAAGATAACGGGAAAGTCTATCTCGTTCATGCCTATGCCGGGAGCCGTGCCGGCATCAAATCCATCATCGTAATAAAAGAATTAAACAAGGAAGGAACAAAAGTGATCAGCAATGCAGTGATGGTGTACGATGGTCATAAAAAAGATCCTACCATTGAAGGCCCGAAATTCTATAAACGGAATGGTTACTATTACATCTTTGCCCCGGCCGGTGGTGTAAGTACCGGCTGGCAAACCGTGTTGCGCAGCAAAAATGTTTATGGCCCTTACGAAAGAAAAGTGGTAATGGCGCAGGGTTCTTCTACTATCAACGGCCCTCACCAGGGTGCCTGGGTGGATACAAGAACAGGTGAAGACTGGTTCCTGCATTTCCAGGATAAGGAAGCTTACGGAAGAGTGTTGCATTTGCAACCTATGAAATGGATAAATGACTGGCCGGTGATAGGAGAAGATAAAGATGGCGACGGAACGGGTGAGCCGGTGCTTGTTTATAAAAAACCGGCTATCGGGAAGATCTACCCGCTAACAACCCCCGCGGAATCCGATGAATTTAATTCACCAAAGATGGGTCTTCAATGGCAATGGCAGGCCAACCCGCAGGAAGGATGGGCTTTTCCCACCGCGACAGGCTCGTTACGGATGTTTTCTGTGTACCGGGAGGATTCGGTTAATTCTATCTGGGATCTTCCGAATATCCTTGGACAGAAATTACCTGCGGAAGAATTTACCGCGAGACTGAAAGTTTCTTTCAAGCCAAAATTCATCGGGGAACGGTTTGGCCTGGTGTTATTTGGCAGCGACTACGCTTATATCTCATTGGTAAAGGGAGAGGACGGCATGTATATACTTTGTAATAGCAATATAAATGCTGATAAGAATAAAGAAGAAGAAGAACCCACCAGCTTTCCTGTAAAAGGAAATGATTTCTACCTGGAACTAAGGATGGGAAAAGGCGGTATTTACCGTTTCTCCTTCAGTGATAACGGGGAGAGGTTCACCACGATCGTAAAATCCTTTACTGCCAAACCGGGACGCTGGGTAGGCGCAAAACTGGGAATATTTTGTACGAGGTATAATAGAACGAATGATGCAGGCTTTGCAGATGTGGATTGGTTCCGGATAGACCCCCTGTCCCCCTAAACGGGGGTGACTTAGTCTGTAAAGTCTCTATGAAAATTCATTACCCCGTAGGGGTTCAACAATTGGAGAACCGAAAATGGCAAGGAATTAAAAAATGTGAAGAGCATATAACGTTGCGACGCTGCTTCTCCGCGTCCGCCGCGAAAAATAAATTTTAATACTAAAATAAACATCATGGAACGACGCAGCTTTCTCGGGTACACCGCCGCCGCCGGGGCATCATTGATGCTTCATCCTTTTGAATCATTTTCCATACCGCCGGGATCAAAAATAAAACTGGCCCAGGTCGGTACCGGTCATCGTGGGTCCGGTTTTTGGGGAAGGGCCTTATTGGATAATTTCGGCGACCTGGTCGAATTTGTTGGTCTGTCTCACATCAACCCCGGCCGCGTTGCTTATGCAAAAAATATTTATAAAACAGATTGCCCCACGTTCGCCAGCTTCGACGAAATGCTGCAAAAGACAAAACCGGATTATGTGATCGTCACCACGGTGGATGCAACCCATGATGAATTTATTGTAAAAGCGCTGGAAGCAGGTTGCAATGTGATCACCGAAAAACCGATGACCACGGATGAAGTAAAATGTAA
>Ga0190274_10002909_pt1 | contig 10165 bp, 4 predicted proteins | sample Popmic531T_FD_133002 | JGI IMG/M metagenome (GOLD analysis project Ga0190274, IMG submission 133002) | Populus adjacent soil microbial communities from riparian zone of Yellowstone River, Montana, USA - 531 T | ecosystem: Environmental > Terrestrial > Soil > Riparian zone | place: USA: Montana...
CGAATACCTGGGGAATGGCTGGGGGGTATTATTTTCTCATCCGGCTGACTATACACCCGTATGTACAACAGAGCTGGGTAAAACAGCTTTATTAGCAGAGGAGTTCGCAAAACGTAATGTAAAAGTATTGGCGGTGAGTGTTGATCCGATGGATAAACATGACGGATGGGTAAAGGATATAAACGAAACACAGAATACAACTGTAAACTTTCCGCTTATCGCTGATCAGGATCGTAAGGTGGCGGATCTATATGATATGATTCATCCGAACGCTTCCGCTACGGCAACCGTTCGTTCTTTATTTATTATTGGTCCCGACAAACTGGTAAAGCTGATCATTACTTATCCCGCTTCAACCGGAAGAAATTTTGTAGAAGTGCTGCGTGTAATTGACTCTTTACAATTGACCGCTAACTATAGTGTAGCTACGCCTGCGGATTGGAAACATGGTGAAGATGTGATTGTGGTTCCTGCTGTTTCTACTGAAGATGCGATCAAGAAATTCCCGAAAGGAGTGAAAGTGGTAAAGCCCTATCTGCGTTACACACCACAACCAAACATTGAGTGAGAAATTAAGAGTAAGAATAAAAAATTAAGAGTTAAAAGGGTCTCCTCAAAATGGGAGACCCTTTTAATTTTTCATTCTTAATTTTTCATTTTTTATTCATTGCAACTAACGACTGTTCATGTGGAAAATAATTGAATAAATCAGCCTGTTTTTGCGCATTTCTTTGTATTTTTAAGCAGGTGCTTGCTATAGTTTTTGATATCCTGATGATAAACGCTCATTTTATTGAAAAATATCTAAAATACTTACATCAACGATGGCAAGCAATGCTGGTTTATACCATCCTTCTTTTGAACACGACTCGTGCGGAATAGGTTTTGTTGCGAGTATTAAAGGCAATAAATCTCACCAGAATATTTCGGATGCATTAACCGTGCTCGAGAATATGGAGCATAGAGGTGCATGTGGTTGTGAGAATAATACCGGCGATGGAGCTGGTATAATGATTCAAACTCCCCACGAATTTTTCTTTGAAGAATGCTTGAAATTAGGTGTTCACCTTCCTTCGTTTGGACGTTATGGTGTAGGTGTTATCTTCTTCCCCAAAGAAATTAAACTTCGTGAAGAGTGTCGCGATATCTTCAATCGTACTGCTGAGAAATTAGGTTTGGAAATTCTTACTTATCGTAAGGTGCCGGTAAATCCGGATGGTATTGGCGCAACGGCTCTTAGCGTTGAACCGGAAATGGAACAGGTATTTGTTGCTTGTCCCGATCATATCAATAACCCAACCGATTTCGAACGTAAACTTTTCGTTTTACGGAATCATGCTACACATCTGATCAATAGTACCGTAAAAAAAGACGCGATTGGATTTTACCTCGCATCTCTTTCCTATAAAACCGTTGTTTATAAAGGACAGTTAACAAGCTTACAGGTTCGACCTTATTTCCCCGATCTTACTAATAAAAGAGTAGTGAGCGCTTTCGGATTGGTGCATTCTCGTTTTGCCACCAATACCTTTCCTTCCTGGAAGCTTGCACAACCTTTTCGTTTTATCGCCCACAATGGAGAAATCAATACGTTGCAGGGAAACTTAAACTGGTTAAAGACGAGTGAACATGGCTTCACTTCCGAATTCTTCACAAAAGGAGAAATGGAAATGCTATTACCAATTGTTACCGGTGGACAATCAGATTCTGCATGCCTCGATAATATGATTGAACTGCTTACCATGACTGGTCGCAGCCTGCCGCATGTAATGATGATGTTGATTCCGGAAGCCTGGGATGGTAACGAGCACATGGACCCCGTTAAGAAAGCGTTCTACGAATATCATGCATCCATAATGGAACCATGGGATGGACCCGCTTCTATTTCATTCACCGATGGAAAAATAATTGGGGCTACGCTTGATAGAAACGGACTTCGTCCTTCCAGGTATTGTGTTACTACGGATGATCGCGTTATAATGGCTTCGGAAACCGGTGTACTTCCCATTGATCCAAAAACGATCAAAGAAAAAGGAAGATTGCAACCGGGTAAGATGTTTGTAGTAGATATGGAGCAGGGTCGAATCATCAGTGATGACGAATTGAAAAGAAAAATATGCAGTCAGAAAACCTATGGAGACTGGCTTAATCAATATAAGATTCGATTAGAGGAACTTGAAGAGCCCAGAGTGCAGTTCACGCATTTAACGGACGATTCCGTATTGAAATATCAAAAAGCTTTTGGATATAGTACAGAAGATATAGAAACGTTGATTAAACCAATGGCGCTCGATGGCAAGGAGCCGATTGGTTCAATGGGTACTGATGTTCCATTAGCGGTGTTGAGTGATCAACCACAACACCTTTCTTCCTACTTCAAGCAATTATTTGCGCAGGTAACCAATCCTCCGATTGATCCAATCCGCGAACGTATGGTGATGAGCCTTGCTACTTTTGTGGGTAACAATGGGAATCTATTGGAAGAGGATCCCATGCATTGCCACACTGTCGCGCTTAAACAACCTGTACTTACCAGTAAAGAACTGGAAAAAATACGAAGTATCGATACCGGTATCTTCCAGGCTAAAACATTACAGACCTATTTTAGGGCTGATGGAAAACCAGATTCATTAAAGAAAGGACTCGATCGGTTGTGCCGTTACGCAGAGGATGCGGTACACGATGGATTTGAAGTGATCATACTTTGTGATCGGGCAGTTGATAGTGATCACGCGTCCATACCTTCCTTATTGGCAACTGCAGCGGTGCATCATCACCTCATCCGCAAAGGGCTTCGTGGCCAGGTGGGAATTGTAGTAGAAGCCGGTGATGTTTGGGAAGTGCATCATTTCGCTTGCTTACTTGCATTTGGTGCTACTGCCATCAATCCGTATCTCGCATTAGCTACTATCCGTAATCTTAAAGTGAATGGTGGATTACAAACAGAATATACCTGGGAAGATTTGCGGTATAACTATATCAAGGCGGTGTGCGATGGATTATTGAAAGTATTTTCTAAGATGGGAATTTCTACCCTGCAATCTTATCAGGGTGCACAAATATTTGAAATATTAGGAATCAACCAGGAAGTGGTTGATAAATGTTTTACCGGGGCGGTAAGCCGCATTCAAGGAATCGGCCTGGAAGAAATTGCCCGGGAAGCATTAGTGAAACATGTGTTCGCATTCAGCCGGAAAGACATACCAGTAGATCGTTTACCGGTAGGTGGAGTATACCAATGGAAAAGAAAAGGGGAGTTCCATTTATTCAATCCAACAAGTATTCACCTCTTGCAGTATTCTACCCGGATGAATGATTATCCGACTTTCAAAAAATATTCAAAGTTTGTTAACGACCAGAGTGAAAAAGCGGCTACCCTGCGGAGTATGTTTGAATTCAAACGTAATCGTCCTTCTGTTTCAATTGATGAAGTAGAACCTGCTGAAAGTATTTTCAAACGGTTTGCAACGGGGGCGATGAGTTTTGGTTCTATTTCATGGGAAGCTCATACTACGCTGGCGATAGCGATGAACCGTTTGGGCGGAAAAAGTAATACGGGTGAAGGAGGAGAAGATGAAAGAAGATATGAACGATTGCCCAATGGTGATTTTATGCGCAGTGCCATCAAGCAAGTGGCCAGCGCCCGTTTTGGTGTTACCAGTTTATATCTTACCGAAGCTGATGAATTACAAATCAAAATGGCACAGGGTGCAAAACCTGGTGAAGGAGGACAATTGCCCGGTCATAAAGTAGATGAGTGGATCGGTAGAACCCGTCACTCTACTCCGGGTGTGGGTTTGATATCACCCCCGCCACATCATGATATTTATTCTATTGAGGATCTCGCACAATTAATATTCGATTTAAAGAATGCGAATCGTGCCGCACGAATCAATGTGAAATTGGTTTCCAAAGCCGGAGTAGGTACAATTGCTGCTGGCGTTGCAAAAGCAAAAGCAGATGTGATTTTAATTTCAGGACATGACGGAGGAACCGGAGCTTCTCCCATCAGTTCCATCAAGCATGCGGGATTACCGTGGGAGCTTGGATTGGCGGAAACACATCAAACACTTGTCAAAAATAAATTGCGCAGTCGGGTAGTTGTACAGGCTGATGGACAAATGAAAACCGGTCGGGATATCGCTATCGCTGCTTTGTTGGGTGCTGAAGAGTGGGGCGTTGCTACGGCAGCGTTAGTAGTAGAAGGGTGTATAATGATGCGCAAATGTCATCTCAATACTTGTCCGGTAGGAGTAGCCACCCAGGATCCTGAATTGCGCAAGCGCTTTAGTGGAGATGCTGATCATGTGGTGAACTTCTTCCGCTTTATGGTCCAGGAATTGAGAGAGATAATGGCAGAGATGGGATTTCGTACGGTAAATGAAATGGTGGGACAAGTAGATTGTTTGCAACCAAGAGAAAATATCAACCATTGGAAATACAGTAAGCTGGATCTTTCGCCGATTTTATACAAGGAACCTGCTTCATTCTATACCGGCTTGTACAAAATGGAAGAGCAGGATCATGGATTGGAAGAGGTATTGGATTGGAAATTATTGGAAAAAGCAAAGCCTGCTATTGATAATAAAGAAAGGGTATTTGCTGAGTTCCCGATTAAGAATACCGATCGTACCGCCGGTACCATTTTGAGTAATGAGATAACCAAAAAATACAAAGGGGCCGGTTTGCCGGAAGATACTATTCACTTCAAGTTCAATGGAACAGCCGGACAAAGCTTTGGCGCATTCAATACTAAAGGAGTCACCCTGGAATTGGAAGGAGATGCCAACGATTATTTTGGAAAGGGTTTGAGTGGGGCCCGCCTTATTATTTATCCATCTAAAGAGGCTACTTATACGCCAGAAGATAATATCATTATCGGTAACGTAGCATTCTATGGAGCTACCGGTGGGGAAGCATTTATTCGTGGTAAAGCCGGTGAACGTTTTGCAGTCCGTAATTCGGGAGTGCATGCGGTAGTGGAAAGTACCGGAGATCACGGATGTGAGTACATGACCGGCGGTCGTGTTGTGATATTGGGAGACACCGGAAGAAACTTTGCGGCGGGTATGAGTGGAGGAATTGCATATGTATATGATGTGAAAGGAAAATTCGCAGGTAATTGTAATAGGGAGATGGTAGACCTGGATCCGGTGGTAAATGGAGATTCGCAGGAGTTGCAGGATATGATTTCCCGTCATTATGCTTATACTGGAAGTACAGTTGCCAAATTTGTACTGGATGATTTCGAGAACCAGTTAAAGAATTTCGTAAAAGTATTTCCTAAGGATTATAAAAAAGCATTGTTGCAAAAAGCCGAAGGTATAAAGCAAAAAGTGTAGTGACTAGAGTATAAGATAGAATTAAATTTCGGCGACCAAATCATAAATCACCATTCATAAATCAAAAATATAAATGGGTAAACCAACCGGATTTTTAGAATTTACGAGAGAACTTCCTGGGAAGAAGCCAGTTCAGGAGCGGGTGCAGCATTTCAATGAATTTATTGAACGCTTCCCCGATGAAAAACTGAACCAGCAGGCTGCCCGTTGCATGAATTGCGGTGTACCTTTTTGTCATAGCGGTTGCCCTTTAGGTAATGTGATTCCCGAATTCAATGATGCGGTATATAAAAAGGATTGGAAAGAAGCGTATGATATTCTTAGTTCAACAAATAACTTTCCGGAATTTACCGGGCGTATTTGCCCCGCTCCCTGTGAAAGTGCCTGTGTGCTTGGAATTAATCAACCTCCTGTTGCTATTGAAGAAATTGAGAAACATATCATAGAGATTGCATTTGATAAAGGATTCGTGCAGTCCCGTAAACCGAACATGCGAACTGGTAAAAAAGTAGCCGTGGTAGGATCTGGTCCAGCCGGACTAGCAGCCGCCGCTCAATTGAATTACGCGGGTCATACAGTGACCGTCTTTGAAAGGGATGATGAACCCGGTGGCTTATTGCGTTATGGCATACCCGATTTCAAATTGGAAAAATGGGTGGTGGAAAGAAGAATAAGATTGATGGAAGAAGAAGGGATAGTATTTAAATGCAAGGCCAATGTAGGAGTGAATATTAGTATCAATGATTTGCTGCGCGAATTTCATGCGATAGTGTTAGCAGGTGGCTCCACTGTTCCCCGCGATTTAAAAATTCCCGGACGTGAATTAAAGGGAGTTCATTTTGCCATGGAATTTTTAAAGCAGCAGAACAAGCGCAATTCAGGTAAAGATCCTCTGGCAAATGCGGCTATTGAAAGTAATATCTATCATGAAAATATTTTTGCTAATAAAAAGAATGTAGTGGTAATTGGCGGAGGGGATACGGGTAGCGATTGCGTGGGAACATCCAACCGGCATGGAGCGAAATCTGTAACACAATTTGAGCTGCTTCCAAAGCCGCCGGATAACCGTACATCTTTTATGCCCTGGCCCTCGTACCCAATGACACTTAAAACTTCATCATCGCATGAAGAAGGTACTAGTCGGCAATGGGCAATCGCAACCAAAGAATTTATTGGAGATGCGGCCGGTAACCTGAAAGCGTTGAAAATTGTAGACCTCGAATGGAAAATTACAGCCGAAGGCAGAGCTGCCGAGTTTGTGGAGCGACCAGGTAGTGAAAGGGAAATCCCTTGTGAATTGGCTCTTTTGGCAATGGGTTTTGTGCATCCGCAACATCAAGGGTTATTAAATGAATTGGGAGTGGAGTTGGATGAACGGGGTAACGTAAAAGCCACCGAAAAAAATTATCAAACTACTATTAATAAAGTGTTCGCGGCAGGGGATATACGAAGAGGTCAAAGCCTGGTAGTTTGGGCTATTAGTGAAGGCCGTGAATGTGCCCGTAAAGCTGATGAATTTTTAATGGGACATTCTCTATTGGAAAGCAAGGACAGTATTTTACTCGCTTCACTTTAATTTTACACGTAACTTATTATTAACCACCCGTTTAGGGGTGGTTAATTTTTGCAATTTTATATACATTAAAATAAAATACATATAATGAATATTTCGAAAATTTCTATTTTTTGCTCGAAAATTCAAAAAACATGACCAAACTAACAAATGTTATAATATTATTAATTTATTTTAGCATAGAAAGCGTCATATGAAATTATTTATAATATTTAACAACTAAAAGCAACTTTGTATGAGTAAAAGAACAGCAAAACAAATATTGCCATTCCTGGTACTTGCGGGTGTAGCGATTGCTGCGATGTTCATTAAACCTGCGGCGGATTATGTCCCAGGTGCCAACGATCCCCAGTATAGTTCATCAGACATTGCATGGGTTTTGGTTTCCACCGCGCTGGTTTTTTTAATGACTCCCGGTCTCGCATTTTTTTATGGTGGAATGGTACACCGCAAGAACGTTATTTCTACCATGATCAAAAGTGTGGTAGCCGCTGGTGTTGTTGGTATATTATGGGTAACCGTTGGATTCAGTCTCAGCTTCGGTGATTCAATTGGAGGTTTTATTGGTAATCCCTCTACGTATCTTTTCTATCAGGGAGTAAAAGGTGGAGCTGCATGGCCACTTGCTAATACTATTCCGTTAACACTATTCTCACTTTTCCAATTGATGTTCGCGATCATTACACCCGGTCTGGTAGTAGGTGCTCTTGCCGAAAGAATCCGTTTCACATCTTTTATACTCTTCATTGTATTATTTAGCTTATTAGTATATGCGCCTGCAGCGCATTGGTCATGGCATCCCGAGGGGTTCCTGGCAAAAATGGGTGCATGGGATTTCGCGGGCGGTACTGTTGTACATATTACTGCGGGTTGTGCAGCACTGGCAGGTGCATTGGTATTGAAAAGAAGAAAATCACACATTGAACATAAAGAAATTCCACCGGCCAACGTACCCTATGTACTTATCGGAACAGGTTTGCTTTGGTTCGGTTGGTTTGGTTTCAACGCAGGATCAGCTGTAGGTGCTACACCTTTGGCGGTAAATGCATTTGGTACTACAACTACTGCTGCCGCTGCTGCGGGTCTTGCCTGGATGTTCTTCGATGTATTAAAAGGTAAAAAACCATCCGTACTGGGTTTCTGTATCGGAGCCGTGGTTGGATTGGTTGCTATTACACCGGCTGCCGGTTATGTAGGTATCCCTCAAAGTATGATTATCGGTATGGTTGGAGCAATCATATCCAATATCGCAGTCAGCATTAAACAAAAATCAAAATTGGATGATACATTGGATGTATTCCCGTGCCATGGTATTGGTGGTATGGTGGGTATGTTGTTAACCGGTGTGTTCGCTAATCAATTGGTGCATGGTATAAAAGATGGTCCGGAAGGATGGTTCTATGGCAATGCCGGATTCTTCTTTACTCAGTTAAAAGCAATGTCTATAGTGGTTGCATATAGTTTCACCGTTTCCTGGCTCATTTTCAAATTCATCAACTTTATATTGCCATTACGTGTATCAGAAGCGGAAGAAGAAATGGGATTGGATGCGAGTCAACATAACGAAAAATATCTGCAGGGAACTTTATTGGTGCCCAGCAATGGAAAAGTTAAAGAAACATTAATCGAAGCCGACATTTAAATAAGAAAAGAGTACGGCATATGATGAGTTGCGCTAACAATTCATCGCCGTACCCTTTATTTAACACTTAAAATCTACACAATGGTACGAAAAATTTTTGTGGCAGCTATTGCCATGACTTTCTATGTAAGTTCATTCGCCCAGGCCACTGCTGATAGCGCTGCTGCAACTAAGGAACCCGAAGAAAAAAAACCATTTTTAACGATAACCGGATCGGCTGATGTTTATTACCGGTATGATTTTGCAAAAACTAAAGCTAATAACCTCACCAGTTTTACCAATACTCAGAACGCCATGACCTTGGGAATGGCCAGTGTAAAATTAGAACACAAATCAGACAAAGTTGGATTTGTGGCTGATCTTGGATTTGGTATGCGTGCTAAAGAATTTGCTTATAACGACGAAGGAATTACCCAGGCAATTAAACAATTATACATAAGTTATTCTCCTGCCGAATGGTTGAAGTTTACTGCCGGATCATGGGCCACCCATGTGGGTTATGAACTGGTAGATCCTCAATTAAACAGGAACTACAGTATGTCGTATATGTTTACCAATGGACCATTCACTCATACTGGCCTGAAAGCCGATATCACAAAAGGTAAACATGGTTTTATGGTTGGTATTTCCAATGCAACCGATTATCGCGTTCCACCAGATGGACTAATCAACAAGAAATTCTTTTTGGGTCAATACAGTATCGCCTTCAATGACAATTTCAAACTTTACTTGAACTATGTAGGTGGTAAGAATCCGGATAGCTCAAAAACCAGCCAGGTAGACGCGGTAGTTACTGCAAAGTTCAGCGACAACTTCAGTGCTGGCTTTAATGGTACCGTTAATACCATGAAACCATGGGATGGTACTAAGAACATAGATGGTAAAAGCTGGTGGGGTTCTGCACTCTACCTGAATCTTGATCCAAAACCCTGGTTTGGATTAACGCTCCGTGGTGAATTGTTCAATGATGATGACCAGGTTAAAATGTTCGCTTCGGCCCCTGCTGGAGGTAATATTTTCGCCACGACACTTTCTGCAAATTTCAAAACCGGAGGATTTATATTCATTCCTGAATTTCGTTTCGAGAATGCCAGCGAAGAAATCTTTTTTGATAAGGACATGATGCCGACGAAATCTTATGGGGCTTTTTTCATAGCTGCAATTTATTCTTTCTAAACATTAATGTGATTTAATATTAGGTTAGTATCTTTTTTTCATATGGCAAGCAATCGTTGATGTCTCCCTGTTTCTACAGGGAGGCTTTTTTTTAACACGAATGAACGCGAATAAGAGACGCGAATGAACGCGAATAAGATATTCGAATGGAAAACAAATGCGGAATCTATCAAAGCGGGGATACCACTGATAAAAACATTTATTAAATGAAGTCTGCGTTGAGATTAGTTCATTAATATTATTTAGTGTTATTATAAGATTTTAGAATTGAAAATATTACCTGTTTAATATTCAGGACACAATCACTCAACTAACAACTGTTATGAACCAATTCCTATTTCGATTGTATTGAAATGCTTAACATTTTATTCATAAACTTTTTTTCTTCATCATGGGTTACTTTATATATCTTTGAGGTATTAATAAATAGTA
>Ga0190274_10002910_pt1 | contig 10165 bp, 8 predicted proteins | sample Popmic531T_FD_133002 | JGI IMG/M metagenome (GOLD analysis project Ga0190274, IMG submission 133002) | Populus adjacent soil microbial communities from riparian zone of Yellowstone River, Montana, USA - 531 T | ecosystem: Environmental > Terrestrial > Soil > Riparian zone | place: USA: Montana...
AGCGTGGAATCAGCGCTTGGATACCCTCAACGGGGTGCGGAAGCCGGCGGGTAGATGGGGGCTCGAGTGGGCACCCCGGACCCCGCCATGCACGATGCAACGATGACAGCTCCGTCCGAACTTGGCTCGGTAAGTCGCGTCACCTGTCCCCGCTGCACTGGCGAGCGAGGCACGACGTGCGTCTGCACACCGCACGATCCGCTCCCCGGTGATGCCGAACTCATTCATGCCCTGGGCGAGGCGCTCGGGGCCCAGTACGTGGTGGTGCGACGGCTGGCCCAGGGCGGTTTCTCGGACGTCTTCGAGATCTGCGACATCGAGCTCGATCGCCGGCTGGCGGCGAAGGTGCTCCGGCCGGACGTTGCATGGACCCACGGCATGCGAGCCCGCTTCAAGCAGGAGGCCCGCGCCATCGCGCGCCTCAACCATTACCACACGGTCCCGATCCACTTCGTCGGTGACAGCGAAGGGCTCACCTTCTACGTCATGTCGTTCGTGGCGGGGCCGACGCTCGCCGACCTGCTGCTCGCGCAGGGACCGCTCGATCCGCAGACGCTCGTCCCGATGGTGCTGCCGGTGCTCGAGGCACTGGAGCATGCACACGCGCACGGCATCATCCATCGCGACATCAAGCCCGACAACGTGCTCATCGAGGAGGCGACCGGCCGGCCGCTGCTCCTGGATTTCGGCATCGCGAAGTGCCTCGACGGCATCTCCACGCACACGCAGATCGGCTTCGTTGTCGGTACGCCCCTGTACATGAGCCCTGAGCAGGCGCTTGGTCGCGACACCGTCGACGCGCGCGCCGACCTCTATGCGTTCGGCGCGATGCTTTTCCAGCTGTTGACCGGTGCGCCACCCTTCGAAGGCAAGACGTCGCAGGAGATCGTGGGCCGGCACCTTTCCGAGCCTGTGCCCGATGCCTCGGTGCGGAACCCGCGCGTGCCGGCATGGCTCAGCCAGGTGATTCGCCGCTGCATGGCCAAGGACCCGGCCGACCGCTATCCCTCCGCCAGCCACGTCATGGAGGCACTCCGGGCCGGCCTGGCGACGACGCCGGCGCCCGTGGTCGCGATGGAAAGCAGGACGGCGGCGCCCGTCGACGGGGCAGGCGCGGCGAAGGCGCCACGCGGTCGGCTGTGGCTGGCTGCCGCAGCCGCCATCCTCGCTACGGTCGCTGGGGTGGCGATGATGCGGCCCGTGGCCCCGGCCACCATCGTCGTCGCCAATCGGCTGCTGAGCCCTGTGTGGCTCACCCTGGGCGACGGCCGCCAGCAGCTCGTGGATCCGGGCGACAGCCTGCGACTTCAGTGGCCGGCCGGGCGCGAGCTGTCGGGCAGCTGGTCGATCGTGCGCCCGGTTGCCGCCAACGGCAAGCCGCTTGGCGAGGAACTCAAGGGTTCGTTCAAGGACAGTGATCCGCGCGGCCTGGTGCGCCACGGGATCGACTTGCCGGCCTCGGGCAACGACGTCTTCTTCGCACCCCGGGTCACGAATGCAGCGGGCGTATCACTCCGCGTCGTGGTGGAACCGCAGCCGGGGCAGCAGCTCTGTCTGTGCGAGGTCCCGTCCGACGAATCGCCGACCTGGCTCGGGTACTACCGGTTGCTGCCGGGGACGACCGTGCGGGTCCGCGACGCGGCTGGTCGCGAAGCGGTCTTCGATGGCCTCGATGCGCGGCTGCAACCGGGCTCGGGACTGATCGCCCTTCGCGTCGAGAAGCGCGACCTGCCCGCCGTGGCGCGCGGTCCCGCGCGGGCGGCGCCCACGCGCTCGAATACGTACGCGTCACGTGTGCCGGCGCCCGCCCCCGAGCCAGTACCTGAGGTAACCGTCGCCACCGCGGAGCCGGAGCCCGTCGTCGAGGCGCCGGCTCCGGAGCCGGTGGTCGAGGCCCCGCCGCCACCCCCGGTGAAGAAGCAGGCCCCCCGCAGTTCGAGCCCGGTCAGCGGGTTCCTCCCGGCGCGCTGAACGCGCCTCCCGGGCACGGCACGCCCGGAACCTCATCCCGAGCTCAAGTGATGGCGCACGAACAGCCCACCGTGACCCAGACGGTAGCGGTGCCGACGGCGAGCTCCGTCCCGGAGCGGCTCGCGCTGGCGCTGGGAGCGGAGTATGAGGTGGGGGCGCGCATCGGCAGCGGCGGCTTCGCCGAGGTATACGAGGTCCTCGACCGGCAGCTGGAGCGCCGCCTCGCGGTGAAGGTGCTCCGCCCGGACCTGACCTGGGCTGAGGATACCCTGGCGCGATTCCGCGAGGAGGCACGGGCCATCGCGGCCCTCGATCATCCCAACATCCTGCCAATCCACTTCGTGGGCGAAGGACAGGGCCTCGTCTACTATGCCATGCCGTTCGTGCAAGGCGATCCCCTGACGGTCGCCCTGAAGCGCGAGGGGCCGATGTCGGCGGCGCGCGCGGTGCCGATCGCCCTGGGCGTACTCGCGGCCCTGGAGCATGCTCACGAGTCCGGGCTGGTGCACCGCGACATCAAGCCCGACAACATCATGCTGGACACCCGCACGGGACGCCCGCTGCTGGTGGACTTCGGCATCGTGAAACGGCTCGATGGAAGCGCCGGCAACACGCAGGCGGGTTTTGTCGTGGGCACGCCTGCCTACATGAGCCCGGAACAGGCGATGGGACACGCTGATCTCGACCGGCGCGCGGACATCTACTCCTTTGGTGCCGTGCTGTTCCAGATGATCACCGGTGCCCCGCCCTACGTTGGGGAGGACAGCCAGGAGGTGGTACGCAAGCACCTGTCGGCCCCGGTGCCGATGCCCGAGGCGCGCCGGGCCGGCGTGCCGGCGTGGCTCTCCGGCGTCATCGTGAAATCGCTCGCGAAGGATCGTGCGGCACGCTTCCAATCCGCGGATGAGATGGCGCAGGCCCTCCGCGCGGAACACCCGGGGTCCGTGGCGGCGCAGGCACCCGGCAGCGTGATCCCCACGGCGCTCGCGGTGGTGGGGGCGGCGCTGGTGCTCGTGACCACCCTGGGATACTTCGCGAACCGGAGCGTGCCACTGCAGATGGTGAACCGGCTGTCGGTGCCGATCGGTGTCGTGGTCGGCAGCGAAGCCGAGCGGCGCGTGTCACCGGGAGACTCGGGCGCGCTCATCGTCCCGCGCTCGCCATCGCTGTCGGTGAGCTGGTACGCAATCGGTCCGCGATCGGGGAAAGGCCAGGCCGCCGGCAGCGACCTGCAACACACCCAGGTGCTCGACTCCCGTCAGCGTGCGTTGCGGATCGAGGCAAGGGCCGACGGCAGCGCGCCGGCCGTGTTCCTGCCGTACGTCACCAACGCGACGGGTCAGCCGCTCACACTCCGGATCAACGTCGGGTCGGCGGCCGAGGAGTCGTGCCGGTGCAGCGTGGCGCCGGGCGCCGTGCGCGTGCCACTGGGCTACTTCCCCCTGTATCGCAACAGCAGCGTCCGCGCCATCCTGCCGAACGGGCGCATCGCCACGTTCGAGGGACTGGGGTCGCAGGTGAACCGCGCGTCGGGCGTTGTCCGCCTGCGATTCGACGAGAAGGACTTCCGGGATCCCGCGGCGTTGCAGGGCCGGGTGTCGAAGTAGTCAGTCCCGCTTCAGTCCGAGAATCCCCGCAGGACCCACCGCATCATCACCGAACTTCTCCCGCACCTGGTCGACCGCGCGAGACAGCTGGCGAAGCTTCTCGCGCCGTGGTGCCTCGAAGAGATCGGGGGCGGACGAACGGGTGAGGTTGGTGGCACTCACGCCGATGAGCCGGACCCCGCGATTGCGTTGGCGCACCGTTGCAAAGGCGGTGAGGAAGAGCGGTCGTACCGCCTCGAAGAGCTCCCGGTCGAGGTCGGTGGCTTCGGCAAGCGTGGCACTGCGCGTCACGGTGGTAAAGTCGTCGTGTCTCAGCTTGAGCGTGACCGTGCGCGCCATGAGCTGCTCATCGCGCAATTGTGCCGAGACCCGGGTGACGAAGAGCAGCAGCATGGTCTCGAGCTCGTCGGGGTCGCGCACGTCGGTGCTGAAGGTGGTTTCCCGGCTCACCGATCGGGGCAGGCGGTCGCTGCGGAGGACGGTGCCGCCCCAGCCGTGTGCCCGGAGCTTGAGGCCGCGCGCCTCGTCGCCGATCAGCCGGGCGAGCTGCACTTCGCCCATCTGCTGCACCTGCCATACGTCGTCGAGGCCAAGGGTAGCGAGCCGCCGGGCCGTGGCCGGACCGATGCCCGGCATGGCGCGGAGCGACAGCCCGGCGAGGAAACCCTCTTCCCACCCGGTGCGGACTTCCATGAGCCCGCGCGGCTTCGCGGCATCGGATGCGAGCTTTGCGACCATGCGATTCGGCCCGATGCCGATGCTCACGTCGAGCTCCGCCTCGCGACGCACGGTATCGCGGATCGACTGGGCCACGGGCAGGAGCGATACCGGGTGCAATCGCTCGGTGCCGGCGAAGTCGAGGTAGCCCTCATCGAGCCCGGACATCACCACGGTGGGTGCGAAGCGATCGAGGATGCCGCGAACCTGGCGCGACGCGTCGCGGTACCAGGCGAACTCGCCCTTGAAAAAGGTGGCGCCCGGGCAGAGCGCCACCGCACGCGAGATCGGCATCCCCGCGCGCACGCCGAACTTCCGCGCGCCATAGGATGCCGACTGGACCACGCTTCGCGACTCCCGGCGGCCGCCGACCACGAGCAGGTCGACGCCGCGCAATTCCGGGTTCCGCTGCCGGCACACCTCGACGAAGAACGCGTCGAGGTCCACGTGCATCAGCCGGGCAGGCATGTCATGGCTACTTGATCCGGATCCCCGCGACCGACGCGCCGGTGTAGGACTGCTCGGCGTTGGCACCGACCTTGAAGTTCAGGTTGGCCAGATAGAGGGTATTGTCCACTCGCGCAAGCTCAGCGGGGAAGCGCAGCACGCCGGTTTCGCCCATGAGTCCACCCTCGGGGCTCACGCGCACCTGGGCGCTGTCGGCCCTGTGCCCGGGGCGATCGTTCGTGACGAGTTGCACCTGGCCCTCGGGCGTCACCAGCAGCAGCGCATTCCTGTAGTTGGCGGTGACGAACAGGTTGCCGCTCTCGTCGAACATCAAGCCGTCGGCGCCGAGCAGCAGGGGACTCTTCACCAGCGTCGTGATGGCGCCCAGCGTATAGCCGGGCTTCACTTCGAGTCGCTGGATCTCGCCGGTGCCCGTGTTCGCCGTATACGCGTTGCCTGACTTGTCGAAGGCGATGCCGTTGGTGACGAAGGCCCGCACCGGCATCGTCGTGTCGGCCGACGTGGTCGCATAGCCCTGCGCGAACACCTGTGCCGCCCCGCCCTTGGCACTCACGTGATACAGCGCGTTCTGGTCCCCGCCCGACGACCAGAGGTGGCCGTTCGCGTCGAAGCCCAGGCCGTTGGCGCCCTTCATCCCGGTGGCGAAGACGGTGACATCCTTGCGCGAGTCGAAGCTGCGGCCGAGCCGGGCTCCTTCCGCGCGATAAATGATGCCCGACTCCGGAATGGCGAAGTACAGGTTGCCGGCCTTGTCCGCCGCCACCCCGAAGATCGTGGTGCCCGGCTTGGTGGGCAGTTGCCCGACGCGCTCCACTTCGGCCAGCGGGGCGGGGCTGTTGTTCACGGGAGACAGGCGATAGATCCCGCCGTCCTTCCAGTCGGCCACGTAGAGCTTGCCACCGGTGGCCGCGATCCCCTCGATGCGCGACGAAGAATCGCCGATGGCCGCCGCGATGCTGCGCTGGACGTAGCCGGCCCACTGCGGCGGGCCCGAATCCACCACGGCAACGGGTGGCTTCGGCTTGTCACCCGCGCACGCAGTTACTCCGGCCACGATCACCATCCACGCCATCGCTCGCATTGCCATCATCTCCTCGGATCGCCGGTGTTCGTTGTCGACAAGGGAAGTTCGGCTGGACTGCACCATATGGTGGTACCGCTGCCCTTGCCGGTTGTTCTACGGTACGTCGACCGCGGCGATCTGGGCGCCCTTGTATGTCGTTCCGGCATTGGCGCCCGTCGTGAAATTGAGGTTGGTCAGGTAGAACGTCTTGCCCACGCGCTTGAGCTCGGCGGGGAAGTGCAGGGCGGCCGCGGCGCTGTCATGCAGGACGATGCTCACTTCGCCCGTCGGTGACACCCGCGCCAGCGTGTTGCTGAAGTTGGCGCTCACCCAGATGCTGCCGGACGGATCGACGAGGAGCCCATCGACACCGAGCAGCCGGACATCCCTGGCGACGGTGGTGATGGCGCCGAGTTGATAGCCCGGCTTCACCTCGATCCGGGTGATTTCGCCGGTGCCGGTATTGCCCGTGTACACGTTGCCCGCCGAGTCGATGCCGAGCCCGTTGGTGACGTAGGCGCGCACCGGCATCGTGGTGTCGTTCGAAACCAGCGTGTAGCCCTTCGCGAACACCTTGACGCTGCCACCCTTCGGACCCACGTGATACACCGCGTTGGCGTCGCCCCCGGATATCCAGAGGTGGCCCTTCGCATCGAAGGCGAGCCCATTGGCTCCCACGGCGCCTGACGCGAAAGCATCCACATCCCTCCGCGGCTTGAAGTCGGCAGCGCCAAGGCGTGCGGCATCGATGCGGTACACGAGCCCCGTCTGCGGCGCCCCGATGTACACATTGCCCGCCGAGTCGGTGGCGACGCCCAGCAGCGCCTCACCCGGCTTGGTCGGCAACTGGCCCACGCGCTGGACACGACCGGTGATGGCGTCCACGCTGTACACGCCGCCGTCCTTCCAGTCCGCCACGTAGAGGTTGCCGCCGTGCAGCGCGATGCCTTCGATCCGCGAACTGCTGTCGCCGATGGTCGCGAAGATGCGCGCCTTCGGGGCCGCCGCGGCGGCACCCATCGCGGGCGTGCTGTCGGCGGGGAGCGAGCCGGCCTTGCCCGCCGGCAGGATGACGCCGCGCAGGAGATAGATCGCGATGGCCGCGGCCGCGACCAGTCCGAGGTTTCGTCGGGCGGAGAACGACATAGGACTGCTCCTAGACCAGGTGGACGGCGGTGGCCTTCAATCCTAACCAGACACGAACGCCGGGTCGGAGGCCAAGCTCCGTGGCGGTGGCACTGGTGACGGCGGCCACCAGGTCGCGACCCGCCGCGAGCTGCACCTGCACGACAGGTCCCAGGTGTTCGACCCGCACCACGTCGGCCTCGAGGCGGTTCCGGATCGAGGCTGGAAGAGGCGCTGCGCTGAGAAGGAGGTCTTCGGGACGGATCACCGCATGTGCGGTTCCCTCGCGGTCCGCGACGACGTGCAGCTCGAGGGCGCCGCTCACGAAGCGCGCCGTGAAGCGGCCGTCGGCCTCCATGTCACCGGTGCGATGGACGTGTCCGGCGATGACATTGCCGGTACCGACGAAGCGGGCGACGAAGGCGGAGTTGGGAAACCGGAAGACTTCCTCCGGACGACCCTGCTGGACGATATGCCCGCCGGCCATGACGGCGACCATGTCGCCGAGGCGCAGGGCATCATCGAAGTCGTGGGTCACCTGGAGGGTGGTGATTCCCTCCGCCTCGTGCAGCGCGCGCAACTCGCGCCGCAGCACGGTCCGCGTTGCCGGATCGACCGCGGCGAATGGCTCATCCAGGAGCAGCACACGTGGCCTCGGCGCGAGCGCACGTGCGATGGCGACGCGTTGCTGCTCGCCGCCGCTCAACCCGCGCACCCCGCGATCGAGGAGGCTCTCGATGCCGAGCAGCGAGGCGAGGGCCTGCACCCGTGGTGTCGCAGCCTCATCGGCGCCGTCCACGTTACGCCGCAGGCCATAGGCGATGTTCTCACCCACGGACAAGTGCGGGAAGAGGTGGTACTGCTGGTAGACGATGCCGAGCCGTCGCTGCTCCGGTGGAAGGCGGGTCACGTCATCGCCGTGGGCCCATACTCGCCCTTCGAGCAGCGGGGCATGCCCGGCCACGGCGTCGAGCAGCGTGGTCTTGCCGCTGCCCGTCGGGCCGATGATCAGTGCATAGCCACCAGTTGGCACCTCGAGCGAGATGTCCCGCAGGTCAAAGCTGCCCACCCGCACGCGCAATCCCTCCAGGCGGATCACCGGCTCTCCCGTGGCTCGACGAGGCGCACCAGAGCGAACACGGCGAGCGCCACCATCAGCAGCAGCACGGCTGCCGGTACGGCGGCTGGCAGCCCATAGGCGGTGAAGCGGTCGAAGATCAGGATGCTGGCGACCTTCGGGTTGTAGGTGAGGATCACGATCGAGCCGAACTCACTCACGCTCCGCGCCCACGCCAGGATGCTTCCGGCGAGAATGCCCCGGCCCGCGAGGGGCAGGGTGATACGCCGGAAGCACTGCCACGAGTTGTCTCCGAGGGACCGGGCGACCCGCTCCAGCTTCGGGTCCACGGTGGCGAATGCCTCGCGCGCCCCGCTCACCAGCAGCGGTGCAGACACGAACAGCATCCCGGCGATGATGCCCGGGACATGACTCACGAACTCGAGGCCGACCGACGCGAGCGTCCCTCCGACCAGCGAATGCCGCCCGAGAAAGAGGAGCAGCGCAATGCCGGCCACCGGGTGCGGGATCACGACCGGCAGGTCCACGAGTCCGAGCAGGAGCCGGCGCCCGGGAAATCGCGCGCGGGCGAGGAGGTATCCGAGCGGGACGCCGAGGCATGCGGCGATGAGGGTGGCGCCGGTGGCACAGAGCACCGTGAGCGTGATCGACGCCTGCAGTTCGGGGTCGGCGATCGCCGTCCCCAGGCTCGAGGGCGACGCCATGAGGAGCAGCCGCAGGAGCGGGCCGACGATGAAGAGGACCAGCAGCGAGCCGAGCAGCGCGAGGACGAGTCGCGGCGCGGTGACGCGGGAGTTGTTCAGGATGCGGCTCCGGATATTCGAAGGTCAGGCCGGGCAACCGGCCGGCGTGTGGGGAACCTATATTCGGTCAGGCCGGTGCGCCCGTCCCGGCCGGCACGGACCCCTGTCGAGGAGCATTGCCCGTGATCAGCCCGAAGATGCAGGATGCGCTGAATGAGCAGATCCGGAACGAGTTTTACTCGTCATTCGCCTATCTCTCCATGTCGGCGCACTTCGAGCACCAGAACCTGCCCGGCTTTGCCGCCTGGATGCGGGTGCAGGCGGGCGAGGAACACGTGCATGCGATGAAGATCTTCGATCACGTGCTGGATCGCGGCGGTGAAGTGAAGATGCCTGCCATCGCCCAGCCCCCCGTGAAGTTCGAGTCGGCGGTGTCGGTCTTCGAGCAGGCCCTGCTGCAGGAGCGGGCCGTCACCAAGAGCATTCACGACCTCTACGCGCTCGCGATGGAGACGAAGGACTACCCGGCACGGGTCTTTCTCGACTGGTTCGTCAACGAGCAGGTGGAGGAGGAGAAGACGGCCGAGCTCATCGTGGAGCAGCTCAAGATGGTGGGCGAGGACCGGCCCGCGTTGCTGCTGCTCGACCGCGAACTGGGCCAGCGCAAGGGTGAGGGCGGCGGGGAGCACAGGAAGAGGAAGGATGATGGGCACCATGGCTGATCGCCACGGGATGGGGCAGTGACCGCGGTCGCGTTTCTCGGCCTTGGCGCGATCGGCCGGCCGATGGCAATGCGCCTGGCCTCCCGCTTTCCGCTCACGGTGTGGAACCGCACCGGGGCGCGCGCCACCGAGTTTGCGGCGGAAACCGGCGCGCGCGCCGCCCGCACACCGCGGGAGGCGGTGCAGGGAGCGCCCATCGCCGTCACGTGCCTCCCGACGTCGGCCGAGGTGGAGGCCCTGCTCGATGGAGCCGACGGGATCCTTGCGGGGCTGGACCCCGGTGCGCTGCTGGTGGATTGCACGTCGGGTGATCCCGCCAGCAGCCGTCGCATCGCCGCCCGCCTGGAGGCGCTGGGGTTCGGGTTCGTCGATGCCCCCGTCAGTGGAGGCACCAACGGCGCCGAGGCAGGCACGCTCACGGTGATGGTCGGTGGCGACCCGCAGCTGTTCGATCGCGCCGCTCCGGTCCTGTCGGCATTCGGGTCGCGCATCGTGCGGATGGGACCGGTCGGGGCCGGTCACGCGATGAAGGCGGTGAACAACGCGCTCCTGGCGGTCAACATCCTTGCCGTGGGAGAGGGACTCGCTGCGCTCGTGAAAGCCGGCGTGCCGGCGCGGACGGCACTCAACGTGCTCAATGCCTCGAGTGGCCGCTCGTTCGTGAGTGAGAC